>Ga0208953_1000026_pt1 | contig 176312 bp, 143 predicted proteins | sample RifOxyB2_FD_184033 | JGI IMG/M metagenome (GOLD analysis project Ga0208953, IMG submission 184033) | Groundwater microbial communities from Rifle, Colorado - Rifle Oxygen_injection B2 (SPAdes) | ecosystem: Environmental > Aquatic > Deep subsurface > Groundwater | place: USA: Rifle, Colorado...
AATCAGGAATTCGTCATTTCTGGCAAAACAAAAATCCAAACAAAAATCTCAGCAACCGGTATACACCAAATGTCGCTGATAGATCAGGATTTCAAGGCCCTTTACAAAAACTAAAGGGCCTTTTTTAAAAATTTAAATTTTGGATGGACAAAAATCCCACATAAATTTAAACCAAATTCGAAAAGCATCTGCGACTTGTTGATTTACAATAACTGTAAACGCAAATTCTTCCACAAATCCACCAATTTTAATACCTGATAAAATATTTACATGATCACCAAAAATATCTATAGCACCTGGCGTTGAATATTCTTTTGGTAAAAATTTATAATTTTTACCAACAAAAGGTAAAATATGTGCAAATTGTCTTTTCACTTCATTATCAAATAAATGATAAAATTTCATTTTCTTTTTCTTGGTTTCTTTAATAAACTGCGGGAAAAAACCTCTTACACGATAATCGAGCCATGCCCCTTTTGCACCTATAAAATACGCATCTTCTCCAATCCTTATCATATCTCGCATATAATTCTTCCATCCTTCATGACCACGATAAACATAAACTTCTTCTTTGTGCGGAGTCCCTTTATACAATTTTTCTAAATCAGGCATAATCCTACTCAAACTTTCCTCTTTCTCCTGAATAAGTTCCATTAATTTTCTTGGATCAACAGCCTTAAATCTATTTTCATTACTTTGTAAAATCTCAAAAACCAATCCTTTTTCAATAAGTCTATGCAAAGAATCATAAACATTTCTTCGATGGACTTTTGATTTTACTGAAATATTACCTACTGAAGACTCTCCTTCTTTAAGTAAAGTTTCATAAATTTTTGCCTCATTCATAGCCAGCCCAAGTTGTTGAAAAATTTCACTATACATGAATTTTAAACTATGGTGATAATTATCACCATAAGGTGATATTTACCATTCATTAATTATGATATAAGATACATTTGTTTTTGTCAAAAATTATTATTTTTTACTATTTTTTTATGCGAAAAACCTGCAATAACTGCCAACAAAACTTCGAAATCACCGATGAAGATTTAAAATTTTATGAAAAGGTTTCACCAGAATTTAATGGTAAGAAATATTTGATACCGCCTCCAACTTTTTGTCCACAATGCCGTGTAATGAGAAGAATGGCTTTCCGAAATGATAGGACTATTTATCAAAGAAAATGTGATAAATCAGGAGAAAATTTTGTTTCACTTTATCCACCAAATAGTCCATTTACAATATATAAAGCCTCAGAGTGGTATAAAGACGATTGGGAACCGCTTTCATTCGGTCAGGAATATAATTTTTCTAAACCTTTTTTTGAACAATTCCAGGAATTAATGTTAAAAGTGCCAAGACTTGGCATGACAACAGTAAATGTGGAAAATAGTGAATATTGTCCTTACTCAAGCGATGCAAAAAATTGTTATCTGGATATAGCGGCTGAAGGTAATGAAGATTGCCATTACAATTTATTTGTAAAATATTCAAAAAACATTCTTGATTCAACTTTTGTCTATAATTCCAATCTTAATTATGAATCTATAAATTGTTATAATATTTATAATTGCAAATATGGAATTTATTTGGATAACTGCAATGATTGTCTTTTTTGTTTTGATTTAAAAGGATGCAAAAACTGTATTTTTTCAAATAACCTTAGGCAAAAAGAATATTATATTTTTAATAAACAGTATTCAAAAAAAGATTATGAAGAAAAACTTAAAGAGTTAAATTTAAATTCTTATCAAAACCTGCAAAAAAATATTGAAATCTGGAAAGAAATTATGAAAAAAGCTATTCATAAAAATATTTACACTTTAAATTCTGAAAACTGCTCTGGAAATGACGTGAAAAACTCTAAAAACTGTCATAATGTTTTCAATGTAGTTGATTGTGAAGATTGTAAATATCTTTATGATGTCCTTGAAGCAAAAGATTGTATGGATATGAACTATTCTCTCTACAAACCAGAATTGGCATACGAAGCAATTAGTTCTTTGAATCAAAAATATTCTGCTTTTATCATGAATATTTGTATTTATAATAGTCAGGTTTTTTACATTGACTCCTGTCAGCATTCTTCTAATCTTTTTGGCTGTATTGGACTCAGACATAAACAATATTGCATTCTTAACAAGCAATATACAAAAGAAGAATATGAAAAATTGGTGCCAAAAATTATTGAAGCAATGAAATCCCCTAAATCCCCTTTAACAAGGGGACTTGGACACCCCCTTGACAAAGGGGGCTTGGGGGATTGTGAATGGGGCGAATTTTTCCCATCTTCAATCTCTCCTTTCGGCTATAACGAAACCGTAGCGCAGGAATATTTTCCTCTATCAAAAACCGAGGCAATTGCCAAAAATTTCAAATGGTCCGATGATGAACCAGAATTTCCAAAAGTTGAAAAAATTATTCCTGCCAATTTATTACCAGATTTAATAAATGATATTCCTGACGACATTTTGAACTGGGCAATCCGCTGTGAAATTTCAAATCGTCCTTTCAAAATTATTGCTCCAGAATTAAAATTTTACCGAGAACAAAATTTACCAATCCCACATCTACATCCTGATCAAAGACATAAAAACCGAATGGCTCTTCGAAATCCAAGAAAACTTTGGAAAAAAAGTTGTATGAAATGTAATGCTGAAATTCAAACCACATATTCACCTGAAAGAAAAGAAATTGTGTATTGTGAAAAATGCTACTTAAAAGAAGTTTATTAATTTCAATATGTGATATAATAAATGTAGCTAAAATATTTTAATTTAATGTATGTCGGTAGCGCATAAAAACGGTTTTAAGATACCAAACGCCATTAAATCATTATGTTGGTCTGTGAATGGTGTTATTGATTTAAAATCTAATGCTGAATATATTATTCATCAGGTTTTGGCTCTTGGTGATATACAGGATATTGAGTGGCTTTTTCAAGTTTATGATAGAGTGAAGATTGAAGATGCTTTTTTGCATAGTAATTATGGGAAAGGACTTTATATAAAATCTGTATTAAATTTTTTAACTAAATTTATTTTTAAAAATTTAGAAATTTCTAAAAATAAATATAATCAAATGCTAAAAAAAGTTTACTAATGCTTCACTTAGAAATTTTTAACGCAAAAAGAAAAAATGCTTTTGAAACTTTAAATAAGCATGATTTAGGTTTTGTTTTGGGTGGAGGGACCGCAATTGCTTTACAGTTAGGACATAGAATTTCTTATGATTTTGATTTTTTTTCAGATAAACCAATAAAAAAAAATTTATTAAATAAATGTAAAGAATTTTTGAAAATAGAAAAAATTTTGATAGATACAATAGATGAATTGACTTTTACAGATAGTAACGGGATTAAGTTTACTTTTTTATATTACCCATTTAAAAATTTGTATAAATCAATTGATACAAAAGGATGCGTACAATTTTTTGATTTAAAAGATTTAGCTTGCGATAAAGCACATACTATTGGAAGAAGAGCTCAATACCGAGATTATGTTGATTTGTATTTTTTAATTAAAAATGGAGTTGATTTCAAAAAATTAATAAATGATAGTATTAAAAAATTTACCAATAGCTTTAATACAAAATTATTTTTTGGTCAGCTAACATATCTTGATGATTTAAAAGATATAGGCGAGATAAAATTTTTAGACAATAAAGAAATAACTAAAAATGATATAGAATGTTTTTTTAATGATTTAGTGGCAAAAAATATTGATTTATAATTTTTTTATGCAAAAAATCTGTAAAAACTGCCAACAAAGCTTTGAAATAACAGATGAAGATTTAAAATTTTATGAAAAAGTATCACCGATTTTTGGTGAAAAAAAACATTTGATTCCAGCACCGAGTTTATGTCCTGATTGTAGGCAACAAAGGAGGCTAAGTTTTCGAAATGAAAGAAACCTTTATAATCACAAATGCAACCTATGTCAAAAAGCTATAATAACTATATATTCTCCTGATAAAAATTATACAATTTATTGCCGTGACTGTTGGTGGAGTGATAAATGGGATACCATCAACTATGGACGCGATTTTGATTTTAGTCGACCGTTTTTTGAACAATACGAAAATCTTTTGCAGACTGTACCAAAAGCAGCAATTATTAGTTATAACTGTGAGAACTGTGATTACACAAACTATCAAAATGACTCGCGTAACTGTTATTTAACTTTTGGGTCAGGTGTAATGGAATAAAATCCGAACTTGATTTTTATCGTAAAATGAATTTACCACTTCCAAGAAAACATAATGATGTTCGCTACAAAGAACGTATGGCACTTTCAAACCCTAGAAAATTATACAATAGAAACTGTATGAAGTGTGGGGATGAAATTAAAACTAACTATGCCCTCGAACGACCTGAAATTGTTTACTGCGAAAAGTGCTACTTAGAAAGTGTATATTAAAATTGCCTGCCTATCGTCTTGTTCGCTGTAACCTTGGCAAAAAAGAAAGTGTATTAATTTTCCCTTTTTCTTTTTTTTAGAATATAAGTACAATAAAATTGTTTATTTTTTAACCACTTACCTTTTTTATGAACATCAAAAGAATTATTTTAATAAGCATTTTACTTTGGATAGTAAATGCTATTTTAGGCCAGCTTACTTGCGGATGGTTATTTAATTGGGTATATCAAATCCCACCAATGATTTGGAAAACGGCTGAAGAAATAATACAAACAAAAAATATGATAGGAATAAATATTATTGGTTTAATGCATGTTTCACTCTTTACTTTAGTATATGCAATTCTTTACAAAGGACTTCCTGGTAAAAAAATTAAAAAGGCTTTTATTTATGCAATTTTAGTTTGGCTGGTCGGAGCTTTACCTGGCATCGCAAGCATGCCTTTTTATATGACAATTTCAACTACTGTAATTATTTATTGGTTAATACAAGCTTTAATTTTTGGAATAATTGATGGTTTAATTCTAGGAGCTCTTTATAAAGGAAAATAATTCCATGCTTTACCTTGTTGCAACTCCCATCGGCAATCTTGAAGATATCACTTTTAGAGCAATACGCACTTTAAAAGAAGTTGATTTAATTGTGGCTGAAGACACCAGACATGTCAGAAAACTTCTGGATCATTATCAAATCAAAACCAGAGTTGATAGTTATCATTCATATAGTGATGATCGAAAATTATATAAAATTTTAAACTTACTTAATGAAGCCAAAAATATTGCTTTAGTCTCAGATGCTGGTACTCCAGGAATTTCCGATCCTGGTTATAAATTAATTATTGAAGCTATTGCCAAAAATATCCAAATTGTTCCAATCCCAGGACCCTGTGCTTTGATTACAGCTTTAATTGGTAGCGGGTTGAGGATGGACGAATTTGTTTATTTCGGTTTTTTACCAGTAAAAAAAGGACGACAAACCATGCTGGGCACTTTACAAAACGAAAAAAGAACCATGATTTTTTATGAATCGCCGCACCGAATTTTGAAAACTCTTACGGATTTTATGAATACTTTTGGTGCTGATCGGGAAATTGTTATAGCTAGAGAATTAACAAAAATCCATGAAGAATTTTTACGCGGCTCAATTTCTCAAATCTTCGAACATTTCCAGAAAAATCAAGCACGCGGAGAATTCGTCATAGTGGTTGCCGGAATTTAAATGTCACATATATCATAAGCTTTTTAAATTTGCCCTAGCTATGATAGCAACATCGTTGGTAATCACAATTTGGGATGGCAGATATTCTGCTGGAATGGACGATGCCAGCATGTATAGTCCTTCCTTGTCAATCTTTAAATCTCCCAGAAACAACAACTTATTATCAGCATTTACCTTCATCCAAGCTTTATAGGTTGAAAGGTCGTTAAAAGTAGCATTAATTTGACAGGTAATAGTTTGGCTATAGCTTTGACACTCGACATTACCAATTAAATCTTTATTATTACTATAAATAATGCTTTTAAAAGTTTTTAGTACCACTTGCTGTTTAGTAATTTGAGCATTCACAAATGAATTAGCTTCTAAATTATTTTTTCCGATTTTATCAACAAAAAATACTGATATTATCAACATAAAAGCCATCAATGACCGCCAAACATATTTTTTCATATTTTTTTTATTAAACAAATCTAATAATTATATCAAAAATCAGACAAATCCTCAATAAAGGCGCTATTTTATTACTTGAAACAAAGCTTTAATTTTGTTTAAATAAGCATAGATAATCTCACTTTTTCACTTTTTAAATTTTTTATATGGGACTTTTTGCTTTTTTGCCTTTCCTTATTATTATTTTGTTTGCCAGCATCAAACAGGTAAATCAATATCAGCGAGGCGTCAAATTTACACTTGGTAAATACACTGAAACTGTTCAGCCAGGACTTTGTTTAATTCTTCCCATTATCCAGACATTAACAAAAGTTGATGTTAGAACAAAAGTTATTGATGTCCCAGATCAAGAAGCAATTACAAAAGATAATATACCGGCAAAAATTAATGCGGTTATTTATTATAAAGTTATTGATAGTGCAAAAGCCTTAATTCAAGTAGAAAATTTTTATTATGCCACAAGCCTACTTGCTCAAACCACCATGAGAAATGTGGTTGGAGAGTTTACTCTTGAAGATCTTCTTAAGAATAGAGATGATGTTGCCGCAAAAATACAAGCAATTGTAGATAAAGCTACTGATCCATGGGGAATACAGGTGGATAGCGTAGAATTAAAAGATATAGTTTTACCAGAAGATCTCAAGCGCACAATGGCAAAAGAAGCTGAATCACAAAGAGAAAGAAAAGCTCTTGTAATTAAATCTGAAGGCGAAGTTGAATCAGCGGCAAATATGGTTAAGGCCGCGGCAATGCTTGGATCAACCCCGGGTGCTTTACATTTAAGGACATTGCAGTCAATAAATGATCTTTCATCTGATGCCTCAAATACAACTATCTGGATGATACCAGTGGAAGTGCTTCGAGCTCTTGAAGGTCTTGCTGAAAAACTTAAAAAATAAACAATTAAATGTCTTTCATATACGGAATTGTTGCACATCCTGTTGGACATTCGCTTTCGCCAGTCATGCATAATGGTGCTTTTGCTTATCTCAAAATTGATGCAAAATATTTGAAGTTTGATGTTGAATCAAAAGATTTAGAAAAATTTATAAAACAGATAAAAAACGAAAAAATTTCCGGACTTTCTGTATCAATTCCTCACAAAGAAAATGTTATTAAATTTTTAGATGAAATTTCTGATGATGTTAGAAAAATTGGTGCCTGCAATACAGTTTTAAATAAAAACGGCAAACTAATTGGATTTAATACTGACTATCTCGGTTTTTTGGAGGCTTTAAATACCAAAATTAAAGATCTAAGCCATAAAAAAATTATGGTATTTGGAGCCGGTGGAGCGGCTAGAGCAATTTGTTATGGATTAAAATCCCAAAAAGCTGACGTTTTTGTTACTAATATACATTTTAATAAAGCCAAAAATTTAGCGAAAAATTTTGATATTCAGGCCATCAAAAACGAGCAAATTTATAATGAAAATTTTGATGTTATTATTAATGCTACACCTATGGGTATGGCTCCAAAATTTACTGATTTAAGCGTTTGCGAGAAAAGATTATTCAAAAAAAATCAAGTAGTGATGGATATAGTTTATAAACCTTTAATTACCAGGTTTTTACGATATGCCAAGCAAAAAAACTGTGAAATTGTGACCGGCGAAAAAATGTTACTTAATCAAGCCGCAGCACAGTTTCAAATCTGGACAGGCCAAAAAGCACCAATCGAAATAATGGACTCTGTTTTGTTACAAAATTTATAAAAAATTTATCTACATTTCCACTTCTCACAGTTTTTTCTCTTTTTCATTTTTTTCCAAAAATTCGGCGCCAGTTTCTTGCATTTTGGCCTGTCTCTCTTCTACTTCTAATTTGTGTCTTTCTTCTTCTTGAACTTCCGCTTCAGTGAAGTCATCTTTGCCATAATTTAGCGTTGGACTCAGGAAATCAATACCATAAGTATTCGCAATGAAATTGTAAACCAAATTAGCCCCGCCTAAACTTAAACCCATTGACGTCCATAACACAGGTAATCCAACGAATAATAAAGTCACGGAATTATTGGTGATTCTATAAATCAATAAATTCAAAATTGTACTGATCAGAATAGCCAAAATGACGCTATACAAGGACAATAAACTATATTGAGCCTCAGCAATAATTTCCAAAATCAGGCCTGTCGCGAAAATACTCAAAATTACATGTAGCGAAGTAACATAAGCCACAAAACTTAAATCTATGCCCATGGTAATTATGTATACTGGTGCAGTAATAATAAATAAAAGTGTATTGGCAATAAAAACCTGATAAATGGTGGAGTTAATCCTTCGATATTTTGATTTATCACTGAACGAAATCAGGAGGGCGCTGACAATATTGGCTGTGATTGAGCCAATAAAAATCATAATAATATAAGCAAAAATAAACAGAGGATTGAGCGCGGTCACAGTTTCTGTCTGATCCGGATTAAAAGCGGTTCTAAATACGGAAGAGCCCAATAAAAAAATTATCAACAAAACTATCGTTCCTGCCGTTCCCCCTGTCAGTCCGGCTAGACCTTTCCATAAAAACTGAGTAATTGAAATTTGTTTTGGCGGCAAGGAAAAGAAATTTTAAATTTTAAACTGTCATTTATTATTTTACTTTAACTCCTTATTTTTATAAAGCCAATAAATGAGAAGCAAAACTCCAGCCGAAACAGCAATGTCAGCAAGGTTGAAAGTTGGCCAAAATGAGAAATTGATAAAATCAATGACATAATCAAGTTGGATTCTGTTTATTAAATTTCCCACTCCTCCCGCCAGGATCAAGGTCAGGGCTAATCCGTATTTTTTTACAAATCCTTTTTCTCCTTTTCTCTCTCCAAACACATAGACTCCCAAGCCTAACAAAATCAGCCCCACCAATACATTAAACCATAATCCGTTTAAGGGTATGCCAAAAGCAATGCCTCGGTTCTCCACATAGCTTATATCTAAAAAATTTGGCCAAATGGTATAGATTGGATTTCCAAAATTGGGGATTTTGTATTGACTTTTTATAAAAATCTTTGTAAAATAATCCACTAAAATAAGCAAAACAAAAACTAAAAAATTAATTTCACAATTTTTCCTTAATTTAAAATTCAAAATCAAAAATTAAGAATTAAGAATTTAAAATTCATTTATGATAAATCCAGTTTATCACAAGTCGGTTTCTGAGCAATCATTGTTTGATAAGAGGTTTATTTATAATGCTCCACCGCGTATCGAGAGTGCAGGACCTGAAGCGGCTAATGTTGATTTATATCGTGAAATAGATGGTCTGCCTTCAAACGTTACAGAATTACCATTAAGACCAAGACCATCACACCCTGTTTTAGCAGATACAATTGATATTGGAAGAAGCGCTGTGGATGGAATTTTAACTGCTGGCGTTAAGAGTGTTGGTGATATTGCGGCTACCGCCCTAGATTTAGTAGTTGATACGGTTGATGGTCCATACCAAGCGATTAGTAAAATACCTGCTAAAACAATTAGATTTGCTGATGATACCATGAACTATGCCTTAAATGTTCTTAGGCCAGAAAAAAAAGGTTTTTTTGGCACAATTGCCAGCGTTGCTAAAAAAGCTTTACTATTACCATGGAGAGCGGTTGCTCCGGTAGGAGCTGCTGTTACTCATAGCGCGTCTAAGTTAAGCAATATGGTGGGAGGGATGGCTTCATTTGTGTCTAATTCCGGCGCAAAAGTTGCCGCTTTGGGAGTGAGAGTCGCCAATAGAGTGACATACAGTGCTAAACAAATTACCTCTTCTGTCTCTGGATTTTTTAATAGGCTCACCGGTTATTTATTACCAGCGTCCTCTTATAAAAAAGTTTCCAAATCAGCAAGTAACGCAGAAGCTCACCATCCTTAATTAGTTTGAAAATTCTAAACAGTGCGGATAAGATAAGAAAGCTGTAAAGCGATGATTTATGCAAAAATTTTTACATCAAATTGATTATGGTCTTTTACTAGCGATGATAGCCCTGCTAGCTTTTGGTTTTATTATGATTGCCAGCATCGGCGTGACTAAGTCTATTGATCTCTCCATTAAATCTCATTATCAGCAAACCATTGTTTATAAAACTGATGCGGCTGGTAATAAAGTTTTAGATGGAAACAACAAGCCAATTATTGAAAAAGATGGCGAGTGGATTACTTACCCTAATTGTAAAGACGGCAATGTTGATTGCTATAAATTAGTTAAATCGCATTTAGTGAAGATTTTGATCGGTTTAATTGGCTTTTTTATTGCTTTGACTTTTGATTATCGGGTTTGGAAAAAATTAGCGCCCATATTATTTGTCATTGTATTGTTAATGATACTTGCTACCGCCATTTTAGGGACTGATAATGGGACGATCGCTAGAAATTGGATTATTATTCCTGGATTTGGTTCGATTCAACCAGCGGAATTTGCTAAACTAGCGATTATTTTTTATTTCGCCATTTGGATGGAACGACGGCCTCAAGAAATCGCTACTTTTCATAGTGGTTTTTTGCCTTTCGCCATTATTGCCGGCATTTATATTTTGCCAATCATGATGCAGCCTGATTTCGGATCAGTATTGGTATTGGCTTTGATTGCCGTCAGCATGTATTTTGTGGCTGGTGCTAGTTTGAAGCATATTTTGGTTGGCAGTCTGGTGGTATTGCTAATTACTACTATTTTGGTTACGCAAGTAGACTACTTAAACGGTAGATTCAAAGCTTACATTAATCCAACTGAAGAGAATTGCCGGCCTGACCCTAAACCTGGCGACAAGCAAAAAGATTATTGTTGGCAATCAGAACAAGCTAATATTGCGGTAGGCAGTGGCGGAATTTTAGGACGTGGTTTGGCTCAGGGTATTCAGAAAAATGAATATTTGCCGCAGGCTTCGGATGATTTTATTTTTGCGGCCTCAGCTGAAGAACTAGGATTTATCAGAATATTTCTAATCGTTCTGGCTTATTTTTATATCGCCTGTCGGGGGATCATTATTGCTAACCATGCTCCAGACCGTTTTGCGCAATTAGTGGCCATTGGCGTGGTTGCCTATATTTGTTTTCAAGCTTTTGTTAACATTTCTGTGAATGTTTCACTGTTACCAGTCACTGGAATTACTCTCCCATTTGTAAGTTTTGGAGGTACTTCCCTGCTTTCCTCCCTTATTTCCATGGGAGTACTTATGAATATTTCTAAATTTGCCATGCCTTATGCGTATAATACTCACTGGCGGGGGAACGGCCGGACATATATTCCCAAATATAGCCATTATCGAAGAAGCTAGGACCAATAAACAGAAATTTGATTTTTTGTATATTGGTTCAAAGCAGGGGATGGAAAAAATTATACTTCTAGAACACCATCTTGCTTTCAAACCTATCTTAACCGGCAAGTTAAGGCGATATTTTACTATAAAAAATTTATGGGATATTTTCAAAATTCCTTTTGGCGTAATCCAGAGTTTATGGCATATATATAAATTTAAACCTGATGTGATTTTCAGCAAAGGTGGATATGTAAGCGTACCAGTCATGGTAGCCGGGTTTATTTTGCGCAAAAAAACTATCTTGCATGAGTCAGACTTGTCAATTGGTTTAGCCAACAAAATTTCGGCATTTTTTGCTGATGAAATTTTGTTAGGTCATGAAGATACAAAAAAATTTTTCCCCAATAAAAAAAGCATTACTGTAGGCATTCCTGTCCGAAAATTTATTTATAATGGAGACAAAAATAAAGCGGCAAAATTATTAGAATTCCCCATGCGAAAACCAGTCATTCTAATTATCGGCGGATCGCTTGGCGCTCAATTTATTAATGAAATCGTTTTGTCATCTCTGGAAAAATTGTTGCCAAAATTTAATGTTATTCATGTCACTGGTAAAAATTTTTCTAAACAAGACACTTCAAAATTCAGCAATTATCGTCGCTTTGACTTCGTGGATCAAGAACTGGCAGATTTCTATGATTTGGCTGATATTATAATTTCCAGAGCTGGAGCCAATACCTTAGCTGAACTTTCTTGTCTTAATAAAAAAATCATTTTGATCCCGCTTCCTAAATCAAGTAGCCGGGGTGATCAAATTGAAAATGCGCAAAATTTTCAGAAGTCCCATCAAGCCAAAATAATTGATCAGGAAAAGTTGACCTCAAAAATTTTAATAGAAACCATCCAAGATATATTGGCCGAAAAAAAAGCGATCAATCCGTTAGAGTCGATCAATCAGCATGCTGCTAAAAAAATCCTGACTATTTTTTCTCACTATAATTCCCAATAAAATTTTGTTATTATTTCCAAAAACTAACCTATATTTTAAATGTCCACCTTACAAGTCATTACTTTGTTAACTATTTCGCTCCTGTTAGTGTTTTTATTATTGCTGGCCGGTGCCTATTATAATTTAACCGTGACTAAACACAAAATTGACCAATTGTTTAAACAAGTTCTTTATTATTTGCAATATTATTGCGATAACTTGCCATACACTATCGAAGCTTACAGAATACTTAATCCTAATGATCAAGCTCGAGTTCAGCTATTGATTGGTTTAAAAGCTGAATGTCTGGAATCAAAAACCAATTTAAAAGTTTTAAATATAAAATTCAATCAGCTTCATCAAGCTTTAAATGAATTATTTGCGCTAAGACATAATGATGATAAAATTGCTCATGATTTAAGGTTTATTGAAGCTTTTACAGAATTTGAATCTATTTATCAAGATTTTAGCAAAGCTATTGCTAAATATAATGACATGTGTGTGTTTTATAATAAACATTTAGAAAAAAATCTGGGTCTGTTACTGAAAAATTTTTTCAAATTACAGACCTTTCCCTCTTTTGATTTATGCCAATAGTTATTTTTTCCAGCTAATTGGAGGGTATTTATCAGTTAAGCACATTACATAAACCATAATTTGCATATGATATTGCGTGTAAGTAGTAATGGCTTTGGCAAATCCTTCAGGATATCTGCCTAATATCAAAACTGCAAATTCCCCTAGTAACATGCAAATAGAAGCGACTAATCCCAAAATCCACATAATAATCATGTGGGGGATTAATAAAACAAATTTTACCGGAATTACCGTTAATAAAGCCCATAATCTTGAACTAGCTGGTTGATGCTCAAATGTTAATTCCGCTTCATAATCAACAGATTTTAAACCAAAAGGAGGATATTTATCAGTCATACAGCTGAGATAAGCCATCAATCTCCAACAGAATCTAAGAAAACCAATCACAATATTTTCAAATCTATGAGGATATCTTCCCCAGATTAAGACCGCCAAGATACCAAAGCCAGAAACAATTATGGTTATTAAATAATAGATGTAACACAGCACTATGATTGGTATTAACAAAACTACCTTAATCGGAATAATGGTAATTAAGGCTAAAAACCTGGAACTTTTTTCCGGACTTTTGTATGTGATGCTTAACGGGTAAGCCATATGGAAAAATTAAAAAATAAAGAATCAAACGAAAATATTTTCCGTATAAATCATTGGATTGTCAATCAAAAGCCTTTTACAATTAATTATTTACACAAATAAATATGTAAGTTTTGATGTTTGAGGATTTTTTTAGCTGGCCATTCTTTAAGGCTTTTTTGGGATTTTAATAAATCATTTAAAGTTTGAGCTTTATCCTTTCCTTTTATTAATAGCAGTAATTTTTTACTTTTCATGATGACTGGAAAAGTCACTGTTAACCTATCTTTAACCGCAAAATTATTTGTTTGGGTGTGATAAGTGGTTTTTTTAGTGGCGATAGCCTTAGAGTAAGGAAAAATAGAAGCAACATGTCCATCATTGCCCATTCCTAAAATAATTAAATCCAGACTTAAATTAGGAATTTTTTTTAAATCTTGCTGATATTGTTTTAAGGACTCGTTAATGGGAATACTAGTGTCAAAATATTTAAAAGCTTTAATTTTTTTAGATTGTTTTTTGATTAAACTATCGTAAATCATTTTATAATTTGAATCTTTACTGTTTTTAGGGATATATCTTTCATCAATTTGATAAAATTCAATTTTCGAGAAATCAAAATTATGATCGCGTGATAATGCCTCATATACTGGTTTTGGCGTGGAACCGCCGCTCAAACCAATTCTAATGGTGGATTTTTTGCTACTACAAATTTTTTGAATGTAAGCTACAGCAGATTTAATAAACTCTTTTTCCTGCTTGAAATTTTTTAAAAACATAATAATTTTGTATAAAAATTTATTTTAAAAATTTTATGAACTTTTTAATCCACAGTCTCGCTATAACATTTTTGGCAATATATAAATGGAGCTAGCTCTTCTGTATATGTAGTTTTAATTTCCGTGTTACATTTCTCACATTTTCTATCAAGAATATATATCGGATTTCGAAGATTCATTTGGTTTTTGTATCTGCAATCTGTACATTTTCTTGGGATTGGTAAATCCATTTTTTTATAAAAACTTAATTCAGTCAGCATTATTTTATAATTTTTATTGCAGTCAATGCAGGCCAGAATTTTATTTGTAATTTGATTATCAACGTCTTCAATTGAATCTGGAATTTCGAAATTCTGTTTTTGGTATTCTTTTTTATTATCATCTTTCCATTTGTATCCTTTGGTAATGGCGGTGTCTTTTGATAATGGAAAATAAAATGGGGCAATAGATTCATTATAGGCGAAAGGGGAGAGCGATGTTGGGAAAAATTTTCCAAATTCGTCAGAATTTTTCATATGTTCAATAATTTTTGCCACTAAAATTTCATATTCCTCTTTTGTATATTGTTTGTTCAAAATGCAATATTTTTTATTTTTCAACCCACTACAGCCAAAAAGATTGGACGAGTAGAAACAACAATCACTATAAAAAACATCGTTTGAGTCTGAAACAAATGTATTGAATGCGCAAAAATTTACATTTTCAACGCCAACTGACTCATAGGCAAATTTTCCTCCACCAAGTCCATAAATATCATGGCAATCACTACTGTTGAATATCCAAGTACAATATGAACAATCTTGTATTTCAAATGAATCAAAACATTGATAGCAATTTTTGGCATTTATCAAATAATTACCAAGAGAATCTTCGGTGTTTAAATTACGATCCGCTCTTTGGATAGCTTGTTTGGCAATATCATGAAAATAATTTTTGTATTTAATGAAATTGCTGTATTTGAAAAGCTCAAGTGATTCGACTTTATCCTGATATTCTTCTTTTGAATATTTTTTATTAAAAATATAAAATTCTTTATTTCTAAGTCCAGCGCATCCGAAGCAGTTTTTGCAGCCAATGCAATCATAACAAAAAATAAGATCATTAGAATTTTGACAACTTTGACAACTGATACATTCATATAATTTATCGCTATCCAAACAGTCATAACAAAGCTGAATATTTTGCGTGTAACTACAATCATAAGAGTTATCTGCTTTATTGGTGTGAGCTAAATACATTGAGTCTTCGCATTGGGTTACTACAGTGCATAAATAACAATTTTTATTGTTATAAGCTTGCTGGCAATAATCACTGTTATATGGATTTACATTGAAAAGAGTGATACGAGGGACTTTTAAAAGTAGTTCCTGAAATTGTTCAAAAAAAGGTTTAGAAAAATTATATTCCTGACCATATTCAAGGCCATCCCATTTATCACCCCACCATTCATCAGTAGTATATACTTTGTATCTATTGTTGGGAGTGTAAATAGAAATTATGTTTCTGCCAGTGAAATCACTTTGGCGATTGTAAAGAGTTCTTTCATTTCTGAAATTGAGCCTATTTTGAAGTCTGCAATATTGGCAAAGAGTTGGAGAAGGCACATTGAATTTAGCATAAAACTCAATATCTTGTGGTCGAATTTCAAATGGTTTTTGGCATTGTGGACAGGTGGACATGTTAGTTTGGAATGAAAAACTATAAGAGCTAAGGTTAATACACAGTTGCAAGGTAACATTTTTCACAGCACACTATTTCACTTCGATCAGGTGAATAAGTAGTTTGGATTTCAACATTACATTTCACGCAATTTCTACTCCAAAGTTTCCTTGGATTTCGTAAAGCCATTCGATCTTTATGTCTTTGATCTGGATGTCTTCTTGGAATAGGCAAATTCATTTTGCGATAAAAATCTAATTCAGGTTTGATAATTTTAAAAGGCTTTCCTGTTACCTCGCACTGAATCGCCCAGTTCAAAATATCGTCTGGAATTTGATTTATTGCATCAGGCAATAAATCTGCAGGAATAATTTTTTCTACTTTCGGAAATTCTGGTTCGTAATCAGACCAATTGAATCCTTTTGAAAGAGCTTCTTCTTTGGTTAATGGGAAATATTCCTGGGCAACTGTTCCGTTGTAGCCAAAGGGAGAAAGTGAAGATGAGAAAAATTCTCCCCATTCACAATCCCCTAAATCCCCTTTATCAAGGGGACTTACCGATTGCCCCCTTGATAAAGGGGGTTGGGGGATTTGCATTTTCTCAATAATCCTCGGCACCAATTTTTCATATTCTTTTTTTGTATACTGTTTGTTTAGAATGCAATGTTGTTTGTGATTCAAGCCAACACAGCCAAATAAATTATTAGAATTAAAACAAAAACTTATATAATAACAATTATGCGAATACCATGCTAAATTTGCAAAATTAACATTGTAATTTTGTTCTAAATTTAAAGATTCATATTGGAGTTCTGAATTATCAAAAAAATCAGAATCATAACAATATTTATTATTTATACCCATATAAGAATAGCTACATTGCTCTGAATATTTCAATGAATATGAATTAAAACATTTTTTGCAATTAAATAATTGATCACCAAAAATATTTTCACTTTTAATATTTATATTTGATTTATGAGGAACAGAAATTTGTAATTTTTTAAATTTTTCAATTATTTTTTTCTGTTTTGAAAAATTAGATATTATTTCTAAATATTTTTTTTCTGTATATTGCTCGTTTAATATATTAAATTTTTTATTTTTTAAATTAATACAATAGGAACAATTACTACAGGTAATACAATCATAACAATAAATCGAATTATATAAATTCTGAGAATTTTTACAAAAACAACAATTATATAAATTAATGCATTCAAGACATTCATAAGACAACTGACTATTGTAAACATCAAAACAGTCAACAATATTTTCTGATTTAAAAATTCTATTCCCATAATAACAATCTTCACATTCACTTGATCCAAAAAGCATATAACAATTCTTATTTCTTTCAGAATAATTTGTATATTCAGAATTTTCACTTTTAGTGTTTTGTATTGATAATTTTGGGACTCCATTCGTCAGCTTTTCATATTGTTCAAAAAATGATTTATTAAAATCATAATTTTTACCATATTCCAAAGCATCCCATTTATCACTCCACCAGCAATCAGGACAATAAACTATGTATTTATTATCTAGACTATAAATTGAAATAATATCTTTTTTACATAAATCACATTTTCGTTTATATAAATTTCTTTCATTTCGAAAACTAAGTCTTCTTTGTTGTCTACATTCAGGACATAAAGTTGGTGATGGTATCAAATATTTTTTACCTTCAAAAACCGGCGAAACTTTTTCATAAAATTTTAAATCATTATCGGTGATGTCAAAATTTTGTTGGCAGCTTTTGCAGGGTTTGATCATAATTTAAAATTTAATAAAAAATCATTTTTTTCTTTTAAATTTTAAAGTGTGAATATCTTCCAACAATTCAATTGTGGCATTAACTGAAAGGTTTGAACTGGTTAATAAAAGCAATCTATCTCCATATTTAATCAGTTTTCAATATAAACGAACATTTTTACATTAATAAACTAAAGCAAGGTAGCATTGTTCGCAATACACTATTTCACTTCGATCAGGTGAATATGTGGTTTGGATTTTTGAATTACACTTCATACAATTCCTATTCCATAATTTTTTTGGATTGCGTAATTTCATTCTATTTTTATGTCTTTCATCGGGATGTAAATGTGGGATTGGTAAATTCATTTTTCTATAGAAATCTAGTTCGGGTTTGATGATTTTGAAAGGTTTATTTGTGATTTCACAATTAACGGCCCAATTCAAAATATCGTCAGGAATATCATTTATAGAATCTGGTAAAAGATTGGCAGGGATAATTTTTTCAACTTTTGGGATTTCATAAATATCATCTTTCCATTTCCATCCTTTTTCCAAAATTTCTTCTTTGCTAATAGGATAAAAATCAAAAGCATGGGTTTCATTATATGCAAATGGTGAAATCTCTGTTGGGAAAAATTCGCCCCACTCACAATCCCCCAAGCCCCCTTTGTCAAGGGGGTGTCCAAGTCCCCTTGTTAAAGGGGATTTAGGGGATTTCATCGCTTCAATAATTTTCGGCATCAAAATTTCATATTCTTCTTTGCTGTATTGTTTATTCAAAATACAATATTTCTGATGATGGAGACCAATACAACCAAATAGATAAGAACAAAATGGCGTATAATAACAATAAGTTAAATATGAAGATTGACCTAATGTATGCGAACAAAAACGATTAAAATAAGCACCATAACCGCCATAACAACATTCATATAATTGCTCAACCGCGTCTCCAACTTGAGTACAATCCATAGAACTTTTTGCATCATCAAATGCTTGCTGAATATATTTACAATCCCATAATTTTCGTGAATCATAACAATCATGAGCATTTTTACATTGAATTAAATAATTTCCAAAAACATCTTCATTATAAATTCCTTCCATTGCTTTGTGAGGAAATTTTAAAATAAAATTTTGAAATTCATTTTTTAAATTTTGAATTTTTATATATGAATGTAAATTTTCTGATAAGCGTTTTTGGTATTCTTCTTTACTTAATTTTTCATTAAAAAAATAAAATTCTTTATTCCTTAAATTTACAGATCCAAAACAATTTTTGCACCCAATAGAATTTTTTAAGAAATAGCAATCTCGGCAATTATCACAGTTTTGTAAATACCTGCAGTTATAACAATTTGTACAGTCAACACACTCATAACAAAGTTCAGAGTCAGATACTCGAAAACAATCCATAGTGCTTATACATGAATTTATTGAATATGAATGATAGCAATCTTCATTTTTATCTGAATCAAATATTAAATAACAGTTTTTATTTTTCCCTGCATAATTGGTATAATCAGAATTCTGATCAAAACTTGGACTTCTTTGCAAAGCAATTTTTGGGGCGACCTGCATTAAATCATTAAATTGATCAAAAAAAGGTCTTGAAAAATCATAATCCCTACCAGTTTTTAATTGGTCCCAGTCATTTGAAAAGAAAAAATCAACAGCATAAACAGGAAATTTTTTATCAGATGAAAAATTACTAATAATAGTTTTGGAAGTTCCATCACATTTTCTTAAATATAAATTTCTTTGATTGGCAAATGCCATTCTGCGTTTTGCCCGATCGTCAGGACATAAATTAGGCGAAGGAACTCCAATTTCCTCATAAAATTTCAAATCCGAATCAGTGATTTCAAAATTTTGAGAACAATTTTTGCAGGTTTTTTGCATAATTTAAAATTTAAAATTCTCAATAAACTTCTTTCAAATAACACTCTTCACAGTACACTATTTCGGGTCTATCAGTCGAATAAGCAGTCTGCATTTCTTTATCACATTTCATACAGTTCCTTTTCACCAGTTCTCTTTTATTTCTTTTGCTAAATCTTCCTATGTGCCTACACATGAAACACATTTCAGGAAGAGCTACCTTAAATTTCTGATATAATTTATATTCAGGCTCAATTATTTTATATTTTTTATTACAATTTGTGCATCGAAACAATTCATTACAAATTTTAAGATCAGTTTCATCAAAATTATTTGGAATCTGATTGCTAATAATATCCAAAGTATCTTTAATTTCCTCTTTATCAAGCCACTTATAACCTTTTGCTAAAGCTTTTTCTCGAGTTAAGGGGAAATGTAATTGCGCTAAACTTTCATTATAAGTAACATCTGAAATTGAGATTGGAAAAAATTCGCCCCACTCCGCAGTTTTAATCATTGATTTAATAATTTTTGGAACTAAAACTTCATATTCTTCTTTTGTATATTGCTTATTAAAAATGCAATATTTTTTTCTTTTGAGGGCTATGCATCCAAATAAATCTGAACAATATTTACACTGATAAGAATAATTTATATTATTTAAATTACCTATGCAGTGAGAGCTAAACTTCATATTATAGGCTCCATATCCAGTGACAATAGATTCGTAAATAAGTTCACCATCCCCACATTCATAACTATCCATACAATCTTTGAGCGGCATAAACCCCTGATCAATATTTTTACAATCCCATAAATCCTCGCATTCAAAACAATTAGTAGCATTTTTACAGTTAAATAAATAATCTCCACTTACATTTTCATTTTGAACTCCGTGATAAAATTTTTGTGGAAACTGCAGAGTAAATTCTTGAAATTGAGCGGTTAATTGCTTAAGAAAATGTCTATTTTTCAAACAAGCCATCGCCTCTTCATACTTTTCTTTTGGCATTGGTTTATTTAAAATATGATACTCTTTCTGTCTTAAATTCACACACATAAAACAATGCTTAAGTCCCGTACAATTAAGAAGAAAAGCACTATCATTACAAGTCTCAGAATTTTCCACAAAATAACAATTAAAACAATTCTGAATATCACAACAATTATAGCAAAGTTCAGATTTCCTAGCTCTATATGACTCCATAACATCATTGCACTTATTAATGCTATAACTATACAGACAATCTCTAGATTCATCAGAATCAAATATCATATAACAATTTTTGTTTTTTCCAGAATGATTTGTATACTCTGAATTTTCATCAAATTCATAAGCTGTAAAAAGTGCTGGTTTTGGTACCTTAAGTGATAATTCATTAAATTGTTCGAAAAAGGACATGTTAAAATTAAAATCCATTCCATATTTCAAAGCGTCCCATTTATCACTATACCAATAATCTTGTTTATACACTTTATGAACAGAACTTGGATGATAATTCGAAATTATTTTTTCTCCTGTTGCATCGCATTTTCGTTCATATAAATTTAACTGATTAATTCTTGCCAATCTTCTTATTTTTCTACACCTCAAACAGTGAGTTGGCGCGGGTACGCTAATTTTTTCATAAAATTTTAAATCCAAATCAGTTATTTCGAAACTTTGAGAACAGTTTTTGCAAATTTTTTGCATAATTATTTTTTTAAAATTTAAGAACCAATTCTATCATAAATAATTTCATCTGTCAAGAGTACGTGACTATATTTTAAGTATATATTGTAAAATGGCTTAAAATCAAGTAAAATATTTATGTCAATATACCCTGACAATATAAAATGGATTATATAAAAAAAGTTTTATTAGATGCTGGACTTGAAGATTTAGAAATAGAAGTTTATTTGAATCTTTTAAAAATAGGGGAAGCGCCTGTAAGTACAATAGCTCGCAAAATAGGATCAAAAAGAACTAATATATATAATGTTACAGAAAAATTAAGTCAAAAGGGGTTTTTGAGTGAAATTAACAAATCAAATGTCAAATATTTCAGCGCCATGGATCCAAAAAAGATCCTTTATTCACAAAAACAACAAAAAGATATAGTAGAAAGAAACATACATAATTTAGAAGAGATTTTGCCCCAACTTGAAAGTCTTAAGGATCCTTATGCACTTAAACCTAGAGTTAGCTTCTATCAGGGGAAAGAAGCAATTGGAAGTTTACTTATTCAAACGCTGGAAGAGCCTTTTGATGCGTATTTTAATCCGGATGAAGCTTATAATCTTTTTCCGAAATCAATTGAGGATTTTCAAAAACACTCAGCAGAAAAAAATCTTTTTATAAGAGAGCTTCTCACTTATGGACGTTTAAGTAAAAAATATATAAAAGAAGTAAAAAATCCAAATCATAAATGTAAAATTTTACCAAAAAGATATAATTTTTTTACTGATAATTTCATTTTTCATGACAAAATAATATTCATTTCATACAGAACTTTAATTGCTGTAGTTATTGAAAATGAAGATATCGCCCTTACCCAAAAACAAGCTTTTGAAATTATGTGGAATAGTTGTATTTAATAAATGGTCTCCAAATAACATTTCTCACAATACACTATCTCTTTTCTCTCAAGTGGATAAGTAGTTTGAATTTCAGTATTACATTTCATGCAGTTCCTTGTCCAAAGTTTTCTAGGATTTCGCATAGATAATCTTTGTCTATGTCTACAATCTGGACAGTTTTTTGGAATTGGCAGTTTTAGGCTGCGATAAAATTTTAATTCTTGTTTTATTATTTTGTAGTATTTATTGCATGATTCACAATTTAAAATTTGATTAATGATTTCATCTTTGACGGAATCAATATTATCAGGAATTTCAATTTTCGGGCCAAAATATTCGCTATTTTTTTCTTCATCTTTCCATTTATAGTTTTTTGACAATGCTTGTTCTTTGGTCGTTGGAAAATATTCCTGGGCTACTGTTTCATTGTAACCAAAGGGAGAAATTGATGATGGAAAAAATTCACCCCATTCAGAATCCTCCCATTTCAAATCCCCTAAATCCCCTTTAACAAGGGGACTTTCCGATCGCCCCCTTGTTAAAGGGGGGTGGGGAGATTTCATTGCCTCAATAATTTTTGGTACTAATTGTTCATATTCTTTTTTTGAATATTGTTTATTTAAGATGCAATATTTTTTATGATTCAGACCAATACAACCAAAACAATCACTAACATTGTTAATGCAAAAATAACAATAAAGTAAATTACTTACATTATTCCAGCATGATGCTGAGAATTGAACATTATAAAAATTGTTTCCGCAAAGATGATTTTCATATCCTAATTCTCCAGTTTGCCCCCACGCATAACAATCATGACAATTTTTGCTCTCATGAAGCCATGTGCAATTTTTGCATTCTTCTGAATAATTACAATCAAAACAATTTGTAAGATTTTTTGAAAAGGAAATATGGTCGCCACTAACATTTTCATTATTTATGCCCTGATAATATTTGTGTGGAATAATTTTTTGTAAATCCAAGAATTTCTGTTTTGCAATAATTAACCACTGTGGATTTTTTAGAAGCTGATCGATTATGTCTATATATTCTTGTTTTGAATATTGCTGGTTTAAGAAACAATATGATTTGTTTTTCATCCCAACACAACAGAAACAGTTAGAACATTTTTTGCAGTCATATAGAAAATAGCTGTCAGTGCAATTGTTACAATATTGAGATAAAAAAACTTTATAGCAGAAATAACAGTCTACACATTCATAACAAAGCTCGCTATCAAATATAAAAAGACTATCCAAAACATTTTTGCATCTGTGAAGGTAGGTACAGTAATAACAATCTTCTGATTTTAAGGCCGCAAAAATTAAATATGAATTTTTGTTATAAGAAGTTAAATTAGTATAATCACAATTTTCATTTCCTGCTTGTAAATTAACTGACATTACAGGGACTTTTAGCATTAACTCGCTAAATTGTTCAAAAAAACTTTTATTAAAATCATAATTTCTGCCAAAAACTATTGGATCGTATTTATCGCTCCAGATACATTTCTGGCAATAAACTTGAAAAGGTTTATCTGGTGAATAAATTGATATTATTTGTTGTTTACAAAGATCACATTTTCTTTTATATAAAACGCGTTCATTCCTAAAGGCAAGTTTTCTTTGTTGTCTGCATTCATAACAAAGAGTTGGTTGGGGAATTAAATATTTTTTGTCATTAAAAACAGGAGATACTTTTTCATAGAATTTTAAATCCTCATCAGTAATTTCAAAATTTTGTTGGCAATTTTTACAAATTTTTTGCATTTTTTAAAATTATTAACTAAGGTGTCATTTTCCTCTTAAAAATATTTTTATCAACAATTCTAATTATTATTTTTATAAAAATGTTTACAGCGCTTATTTAAATTGCTAAAATTCCTGTAGATCATTTTCTACAACAATATGATTTATGATGATTTAATTTCGCTTGGCTTAACTAAAGAAGAGATCAAAGTATATTTGGCAACTTTGGAACTTGGCGGGGGATTTGTAAGTGTTATTGCGAGTAAGGCTAAAGTTCATAGGGTTACATGCTATAACACGCTTTCAAATTTAATTAAAAAAGGACTTTTGTCATTTACCAAGCATAAAAATATAAGATTTTATTCTCCTGAACCTCCGCAAGTTCTTTTGAATGATTTTGAAGATAAACATGAAATAGCTAAGAAAGTACTACCTGAACTTATATCTTTGCAAAATAAATCAGCTTTTAAGCCAAAAATTAGATATTATGAAGAGAAAAAAAACATGAAATTAATTTTTGAAGATATGAATGAAGCTAAAACTGAAATTCTTGGATATACGAATTTAACTGCATTAACAGAACTTTTTGGAGATGAGCTTAAAAGATTTGCTGATAATCTTATTAATAAAAAAATTAAAGCCAGATTTTTAACGCCTTTTGATGATGAAAATATAAAAATTATTAAAAATTTATTTAAAAACGCAATTGATAATAATGTCGCAGAAATTTTGTGTGTTGATAAAAATCAATTTGATTTCAAAAGTGGCGTATTTTTCTATGACAACAAAACCGCAATTATTTCTTATGACAAAAATGAACTTCTGGGTGTAATTATAGAAAGTTCGGTGAACACAGAAACGCAAAAAGCCATATTTAATCTTGCCTGGCTTGGAGCAACAAGTTTTGTGGCTAAATAACAAAAAAGTTTTTTTTAAAAAACTTATTTTAAAAATAAAAAAACATGTTATAATTATCTCTGACTTTTAATTTTAAGCGTATTTAATGAGTGAACATAACAATAGTCATGGCGTTAAGGTAATGTTGATAAAAATTCCACCTGAAAATAACACCGCCGTTAAATTTGAACAATTAATTGAAAATTTACATGAATCAGCACATGGCGAAATAATAGGCTGGGAAATTGTGTCTTATAACCAGCACATTTATTTCTATGTGAGAGTGGAAGCGAAGATTAAAGAATTGGTGGAGGGACAAATATATGCCACTTATCCTTACGCTGAGATCGAAATTGTTGATGATTACGCTTATTTGAATGAAGATAGGGTGAAGAGATTTAAAGCGGCAGAATTGCTTTTAACCAGAAGTGATATCTATCCGATTAAGACTTTTGAACATTTTGATGGAGATAGTTTGTCTGGTATTGGGGCGATTTTGACAAAACTTGAGGAAGGGGAGGAGGCTTGGATACAAATTATTGCTAGAGCGGAAGCTGATGATTGGAAGTTGAATTTTATTCGTGGATTGAAGATGAGATTTATTGGTATTCCTAATTTATTTCGTTTAAAAAATTATTTTAAATTAAAAGGTCGGGCTGGTTTGAAAGAAGAAGATAAAGGTCATTTTGTGAAAAAAGCCGATCAGCACGCTTTTCGCACCCAAATCAGAATTGGATTTTTGGCCAAAAAGATGGAGGAGGCGAATCATAAATTACATGCTTTGACTCACGCTTTTAGTCAGTTTAATACTTTGGATCAAAATGCTTTTAAACAAATTGATGTTAATTCTAAAAAATTTGTAGAAGCATATGCTAAACTGCGATTTCAAGGGGCGAACTATCTTTTATCTACCGAAGAATTATCTACTCTTTATCATTTGCCTAATCCTGATGCGGTGCCAAATTTAGTTTATGTAACTTCCCGTAAAGGCGAACCGCCTAGAGATCTCCCCAAAGAAGGTGGTCCTGATAAAATATCGTTTTTTGGCATTACCAATTTTCACAATCAAAATATGAAATTTGGAATTTACAGGAAAGATCGTCGAAGACATTTGTATACAGTGGGTAAGAGTGGATCTGGCAAATCAAAATTGTTGGAGTTGTTGATGTTGGCGGATATTGCCGCTAATAAAGGCATCGGGGTTTTGGATCCTCACGGAGATTTGGTTGACAATATTCTTAGATATATTCCGCCGGAGAGAAAAAATGATGTGATTTTATTTGACCCGACTGATACTGAATATCCAATTGCTTTTAATCCCCTAGAGCAGGTAACGTCTGAGTTTAGGGTGAGAGTGACGCTTGGATTCATTGAGATTTTTAAAAAATTGTTTGGAACTAATTGGTCTCCAAGGTTGGAACATGTGCTTAGATACACAACCTTAGCTTTGTTGGATTCGCCGAATACTACAGTTTTGAGTATTCTGAAAATGCTGACTGACAAAAATTATCGCCAGAAAATTGTTGCTAGAATTGATGATTCGGTAGTTAAAAATTTCTGGGTAAATGAATTTGCCGGTTGGAGTGAAAAATTTGATAATGAAGCGATTACGCCACTTTTGAATAAAGTTGGACAATTCGTGTCCACTAATTTGATTCGTAATATTATCGGGCAACCAACCAACAAAATTAATATCAGGAATATTATGGACACTAATAAAATATTACTAATGAAAGTGCCAAAAGGAATTTTAGGGGAAGAAAATGCTCAATTATTAGGTTCTTTGATTATCACCAAAGTGTACCAAGCGGCGATGAGCAGGGCGGATACTTTTGAAGAAGATAGAATTGACTGGTATTTCTATGTGGATGAGTTTCAAAACTTTGCAACTGATACTTTTGATGAAATTTTATCAGAAGCGAGAAAATACAGACTGAATTTGACTTTGGCTCATCAGTTTATGGGTCAGCTTTCTGATAAAATTAGAAAAACGGTTTTTGGCAATGTGGGATCTTTGATAAGTTTCAGAGTGGGGGCTGATGATGCCCAAGTGCTTGCCAATGAATATAATCCTAGATTTAAAGAAAGAGATATCATTAATTTGGGTGTTAGGGAAATGTATTTAAAATTATCTGTAAATGGTGAAATTAGAGATGCTTTTTCGGCTGTTACCATGTCGATGCCTAAGCCAGAAAATGATATTTCGCATGAAATTAGAAATTTATCACGAGAAAAATATTGTCTACCACGGTCTGAAGTTGAAAAAACCTTGAAAGCCTGGGATGAAGGAGCGTTGGATAATAAGGAACAGGATGTTAACCCCAATGATTTGGGGGAACCAGAGTTTACAGCACCGATCATATAGGGGAAATTTTGAATTCTAAATTTTGAATTTTGAATTAAGGGAAAGAAAAAGTGTGAAAGTGTGAAGGAGGGGAGGAAAGAGGATGTAGTCAGAAGTGAGTAATCAGTAGTCAGTTAGCTACACTATTACCGATTACTGACCACTGACTACCTATTACTATTCTCAGCTCTTAGTTCTTAGTTCTTAGCTCTAACAATGCTTATTCTCAGTATCATAATCGCTATAATACTTGCTCTGATTCCAGTTATAATCTGGGGGTATTTATTTTATATTAAAGAACCTGAGCCAAAGAGACTTATTCTGAAAGTTTTTTTAGGTGGGATGATATCAGTTATACCAATTATTCTTTATAAAGCATCATGGCAGTATTATCCGAATTTAAATGTGTTTTTGTATGTAGATAATTTTAAGCATCATTTTATCGGCATTGGAGATATTTTTAGCATACCTGTTAGCGTTATATTTACGTTTATGTTTGTGGGGGTGGTTGAAGAATATATGAAACATTTTATCGTTAAATTTACAGATAAAAATAATTTAAAAAATATTGATGATGTAATGGAGTTAAGTATTATTGCGGCACTTGGATTTGCTTTTGTTGAAAATATTTTGTATTTTTTATTAATCTGGCAGAAGCAGGGTGTTCAGAATTTAATAATTGCTTTTATATTTAGATCAATATTCTCTACATTTGCGCATATTTTATTTTCAGGCATATATGGGTATTTTTATGGCATAGCACGGTTTGCTTCTCCAATTTATAAAGAAAATCTTATTAAAAACAGATCGAGATTTATTGCTGTCATGCATAAAATTATACACTTAAAAAGTGAAACAATTTTTAAAGAAGAAAAAATTGTTGAAGGACTTATGTTTTCGATGCTACTGCACGCATTATTTAATATAGTGCTTGAATTAGATTTTACCATTTTAGTTGTTCCATTCCTTATTATTGGATATATTTATCTTTCATATCTTTTTAGTAAAAAAGAGGATCATAAGGAGTATGGGAGGGTGGTGGGGGAACAATGAAAAATTGAAAATGAAAAATTACTAAACGAGTCATTCCAGATTTAGTCTGGAATCCAGTGGAGGACTAACTTAGACAGGGCTGTATCTTGTTTTACATGGAGAATTTGTTAGAAAAATAAGATGACGCTATTTCATGATTGGATTTATTTGTATGTAAAGTTCATGCCATAAATAATTAGTATGTTTACTGGATTCCAGCCTTCGCTGGAATGACAAACGCACAACGCAAGTCGCATGTCTTTCTTAAATTCTATTTACTTTGTGTCAAAGAGTATTTAGTTTTAAGCTAATATAATTAACTATACATTTTCTCTATGTTTAATAAGTTTTTTGCCCATAAAATATTTATTATTATTTTATTGTCTTTTTTGATTTTTTCTCTATTTTCTTGTACTCCAAAACAAAATGAAAGTTTTCAGTATGTTGGGAAAAATATTTTGGTTTCAGAAAGAATTTCAACCGGAGCAGATATTGTGATTTCAACTGATAAAATGGATATAAGTTCTAATGCTGACATTAAGATTAAACCTGAGATTGAAGGGGATTTTGTGAAATCAGAAAATGATAAAACAATTGTTTATCATCCAAAAAACGCTTTAAAAGTCGGAATGGTTTATGAAATTTCCGCGAAATCTGATGAGAAAATTTTGAAAGAATATTTTCAAATTATTGATGCTCCCAAATTAGTCGTTTTGTTCCCAAATCAGGACACGGAAGCAGATGAAAAATCAAAAATAACTGCAATTTTTAATGAGCCTATTGTTCCTCTGACAACTTTGGATGAGATTGATGAGAGCAAATTGCCTATTGAGATTTTTCCAGTTACAAAAGGAAAATGGAAATGGATTGGAACAAGAACTTTGCAATTTCAGCCTGAAACAAATTTGATTAGATCATCTAATTATAAGATTAGACTTAAAAAAGATTTCAAAACATATGATGGATTTACTTTACCTGAATTTGAATATCAGTTTAAAACAAGGCCTATCAGAAATGAATATATAGAGCCTTCTTTATCGCAAAGTTATAGCGAACCTATTACTGTTTATTTCAACCAGCCTTTTGATTTAGAAAAAACAAAAGGGCATATAAAGGTAAAAAATAATACTTTGAATCAGGCTGTAGATTTTATAGCTGAATATGGTAAACATTCTGTCTGGGATGAAGAAAAAAAGAAAAATATTGAAGAGGAGAATCAATCAATTTTGGCAATATATCAAAAAGTTGATAAATATAATCGTCCTAGATTTTGGAATTTTTCTGAAAGTTATGGTGTTGAAATTGAAAAAGTTGTTCCCCAGGAAGGTGATATTTTTTTAGAAGAAAAACTTGTATTAACAAGAGATATCAATAATATTGTATCAAATATTTTTCCTGTATCAGAGCGGGCTTCTTTTCAGGATTTTCAAATGATTGATCCAAAAGGATATATAGAAGTGGATTTTTATGAAAATATTGATTTAAAGAAAAGTATTATTTCTTCAGATAAAATTAAAAACATTGAAAACATTGAAGAATGCGATTCAAATAAAGAAATTGTTTATGAAAATAATGAAACTGTGTGTGATAAAATTTTAAATAAATCAAAAATCAAAATTTTTCTAAATAGCGATAAAATAGTTTTAAATGAAAGTTTTAAATTGAAATTAGAGAAAATTTTTAATGAAAAAGGATTGGAAATGAATGTTGATCCAATTGAATATGATTTCAAATCAGCACCAAAATTTGAGATTTTAAAAATTGTGCAAGATGGATCAAAATCAGCATCAACTGATAATTTAATTATTTGTTCAAATACAGAAATCCATGTGCCTCAATTAACCTCAGATAATGAAAAAGTTAAACCGGAAAATATTGATGATTTTTTAAAAGTTAATTTAGGTTATAAATTTAAAGAATGGGGTAATTCTTTTTATATCTATGAAGGTAATTTAACTGATAAATGTCAGCCAAAGCAATTTCAAACATATATAAATTATAGTCTGATCCCTCAATCTAATTATGAAATCACTTTGAATTTAATAGATGTTTATGAACAAAAAGCTACAACAAAAGTTAAATTTAAAACTGGTGATATCGATAAATCAAAATTGAATTTTTATAATTTGCAGGAAAAATATAGCATCACAACACCAGAAAAAACCAAATTAAGTTTTGCCGTACAGGCAATGGATTATATTGATATGGATATATGTGAGATTGAACCAGCTGATATGATTGAAGCTTTGTCATATAGAATATATTATACGCAAAAAATAACTGATGAATTTACATGTAAATCAAATACGCAGAAAAGATTAGAGCTTCCGAAATTTTATTTTGGCTTAAATTATTTTCAGGTTGATTTGAAAGATTATATTGATTCAAAATACGGACATTTTGTAATTATTTTTTCTCATCCAGATTATAAAGATTATAGTGGGGTGAAAGTTTATGAGAATGTATTTGTGACTCTTACAAATTTAAGTGTTATACAAAAACAAGTGCGTGTTAGTGAAGATGAATGGACGAAAAATGAAGGTGTAATTTTGACTGATAATCAGAAGAAAGATTTGCGAAATTTTTATTTCGTTACTGACATTAAAACTTTAAATCCAATTTTTAATGCTAAAGTACAAACTTATGAACAATTAGATCCATCAAATGCTGATAATTTTAGTTTAGGTAAAGAATATTATACTAATATTGATGGGCTTGCTGAAACTGAAATTACTTCTAATATTATTGGGACCATAGTTTATGGCGATAACAATGATACTGCAATTATAGCTTCTGATAACACTTTATCATATGCCAATTATGCTTTTAATGATAAAAAAATATTTGTTTATACAGACAGACCAATTTATAGGCCAGGCGACGTGGTAAATGTGAAAGGTATTTATAGATTTGGATATGAAGAAAACTATGAATTTGTAAAAGATAAAGAAATAAATTTTAGCATCCAAAACAGCCAATATAATCAGACTTTTAATGCTACCTTAAAATTAAATGATTTTGGTACATTTGAAACAAGTTTCATTTTGGATAAAAGTGCTCCTTTAGGATCTTATTCAATATTGATAAATGATAATAATATTTATAATTTCGATGTTCAGGAATATGTTGGAGCGGCATTTAAGATTGATTCAAAAACAGATAAGGAGGAGTACATGAATGGCGATACCTTTAATTTGGATATACAGTCTGATTATTATTTTGGAGTCCCAGTAAAAGAAGGGCAGTTGATTTATGATATTACAAGTCAGGATTATTATTTTGATAAATATCAGGATGAATATTTTAGTTTTGGATCGTATTGGTATGATTGTTATGGTTATAATGGATGTAGCTCTGGTGATAAGTATATTTTGAGAGGTGAAGCAAAATTGGACGCATCTGGTCATTCCTTGATTTCGAAGAAAATTGATTTTGTTAAATTTTTTAAAGATCAAAAGTTAAAAAGTAAAATATTTGTTGTAAATTATGCGATTACAGATTCAACTGGCAGACAGGTAGCAGGACAAAAATCATTTATTGTTCATGCTGGAGAATTTTATCTTGGACTTAAAACAGATAAATATTTTGTAACGGAAAATGAAGAATTTGAACTAAAGGCAAAATCAGTTGATGTGAATGGCAAACCTCTTTCTGTTGATAATTTGAAGGCAACTGTAAATCAAGTCTCTTATGTCACTTTTCAAAGAAAAGAAGTTGATGGCGGGTTTTATTATAGGTCAGATAAAAAATTAACGCCTGTACAAGAGATAGATTTATCAACAGATTCAGATGGTAATGCAAGTAAAAAACTTTCCATTAAGGAACAAGGTGAATATGAAATAACGATTGAAGGGGTAGATGACTCAGGAAATAAAATTTCAACAACTTCTAATTTGTATGTTGGTGGAAAAGAAAATGTTTCCGAAGCTTCAAATTTAGTCATGCCAACTAATGATACAAGTTTGACTTTGGTTAATGATAAGCCAAATTTGAATATTGGAGATGAGGCTGGTTTTATAATCAAGAATCCATTCACAAAACCTGCAAAAGCCTTAATTGCGATTGAAAGAGGAAGGATTTATAAATATGAAATTCTGGATATCAATACAAGCTTCTATAACTATAAATTTAAAATTGATCCAAGTTATTTACCAAATATTTATGCGTCAGTTGTTTTGCTTTCAAACGATCCAGTATCAGTCAAATATGGACAAACTAGTTATTCTATTAATATTGATTCAAAAGAACTTGATGTGAAAGTGACTACTGATAAAGAAAAATATTTGCCTGGTGAGGAAGTTAATTTAAATATTGAAGTTAAAAATAATCAAGGTAAGCCAGTATCTGCAGAAATTAGTATTGCAGTTGTAGATATGAGTGTTTTGGCTTTGAAAGGCAATCCTCACAAGAACCCAGTTAAGTTTTTTTATGACAGTATCCCTTTAACAATTTCAACTTCAGCAAATTTAAAAAATTTACTGCATGAAATTGATATTAAAACAGGTAAAGGCGGAGGTGGTGGTGCTGACGCCACTAAGAAAAGGGGAATTTTTAAAGATACTGCTTATTGGATAGGCACATTGAAAACAGATGCAAATGGCAAGGCAATTGTGAAATTTAATTTACCTGATAATTTAACAACATGGCAGATTGAGTCTTTGGGCATTACAAAAGATACTTTGACAGGTATTAATTATAAAGAGATTATGACGAATAAAGATTTGTTTATTACCACACTTAAGCCAAGATTTATTGTTCCAGGTGATGAATTTGAAATTGGTGGCAAGATTTTCAACCAGTCTGGCAAATTTCAAAAAATAAAAATGAATTTAGTTTCTGATACTTTGGAAATTGATGATGATTCGCAAAGTCTGAAATTAGATGATAAAGCAAATCAGGTTGTGTATTTCAAAGTTAAAGCGCCTTCTAACATTTCTGAAGGCTTGCATAAATTTACAATCTCAATTAAGGGAGATGATTATGAAGATACAGTTGAAAATACTATACCTGTTATTGCTGATACAACTTATGAAACAGTGGCAACAGCAAATTATAGCACGGAAAGCGAGGCTGAATTTATTTATGTGCCTGAAAATGTTTTGGGAAATAAAGGAAGTTTAAAAATTAATACTAGTGCAACTTTGGCATTATTTTTGTCTGATGCTTTGAATTCTATACTTGCCTATCCTTATGGCTGTACGGAACAGATTGCTTCAAAATTAGACAGTATTGCGATAATTAAAAACGGCCTTAATTTAAAAAACATAGGCGATAAATTCAAAGTTAATGAAATTGTAATTGATGGTAAAAAATATGGCATGGAAGATGCGGTAGCTTTAAGTTTATCCAGGATTTATCAAAATCAACATGATGATGGGGGATTTGTATATTTTCAAATTTGGGAGAATTCAGATTTTTATTTAACTTTGAGAATGATTCAGACTTTATCAAATTTACAAAGAGCTGGATTTAATATTGATGAAAGCAGGATTAATTATGCGGTAAATTTTGTTAATGAGCAGATAAAATTAAATCCTGACAATAGATATTCTAGTTCTGATGTTATTTTAACAATGTATGTTTTGACTCAGGTTTATGGAGATAATAATGATTTTGTAAAAGAATTGTCTCCTTTTTTGAGTGAGAAAATTTTTGGAACTGATAAGTTTTTAAATGAGACAATTGATAATATTTCTTTAACCAATTTGGCATTGATGTTAAGCAGAAATCCTGATTTTTACAGTCAAGAAATTAAGGAAAAAGTTTATAAGGCTTTAGAAAATAGAATATCAATTGATGCCAGAGGAGCATATTTGAAATTATCAGACAATACAAACTGGGCTTACTATGAAACTGCTGAAAAAGATACAGCTTTAATGCTCAAAGCTTTGATTGCTGACAAGCGTGATAATGAGCTTTTTGGAAATATTTTGAGATGGTTACTCAATTCAAGGTCAAAAGATGGAGCATGGGGATCAACAGATTCAACATTAACAGTGATTGATGCGTTTACAGATTATTTAACTTGGCAAAAAGAAACAGAATCTGATTTTAATTTAAAAATTTCACTTTCTGACAAAGAGTTGGGATCATTTGATTTTAATAAAAATACAATTTTGGATCAGAAATCAATTTCGATTTCTCCTTTGTCTGAATTGGATATGGGCAAAATTCTTCCTCTTAATTTCCTTAAAGAGAATAAAAATAGTTTAAAAAATAATTTTTATTATGATATTGCCCTTCAATATTATTTGCCGACCCAGAATATAAGTTCACGCGATGAAGGATTTGTAATTAACAGAAGTTATTATTTGCCAACAGATTTAAAATTAGAAAAGGCAGTTAAGGAGGCAAAAGTAGGGGATATATTGGTTGGTAAGATTGATATTGTTGTTCCTGAGATGAGGCATTTCGTTGCTATTGAAAATTATATTCCTGCTGGATTTGAATTGATTAATTTTAATTTAGATACTGAAAGTGCGAGTTTTGTTGAGTCACTTCAAGGCAAAAAAGGAGAAAATGATTTATCAGCATTTAATTCGGATTTGTATCCTGACGTTGAGGAAATGAGAGACGACAGAGTGTTTGTCTTCAAACAAAGTTTAGAACCTGGAGTTTACACTTATATTTATTATGTTAGAGCTTTAATCCCAGGATCATTCAATGAAATGCCAGCACAAATCAGTGAAATGTATTTCCCGGAAAATTTTGGAAGGACAGGTGGGGATGTGTTTAAGGTTGTGGAAAAATAAAAACTCACTCTAAATCCCTCTCTTCAAAGAGAGGGACTTTTTTAAAACTAAAAGATTATTGCCGTAATAGCAGTAATAATCCCAAGTACAATGCCTGGTATATTACAAATGATAATAGGCCAATCTTTCTTTGTCTTTAATGCACCATAAAAAGTCCAAGCACTACAGTTAATTACTGTGATAATTGGCAAAATAATTGATCCAGTTTGGCCTGAAAGATTTAGCCTGATTTGATCTATGTAGGAACTATACATTGCAATAGCCATAAAAGACGCAAACCATCCAATTTTGTTTATGGTTCTTTCATTCATAATCTTTTGAAAAATAATAAATGGAAAAATTTGAAAATTATGAAAATAATTGTTAAGATTATATCTTTTATATAACTAAAATTTTTTAATGTCTAATGAAATTTGTGACTTGGTGGATTTAAAAGGAATAGAGGGCGAAAGAGTGCGTGATATTTATGGAGAAAAAGCCTTTGGATTAAGGAAGTTATTAGGGTTAAAAGATTCAATAACTGGATATGAAGTTCCTCAAGGATTTGCTGTCCCTGTCGGATTTGACTTTGAACATGATATAGTTAGATCAAGGTTAATACAATTATTGGCTGGTTCACATGGATTACAGCCTATAGTAATTAGATCTTCTGCCCAAAAAGAAGAACCCGGGCAATTTCATAGTCAAATGATTAGTGTAGATTCTCAACAAATTGACTCAGGTTTGGCGGAAATAGGATCTGTGTTTCAGCGAATTATTGAACCTAATCCTTCATCTATAGGAGTCATAGTGCAAATGGCCGCTGTTGGGGATTATAGTGCTAATCAAAGAGCAAAAAGAATATTACCTGATAATCCAAGTATTTATGGTTTATTTGATAGAGGTTTTGTTGTTGATTCTCATTCGATTGCTAGTCCAGATTGTATGCAAATATCTGTAGTGTTGGGACTTACTAGTAGAGCTGTAAACATTGGTGGTGGGCCAGTGATTATCGATGTCGATAGAAAAACAGGACAATTAAAAATGGTTTTAGATCGTAGTGATTATGCTTTATCTACTTTAAGAATGACATTAAATGGACAAAGACAAAATAGAGTAGATTATTTTAATGCTTTAACAAAACAAGTTGAATTTATTTATTATTATTTACCGTTTGGTGGTTCTGTAGTTTATAAGGCAGGGGATATTTATGCTGATGATGATTCAATAGTTTCTCGTTCTTCTTTTATTACTGATAAAGGGTTGTTAGGGGATAATGGGGGTGGTACAGATTTAGAGTTAGATTCTTTAATTAGAGTTATGCAGAGAATTATTACTAGTTTAGATGGCCATCTAATTCAAATAGAAGGAAGTTTTGTTGGTGGAGATATTTGGGATGGCACTATTGGGAAACTTTGTTTATATCAATTAAGAGATTTAGAAAATTTACCAATTCAAGATAAACAATTAGATCAAGTTGATGAATCAAAAATAATAGCTAGAACAAATAATGTTATGGGGGCAGGGAAATTCAGGGGTAAATTATTAATAATTCCAGAATTAAATCGTAAAGAAACCTTTAGCTCACAAATTGAGACATTAAGAGATTATGAATGGTTTCAAAAAGGTGAATATATAATATTGTTTGATGGAAATGTACATAGTGAAGATTTACAATCTTTAACAGGATTGAATGTTTTTTGTACTTTTGAGTTATTACCTATGCAGTCTCATGAAATGGGACAAATTAGAAGTGCTATATCTAAGGGTCAAAATAAGGTATATGCGGCTTTTCCTGGGCAGAAAAATAAAATTCTTGCTCTTAAAAATAAAAGACGTAATAGATCTGTAGTTTTAAACGATGTTGTATTTGAAAGTAATGGAAGAGAAGCACAGTTGTATTTTGGAGAATAATTAAAATGTTTACTCTTTCTTATTGCGTCTGCCCAGTGTCTCATTCAAAATCCGAAATCTGAGCGCTGTTTGAATCTGAACCAATGATATATTTAGCTGGTACCGCTCGATAACTGGTATGAATTTTTTCGGTTTTTTGAGGCAAACCATTTTTGACAATTGTTCTATACCAATCGACATTAAAGCCGGTGTGGGCATTCTCAACTAATTGTTTTTGGCCAGGGTTAAGATTGGGAGAAACTTCATAAACAGGGCTGGCTGAGTTGTAGCCATAATAATAAGGGCCATTGAATTTTACTTGCCGACCATCGCTGGTAGAATAAAATTTGAAGTAAGCATCTAATCCTTCCGTATAGGTTTGAATCAGGATATAATAACCGCTATCATTGGTCATAATACAGTCTTTTGATCCGGGATAAACCGTGCAATCCATGCCGTAATGTGGATTTGCATAGTAACTAACTGCATATGAATGTCCACTTCTTTCGTTAATTTCATATCCTCCATTCAAAGCCGCTCTATAGAAAGTTGTTGATACCTGGCAAAGACCTCCACCCGCTTCAGGAATTGTTTCTTTACCTTTGATTACAAGTTCAGATTTCCAGCCGGTTTTATTGGTCACTGGCCCCCCCAAATGGTCCACAAAAGAGAATTTTTCGCCGGGAGCAATTAGCAAGCCATTGTATTTATTGATACCAAATTTAACGTTGTAAATTCTGGCGGCGGAAGAATGGACAAAATTACTCCAGCCCATGGACACCAATTCCTTAACGCCTAATTTTTGTAATTTCTCGTCAGTCTGGACTTGTGCTTTGATTTCAATGACCGGTAATTCAAATTTTTGAATGTTATTAGCTAAAGCGAAAGCAATAAATTTGGACAAAGATTTGTCGTCAACTTTTTGCCCATTGACAGCTGTGCCTTCAAACACGATTTTTTCGTTTTGATCAAAATAAATTTTTACATTTTGTGCTTGTTTTTCGATTTTTGGCCTTATTTGTTCGTTGATATATTGTTCCAAATTTGTTTGATTTATATCCAAATTTAATTCCTCATTAATTTGGCAGTAAGATGGTAAGTCAACGGTTTTCTCTAATTTGATTTGTAGTTGCTCATCAAGGAAATCACATTTAAGGGTTTTTTGTGGACTTATTTCCAGCCATGGCAAGTAAGTATTTTCTTCAAGTTCCCAACTATTTGAACCGGAGATAATGGTGAGTGATTGGATTTTATTTTCTAAAAATTTTTGATATTGTGACAATTTTTCGGTGTTAATTTTTGGATTAGTCGTTTGTAGATAAACGGTTAATTTTTCTAAATCCAGAGTGTTTAATTGATTTTGCAGTTGTTCAATAGTACGTTTGAAATCTATTTCTAAGCCAGCGCTGCCATCTTGAATGATTATTTTTTTATTTTTCAAAACAAATTTGGCACTTTGTGCGATTGGTAAATATGGACCTAAAATTTCTTGAAGTTTGATTTTGACTTCTTCAGTGTCTAGGCTTAAATCATCATTTAATCCTAGATCTTTGAGAACTACAAAAAAATCCTTTTGAATATCCGGCACTGCCAGTAAGATGGTTTTTTCTGGCAGGGGGATTAACCTGGTTAAAGAGGAATCGTTTAAATCATTTAAATTTAAGTTAATATCGTTGGCTGGTATAATATTAGAAGTGAAGGCCTGGTTGGAGATTAATAGACAAAATAGAAGGGAAAAAATAAATTTTGTAAAAATTTTCGTCATTTTACTTTTTTTATAAATTTAAGGAATCTTTTTTTAAAAATTTCATAGATAGTTAAAATAATTTTCAGTCCAAGCCTGGTAGTTGATTTGATTTTTTCTCTGGCAATCGGCCCTTCTTCTGGAGCGAGACTTAGTCCTAAAACCGACCCTATTGCTCCGCCTATAATAAGTCCCATCACGATTTTATCAATAGTGTTTTTTTTATTATTAGAAGTTACCTGATTTTTATGATTTTTTAAAAAAAACATAAATAAATTTAAGAGTTAACACCAATTTTAGCTTTATATTCAGTGATTCTGATTACATTGACTTTGATTTTGCCTGGATAGTTGAGCGTTTCTTGAATGTTTTGAGCGGTGGATTCCGCGATATTTTGCATGTCGTTGTCATTGATGGTGCTTTCATCCACAATCAGTCTTAGTTCTCGACCGGCAAACACCGAGAAAGCTTTTTTTACATTATTTACATTTTTTCCTAACTCTTCTAATTCTTTGATCCTGGTTAAATAGAATTCAAAAGTTTCTTGCCTGGCGCCTGGTCGGCCGGCTGAAATGGCATCAGCTGATTTGACAATATAGTCCTCAGGGTTTTTATAAGGGACCTTTTCGTGGTGGCAGTAAGCGGCATAAATCGTTTTTTCTCGCAATACTTCATCTTGTGGAAATTGCCAGGTTTCCATAATGATTTTACTGATATCATCATGCCCTTGATTGCCATTAAGTTTTTCCGCAATCGCTTCATCCAATAATGTTACCGCCATGCCTTTGTCATAACCCTTGTCGGTAACAATCTGCAAATCTACCGCCTTCCCCAGATCATGAATGAAACCAGCAAGTTTGGCGATTTCATAATTAGCGCCAATTTCGTCTGCAAGTAAGGAAGAAAAAATGCATACCTCCATGGAATGAAGCCAAATATTCTGTCCATAACTGGAACGATATTCAAAACGACCAAATAAATTACTAATTTTTTCTGGCACATCTTTGATTCTTAAGATATCAACAGCTTTTTTGCCCATGGAGTCAATGATTTTGTCAATTTTGCTTTTTGCTTGCAAATAACATTCATCAATCGCTTCCGGATTAATAGTTTTTTTGCTGATCAAAAGCTCTAAGGTTTCTTTGGCTAAAGTTTTTTTGAGTAAATCATGGGAAGATACTCTGATAATATCAGGTCCGTCTTGGTTAAAGAGCACGTCAACATCAAGTTTTTCTTCAAAATATTGGATATTATGGCCTTCTTTTCCGATGATTGCTCCTTTAATTTTTTCATTAGGGATTTTGATGCTCATTTCTTTCTTGTCTACCGAACTGCCCATAGCATATCTTTGCATAGTCCAGGTGATAATATTTTTGGCCTCTTTATCGGCATTCTCTTCAAAATCAGTTTTTATTTTGGCTAAATTAATCGTCTTCAGTTCCTCAAATAAGCGATCAAAAGTATTTTTAATCTCATTAATTACCGCATTTTTTTCCAAATTTAACTTATGTGCCAGGGTATTTAAGTATTCATGCTGAAGGGTTTTGATTTTATCTTGGTAGCTACGGATTTCATTTTCTATGTTTTTTAAAAGCATTTTGGTCTCGTCATTTCTTTTTTCTTTGCGTTCGGTGAGTTCTTTTTTAGCGATAATTTTACCTTCAATGAGTTTGGACATTTCTTGAGATTCTTGTTCTTCCATTATTGATTGATCTCTGATGCTTTTGGCTTGTTCAATGGCGGTTTGCATGATTTTCTCCGTTTCTTTTTTAAAAATCTGGTTTTTATGATGTAAGGCCTTAATTTTGAGTTTGAGAGTTTTTAGTTTACTTTTTTCAGTAATGAAGATCATCACTATACCGATAATTATGCCGATAATGAGAGTAATTATATTAAACATGTATTTATTTAAAAGCTTTACTAGTATAGTTAAAAATTCCTTGCGAAGTAAAGTTGGAATTTAGAAAAACTGGGCTTTTAAAAAGCTGTTAGTTTTTTACTATTGTTTGTTTGTTGTGATAAAGAATGGCGGAACGGACGGGACTCGAACCCGCGACCTCCACAGTGACAGTGTGGCGTTCTAACCAACTGAACTACCGCTCCTTTTATGGTTCTCTAAGATGGCTTTTGCTGTGAAAATATATATAAATATTTAATACTTAGCAAGTTTATGTTTTTTTGGCTATTTAAAGATCCTTAACGATTAATTGTTTTAAAAAACTATTAAAAACCGAATAAAATATTTTTGGATTGTCGTAAAATGGAAAATGATTGCTGTTATCAATTTCCGCAAGTTTGCAATTTTCTTTTTTAAGTTTTTTTAGAAAAATGAGATTTTTTTTATTTTCAGATCCGTAAATATACAAAGTAGGGATTTTCAGATCAATATATTTTTTAACAAGCTTTCCATTGTCAGAATAATCAACTATTTGATAGCAATAATGTAAAAATGCTTTTGGATCAGAATATTTCTCTATTGTTTTACTCCATTCTTTCAATCCTTTATTTCCTGAATTTTTTAGATTTTGAGTTAATTGATTTAAAATGTTTTTATATTCGTGGACTGAACAGTTAGAAACTTGCCTTGAAAAAACACAATTTTCGGAAGTTAAATTGCCTTCAATATCTATAAAAGCCTTGATGTGATTGTATTTTAATACATAAAGAAGTCCAACTAGTCCTCCCATGCTATGACCTATCAAAACAATATTATTTAAATTTAATTTTTTAATAATAAGATGAGTGATCTCTACTAAATCATCGATATTTAAATTTTGATCTTTTGAATAAGTAGAATTTCCACAGCCAGGGAAGTCAAAAGCAATAATTGTATAATCATTAAAAGTAGGAATTTTTGTTGCTTCTAAAAAATCATTTTTATAACAAGCCCCTCCATGTAAATAAAGTAAGGTTTCTTTAAATCCAAGACGCAAAAAATATTCAATTTCTAATTTTTGTTCTTTGTAATTAATTTTTAGTTTTTTAATTTTAAGTGTCATGATTTTGAAATTTTATATCAATTTTTTAGATTCTTTCTCGATCAAATAGTTTTTTTCTGAAATTACTGATTTGCTGAGTTCTTTTTCTAACTCTTTTCTTGCAATTCCTGCTATTTTGCCACCTCTACTTGCATCTTGTTTTAATTTTGGTACTCCTTTTGAATTTTCAGTGCGATGAATTTCTGTAGTTGATCTTTCTCCAAGCATAGTAAAGATAAGTTCAAAATCATTCATATGGTCTCGTAAATTTTCTCGTTTTAGATTTTTAAGTTTTTTGTATTGTTTAGGCGTGATGCCAAAAGTTGCTTTGGAAATTTCAGCAGTGAGAATTTCATAATCTTTATTTTCTTTTGCTCCTCTTTTTTGCCACTCATCAGTTAATTCTTCACGAATAGTAATTCCTCTCATTCTTTTTCCAATCCAATCATCAGAATACCCTTTGAGTTTATAAAGCATCCTTGTTCTTTTAGTCGAAAGTTCAGGATTTTCAATTTCCTGTACTCGTTCATAACCAACTTTTGCCAACCAACGCTTAAAAGGTTCTGCTTTTGGGGATGGAATAGATTGAATGATACGAAAAATTCCTTCTGTGTTTGCACAGTTTATCTTTTGCTTGCCTCCACTAGTATCAATTAAAAGGGGGGATTCAATTTGAACCCATCCTTTTGCTAACTCTTCATCTCTATTTAGCATGTTTTTTAAATATTGTCTTGGGTTTTGTGAATCAGTAAGTACCTCTATGACATCGATTATTACAAACCACCATTCGTTATTATGAATAGTTTTTCTAATTTTTTTCCCTTTAAATAAGGCAATTTTTGTTGTTTCCATAGTTATAATTTATATTAATTTATAGTTTTTGAAAAATTTACTTCGAAATAATATATCTCATTTCTGGTGTTTTCATGAATTTTTTGTAGTTTTTTCGAAAATCAATCTTTTTATTCAATTCAAAAAGTGATAATCTACAAAAGCTTTTTTTACATATAATGAAAGAACATATTTTATCTAAGTACGATATTAGGAAAATTTTTCCTTATAGGAATTTAGATTCCCATAAAGGTGATAATGGCAGGGTTTGCATTATTGGAGGCTCGATAGAATATTATGGAGCACCAATTTTTGCCGGATTGGGAGCGGTGCATAGCGGCGCTGATTTGGTATATATTTTTGTACCGGAAAGTAATTTTGATTGTAGCCGGAGTTTTTATCCTGATTTTATTGTCAGATCTTTTGCTGGGGAATTTTTGACAGAGGATAGTTTGTTGAAAATTTTGGAATTAGCAAATAAGTGCGATGTCGTATTGGTTGGGCCTGGATTGAGTGATAAGCCTGATACAATCAAGGCTTTAAGAAAGTTTATTCCTCAAATTAAAACGCCGGTCATATTGGATGCTGATGCCTTGAAAGTGATTCATGATATTAAGTTGCCGTATCGTACTTTACTAACGCCTCATCATAAGGAGTTTGAAATGATCAGCGGTTATGAATTGACGAGTAGCATGGAGGACAATATTAACGCTGTTCAGAAAATTGCCAGCGCCTTAAAAGCGCAAATTATTCTTAAAGGGCAAGTAGATATTATTGCCAAAGATAATGGTGAATATAAAATCAATAAAACAGGCAGTCCCGGTATGACGGTGGGTGGTAGTGGCGATGTTTTGGCCGGATTTATTGCTGGGATAGTGGCGCAAGGAGCAACTTTGTTTGAAGCTTCCTGTTTTGCCACTTTTTGTTTAGGGACAGCGGCGGAAGTGCTGGAAACGCAAAAAGGCTATGCTTTTTCAGCCACAGATTTAGCTTTGGAAATACCTTATGCCATGAAGAAAGTTGTGGGGTGATTAGGGGGCAATGGATTATCAGTGATCAGGTGGTCAGCTAGTTTTTTTAGGGCCGACAATGGCAATAGTGACTTTGTCTAAATTAATAATGTCTTTAGCAATTTTTAAAACATCATTTTTGGTGACGTGGCTGATCTTTTTGGCAAAATCAAAATCATAACTGAAACCTAATCCATATAGTTCATCGCTACATAATTTGATGACTTGTGAAATATTACTCTGTAGTCTGACATCATATTCGCCGATAAGGAAATTTTTGGCATCAATTAATTCTTTATCAGTAATTAGATTGGTTTGGATTTCCTTAAGTTCGCGTTTGAGTTCTTGGATTGAATGTTCCTGTTTTTCTGGCGCGCAACCAATATAAGCGACAAAATAGCCAGGATATTGATAACCAGCGACGCTGAGAGCAGTTATGCTATAAGCAAGGCTTTGTTTGTCTCTTAAATTAATAAACAAGCGCCCTCCCATGCCAGCCAAAACTTTTTTCAAAATTTCTAAGCTATAAACTTGCGGGTGACCTATCTCTAAAGCTGGAAAACCAAGTAGGATATTGGATTGATTTTTTTCAGTTGCCACAAACACGGTTTTGGGGTTTTTGGAAAAATTAATTTTAAATTTTTGGACGTGATTTGGTTTAGCAATTTTTAGATTTTCTAAATTTTCGCTTAGATATTTGCTAATTTTTTCAATATTTATGTCTCCCACTACTGAGATAACAATATTTTTTGGATCCAAAAGTTTTAGATATTGTTGTTTAATTATTGATTGGCTAAATTTTTGGATGTTTTTGATGGAACCAAGTTGATTTAAACTGTAGGGATGATTACCATATAAAGTTTTTTGAAACAGATTAAAAACTTTTCTAATCGGATTATCAAGTTCTCGTTTAATTTCATCAATAAGGTTTGGTTTGATTTTTTCAATTTCTTGCCTGCTAAAATTTGCATTTTTTAACATATCCAAAGCTAAATTAAAAGTTTCTATCAAATTTTCGCTTAAAGCTTTGCCTTCCAATCCAAAACAGTTTTGATTGCTAAAGCCTATAATTATACTAGCCATTGATTCAGTTTTTTTAGCTAGAATTTCTGCGGAATTTGCGTCAGTGCCGCGAGTTAATAGTTCAGCAATCATATTAGTGATGCCATTGTTTTTTTTTGTTTCATTGAGAAGACCTCCCAAGATAGCAATACGGAAACTGGCAGCCTTGGCGCTATCATTTTTTTTCAAAATTAACCTTAGGCCATTTTTAAGAGTGATTTTGTGGATGTGATTAATTATTAAGGATTTTGTAGATGCCGTTTTTTGCTGAACTTTGTCAAAATTTTGATAGTTTTCTTTTAAAATTTTTAAAATAGCTGGCTGACTTATTTGGTAATTTTCTTTTTGTGGTAATAGTAGACCGATCGTGGTGTTGGCTGGCGTTAGAAATTTTTTGGCTACAGCTTGAACATTTTTAGCGTTAACGTTTTTTAGTGTTGTTAAATAACTGGCAATTTGTTCATGGCCACCACCGTTAAGTTCGAAATGCCCGAGGTTACGGGCAATACCTTGAAAAGTTTCTTGGTTATAAATAAATTGGCTTTGAAGTTGTAATTTGGTTTTTTGTAATTCCTCTTCACTGACTAGTTCCCGGTGCAGTTTGAAAATTTCTTTAAAAATTTCTGTGAGAGCGGGTTTAATATTTTCTGGTTTTAATTCTACATCAATGAAACCAAGTCCAGGATCTTTTGGGGTAAAGACATCAGCATAAATTGAGTAGACTAACTTCAGTTTTTCAAATAGGTTTTTGTTTAATCGGCTATCGATACCATTACCTAAAATAGAATACAAAACATCAACAGCCGGCGTATCTTTGTCGGCTAATTTGCTAATGTGATGAGCGATAGACAGGTAAGTGCCTTCAAAGTTTTTTCTCAAGATTAAAACTTGCTCTTGACGTTGTTTTGGCTCAGCAGGGATTAAATTTTTCGGATTTTTTTTATTTTTAATTTTGCCAAACTCTGATTTTACCCATTTTTTGATTTCATTTTCTGATAAGTCGCCGACAATTACCACTGTCATGTTGGCTGGGGCATAATATTTATCGAAAAAATGTTGCACTGTTTGTCTATCAATAGCCCTGATAGTTTTTTCATAACCGATAATTGGATGATGGTAAGGATGTTTTTGGTAGGCAACTTTGAATAACTCTTCTTGCAAAACGGTGTGAGGATCATCATTGCAACGACGAAATTCTTCCATAATCACCTCTAGTTCCTTTTTTAATCTATCGCTTTCAATGGTGGCTTCGCTAACCATGCTAGCTAGGATTTTGATGCCAGTTTGAGCATGTTTGGATGGCATGGTAATGTGATAAACTGTTTCATCAAAATTTGTCCAAGCATTGAAATCACCGCCACATCCTTCCACGATGGAAGCAATTTCTCCTTGGTTAGGAAAACTTTTACTGCCTTGGAATAACATGTGTTCCTGAATATGAGCCAGCCCGCCTTCATCTTGAAATTTGGCTTGATGACCACGAAGTTCATCTCTTGAGCCTATGTTTATCCACACTTGAAGTGCCGCTACTTTTGCTGATTTGTTCTGTTGAAAAATTACCTTAAGTCCGTTTGAGAGAGTAAATTTGAGGGGAGAAGACATTTTAATGGTTGATTGTTAATTGTTAATTGTTGGATGGCTTAAGCTATTGGCTGTTAGCTGTTGGTTATTATCAATACATTTTCAGCATAAAGCAAAATTTTAACGCATTCAATTCCAAAAAAGTTTTTTTTGTGCTAAAATAAATAGAATATATAAATTTTTTATGGAAACTTTAAGCCCAATTATTCATTTCATCGACCAGAAAAAAGTGGAATTTCTGTCAGCACATAAATACGAAGAGATGAGGAGGCAATTATTGGTAAAGCTTCAAGAACTTGATAGTGGCAGTTATGAAGAAATCGCGAGGATTAATTATTATATTTTGATGTTAGGATTGAGATATAATTATATGAAATTAGACGAAGCGGATAGATTATATGAGTTGATTGATAATGCTTTTTTGCAAGAAGAGGCGAAGATTAAAGACAAATTAAACAAGGCAGATAAAAAAGACAAGCATACTATTCATTTACAGCTTGGCTATTTTTATAAAATGGCTCAGCATTATTTGGATAATCTGGAAAATTTGTTTAGAGCTAAATATTTTTTTGATCATTCTAAAAAAGCTTATACTGATAAATTAAGATTTAGGGCCAGTCAAAAACTACATGAACATAAACTGCTGGATTTTTTTGAATACAAAAGAGAAGAACTTACGAATCGATTTAGGACGCATTATTTGCTGTATACTCTTTTTGGTGGTATTGGAATGATAATTTTTTGGCGAGGGATATGGGATTTAACTTATAATATTCCGATTGTAAGGACCGATCTGGGAGCAATAATTATTGGATTATTTATTATGACTGTGACAGGATTTATGGCATCTTTGGGGGACAGATCAATTATCTCCACTACGGATAAGTTTGAGGAATAAAATAGTTTATAAAGTTTGTAAAGTTTATAAAGTTCATAAAGTGGAGACAAATTTTTTTTTTGTATGTATAAAGTTTGATGTGGTTTATGTAATAATTTATGATCTATTATTTGGGATTAGGAACAAATTTGGGGGATAAGGAGCTAAATTTAAAAAATGCTATTTTTGAACTTGGGAAGAAAGCGAAAATTTTAAAAAAATCTAGTATCTATTATTCCAAGCCAATGGGACCTAAGAACCAGGAAGATTTTTTGAATATGGCCGTTAAAATTGAAGCTGATTTAGAACCTTTGGCGCTTTTGGAATTCGTGAAAAAGCTTGAAAAAGAGATGGGCAGGATAAAAATAAAAAAATGGGGACCGAGGATAATTGATATTGATATATTATTTGTGGAGGGGAAAGAAAAAAGAAAAAAGAAAAAAGAGATTTTTGATGGTGGCGAAAAATTAATCATTCCGCACAAGGGAATTTTGGAGAGGGAATTTGTTTTGTACCCGTTGGAAGAAATCGCGCCAGGGTTAATTGCAGAATTTTTTAATGAAAAATGGGAAGAAATTATCAAAAAAGCTAAGTATAAAGTTGATTTAAGCCAAACAAAAGCTATAATTTAGCCTTGTGGGACATAAATTACTTAAATTTATCGATTTTATTCCGACTTTAGCTTTATCTTTGCTACTGCTCTTTTCCTTGTTTTATCAGGAAGGCAATAAATTCGATACTACTGGGCGTTTATTTTTTCCTCTGTTTTGCGGATATTTAGCTCTGGCTTTGCTGGGTTTTGCTGTTATGAGGGGTTTGTGGCTGAAGAAAGAGAGAGAAGTTTTAAATTGCCAAAAGAATTTTATCCAAAATTTATTTTTGTTAGGATTTTTAGTTTTTGTTCTGATTTCATTCGTTAAATCACAAACTTTTAATTTTGGTTTTACGGAAGTTCTGATGTCGTTTTCAAGTGTTTTGATATATTTTTTGCTACAAACAAAAAGTTTGAATTTTAAATTTTTATATAGGTTAGCTATTTTTTTGTTAAGTTTAGCGGCGATTTGCGGTTATGTACTTTATTTTACGTCTAATCATAATCGTGATTTTGGATTATTTTATAATCCAGCGATTAAGGCGGCTGCCTGGCCCAATGCTTTTGCCTTATTTGTTTTAATGCTTTGGCCGATAACGTTGCATTGGTTTCTTGGTAAATCTGTAAATTCGCGCTTAATTAAATTTTTAAAATATTTTTTATTGGCTTTGGTTTTAGCTTCTTTTGTTTTGACTTTTTCGAGAGCGGCGATTCTGGCAATGCTTGGTCAAATCGTTATTTTTGCAGTTTATGGAATTTATTATTACAAAAATTTGCTGACTTTTAAACAGATTTTTAAAAAAATCTGGCTGGTTTTGCCGGTTTTTATTTTAATTTTTATTTTGATTGGAGCTGCACAATTCGGACGGGCCTATTATCAAAATAAGGTAATTACATTCAAAGATCGCTTGGAGTTTTCTAACGGCGAAAAAATTACTTCGGTACAGGAAAGAAAAGATTTTTGGCTGGGAGCAATTCAATTGATTAAGAAAGAACCAATATTTGGTTATGGCCCAATGAGTTTTGGCTATGTATATCGTTCTATCCAAAAAGATTGGCTGGCGATTTCTGATCATCCTCACAATGTTTTTCTGAAAATTGCCGTGGAAAATGGACTGCCGGCTAGCATATTTTTCGGTTTATTTTTATTAGCGGTGATTATTAGGTTTATTCGAAATTTTTTGCGATTTGATAAACAAAAACAGTTTTTGCTGGTAACTTTGGCGGTAGCGATAATGGGAGCGATTGCTCATAGTTTGGTAGATTGTAATTTTAATTTTGCCACTAATTTGATTATTTTTTGGATGATCTTGGGAATTTTTAACGCTTTAATTGTTGAAAATTTAGAAATTAAATTTGCAAAAGGACATTTATGTAACTATTTGATTGTTGGATTGGTTTTTTTGATAGTGTTTTATTTAACGGTTTTTGAAACTTTTAACGCGGCTGACGGTTATTTGGCAAGAAAATATTTAAAAGAAGGACATACAAATGAAGCTAATAAATTATTAATTTATTTTGGCGATCACACTTTGTATTCTCGGTATTTTTTCTTGGATGAAGCTGATCGTTATTTGCGGGCTGGTGATTTGGAATCTGCTGAACAAATGTATCTGAAATATGCTGAGGCTAATAAATGGGATGCGATGATTTGGAACAGACTAGGAGAATTTTATCGGGATTATTATAAAGACAATGTTAAGGCGACTGAGTATTTTCAACAGGCAATTACCTTAGATGGTAAAAATTTCTGGGTTTATTATCTTAATTATGCCCGAGCTTTGACCGTAATTCAGGCTAGATTGGAATTACAGCATTTGGGAGATTTGTTGCTAAAAGAGTTTCAACAATACCTGCCAAAAGTGGAAGGAAATTTGCATTATACCGCCAATACTGGCAATCCAAGCGATGCTCTCAGTTTGCTTAATATTTTAGCAAAATACGACTCAGTCAATATCAAAGAATATACTAATTTTAGAAATAGAATTAAAAAAGCATTAGTTTGGGGTAAATGATCCAAAAAGCCTTGACTATTTTTTTAATAGTTTTAAAATTTCTTACCAAATTTATTGTTTAATTATTTTAAAAATGGATACAACATCAGAAGGGCCTATGGTAGACGTGTGCGAAGTTAGAAAACTAATAGCTCCTCGAGTAGTGAGTTCATATGCTTTAAATATACCTGAGGCGCAAGGAGGAAGGCCGGGAAATTTTAGAGCTTTGCTGGCATTATTATTGGCAGGACTTGTTGTTGGCGAAGGAGCGATGTTAGTATCTTGCGCTGATGTTCCTGAGGGAGATGATGATTCATCAGGTGTTGCAGATACGAGTGTTCCTGGGGATGATGATGGAAGTAACGAGACAGGGACGCCTTCGCCTATGTATACAATACAGTGTGATGATGGGAATGTAATTGTATTGCCAAATAGCGCGTATCAGGGTTTGAAGAATATGGCAGGTGTAGATGGTTCGATTGAACCTGTTAGTTGCGCGGTGGTAAGTGATACCAATGAAAGATTACAGGGAGTGCAAGCTGAAGTGCCTATGGGGCATGCTTTGAATATTGTTGGTTCGTTATTTTCAGCTAATGGAGGGGGAGTTCAGTCAACTAGCGGTGAACCATGTGATACCACTCAGGGTGATTTTAGCTGTCAGGTAGAAAAAGACGGAATACCAGGTAGCGCCTTGATTAGTTGTCAGGAAACGGTTTGTGATACTTTTTATGTGGAGGCTGGTGGTGATATGTCTGCTAGAGTTGATTTAAGTACCGGGGTAAGTTGTGAAGATCTAAAAGGAGGGGTTGGTTTTGTGCTTGGTATGGAGGTGGAAGATGAACACGGCCAAAATATTAGCACTGAGGAACGGCAGGGAGGAATTTGCGGGAATCAGGAATTTATACAGTAAAATTTTCCGCCTTTCCAAATTCAAAAAAAAACGGTAAATTGTGAACGCCTTAAGTAAGCATTTCACAATATGTCATCAGAAATTAAAATTTTTGCTGGGTCATCACATCCCAAATTGGCTCAGGAAATAGCTGAATGTTTGAAACTGCCTTTGTCAAAAATGGATCTTAAACATTTTGCTTGCAAGGAAATTTATGCTCGAGTATTAGAAAGCGTCCGCGGCATGGACGTTTTTCTTATTCAGACTGCCACGCAACATGTGAATGAAGATTATATGGAACTTTTTATCATGATCGATGCTTTAAAAAGGTCTTTTGCCAAGTCAGTGCATGTGGTGATGCCTCATTTTGGCTATGCCAGGCAGGATAGAGTGGCTAGTCCGAGGGAACCGATTACTGCTAAATTAATGGCTAGTTTGATCGAAGCGGCTGGAGCTGATCATGTCATTACCACTCATTTACACTCAGATCAGATTCAGGGTTTTTTTAGGTTTCCAGTGGATAATTTAAGCGCCAAAAGGCTTTTTTGTGAATACTTCCGAAATAAGAAGTTAAAAGATTTAGTGATCGTGTCTCCAGATGCCGGTGGTGCTAAAGATGCCAAGAAATTTGCGGATAAAATCGGTGCTGATTTAGCCATCATTCATAAGAATCGTCCTAAGCATAATGTCTCGGAAGTAATGCATGTGGTGGGTAATGTGAAGGCAAAAACTTGTCTTTTGTATGATGATATGATTGATACAGCCGGTTCGGTTTGTGCGGCTAAGAAAGCTTTGGAGGCTCATGGCGCTAATAAAGATGTTTATTTGGCTGCGACTCATGCGATTTTTTCTGATCCGGCTTTGCAAAGGCTTGAAGAAGCAGGTTTCAAAGAAGTGGTTGTGTCTAATAGTTTACCGATTAAGGAAGATGCTTTTCGGGGATTAAAAATTATTTCCATTGCCAGTTTGTTGGCTGATATAATCAAAAATGTTCATGAAGGCAAATCTTTGACGAAATTGGTGTACGGGGAGGAATAAATGAGGAAAATAATGAAAAATGAGAAAGAGGGAAGGATGTAGTCGGAAGTCAGTTCGAACCGATTACCGACCACTGACTACCGATTACTATTCTCAGCTCTCAGTTCTCAGCTCTCAGTTCTTAGTTCTCATTTATGCAAATATATATTGGTTCAGATCAGGGCGCGTTTGAACTTAAGGAGGTTTTGAAAAAATATTTAGAGGGGAAAAATTATGAAGTTGCTGATGAAGGTTGTTATTCTTTGGATAGTGTTGATTATCCAGATATTGCCAAAAAAGTGGCTTTGAAAATTAATAGTAATCCTCAAGCCAAAGGAATTTTGATGTGCGGGACAGGCATTGGTATTTCCATTAGCGCCAACAAAGTGCCAGGGATTCGAGCGGCCTTATGCACTGATGAATATATGGCGCGCATGGCTAGAGAACATAATGATGCTCAGATTTTGTGTATGGGGGGGAGAGTGGTTGGGACTGATTTGGCTAAATCAATTGCGGATGTTTTTTTGCATACTGATTTCTCTAACCTTGATCGGCATAAAAGGCGGATTGAGAAGATGGAATAAATTTGCTATAATTATAAGAAGTAATTTTTATTTATTAAAATAAATGTATGAAGGAAACCGCAATTTTGGGCTTTATCGGGGCTTTAATGATTTTGATCGCTTTTGTTATGAATCAGAAGCATAAATGGGAAGAAGATTATTTGGTATATGATCTTTCTAATGTTGCAGGCAGCAGCCTTTTAGTTTGGTACGCATATTTGATTGATGCTTACCCTTTTATGTTGCTGAACGGAGCTTGGGCAATTGTCTCTCTGGTTGATGTCGTGAAATATTTTATGAATTTAAGGAAAGGTGGCAAATTTGAGGGCAGTACTCATGAAATGATGAAGTAAAGACGTCTATTTGTTGGTGATTAGAGATATTGCTGAATGGTTGAGAAGAAAAGATGCAAAAACGTGAAGAAATCGGGAATTTTAAATTTTAAATTTTGAATTTGCCCCCAAAAATCATAAAAATAGCGCCATCAATTTTATCTGCGGATTTTGGCAAATTAAATGAAGAAATTGCTGCGGTTGAGCCTTATAGCGATTGGATTCATGTTGATGTAATGGATGGGCATTTTGTGCCAAATATTACTATTGGGCCAGTGATTGTTAAATCTATTAAATCTAAGCTGCCACTTGATTGCCATCTGATGATCGAAAGTCCAGAACGATATGTGGAGAATTTTGTTAAAGCTGGAGCGGCGCATATTACGGTGCATCAAGAAGCATGTATTCATTTGGATAGGAATATTCAGCAAATCAAAGATTTGGGCGTTAAGGCTGGAGTGTCTATTAATCCAGCTACACCGGCAGAAACTTTGAAACATGTGATTGATAAAGTGGATTTGGTTTTGGTGATGACTGTAAATCCTGGCTTCGGCGGACAGAGGTTTATCCCGGAGGTTTTGTCGAAAATTAGTTATTTACGGAATTTACGCTCTGATTTGGACATTGTGGTGGATGGCGGAATCAATGAAGAAACGGCAAAATTAGTGATTGAAGCGGGCGCAAATATCTTAGTGGCAGGTAGTTATATCTTTGGCGTGCAAAATAGGAAAAAGGCGATCGAGAGATTAAGGGGGTAATTTGTTTTTATTTTTTTTGTTTTACATTTTTCACTAAATAATAAGCGGAGAAAATGGCGAAGAATATATTTAGCCAGAAAAATATCCAGCTTTGACCAAGATAACTAAATAAAGCGATTAAAATACTGCCAAGAGTTAAAGCAATATCTCTGCGTATGGTGCCCATTTCAAAGGCATATCCAAGACCAATGGCCGATAGGCCAATGATGAAAAATATGGTGTCGTAGCCTTGAAACAATGCCACAGACCAAACAATAAAAAACAAACCAGTCAGAGAAATAATGGTGGTATCAAGGCGATCATCAAGATTGAGCATCATCAAGATACTGGCAATGACCACTAAAGCTTCCAGAAAAACGAAAAATATTTCTCCGCCGTTTAAATAACCCAGCAGGGCATAAATGAGCATTATTAAACCGCCGATAGCAAATAGCCAGTTTTTGGCTGATTTGAGGGGAGATGGTTTTTTGGCGATTTTTTCTGGATAACCGGCGCCAGTGACTAAAACCAATGACCCCAAAAGTCCGGTTAAGAAGATGTAGTTCATAAAAAACAAATGATAAAAAATTCTGACAACAGTATTAAGTATATTGTGAAATTATGGAAATGCAAATTTAATAGTGAGGCATTGAAAGAAAGGCAAGGTATAAATTATTCTGATCAGTTTTTAAAAAACAATATGATTTGTTTTTTCAAGGTGCTAATGATAAAGAAGCCAAAATTGCCTTAGCCATTTCAATCTTATTTTTTTCAAACTGTTCTTTGATAGCTAAATTGATTTTTTGTCGAATATCCATGTAAATATCATAATCATTGGTGTTAATGTAATAAACAATTTCGAATTTTAAACTGGAATCTCCAAATTCAATAAAATGGACTCTTTGGAAATCAGTATTATCAATTTTGATAATAATATTTTTGATTATTTCAGGGATTTTTTTTAGTTGGTTAGAGCTAGTATCATAAACGACATTAATATTAAAAAGGACTCGTCTTTTTTTCATTTTTTTATAGTTGTGAATTTTATTTTGCGTTAAATCTTTGGTGGGAATAATTAATTCTTCACCGCTTAAAGCTTCGATGCGAGTTGATTTCATGCCGATTTGTTTGACCACGCCTGAATCTTCGCCAATGACAATAAAATCACCGATATTAAATGGCTTATCAATGTAGATAGAGACGGAGGCAAAAATATCACCTAAAATACTTTGTAAAGCAAAAGCAACAATTACGCCACTGATACTTAAGCCAGCGACTAAACCTGATACGTTATAACCACTATTTTGAATAATAATAATGACGGCAATTGTCCATATTAAAACTTTAGTGATTTTGGCGCTGACATCAATAACAGATGGATCAAGTTTCTTTTTGTCAAAATGATCAGTTTTTAGTTTTTCATTGATGGAAGTAATTAATTGATTTAAACTTTTGCTAATATAACAGGTAGCCACGATCAAGATTAAATAATGCAATGATTTACTAAGATCATCAGGAAGGGCGACAAAGTATAGAGAAATATATACTGATATAACCAAATAAAATGGCCAGCCAAATTTTTCCACGAAATTAACCATCATATCATAATAACTCAAGGTGTTTTTTCCAGAAAGCACCTTCATTCTTTTCACTATCACATTCTTAAAAATCCATAGTATCACTATACAAATAAGAAAGGCGACGAAGGCCTCAATATAATTATAGAGGAAGTTATCGCCTAGTTGGTAATGTAAGACTTTGTTGATGGTCGGTAGAATGTTATTCATAATTCGAAGGGAAAAATTATTGATTGTCAGTTAGATTTTACCTAAGATATTAATATTCTTAAAGTATTTTATGAAAAGTTCGAAGCAAATTCTAAATAATACTAATACGCAAAATTGGCATGCTTTATCTATTCCAGAGGTATTATCTCCCCTGAACAGCACTTGTAATGGTTTAACGCCAGATGAAGTGAAAGTTCGTCAAGACCAATATGGTTGGAATGAATTAACAGTTACAAAAAAAATTTCTCCATGGCTAATTTTATATGAACAATTTAAAAATGTATTAATTGTTATTTTATTGATAGCGACAGTTTTTTCATTTTTTCTTGGACACAGAATTGAAGCAGTTGCGATTGCAGTAATTGTGTTATTTGCGGTAGTACTAGGTTTTTTACAGGAATATCGTGCTGAAAAAGCGATTGATGCCTTAAAAAAAATGGCGGCACCTTTGGCTACAGTAATTAGAAATGGAAAAGAAATTGATATCCCAGCAAAAGATCTGGTACCAGGAGATATTATTGTTTTGCACGAAGGTAATAAGATCCCTGCAGATGCAAGATTGTTTGAATCAATGAATTTAAAAGTTGAAGAAGCAGCTTTAACTGGTGAATCACTCCCAGTGGAAAAGCATATTGAAACACTTATAGATGAAAATTTAGCATTGGGTGATCGTAAAAATTTAGTTTTTGCTGGAACGGTTGTAACTTATGGAAGAGGGAAGGCGATAGTCGTTGGAACAGGTATGAATACAGAATTTGGTAAAATAGCAAAAATGCTTCAGACAGTTGAAACAAGCAGAACTCCTTTGCAGAAAAATTTGGATAAAGTTGGTCATATTTTAGCTCGTGCAGCTTTTGTTGTTGTTGCTTTAATAGTTGCACTTGGTTTATTTAGAGGGCAGCCTTTTATTGAAATGTTGATATTTGGTATTGCTCTTGCAGTAGCTGTTGTACCTGAAGCTTTGCCTGCGGTTGTCACAATATCTCTTGCTCTTGGTGTCCAACGAATGGTGAAACGTAATGCATTAATTCGAAGCCTTCCAGCTGTTGAAACACTTGGAAGTACTACAATTATTTGCTCTGACAAAACTGGAACTTTGACTAAAGATGAGATGACTGCAAGAAAAATATTCGTTGCTGGAAAAAATTTAGACATTTCTGGAATTGGTTATGACCCAATCGGAGAATTTACAGAAAAAGGGGAAAAAATAGGTGATTTTGAACCTTTACGTTTATTATTACAAGCAGCTATGTTATCTTGTGATGCAAAACTTATTAAAAATGATGATAACGGCTGGGCTATAAAAGGTGATCCAACCGAAGGAGCTTTGGTTGTGGCTGCTGCAAAAGCTAAATTAGAGAAGAGTTCATTAGAAAAACAATTCCCAAGAGTTAATGAAATTCCTTTTAGTTCAGAAAGAAAACGTATGACAACTTTGCATTCAACAGTAGAAGGTTCTTTTGCTTATTCAAAAGGTGCTCCAGAAATTCTCTTAGATTCTTGTTCTAAGCAGTTAACTTTCAATGGCGAAGAGCTTTTAGATGAAAATAAAAGGAAAGCAATTTTGGATCAGGCTCAAATGATGGCAAAAGATGCTTTACGTGTTTTGGCTTTAGCTTATAAATCCAATGCTACGATAGAAAATGCTGAAAGTGAAATGATATTTATTGGTTTAGTTGGAATGATTGATCCGCCAAGACCAGAGGTAAAAGTTGCGATTCAAACATGTGTAAAAGCAGGGATAAAAGCAGTTATGATTACAGGAGACCATCCGATTACTGCTGAGGCGATAGCAAGGGAATTAGGATTACTAAGAGATGGGAAAGTTATTATTGGTGCAGATTTGGAAAAAATGAGTGATGAAGAATTTGAAAAAAATATAGAGAATATTGATGTATATGCGCGTGTTTCACCTGCGCATAAATTAAGAATTGTAACTACATTTCAGAAAAAAGGACATATTGTTGCTATGACTGGAGACGGAGTAAATGATGCTCCTGCTCTTAAGAAAGCAAATATTGGCATTGCCATGGGTATTACAGGAACTGATGTCAGTAAGGAGGCTGCAGCAATGATGCTTCTTGATGATAATTTTGCTTCAATTGTTGCTGCGGTTGAGGAGGGACGTGGAATTTTTGGTAATATAAAGAAATATTTGATGTATCTTTTATCCTCGAATATTGGTGAAATTGGTTTAATGACCATGGCTTCAGTTCTGGGATTACCATTACCTTTGACTGCCGTTCAAATTCTTTATGTAAATTTAGCTACAGATGGTCTTCCTGCTTTGGCATTAGCAGTTGATCCACCAGAAAAAGATCTTATGCAAAGGCCTCCAAGAGATAACAAAGTTGGAATTTTTACAAGACCTGTTGTAGCGCTTATGCTTGTCGGAGGAATATGGTCAACAATAATTAACATTAGTCTTTTTGCGTGGGCGAGAAGTACAGATCATACTGTGACGGAGGCTATGACTATGACCTTTGTCTCTTTAGTTCTAATACAATTTATTAAAGCTTATAATTTCCGTTCAGATCGTAATTCAGTTTTAGATAAACCATTTGCAAATAAATGGCTAAATATTTCAATTTTATGGGAGTTATTTTTAATTGTTCTGATTGTTTACTTACCTGCCTTACATAAACCATTTAGCACTTTTAGCCTAACTTTAATGGATTGGATTATTGTTGTTGTTCTTGCCTTCACCGTACTTCCAGTTCTTGAATTTGCTAAATATATTGAAAGGAAAGGATATTTTGGGAAGTTGGTTTAAACTATTCCCTTCACTAGAATTTTTTTATTTTGTTTATAAATTTGAAATGCTTTTGCTGAGGATTTGGATTTAATAATCTCTGCTGCGTTGTTTGTAAATTTAATGGCACAACAGTTTTCAATTCCGATTCCAAGCCCGCCGATTTTTTTTATCATATTTTGAAAATCATTTTTGCGTTTTTTTGTTCCAGTTTGTCCATCATAATGTGGGCATACGGTACCTTTGATTAATCCCAAACCTTTTACGCAAATATATTTCCATTTTTTTGGATTATAAAATGACATGGAATCGCTGTGTCCATATTCATACCAGCAAATTGCTCCAGCACTTATTCCACACATTATTGTACCTTTGTTATATGCAGATTTAAGCATTTTATCAATTCCCAGTTTTCTCCATAATTTCATCATCATTAAGGTATTTCCACCCCCAACATAGATAATATCGGCTGAGGAGATTTTTTCTTCAATAGTTTTGATGCTTGGTTTTTCTTTGATTAAAAGCAAGGTATCGATCTGGCAACGTAATTTTTTGCCGTAAGTTTTTTTCATGGCTTGGATATAGTTGGCATCGTCAGAACTGGCCGTGGGAATGAATAACAGTTTTGGTCGTGATTTTTTGGTCAGTTTGACAATTTCTTGGTCGATAGCTAGGGTTTGGCCTTTGCCCACATCGCCGCCGCCAATAGCAATGATGTATTTGTTGAGTTTATTTGGCATTTTTTATAAAGGATTTTTTTGTAATGAGAAATAACCCAAACAGGATAAACGGAATACTTAAAATTTGTCCCATATCCAGTATCCAATTATTTTCAAACGCTTCCTGATTTTCTTTTGCGAATTCGATTAAGAAACGCAGGCTGAATAAAATTGTCAAAAATAATCCTGATAATTGGCCTTGCTGATTAATCAGTTTTTTATGTTTATATAAAATTAATAATAACAAAAATACAGTGAAATAACTTAGTGATTCATATAGTTGGGTGGGATGCCTAGGAATATCATCAATGCGCTGAAAAATAAAAGCCCAGGGCAGATTACTTGGCTGTCCAATAATTTCTGAATTCATTAAATTGCCTAATCTGACGAAGCCGGCAGTTAAAGGAATACAGATTGCCAAACGATCAGCAATCCAGAGCAAGTTGCTTTTGTATCTTTTGACAAAAATTAATAAGGCCAGAATCACTCCAATAGCTCCGCCATGGCTAGATAAGCCTTGATAACCGGTGAATTCAAAATTTTTTCCGATTGTCCCGTGCCATGGTAAAAAAATTTCAGCAATATGTTTGGAGTAATAACTAAATTCATAAAATAAAGTATGCCCTAACCTAGCTCCAATGACCGCGCCAATAATAATATACAAAGCCAAAGTATCGGCTTCATCAGGTGTTTTTTTTTCTTTTTTATAAATCCAGCGCAGCGTCAAATAAGCGCTAATTAGTCCAGTGGCAAAAAGAAGCGAATAATATCGTAAGGCCAACGGTCCAATTTGCATAATTTCCGGATTGACGTTCCAGGTGAACATAGGGGAGAGGAAAGTGCGTGGTTAGTGGGGAGGGCTTAACACCTTCAATTATTAAATGGCTGATTGTTAATTTTATCTGGCGGAGAGAGGGGGATTCGAACCCCCGAAACCTTTGCAGATTTACACACTTTCCAAGCGTGCGCACTAAACCACTATGCGATCTCTCCGAGGAGGGAAAATAAAAAAGAGAAAGAAGAAAGTATTTTGAAAAAGTAATTTTTGCCTGACAAAATTAAATCTACATTAAGTTTTGATAAATTTGAATTTTATTTTTTTTGACAAAATCAGTAAAGATTGTAATAATATCACCTTCTTAATATTATTTTATTATGGAAACAGTAGGGATGGGAGCCATACATGGTCAGCAAAATGGGCCAATGCAAAGATGTATTGCAGAAGCTTTATCAAGTCCAGTTGGGCAGGCTTTGAAGGAAGATGTGCGTGAAGCGTTAACAATGCTAGCGGTACGCGCTGATTTAGCTGGTAATGGTTCTGATCATGAGTCATGGGTTAATGGTAGACGCTTAGCTGAAGATGCCTTGGAAAAGGGAATGGAATTAACTCCAAGAGAAGGGGGGGCGTTAATCCGTAAAGTTAGAAAGGCCGTAGGGGAATTAAGATTGCCTGTGCTTATGAAGGATAGGTGTCTGCCGGGACAGATGAATTATTTTATGCGTTTGGAATTTCAAAATGAAGGAGTTGAACGTCGATTTGGAGGGAATGGCCACCAGTTGGGTCAAATTAACAGAGGACCAGTCATAAACATTGATCATGATAAACTCCCTTTAGAGCTTAATTATTATGAATTTCCGTATAAGGAGATATGTTTTAGGTTAACAGGTGATCAGCAAATTCCTGCCAATTTTGTTGGCACAGATCTTGCGGTTATTGGGCCTGAACATCCGAAATTTAATCAATGGGCGAAACAGGCAGGTATGAAGACAGGAGATTGTAAGGTTTTAGCACGAAGAGCGGCTGGGGATAAAACAGTGCTAGCAGTACCAAGAAGGTCTCTCAAAGCAATCGGAATTTTTACTAGCGTGCCTGATTTGGAAAAGTTTGGACAGGGAAGATCTGAAACAGCCTTGGAAGCTTTAAGACGACGAGAACAAGAATTGGCAAAAACTTTAAGAGCAAAAGCTGAAGCAAATCAGAAAGAAGCAGTAGAATTAGAGTTAGAAAGACGTTCCTCTTATACAGCCAGAGAAAGAGCTAAAAGAGTGGAAAATCAAACGATGCAAAAGCAAGGAGCTGATAGTGATGATTTAGGTCCCTTCATAAGTTTAGAAGATATGGAAGTAGATGGATATATGATTAATAAAAGTCGTTATGAGGCGGTGAATGTAGGTGAAGATGTTTATGTATATATTCTGAAGCAAGGTAAAGATACAAAAGTTATACAAATAAGGACTGATGTGGATAAAAAATATCAAATCTTAATTGGTGAGCGGCTGGCAGAGGTAAGAATTATAGAACCGAGCAAAAATCCTTCTTTATATTTTCAGGCTGTTAAATTAGCTAAAAATAAATTTTTTGTAGCAATTGAAGGGAACGGAGATCATAGATTAATTAGTTTGAATGAATTATTACCAATGGATGAGGAAACGGATGATGCGGAAGCAGGTAAGGAGGATGTGGATTTTGAGAGATTCCTTGAAACACTCATTCCTGGAAAGGATTAATTTCCTGATAAATTTAAAATTAGTTAAAATACACTTAAATTATCTAAAATTATATAAAAATATAATTACATCATCATTTTTATATAAAACAATATATTTTAATAAAAAATACTTGTAATTAAGTTTAATTACGATATTTTAATGTTAGTTAGAAAATAATTATAATAAATATTGAAAAATGAACTAAAATAGCGTAAACTTAAGATAAATATAGTTCAACCATGTTTATGACCGAAGAAATTATGACGCCGGAGCAGGTAGCGGATTATCTTAAGCTTCACCCTATGACTGTGCTCAAAATGATCAAAGCGAAGAAGATCAAAGCCATGAGAATAGGTAGAGTGTACAGAATTGCAGGCAAAGATCTGAAAGAATTTCTCAATAGTGTCAAAATTTAATTTATATTCATGATTTTCAATTGTCTTGGTTGCGGCAAATCGGTATCAAGCAGAATGGATATTTGTCCTTATTGCAAATTTGTGCAAACCGAGATTGTGGCGGCTTTGGAGGAGATGCAGTCTCATAAATCATTATCCGTAGGAGAAAATTATAAAGGCACCATTTTCAGTGCTTTGTGGAAGCAGGTTCAGTCCGGTGCGAAGTTGGCTTATAGGAGATAAACTTAATCAAGTTTCAAGTTCGTGAAACAACCAGAGCCTTAATACCTTGGCCTTCAAAGCCGGGGTATTTTGGCATCTTGAGAGGTTTAATTATCTGAACATTGTTTTTTAATAACTTCATTGAGACAGCTGGAAGTTGCTTTTAATTCCGGTATAGCTTGCTTGATTAAATCATCTAGACTGGCAAGCTGTGAGGCAAAAGACTTGATGATGCTGTCGTTTAGTTGATTATATTTGATATCATACTTAGCTAAACGCTTGGCAAAATCAACATCGAAAGCATAACGTTGTTTGTCTTTATCTTGAGCATTGATTACTGCTGGTATGGAAACAGAAGATGGGTCATTGTTGTTTTGACTTTGATTATTAGCTGATCTTGATTTCATGTCTTGATAAATATCGGAAAACAGTGTTCCAGCATCTTTGAGAGGTTCCACATTATCAATCCGGAAAGCTAAACGCGCCCATATTGTTGGTTTTGTATTTGGGGAATCTTTTAATATCTGGATATCTTTTAATAAAGTTTCCACAGAAGCACTATTCGGTCCATCTTTTAGGGGGTTGGCTTGATAGTTGAGTGGGTCATCTAATTCCATGTCTTCTTTTAAATTATCTAATGATAAAGCTTGAAATTTGTCTTCGATGCTTTGGAGTTTCATTTTGAGGCCTTCAATGCTGGGATCAAGGCAATTGATGTAGGAATCTTTGTCGTATCTTTGATAAAATTCATTAATATAGTCATCAAGCTGATCAGAGGATAGATATTGTTTGTCATTGACAAGGTATTTAGATATTTTTGCTTCTAAAACTTTGCGTCCATTTTGTTTGGCTAATTTGCCTTCAGTTTTGGATAAACTACTGTCAGTTTTGGCCTGAAAATTGCGGACGAAATAAAGTTGGGCAAGCAGTTTATAATATTCATTAATCATAACGTCGACATTGATGGCTTTGTTAGCTCCTTGTCCATCAAGGCTGGTATTGAGCGCATCAAGGCTGTCTTCTAGCACGCTATTTAAGATATCTTCTCTGATTTTGCTTTGCTGAGTTCTAAGTTTAAAAATTTCAGTGCGTTGGCAATAAGGTCGAAAATAATCTTTCCAGCTTTTTTTCCAGCTTTCGTAATCAGCCAAACTATCAAGGAATTTGATAGCGCTATTGCGATCTTGAGTGCCGTCATCAGCCCATACTTTGACAGGAAAATAGGTCGTCAACAGACTTAAACAAAGAATGGATAAAAGCAATTTTTGAAAAACTTTAGACATAATTAACTGCAGTATTTTTTATTAAGAAGGGCTGGACAAGCATTCTCACCAGTATTGATTTGATTTATCATTTTGAAAAAAGAGGAAAAATAACTATTCATTTTGGACATTTCAGCCCCTAGCGCCTTATAATTATCAGCTGTGGCTTGGGTTTCCACCTCCAACGGTTGTTGTTCTTTTTTGTTGGCAATTTGAAATTCAATTTCATCGTGCAGTTTGATCAAAGCATTGCCTGCTGATTCCAAAGATAACTGCTCAGTGCTTAATAGTTTTTCCTCAGCTTTGGTGAATTTATTAGAAAAATTGTTTTGATCAAGCGGAGGACTCGGTTCTTCTCCACTGTCTTCATTAAAACTATAGATATCTTTTAGCTGTTTTTTAAAATCAGGGGTGTTACTAATGAGATTATCGTCTAAAGGAGAGGTAATCGGTTGTTTGATCATGGTGACATTTAGTCCGGGCGAAACATTTTCAAAAGCTTTTTTACACTTTGGCGCTTCCAGAATATTGCCGGTGACTTTATTGGGTACTAAGGAATGATTGCTTAAATCTTCAAAAGTTTTTAAGATAAACTGAATGTGGCAGGCAATGCAATTATCTGTTTGTTGATACACTAATGTTTTTTCTTGTGTGCTATTGTTAGTATTTTCCTGACTATTATTGGTAGTAGTTGAAGAGTCTTTTTTGTCTTCTTGGTCATCGTTATTTTGAAAGCTGATCTTGAGGCAGAAATGAGTACCGCAAGGTAAAACAAAATTCCAATTATTGCTATCAGTTTTTGCTTTTATATTATCAAATGCAGCTTGTAAAGTTTTGGCGCTAGTGGTTGGCGATTCGTCAGAGCTTGGGGTAGTTGTGGTTGACATTGGCTCTCCAGTTGGCGAGATTTTTTCCTGTTCCTGATTATTTTGGTGATTTTCGTTTTGATCTTCATCGTTGGAATCGATTTTGTTCATTTGAAAATTTTCAAAAGCTTGCTTAAGGGTAGAGTCCTCAAAACAAGAATTTGGTTTATTAGGATCAAAATAGTTTGTTTTCTGATAGTTAGAGGCCTGGCTGATGGTATTTGTACTATTAAGATTTGGATCATTATAGCTTTGATTATCGGAATCCTGACTAGTAATGTTTTGATCACTAGAGTCTGCCTGGTTTGTTTCAGCTGCGCTTTTAGAATCTTCGTAATTAGTTTTATTATTAATTCTATTTTGAGCTGAAGTTTGATTATTTTTTTCATTGTTTTTATTGATCAGTGTCCCAGTTGCTTCTGAGGCGCTGTTAACTAGCTCGCTGGCAATTTTGACAAATTCAGGGGCGCTGAGATCTTTAGAAGAGGAACTGCCTTCTAACTCAGTCTCGTTTATGATAATTTTGTTGAATAAAATAGATTCAATCACTTCCAAATCATAAACTAAATCAAAGCCGGAATTATTGGTATCGCCATCCACAAAAATTTCTTTCGTGAAGATGTAATTTTGCAGGTCATTACGTAAATTTTCGATTTCCAATTCTTGATTTATACGATCTTGAATATTGTTTAAAGCTTTTTTCATGCTCTCCTGGCTTTGTCCGGTCACAGAAGGATCAATTATACCGGTAATTAAAAAAGTTCTAATCTGTTCCTTGGATAAGTTTTGGCTTTTTTTGGTGTCGTAATTATAAAACTTGTATTTTTTACTTAAACGGTCAGTGATGTTTTCAAGCGGTATGATCTGTTGTGCTTGATATGCCGCTAAGTATAAATTTTGCCCTTCGTTTTCTTCAAAAACCGTGTGTAGATCAACTTGAGATTTATCAATTTTAAGAGTTTCCAGTAGTTTGTTGAATTTAATTTCTTGCGGAAATAGATTTGACTGATCATCTTTGGCTTGGCTGATGTTGATAAAAGCCACAGCAAAAATGATCATCATGAACGCCAATTTTTTCCAGAAATTTTTCATAAATATTAAGTGCATTGGTTAGTGGTAACATTCAGAAATTTACTTGGCAATAAATCGCTTGGTTCGCGGATTTTGATTAACTGGTCGCGATATTTTTCCAAATCCTCAATAATTTTTTTATATTCCTTATGCATCTGATAATTTTTCAAATAGCCATCATATAAGGTCAATGCTAGATCAAAAGACTCAATGGCCGCATCGATTTCTTGGCTGATATTAACTTCACTGGTTTCGCCTTGAGTATAGACGTAGTTTTGAATAGAATTATTACTTTGCGTATCAATCGCTAATCCTTGACTGTCGAAATCTTTTAAAGCCAAGATATAAGCTTTTAGTTCTTCGCTTCCTTGAGTGGCCAGGCAATAGGTGGAAATATTATCTTCAGAACAGCTAGTAATGTCAGCAGTAGTTTCTGTGGTTATAACACTTAGGTCTTTTATTTTTTTTACTTTAGAGTTAAATAGATCGTTCATGTATTTATGATGAGCGGCGCTAAGATCATTTAAAGATGTACGATTATCGACCATGGTTTGGAAATTCGGCATGTTCACCGCGTAAGTGGTAGTGATGGGATTTTTTATGAAAATTTTAAATAGACCAAAAATGCAGGCTCCTAAGAGCAATATTGATAGGCTAAGGGCAATAAATTGTTTTCTTTTTTTAGGCATTTAAATTTAAATTACTGAGTAACGCATTTCTTGACATAGCAGGGTAAATTCAAACCAAAACCATCAATATAGGCTTTGAGATAGCCAAGCATGATATTGAGTTCACTTAATTTAGCATTAATTCTTTTATAAACAATCAGTAATAAATTAGTTTCTTTAGCGATTGAGGTTTGCATCACGGTTTCCCTGATAACGTTGGACCATCTTTCTGACTGTCCATCAATAATGGCGTCGCAAGTAGCCAGCATATCGCCCTGGGACATAATATCGCTATTGCTTTGATAGGCTCCAGCCCAATCTTCATGCAAAGAGGCATCTAAAATATCAATATAAGTGGTAAACTTAGTCATGGTATCGTCAATAAGGTCGGAGGTCGGCGAAGAGTTAGTCAATTGTTGTTTTATATAATTTTCCATTTCCGGTTCATTTTTTTGAATAATACTGTCTAAATACACAGCGCAATTAGGATCAAGCGGAATGCCATTTTTGTCTTTAGGCAGATTTCCTTCGGCCCAAGCGTAAGCAATCAATCGGCTAAAAAGCACAATAACAGTCAGTAAAGATAATAAGATTTTTTTCATGATGGTATTTTATCGCTAGTCGAATTTTACTATATTTTGCGGGGAAATGCCTAATGAATTTTTCAGGTGTGGATTGATAATTTTAAGATGACAAAAGTAAGAAAATATTTGATTGTTGTAAAAATAATGGGTAAAATAAAAATCTTAAGCTCATATCTTAATATAATGAGTATAGACAGAATACAGCATTTAGATGTGAAAAGTTTAAGTTCTCAAGAAATTCATGACTTATTGGTTATGGATTATCATGCCTTTATGAGAGAACAGTATCCTTTTCAAATTGAGCCGGGAAAATGCGCCTCTATTGAAGAAGGTTATGTGATGGGGCTGCATGTTGATGCGATGCAAATTCCAAGTGAACTATCCTTTGATGCCGTAGTAGCAAATATTGTTGGTTCTGAAAGACAGGGTATGCAAAATTTTTGGTCATTGCTAAAATCTTTTGAAAAAAAGTTTCAAGATGAAGCTGAAAGATTTGTTGAATTGTGGGATGAGGACAGTAGGGCATTGATCCCTTCGCAGGAAGCATTAGCATTGATTGAGAAATTCAGCTCATTTATTAAGGGGACCGACATTAACACTCTAGCTCTGTTGATTAGTCAAAAATCAGGTGATAGAAAAGTAGAAAAATGGCAGAGCGATGAAGCGGCACATAGAAATCAATTTTACACAGTATCTCAAAATATAATGAAAGCAGTGAAAGCTTGGTATAAAAGACTGATTTTCAGGCCATTTTCGTTGGGTTCTCAGTATATTGCGCCTATTCAAGAAGATAATTCTTTGTATAGTGAAGCGTTATATAGAGCAAGAGCTATGGATTTTATTGATTCTTTACATATGGGAGTGGTTGTTGGGAGAGGGTTTCATCATCCTCAATCTTCTGTAAAAGATAAACTTAGAGAAACAGGAGAGGGCTTTTTTAGGCATCCTATACAGACTGCTTATGACTTTGCTTATCATGTTTTGCGTCATACCATTAATGATGTCGTGCCAAAATGCGATCCAAGAGATGGTGGTAGAATTGGCTGTCTTCATGATGCGTGTGAAAATACGATTTTTGGAGTATATGCCTTATCTCATGAGTTTAGTGAGAGAGCTAACCGTGTTGATACAAAGTTGTCTAACGCCTTGTTAATATCTTTTGGGGTACCTGTGTCTATACTTCGTGATACATCTTGGGAGGTGCTTACTGACTGGCTGCATGTTGCACCTGGGAGATCAGCCCGAATTGATATGGAAAGAGCTTCAATTGTTATGACTAATAAATGTGAAGCGGAATTTGGGGAAGAAGAAAAACGAGAAATAATTTCAGCGGCTAAAGTTTTAGGGAAAGATATAATATTAAAATATTTTCCAATTACTGAAGAGGAAATTGATGATACTGATCCTGATAGAATTATCCCACGAGAATGTTCTTTGAATTTTATGAAAATCTTCTCTTCCATCGCAAGTAGAAAGATTTTACCAATGATTGCCAAATTAGTGTCATTTACACAAGGCGAACAAAGAAGAGCGGTTTTGCGCGAAAAATTATTGGACAGAATCAATAATTTTTTAACGATTGGAGTGAAATCTCCTGAGAAACAACTGATAATATTAAGAGAAACTTTTTTGTTAGCTGCTTATGTCGCTGTGGATTGGGATCATGAAACATTGGAGTTGCTTGATCCGTTTCCGAAATTATTAGATATGTTATATGATAATTATATAAAATGGAAAGGTATCTCTCCAGGCGGTGCAGATGATACAATAAGTTTGGATCAAAATGATTTGGAATCTATAGAATACCTTGAACAATGGAAAGAACAATTTCCATATTATGAAAAGAGAGGGGAAGTGATAGTGTGAAAAAAATTATTTTTGCTTTTAAAATATACTTTTGATAGAATAGTATTGTTACAATATTATTTTTATAAAAATATATGTTTTTTTCAAATGGAATTATCAAAGGGGCAGTAGAAATGATTGTGCTTAGTGCTTTGAAAGAAAATGGCCAATCTTACGGTTACCAATTAATTAAATATATTAAGAGTGAAAGTTCAGAAATTTTTGAATTTGGAGAAGGGACTCTTTATCCGGTCTTGTATAAGCTTGAGGAAAAAGGATTTGTAAAAAGTTTCGTAAAAGAAGCTCCAAGCGGCAAAAAAAGAAAATATTATAAAATCACAAATACAGGAGGAAAATTTTTGAAAGATAGAAAAATTGAATTTGGATTCTTTTTCAAAGGACTAAAAAACATTCTTTCCAATTAAAATGAAGAATCTCAAACAACAATTTTTAAGCGAACTTAAAGAACAAAAGTTTGTTAATGAAAAATATAAAGAAGAAATTGAAAGTGAGTTAAGTGATCATTTTGAGGATTTGAAATATGATTTGATTCTAAGTGGTTTTAAAGAAGATGATGCTGAAAAAGAAGCTATAAGAAGAATAGGTGAACCTAAAAAAATTATTAATACTTTAAATAATTACATGAAAGATTCTAAATATTATATTTTATTTGAAACATTAGTTCTAAGCATCATAACTTTGCCATTATATTATGTTTTGTTCATGGCAAATGCTGATTTATTTTTCCCGTTTAATAATTCAGATGTTTCTGATTATAGTAATTTATATCTTACTGTAATTGGAATAATTCCAATAATATTTTTAACAAAACATTTAGCAAAAAAATGGATATATAATTTACTTCTAAAAAAAGAATTACTTTTGAATAGTTTTATTTATTTAATTCCAATTATTGTTTTTCATTTGTTTTTTTATAGAAATTTTATAGGTTATGAATTAAGATTAGGAGCCTATTTTCAAAAAGAAATTATTCATATTTCTATCATCACAATTTCAAATCTTTGGCTAATTAAATTTTGGTATAGAAGAATTGAAATTAATAAGTTAATAAAAACCAGAAAAAATAGAATTTTAGGAATTATCAAAAAAATTATTGGAATAAGTGCCTGTGCATATTTATTTATACCTTTAGTTTTAAATGCAACAAGGTTGATAGTTATAAATCAGCCTTATTTTGAACATTTTTTAGATGAATGGAATGAACGAGGATATAATAGTATTTTACATTCAATATTTTTTGTTAAATATATGTTTGATTTTCTGCAGAGATTTATCATTGCAATTGTATTTGGACAATCAGTTGGGATTTTGGCTTTTTGGTGTCTTGGTTTTGTGTATGTAGCGGTATTGATTTTATGTTTAATAAATTTATATAAATATTATAAATCCAAACATAAAAAAGAATTTCCATATTTTAATTTAGCAGGATTGTTTTATGTAATTTCAGTACTGATTATTGTGCCTTTAATGCCACAAAACATTGACTGGAAAGTGCCTGTAAATCATATTTCTGAAACTATTGAGAAAAGACAAATGCTGATTTTTTATCCAATGTCACAGTATATGAATGATGATGAAGGCAGGCTTTTCCATTACAATATTAGATTTGAAAATGATCAATTTAAATTAAATCAAAGTGGGTCGGATTATTTATTTCAAATAAGTGATATAGAAAATGTTAATGATTATATAATGATAAAATCAAAAGAAAATTTCCCGGGTGATTTATGGCCAAATGACATTTCAGAAGTAATGAAATCAAATGTAGAATGTATTGTTTATTCGCAAAATTTTTCTGATGAAAGAGTCAATATTGAAGGTGAATTTCGATGTAATGAATTTTGGTATAAAGGGAAATTAATTTATGTTCAGAAGCAGGAATGGCCAAATCCTATTCTTGAAATTCAAGTTGATGAGGATGAGAATTTTATGCTTTTAAATATCTCTAATGGCGCTTACGATCCAACTGATGTATATTTAATTTCGTTGAAATAATTTACAAATTATTTCAAAATACATTATAATAATAATGTATTTTATATAACAACATGAAGACATATAATTTCCCAATTGTTATTACGCAAGATGAAGATGGAATATATATTGCAAAAGTTCCAAGCTTATTGGGTTGTCACACTCAAGCAAAGACATTGGCTGATTTATATGTAAGGATTGAAGAAGCAATAGCTTTGTGTTTGGAAGTTGAAAAAATGAAACGACATAATATATATCAAGAAAGATTTATAGGTATGCAACAAATACAAGTAAGTATTTAATATGCCAAAACTTCCAATTATTTCAGGTAAAAATCTTTTAAAGATTTTAAAAAAGTATGAATATGTTCAGGTTAGGCAAAAGGGTAGTCATGTTTTTGTTGAAGATAAAAATGGTGAGTTGAGTACTGTAATCCCTGTACATAGAAATGAAGATTTAGGGAAAGGGCTTTTGAGAAGTATAATTAATGATTTAGAATTAGATGTGGAAGATTTATTAAACATGATTTGATTATGCCCAAAGCATTTACACCCAACGATAAATATTTTTATAAAGCCAAAAGAGAAGGTTATATGGCTAGAAGTGTTTTTAAATTGGAAGAAATTCAAAACAAATTTCGATTAATTCAATCAGGCGATAAGGTTTTGGATTTAGGTTGTGCGCCAGGGAGCTGGATGCAGTATATTTTGAAAATGATTGGAGAGAAAGGTTCTCTTGTTGGTCTTGATTTGCAGAAAGTTGATATCCAAAAACTCCCCCTCTCTTTTAAGAGAGGGGGTAGGGGGGTGAGTTTTGAATGTGATATTTTTGATAACGACAAAATTACATGTATTTTAGGAAATTTAAATTTCAATGTTGTTACAAGTGATGCAGCGCCAAATACTTCAGGAATACATGAAGTGGATTGCTCTAAATCTGAAGAAATATGTTTGCAGGTTTTGGAGATTGCCAAGAAATATTTAAGGAAAAATGGCAGTTTAATTATGAAAATTTTTCAGGGGGAGGATTATGGAAAAGTTGTAAACCAGACAAAAGAAATTTTTGATAGAGTCACATGTTTTAAACCAAAAGCATGTAGAGATCGAAGCAGGGAAATATATATAATTGGATTTAGAAAAAAATAAATTTTAGATTCAAATTTTGAATTTTAAATTATGGTTGTTAAAATTTCAAATAATAAAGTAGTTCAAAAAGCCGCAAATTTAATAAAAAAAGGAGAATTAGTTGCTTTCCCGACGGAAACTGTTTATGGCTTAGGTGTAGATGCCCTAAATCCAGAAGCTATTAGAAAAATTTTTCAGGCTAAAGGCAGACCTTCTGATAATCCTTTGATTGTACATATTGCTGATTTAAAAGATTTGCAAGTTTTAGCAGAAAATATTCCAAAAGAAGCCTATTTTTTGGCTGAAAAATATTGGCCTGGACCTTTGACATTTATTTTGGACAGGCAAAAAATTGTGCCTGATGAGATAACTGGTAGACTTGAGACTGTTGCTATCAGAATGCCGAAAAATGAAATTGCTTTAAATTTAATAAAGTTATCTGAAACTCCTATCGCCGCCCCTTCAGCTAATAAATCAGGAAGACCAAGTCCAACTGATGCAGAGACTGTTTTTGAAGATTTTGGCAATGAAATTGCCATGATTTTGGATGGCGGTAAAACTGAATTTGGACTTGAATCAACAGTGATTGATTTGTCAAAAAAACCATTTTCTGTCCTCAGGACAGGAGCAATTTCAAAAGAAGAGTTAGAGGAATTTTTACGAGAAAAAATTTCTATTGCTTCACATGCAGATTCCAAACCAAAATCTCCAGGCATGAAATACAAACATTATGCCCCAAAAGCAGAACTTGTTCTTGTCATTCCTGCGGAAGCAGGAATCTTGTGCTTTCAAATTCAGAAGTTAATTAATTATTATAAATTAGAAAAAAAGAAGATTGGAGTCTTATGTCGCAATGAAAATGCAAAAAATTATAAAAATGCTGATTTAGTTATTTCAGTTGGTTCAATAAAAAATTTAAAAGAAATTTCCTCAAATTTATTTCGGACTTTACGTCAATTTGATCATGCTAAAATTGATATAATTTTATCGGAAAGCTTTCCGGAGCAGGGAATAGGCCAAGCTATCATGGATCGTTTGACTCGAGCATCTTCAAAATCTATTGCTAATTTTTGACAAAATGGTAAAATATTTTATATCTTAATCATATAAGCTATATAATGAGAGCCATTAATCAACCACATCATTGTAATGGCCCAGAGACTGACCCCTGTAAGATAGGGAGATTTGATTTTGATCATTGTCGGCATTTAACAATAAACGGGCAGTGTATTATTGGCCCTGTGGAAGAGTTAACTTGGTGGGACAGATTACGTTATGATAAAATATTAGGGCAGAGACCTTTGCAATCTTGCCCCTGGAGTAAACAAAATGTTTTATCAGGAAAGTCTAGATTTACTGATGGTGGAAAATAAGAATATTACGAGAAATTAATAAGACTAAAGGTTTAGTTCAAAGTGACAGGAAAGTATTTAGATGAAAAATTTGGGGCAGGCCAGAATGATTATTTTCCATTGTTTTTGGGCTGGGATTTTAATATATTCAGAATAGAAGTTTTGAATAATAACAATTTTTTTAATCTAAAATTTTTTCTATGGTTTTTGATTTAGATATGATCAGGAAAGTTTACAATAATTTTTCGGCAGCAGTGAGCAAAATAAAAACAGTTTTAAACCGGCCGTTAACTTTGACAGAAAAGATTTTGTATTCTCATTTGTATGATTTGGGGATGGTTTCTGAATATAAAAGAGGTGTTGATTATGTAGAATTTGCACCAGATCGTCTGGCCATGCAGGACGCTACCGCTCAGATGGCTTTGCTTCAGTTTATGCAGGCGAAAAAGAAAAAAGTGGCGACGCCGTCAACTGTGCATTGCGATCATTTGATTCAAGCTAAAGAAGGAGCGGGCAAAGACTTGATGGAAGCGAAAGTTACGAATAAAGAGGTTTATGATTTTTTATCTTCAGTCTCCAATAAATATGGTATTGGTTTTTGGGCGCCGGGCGCTGGGATTATTCATCAAGTGGTTTTGGAAAATTATGCCTTCCCGGGAGGAATGATGATTGGGACTGATTCCCATACTCCTAATGCTGGAGGACTGGGGATGCTAGCTATTGGCGTTGGTGGAGCTGATGCTTGTGATGTGATGGCTGGCTTAAGTTTTGAATTGAAAATGCCGAAGATAATTGGAGTCAAATTGACTGGCAAATTGCAAGGTTGGGCCTCCCCCAAAGATGTGATTTTGAAACTTTTAGGGATTTTGACAGTCAAGGGGGGGACTGATTGTATTGTGGAATACTTTGGTGAGGGTACTAAAAATATTTCCGCTACCGGTAAAGCTACCATTTGTAATATGGGAGCGGAACTTGGCGCTACTTGTTCGCTTTTTGGGTATGACGCGAAAATGTCAGAATATTTACAGATAACAGGTAGGAAGGAAGTTGCTGATTTGGCGGACAAAATTAAGGATGATTTGAATTTAGATAATGCAGTACTAGAAAACCCTGAAAAATATTTTGACCAGGTGATTGAGATTAATTTGTCAGAACTTGAACCTTATGTTAATGGTCCATTCACTCCTGATTTAGCCACACCTTTGTCGAAATTTGCTCGAGCGGTGAAAGATAATAATTGGCCGGAAAAAATGGAGGTAGGCTTAATTGGTTCATGCACGAATTCATCTTATGAAGATATTACCAGATCATCTTCCATTGCCAAGCAAGCGGTGGAGAAAAATTTAAAGTTTATATCTGAGTTTACGGTCACACCAGGTTCAGAGCAGATTAGATATACTGTGGAAAGGGACGGACTTTTGGAGATTTTTGAAAAAGCAGGTGGGCAAGTATTGGCAAATGCTTGCGGCCCATGCATTGGTCAATGGTCAAGGAAATCAAAGGATCCAAACGCCAAGAATTCAATAATGACTTCATTTAACAGAAATTTTGCCGCCAGAAATGATGGGAATCCAAATACTCACGCTTTTGTGGCTTCACCGGAAACAGTCACTGCTTTTGCTTTGGCTGGGACTTTATTGTTTAATCCGATAATTGATGTTTTGACTAATGACCAGGGAGAAGAGATTAAATTAAATCCGCCTGTTGGCATTGAACTACCGATTAAGGGATTTACAGTGAAAGATGCCGGTTATATAGAACCGATAGAGGATGGCAGTCAGGTGAAAGTTTTGATTAAAGACAGTTCGCAGAGATTGGCATTATTATCTCCGTTTGATGCTTGGGATGGAAAAGATTATCAAGGCTTAAAGCTTTTGATTAAAACAACAGGTAAATGCACCACTGATCATATTTCTATGGCCGGGCCATGGCTGAGGTATCGCGGACATTTAGATAATATTTCGAATAATTTATTGATTGGTGCTATTAATGTTTTTAATAATGAAAAAAATAAAGTAAAAAATCAATTAACAGGGGAATATGTTGAGGTGCCGCAAGCTGGCAGGGCTTATAAAAACGCCGGTTTGGGATCGGTGGTTTTTGGGGAGGACAATTACGGCGAAGGGTCCAGCCGTGAACATGCCGCCATGGAACCAAGATATTTGCACGTCAGGGCGGTAATAGTTAAATCATTTGCCAGGATTCATGAAAGTAATTTGAAAAAGCAAGGTGTTTTGGCTTTAACTTTTGTGGATAAATCTGATTATGACAGAGTTCGCGAAGATGATACGGTAGATATTTTTGGCTTAACAAGTTTTGCGCCTGGTAAGTCATTGGTGTTGGTATTAAATCATAAGGATGGGGACAAAGAAGAGATCCAGTTGAAACATACCTATAACACTAATCAGTTTGAATGGTTTAAGGCTGGCTCAGCTCTAAATTTGATTGCGAGAAACAATAATCAATTTGATTAACAACAGGTAGCCAGCCATCAGAGGATAAGATTTTAAAAATCTCTTTTTTTAGTAATAAATTTATGTTGTTTTCAGTAATAATTGGTTTTTTTTAAGAGTGAAAAATGATATAATTTAATAATTTATTCAAATCAGTTTGATGTCAAAAAATACTATCTTATCAACGGAGGAAATTAATAAATTGATTAAGGACATTTCTGATAAATTAATCAATGAGTGTATATCAGAATATTTTAGTGATGATGAACCATTAAAAGCTGATGACTTGGAAATCAAGATTGTGAGTCTTAATGAAAATTATCAAAAAAAGGGGCAAAAAACTGATGAAGTGGAACAGATTGGACTGGAAGTTATGCATTATTTGGCCGATAAACTTTCGAGAAAAAATAAACAGTATCAAAAACTTTTTACTCAGATTTTTTTGAACACAGATAGCGAAAATGGTGATGATTCAGCTTACGATATTTTGTCTTCCCGCATTGACAGTAAGGTGATGAATCTTTATATTGCGGCAGTAGAGAAAGAGTGAAGCTCTCATCTCTATTTAGGCAATCCTGGTTCAGTTAGTTTCCTTGGGTTAAGGATTTTTTTGAGTTGTTTCTTGTCCAGAATTTTCTTTGCCAAAATGATTTCATCAATCGGTTTGCCGGTTTTGATAAATTCTTTGGCGATTTCCGCGGCGTTTAAGTAACCAATAATCGGGTTCAAAGCGGTGACTAAACTGGGACTTTGTGTTACATATTTTTCGCAAGTAGCTTTATTAGCTGTAATTCCTCGGACACATTTTTCTTCAAGCATTTTGAGGCCATTTTTTAAAATTTCTAAAGAATTTAATATTTCATAAGCCATTAAAGGCATGAAAACATTTAAATTTAACTGACCATTGCCTATTGCCAAAGATACAGTTTGATCAGCGCCAATAACATGCATACAAATCATATTTAAGCATTCTAGGATTGAGGGATTGACTTTGCCTGGCATGATCGAAGAACCTGGCTGAACGGCTGGCAGGTTGATTTCTCCCAGTCCAGTATTCGGTCCAGAGGCAATTAACCTCAAATCATTAGTGATTTTGTTTAGTTCTATGGCTAGATTTTTTATCGCGCTGGAAATGTGAGCAATGGCTTGCTGACTTTGCATGATTTCAATTAAATTGGCGCTAATTTTAAAAGGCAATTTTGTTTCTTGCTTCAAAAATTTAATGACCGCAAAGCGATATTTTGCGTGAGTGTTAATACCTGTACCAGCTGCAGTTCCGCCAATGCCAAGTTCTTTTAAATCTTCAGCATTTTTTTCGATATCTTTTAAACATTTTTCCAGAGTAATGGCGTAAGAAATAAATTCTTGACCTAATCTGATCGGAACAGCGTCTTGTAAATGAGTGCGGGCTGATTTGATGATGTTGTCAAAAGCTTTGCCTTTGACTTTCAAAGTTTTAATTAGTTTTTTAAGGGCAGGGTAAAATGTCGCCAGTTTAAGTAGTATCGCTATTCTCATGGCGGTAGGGAAAGTGTCGTTGGTTGATTGTGCCATGTTGACATCATCATTGGGACTGACGATTTTGTAATCACCCTTTTGCCCTCCCAAAACTTCAATTGCTCGATTGGCAATCACTTCATTTAGATTCATATTGAAGGAAGTGCCAGCTCCAGCTTGAAAAACATCTGATTTAAATTGATCAGAAAATTGTTCATTTATTACTTCGTCACAAGCTTTGATAATGGCTTTGCTTTTTTTGGCGTCTATTAATTTAAGCTCAGTATTTGCTAAACAGCAGGTTTTTTTCAATATGGCATAAGCTTTGACTAAAATTTCATCAGCTCTAAGTCCGCTGATGGGGAAATTTTCCAAAGCGCGTAACGTCTGAATGCCATAATAGGCATTGTCAGGAAGTTTTTTTTCACCAAGGGAATCTTTTTCGATGCGAGGCATAAGGGGGAAGATAAAAAAATAAAAAACAAAGGTTTTAAATTTTAAAATTTTTAATTTTCTCCATTCTTCCAGGGATTATCTTCAAAGAAAAAGCGAAACCATTTTTCTAAAGGGGTAAGAGTTGCGATTTTTGCAGTTCTTTTTTCTTTTTCCTCTTCCAGAATAATTTGGCTTAAATCAATTGGCTCAGGGATTACTATCACTTCTTCTCCTGGATTAATGAGTCCAAGATGAAGTTTAGCCATTTTGTCGATATATTTTTCTGAGATGTAATATTGATAATTAGCAAGTTTTTCTCTGTTTTCTTTTTCTAAAGCTTGATTTTCTTTTTCAAAATTTTCAATAACAAGTTGAATTTGGTAATTTCTGTATATTGAGACTGTTAGGGCGTAAAGCATATAAGCAATAAAGGCAAATCCAGCAATTATGGCAATATGCAAAGGGTTCCATTGTTTGTTATTTTGATGGTGAGGAGAATACATGAAAAATTTTGAATTCTTAATTTTGAATTTTGAATTGAAATGGAAATATTTTTAATTTTACATTTTTCATTTTCAATTTTCATTCTGTATATTGATTATAGATTTTTTTAAAAAAGGGTCAAACATGTTTGCGAAAGGTTTTAAAATTCATTTTATTGGGCTTGGGGGGATTGGAATGAGTGCTTTGGCTGGGCATTTGATGAGTAAAGGATGTGTTGTGTCTGGATCAGATCTGTGTGATAGCCAGATTTTGCAAAATTTTAAAAAACAGGGAGTTGAGGTGTTTTTGGATCAGAAAAAGACAAATATTAGAGATGATATTGATTTAGTTATTATTACTTTGGCAATTGAAGAAAATAATCCTGAACTTATTTCCGCCAAATTGAAAAAAATAAAAATTTTAACTTATCCGCAGGCATTAGGTGAATTTACAAAAGAGTTTTATTTAATCAGCATTTGCGGCAGTCATGGCAAATCCACCTCAACGGCCATGTTGTCAAAAGTTTTGATTGATGCGAATCTGGATCCAAATGTTTTAATTGGGACGAAACTTCAGGAATTTGCAAATACAAATTATAGAATAGGGGAAAGTGATTATTTCGTAATGGAATCATGTGAATATAAAGAAGCATTTTTGTATTATAGTCCGTCAGCGATTCTTGTTACGAACATTGATCCTGATCATTTGGATTATTATGGGAATACAGAAAATTATTATAAGGCTTATGAGAAATTTGTGGGGAAATTGAAGGGAGGGGGGATTTTAGTTATTAATGGAGATAGCAACAAGATTTCTGCCTTCGCAGGAATGACAGAAAGGACGTTTGGAGAGAATGAAAAAAATGATTATGTGTTAAAAGGAGGTGAGATTTATTTGCATGGAGAATTGATTGGGAAGTTAAATTTAAAAGTTCCAGGTCGGCATAATAGAATCAATGCGTGTGGAGTTTTTGCGATTGCTGATGCTTTGAAAATTGATAGAAAAGTAATTTTAAATGCCTTAAATAATTTTGAAGGGACATGGAGAAGGCTTGAGTATAAAGGAAAAATTTCATCTGGAGCAATAGTTTATGATGATTATGGCCATCATCCAACCGAAATTAAGGCATCGCTTGAAGCAATGAGAGAATTATATCCTTTAAATAATTTGATTTGTGTTTTTCAGCCTCATCAATTCTCAAGAACAAGATTTTTTTGGGATGAATTTGCCAGATCTTTCAGTTACGCAGATCAAGTAATAATTCCCAATATATATAAAGTAAGAGACGAAAAATCTGATTTTCCGGAAATATCAGCTGAAAATTTAGTTAAAGAAATTTCCAAATATCACAAAAATGTAGTTTATGGCAATGGTTTTGAAAACACTGCAAAAATATTAAAAGAAAAAACCAGTGGAAATGACGTGATTGTTATAATGGGAGCGGGAGATGTGGAGAGGATAGGGAAAATTATTTTTTTGAAAGGCAATCACGCTCTTTATTTATAATTTTTCATTTTATTTTATTCCCCTCACGTCCCTTTTCCAAATCCAATGCTCGTTTCAAAGCCGCTAAACCGACTTCCAATTCCTCCTCATTCGGCTCCTTGGTAGTGATGTGTTGGAAAGCTAAACCTGGTTTAATGAATAGTTTAATTAAAAAATTATCTTGATATTTAGCGCTTAATTTTAAAACTTCATAAGAAACGCCAGCGATAAAAGGTAACAATAAAATTCTTTCCATAAATTTTGTCCAAAAATCGCTTTGGCTGGGAATTAAAGTGTAAATAAAAATGCTCAAAAATAACACAAAAAAAATAAAACTCGTACCACATCGGGGATGAAATCTTGTTTGAAATTTGGCATTTTTGGGATTTAGATCTAAATGATGCTCATAAGTCATAATTGATTTATGTTCCGCGCCATGATACTCAAAAACCCTCCTAATATCCGGCATCAAAGAGATTAAAACAATATATAAAAGAAAAATTGCAATCTTGGTGAGGCCGTCCACTGTATTAAATAAAATATAATTGTCCGCAATAATAGGAAAATATTTTTTGCTTAGTTCGGCAATGACTAATGGAATATATTTAAAAAGAAAAAGTCCGACCGTTATAGAAAAAACGTAGCTAAAAATCACCAGAATTGTCATGCCCGTGTTTTTTAAAAATTCTTGAAAACTATTAATTTTAACTTTCTGTTTTTTTAAAAAGCCTTCTAGGTGTCCTTTTAAATCATCATCTGCCGCTACTTTGGCTGAGAAATTCAAAGCTTTGGTACCGACATACAAGGATTCAAATAAGCCAATAACGCCGCGAATAATCGGAATTCGATGTGCTTTCAGTTTTTTGGCTAATGATATGTAAGCTTCATCTCTAATTAAAAGCTCACCATTAGGTTTGCGTACGGCAATCGTTAAAAAATTAGCAGACCTCATCATCACACCCTCAATCACCGCCTGCCCACCTACTGCAAAATCAAATTTAACTTCAGGTTTTGCATTGCAAATTTTAATTTTATTTTTATTCATAAATTTTAAAAAGCACATTTGATCTTAACAGAGCTTACGCAAAAATCAAAAAAATAATAGATAATTTATAATTTATAATAAAGGGACCTGTCGATTAGCAAAATATTGCTTCACTTCCTCTAAATGGTATTTAAGCAGATATTGCCAGATAAATACTATCTGCAGTTTATATGGACCGAATCTTTCCATTCTTACTATTGGATAATAATTATCAATTACAAATGGATATAGATAAAAGGAATCAGAATTAAGATTTTTCAATATTTGTTCTTTTGGGATACCAAATTTATTTTTTAAATAGTCAATAGCTTTAGTGGTGTTTCTAAATCTTAAAGCTTCTAATTTATCACACAATGCATTCATGGTTTCTAATGATTCATCATCGTCTTTAAATATTTCTCGCGAGGCAAGTTCCATAATTTTTATATTTTATAAAAATTTATATCAAAATCTTTATTTAAAATTTTAAATTTTTTCTTACTTTTTACCACCTTATCGCTTCTTCAAACCTGTCTTTTTGTTCTTCCTCAAACGGACCAATAATGGCGGCTTTCATTTTTTCTTCCGCCAAAATTTCCTTGATCATAGTATTTATATCGTCCATTGTCACTCTGTCAATATCAGATAAAATTTCTTCCGGATTTTTATATTGGCCGTATAGAAGTTCAAACTTCCCAAGTAAGTGAGCGAATTCTTCCGTGTCTTCCAGTCTTAATAAAATTTTTCCTTTAAGGCAAGATTTGGCTTTTTCCAGTTCAAAGCTAGATACTCCATTCTCTTTTAAATTTTTATACTCAAAAATCATGGCTGAAATTGCTTCGTCAACTCTATCCGTATCAATCCCTGCCCTGGTGGAAATAATACCCGTGTCAGTATAATCATCCGTGGTTGTGCAAATATTATAAGCCAAGCCTTTACGCTCTCTAACTCCCAAAAACATTCTAGAACTCATGTTGCCGCCCAGTATCATTGCCAGAATTTTTAGCCAAATGGAACGATGATCAGTCTCACTATAACCCGGAAACCCAATAACCACATGTCCTTGCTTGGTATATTTTTTTCGCAAAATCACTTTTTCTTTGCTATGGTTTACTTCCAAAGGAAAATAATTAAAGGCTTTTTGCGGGTTTTTAAAAATAAATAATTTTTCAACTAAGTTTTTAGACACAGACTGATTTACATCGCCAACAATACTAATCACTGTATTATCAGGCGTATATAATTTCTGATGATAAGAAATTAAATCTTCACGGCTAACTTTTTTCAAAAACTCAGGCGTCCCCAACTGATCGTTGCCCATTGGCTGTTTACCATAAAGTAAACGTTCAAAATCCCAGCCGATCTGGTAGGAAGGCGTGTCCTGATACATCTTGTATTCCTCCAGAATCACTTCCCGTTCTCTATTCATATCATCTTCATTAAATCTAGAATTAATCAACATATCAGACAAAACATCCAAAGCCACATCCAATTTATCAGAAGAAACTTTCACAAAATATCCCGCATACTGCTTACCGGTAAAAGCATTAAATTCACCTCCGACTGAGTCAATTGCTTCTGATACTTCTCTGGCATTTTGATATTTTTTTGCCCCCTTGAAGAACATATGTTCAAGAAAATGAGAGATACCATTTGATTCTTGAGTTTCATATCGTGAACCAGCACCAACTAAGATCAAAACTGTCAAAGATTTTGAACCGATCAGTTGTTTGGTGATCAGTCTTAAATTATTTTTAAAAATAATTTTATTAAGCATTGAGAGAAATTTTAAATTCTAAATTTTGATCCCACACCCACCTCTCCAAGTACTTTGTACGTCGGACGAAAGTAAAGTGCGAGATTGAATTAAGGAAAAATCTTGCAAGTTCACAGCAAAAACCATAGCATACCTTAAGCTTAAATAGAATAAAAAAATCAATGCGCAGAAGATTTTTCATACAATTCAATAGACTAAACGTATTACTGATTTTTTTTGTATTAATATTAGGGATAGTGGGGTGGCGACTTTTTTATCTGCAAATCGTTAAGCACAATTATTATCTTAAAATCGTTGAAGAAAGCCATTACGGCATCACCCAACTGCCTGCCAGACGAGGCGAGATTTTATTAGACGACCGTTATTCCAATACCAAATACAAATTAGCCACCACTACCACTTACGACCTATTATTCGCCGATCCTTCTATTATTGCCAAAGATGATAATGCCAGTTTATTAGCAAACAAAATTGGACCAATTTTATTTGATCTTAATAATGCTCAGGAAAAAGAAAATAAACGCCTAAAAAAATTAGAATTACAAGCTATCACCGAAGAAGATAAGAATAAAATTATTGCCAAGTCCGACCAGGAATTGTTGAATGACTACATCTCTAATCTAAAAGATCAAATGGGTCAGTATATACGGTCAGAAATATTATTGCTGACCAATGTTGATCCAGAATTAGAACAATCAATCAACTCTTTAAATCTTGATGGCGTTTCAATTAATGAAGAAAAAAATCTTTATGCTTATCCCAAACAAATAAGTTCGGCGACAAAGACCGCCAAAATTCTTGCGCCTTTGATTAATTTTGACCGAGATTATCTAGAAATATTACTGGAAGGGAAAAATCATTATACTGTCCTGGCTCGTAAGTTACCAAAAGACAAAGCCGATCAGTTAGAAATAATTTTTAATAGCAACTCAGAAACTTATCATGGCATCAAGTTAACCAAAGAACACTACCGATACTATCCAGAGCAAACTTTGGCAGCGCAGGTTTTGGGTTATATTAATTCCGCTGGCATTGGACAATATGGCATAGAAGGCAGATACAATCATGTTCTAGCCGGTAAAGCTGGTTTTATTAAATCTCAGAAAGACGCAGCTGGTGATATTTTGACGGTTGGTGATAGCAAAGTGCAAATTGCTGAAGACGGTGCTGATATTACCCTGACTATTGATAGGGCGATACAATTAGAAGTGGAAAAAAATCTGCCAGCAGCAGTTAGAGAATATAATGCGGAAAGCGCCCAAGCGATCGTCATGAATCCAAAAACTGGCGAAATTTTAGCTATGGCTAATTACCCAACTTTTGATCCTAATGAATATGCTCAAATTTTTAATCTCAAAGAAATTCATCTAAGCCAAGCAGAGATTGATAATTTCACAGTAGTAGGTAGTGATGATAATAAACATATTTATTTTTACACACAACGAAATCCAGATAGAAGGTTTGAAGTGTTTGAAGATAAAGAAATTCCAAGCACATATTATCGATATGATAATTTTGTCGGCTCAGAAGTTTTTCGAAACAAAGCGATCACTGATCTTTATGAACCAGGTTCAACGTTTAAACCTGTAGTAATGGCTTCAGCCATAGACGCTGATGAAGTTCAGCCACAGTCAACTTTTGACTGTAGCGGCCCGATCAAAGTTCCCAAAATTAGTAATCCTAAAAGCGATAGTGATTATGATTTTATCAAAACTTACAATAATCAATATCATGGCGTTGAGACCATGACGCAAATTCTGGAAAATTCTGATAACGTAGGTATGGCTCAGGTAGCGGAAACACTTGGTTACAGTTTGTTTTATAATTATATTAGAAAATTTGGCTATGGCGAAAAAACCGGTATAGAATTCGACAGTGAAAACAAAGGACAGCTTGAACATTATGAATACTGGACTCAGAGCGAACTTTTAACCAAAGGCTATGGTCAAGGTATCAGTGTCACCTTGATTCAGCACGCTACAGCTTTATCAGCATTAGCCAACAATGGCACGTTGATGCAGCCTTTCATTGTTAAAAGCATTGATTACCATGGCAATAACAAAACTGAAACTTTCGAACCACGTATTGTTGATCAAGTTATAACCAAAGAAACTGCGGATAAAATCACTTCTATGATGATTTCCGTCATCGAAAATGGACAAGCCAAAAAAGCCCAGGTGCCAAGACATTTTGTAGCAGGTAAAACTGGCACAGCACAAACTTATCAAAATGGTAAAGCGTTATTTGGCACTGGTACTACCATAACTTCCTTTATAGGGTTCGGCCCGGTCAGTGATCCTAAATTTCTCGTGCTGGTCAAAGTAGACAAACCTTTGAATGGTCCGTATGCTGAAACCAGCGCATTACCTATCGCTCAAAAAATCCTTGATTTCCTTTTTAAATATTACAATGTTCCACCTGATAAAAAATTTTAAACCACTAAATTTATGAAAAATAAACCTTACCTCATCACTGTTTTACTAGCTTTTATTATCATAACCGAAGCTTTGTACATTGCTTATTTGCAATATCAAATTTGGCAATTTCAAAAATTACAGCAAAATGACTTCCAGATACCAAAAATGGAGAATACTGTTAGTCAAATTTAAGGTGTTTGACTGAAATATTATTTATGGTAAGATTAGAAACTTCACGATTTTTTACTATATTTACGAATGTCACCCATTTTAAATCCAAAGCCACACTATCCAACTTCAGCGGAAGAAGGCATATTGAAAAGAAGAGGTTTAAGTGCTTTTGAAAAGGAAACTGGCCAAGGACCTTTAGAACAAATTTTCAATAGATATAAAGAGCTAATTTTCTCTGATTTGCGAGGATTAAAATTAAGAGCCACTCCAAAACTTGAACCACAGATTGCTATTTTAAGATTTGATTTGGCTCGGGCAATGTTCTGTCTCAGTGATAGAAGAATCGTTTTTAATGTCGATGTTTTTCTCACAATTCAAGATATATATGACCAAATAATATCTTTAAATTTATCTAACAAAAGTCTGGCTGCTCATATGAAAATGGTTAAAAAAATCATAGAACAATTACTTGGCGACGAAGTGATGTTTCAAAAAGTCCCAGGCATCAACGAAGAGTCCTCAAATCCAATGTTTATGATCAGTTCAAGGATTAAGGTTTTGAATATGGCGGCTTAAGTGTTTTTTATTTTTTACTTTTCATAAAGGCTTCTTCAACGGCACTCCAACTTTTCTTGGATATTTTGTATCAGTGTCAGCAACTTTTTCGACTAAAACTATTGCTCTTGAGCCTAAATCATTTTTAAGTTTATATTCATAAATGTTTGTGATTTTAGAATTCAAAATTTCTAAAGCTTTGACTGAATCTTGAATTTCCTGCTGAAAGTTCGGTCCTTTGTATGAGATTAGCACTCCTCCCACTTCCAAAAAAGGCATAGCATATTCCAACAAAACATTCAAAGGTGCTAAGGCTTTGGCTGTGACTAAATCAAATTTCCCCCGGAAATTTTTCTGATGAGCAATTTCTTCTATCCTGCCATAAACTGTTTTTACATTTTTTAAATTCAATTCTTTGGTGATTCCATCCAAAACTTTTATTTTTTTCTGAGTTGAATCTAACAAAGCAACCTCTAAATTAGGATAATAAATCGCCAAAGGTATCCCGGGAAGGCCACCTCCACTTCCTAAATCTATTAATTTTTTATTATCACCAAAATTTAAGAAATTACCTAAAGCCAAACTATCTTCAACATGTTTCTCCCAAAAAACTTCCTCATCATGGCGGGAAATCAAATTCATTTCTCTATTAATTTTTAGCAATAAAACCTGATATTTTTTTAATAACTGTTTTTTTTCAACTATAATATTCATTATTTTAGAATTTAAGCTTAAACAAAAACAAATTTAGCATTATATTGGAATAAATTAAATTTAAAAATTCATGAAAATCTGCATTCCGATTAAAGTGAAAAACATGCGGACAGCTTTAGAAAAACTTGCTGAAGCTGAACAAAAAGCTGACATGACGGAAATTTGGCTGGATCAGATTGAAAATTTAAATCTTGAGGAGATTTTTAAGCATCGTACAAAACCTATTTTGGCGGTTTGCAAAAATCCTGAGGAAATGGGTAGTTTTCAAGGTGATAATTTTGATAAAATCAATCTTTTCACGAAATTTATTGAACTTGGCGGTGAATATGTTGACATCAGCGATCTCCACAATATTGATTTTCTTAAAACCTATAAAAACTCATGTAGTTTCCAAATTATTTATTCTTTTCATGATTTTATCAAGACACCTACTTTCATGAACTTATCAAACATTATTGATCAAGCAGTTAATACTGAAATTGATATGATAAAAATTGCTACCAGAGTTAAAGATGCCTATGATATTCAGACTTTAGAAAAATGCGTGGCTAAAATTTTGGAAGTAAATAAAAAACCAATTGTCTTGGGCATGGATCATTTAGGCAAAAGAACCAGGCTAGGTAAAGGTCTTTTCCAAAACAATTACTTAACCTTTGCGGCGTTATCAGAAGAAGAAAAAACCGCCTCAGGACAAATCACCATTAATGAAATTATTGATTTTAAGCTTTAGCTTGTAAATTTAAAAATCTGACTTAATTTAAAATTTCATTTCCCATTCACTATTCTCTATTACCCCTTTCACATGTCTCTCCAAATCGGTATCGTCGGTCTTCCAAATGTCGGCAAATCAACACTATTCAATGCTTTGACAAAAACCAAATCAGCCCAAGCCGCAAATTATCCTTTCTGTACAATTGACCCAAATGTGGGTGTTGTCGAAGTTCCTGATGAAAGACTCACAAATCTAGCGAAAATTGTTAATCCCAAAAAAATCATCCCAGCCATTGTTGAATTTGTTGATATTGCTGGATTGGTCAAAGGAGCAAGCAAAGGTGAAGGGCTTGGGAATCAATTTTTATCACATATTCGTGATTGTGATGCTATTTGCGAAGTTTTAAGAATTTTTGAAGATCCAAATACAATCCATGTGCATGGAACTGTTGATGCGGCCAGAGATAAAGAAATTATTGAATCAGAGCTGATTTTAGCTGATCTTCAAACACTTGAAAAAAGATTAGGCAAAGCAAAAAATGATTCTAAATCTGGAAATAAAGAAAAAATTGCATATGCAAACTTAGTTGAAAAGGTTTTCAACTTCTTAAATCAGGGACAAATGGCTTCAGAAATGGAACTTACTGATGAAGAAAAACTTGAATTAAAAGATTTACATTTATTAACATTTAAACCTGTTATTTATGTTCTCAATTGTGCTGAAGATCAGGTTACAAAAATAAACTTAGATGAATTAAGAATAACACTGAAAATCAATGAAAAATATGATATTATTCCAATCTCAGCTCAAATCGAATCAGAATTAATTTCAATGAATGAAGGGGAGGCGTTGGAATTTTTGAAAGAAATTGGTTTACACGAAACAGGTCTTAATTCACTGATTAAAACGGCCTACAAAACTTTAGGACTACAAACATATTTAACAGCTGGTCCAGATGAAGTCAGAGCATGGACAATTCATAAAGGCTGGACTGCCCCGCAAGCCGCAGGTGTTATTCACACAGATTTTGAAAAAGGATTTATTAAGGCCGAAACAATTTCATATCAAGATTACATTCAATTCGGAGGAAAATCCGGAGCAAAAGAAAAAGGTAAACTTCGATTGGAAGGTAAAGAATACATTGTTCAGGATGGAGATGTGATGGAGTTTTTGTTTAATAATTAGAGAAAAGCAGTTATAGCTTTTAACTATAACTGCTTTAAAACCATTACATATTAAAAGAAGATTATTTCAGGCAACCTATAAACATCTTGATACAAAGGTTGTGAATAATCAGGCTTCCCATCTTTCAACGGATAACCAACCATTTTGCCTTGTTCTCCTTGCTCTAATAAGCACTTTATTCCACCAAATAATGCATATCTTGCTTGAGAACGTTGAGAGTCTAAACTCTCTGCGTCAACTAAAGGTGATTGTTCTGGTTGCCTTTCTGCTTGTTCAGAACGGTTAAGACATTTATTAAAACTATTAGGACCAAATATTTCCGTCATAATAAAAAAGTTAAGTAATAAAATATTTTAAAAAATTTAAAATTTTAATTTCCATTTTTGAATAGTAGATGGGCTAACATCAATTCTTCTAGCAATCTGCCTTACGCTCAAACCAAGATCTAAAAATGTTTTAGCTCGATTCAGTAACTCAATAGAAGATTTCAAACAAAAATAAATTTCATTAAAATTCTCACTCCACGTTTTATAACATAAAGAACATCTAAATCTTTTGTTTTTTTTGCTATGGATTTGAATGTTATTTTTTTCAAGTTGTCCATATAATTTGCATTTTGCATTTGGACAATGTTGATTTCGAATTTTCATGTATTGATTCATTATTGAAATTATTTAATGTACAAAAAAAGCCCCGTTATTGCGGGGCTTGATTTTTAAATTATTTTTTTAATATAAAACTATCCCGCAACTAATGTTGTTGTGGTAGTAGTAGTTTTTACAACTAAATTTCGATTTCGATATTGTTTAATTGAAAATAACATCAAATAAATCTAATAAATTAAAGCATATTCATCTTTCCAAAATATATAATCATTGTCAATAAGCATGTACTCAAATAATGTGCTGATTTAGGATCATCTGATTTTTGGTTTGAAAAAACAAGAATATCCTTTGAAAACTCACCCTAAATCCCTCTTCCCTGATCGGAGTCGAGGACAAGCTTGAAAGAGAGGGACTTATTTATAAATTCTTTAATATTTTTATTTTTAAATCTTATTTTCAAATTCAAATATGATTGCAAATTGTCTTATAAATTTTCTATTTTTTATTTTTCTGTTTCTAACATAAGTCCAAAATATATATTCCGTTTTAGTTTGATTTTTTCTAAGTTCTCTAACTGTAGCTTTTAAATCTGGTCTATTATCCATATGTATTTATTCGTAAGAAATCCCCCTCTCTTTGAAGAGAGGGACGGGGTGAGTTTTCAAAAGAAGATCTTGTATTTCTGGCCTTTTCATGATTTTTTTCAAACTAAAGATCAGATGATCCATGATTTATTAAACAAATTGACTTATTTTTTTTAAAATTTTAAAGTTCTAATAGACATTTTCCTTTGTCATTCCTGTAAAAACAGGAATCTTAATTTTTAAAAGAAGATCGCGTATGAAAAAATTCACCAAATTATCCCCAGCTTTAAAAAAATTAATAATAAGTAATGATGGGGCTGGTGCTGGCAAAACTATTTCTGGAACTTTGAGTTCACATGTTAAAAAAAGTAAAACCCCTGTTTCTGCTTTTGCCGAAAGAACTCTTAACCACTGTAATGGCGGGGCAACTTATGATGCCGCAGTATGGTTAAAAAATCATTTAAAAAATGGTGGTAAATTAGTGGTAACAATCGCTGGTGCTTTAAGTTCTTTTCAGGTTGGAGTCATGCTTGCTGAGTTAATCCGCCAAGATAAAGTGCATTTGGTATCAGCAACTGGTGCTAATCATGAAGAATCTTATTATCGATATGTGGCGCATTCTCATTATGCCTATATTCCAAGATACACAGAACTTACGCCAGAACAGGAAGCTGAACTTCGAGATACTGGGCTTCGTCGTATTACAGACACCTTTTTACCGGAAGATGAAAGCGTAAGAATTATGGAACCCCATCTTCTCAAAATGTGGCAAGAGGCAGAAAAAAAAGGCCAAAGATATTTTCCGCACGAATATTTTAGAAGACTTTTTTCTGAAAATTTAATTTCACCAGATCAACATGCTAATCCAGAAGACTGTTGGGCTTATGCGGCATATAAGAAAAACATCCCAATCATAATCCCAGGATTTGAAGATTCAACAATGGGCAATATTTTTGCAAGTTATACATATGGTGGGAAATATCGGACTGATAAAAAATTTGTTTTGGATCAAAGAATTATGAAAAGCGGACTTGAATATTTTACTTATCTTTATGACTGGTATATGGAAAATTCCAAAAATAGTCCAATTGCATTCTTACAGTTAGGCGGGGGTATTTCAGCAGATTTCCCGATTTGCATTGTCCCTTCACTAAAACATGATCTTCTTTATCCAAAAGTACGAGACTGGGCTGGATTTATTGAAATCGGTTCTTCTCCAATGTCATATGGTTCATATTCTGGAGCAGGTGGTAAAGAAAAAATCACCTGGGACAAACTTTCAATAAAAAGTTATTACCAGATTATTCAAAGTGATGTGACAGTTGCATTTCCGTGGATTGCAGCAGTGCTACTTGGGTTGTAAAAAATCATAGTTCATCAAATAATCATTTTAAATCATAGTTAAAGACAATATGAGCAAAAAAATCAACATTGGCCTAATCCAAATGCAATGCGGAAATGATGTAAACGCTAATCTCAAAAAAGCAGAAGCGAAAATTAAAGAAGCCACAAATAAAGGTGCTCAAATTATTGCTCTTTCTGAACTTTTTTCTGCACCTTATTTTTGCCAAAAAGAAAAAGATCCTAATGCTATAAAATTTTTGGAAACTATACCTTCTGGGACTACATTCGAAATGCTCTCAAAAGCCGCAAAAGATAATAAAGTAATTGTTGTTGGCGGTTCTATTTATGAAAAAGGAGAAAATGGGAAATTATATAATACTGCAGTAATTTTTGATATTGATGGTTCTGTATTTTTGAAATATCGCAAAATGCACATTCCTCATGATCCACGATATTATGAACAAAATTATTTTGAAAAAGGGAATCTTGGATATCAAATAGCTGATACTCGTTATGGTAAAATTTCAGTTTTGATTTGTTATGATCAATGGTTCCCTGAAGCTTCTAGAATTTTAACTTTGAAAGGTGCTGATTTAATATTTTATCCTACTGCCATAGGTAATTTCACTGACCAAGAAGCGTTTGAAGGTGATTGGCAAAAAGCTTGGGAAGATGTGCAACGTGGTCATGCTATAGCAAATAATATTTATGTTGCTCCAATAAATAGAGTTGGAATTGAAGATAAATTAGAGTTTTGGGGTGGGTCTTTTGTTGCTGATCCTTTTGGAAAAATACTTGCACATGGCGGAAACAATGAAGAAATTATTTTAGCAGAAATTGATTTGGATCATGCAGAACGTGTTCGTGAGGAATGGGGGTTTTTTCATAATCGCCGACCGGAGAGCTATGAAGAAATTTTGAATTCTTAATTTTAAATTTTGAATTAATTATGCAAAAAACTCCTTTTAATTTAGGTTATCGTATGCCAGCAGAATGGGAAAAACATTCGGCGATTTGGCTTGCCTGGCCTCACAATCGGAATCATTGGATATACTGGCTTGTAAATGAACAACATGGAGAAGAATGGAAATATGAAAAAGTTCTTGACGCTTTTTGTAATGCAATTCATGTAATGCAAGAAAGTGAAACAGTAAATTTGTTAGTGAATGATTTATCAATGGAAAAAGTTGTACGAGAAAGATTAAATGATTTGAAATTAAGAACTGACAATATTAATTTTGTTTATATAAAAACTAATGTTCCTTGGTGTCGTGATTTTGGACCGATTTTTGTTGTTCGTGATGATGCAAAAAATTCTTCACAAAAAGAAATAGCAATAATTGATTGGATTTTTAATGCCTGGGGAGAGAAATACAATGAAGGGAATGATGATGATGTCGTACCAACAAATATTGCTAAACTTTTAAAAATTCCTGTGTTTTATCCGAAAATTGTAATGGAAGGAGGTTCAATTGATGTGAATGGTAAAGGTACTCTGCTTACAACGCGCCAATGTTTATTAAATGAAAATCGCAATCCAGATTTAACTAAAAAAGATCTTGAAATTGTTTTAAAAAATTATCTTGGAGCAACAAATGTTTTGTGGCTTGGAGACGGTATAATTAACGATGATACAGATGGTCATGTTGATGATTTAGCACGTTTTGTAAATGCAGAAACTATTGTTTGCTCTGTTGAAGAAAATTCAAAAAATCCTAATTATCGATTTCTTAAAGAAAATTTTGAACAAATGCAATCCATGAAAGATCAGGATGGTAAATTACTTAAAATTATCCCATTGCCAATGCCAGATCCTGTTATTTATCTTGACGCACAAATGCCTGCAACTTATGCAAATTTTTATATTGGGAACAAAATTGTAATAATGCCAAGTTTCAGACAAAAAAAAGATGATCAAGCAAAAGAAATTTTACAACATTATTTCCCAAATCGAAAAGTGATAGGTGTTGATGCTTTTGACGTGATTTGGGGTCAAGGAGCTTGGCATTGTTTAAGTCAGCAACAGCCACTATAAACAACTTAAAAAAATCACTTAAAAATCTTCTTGCACTTTCATAAATAATTTGATAAAAACAGAATTATGAAATTATTTTTATTCATTTGTATTTTAAGTGGAAAAACCTAAACGCCCTAAGGCAAAAAATTATAAAAAAATCTGGAAATTAAGTCAAAAAGAACTCAATACAGAATATTTCAGTATCAATAAAGACGGGGAGTTAGTTATTCACGAAGGCAATTATCAATATAACATTTATGATCTAGCCCGAAAATTTAACGGTTCATCATTGGAAATTTTTATGCCTTATGTCATTGAAGATCGCCTTGAAAATATTTTTAAAGTTGCAAAATCATACATCAAAAAATTTGGATATAAATCTAAATTTTCATATCATTTCCCCATCAAAGTAAATCAACGCAAAGAATTCATGTTACCGCTTCTTTCTGAAGGTGCTCATCTTGAAACTGCTTCTGCTAATCAATTATGGCTGGTAAAGAAGCTTTATATGAGTGAAAATTTTAATTCCAGGATACGTGTTGTTTGCAATGGCCCAAAAACTTTAGAATATATAAATCTAATTAAAGAACTTCGCGAAAAAGGTTTAGGCATTGTTCCTATTATAGAAAGTGAAGAAGAACGCAAATTATTCAAAGGTTTCCCTGGTGATACCGGCGTGCGGATAAATTTAAAAACACGGGTGAAGTCACATTGGGATAAAAAAATCGATCAATTTGGCATGACTTTAGATGAAATTTCGGATATGGGACGAATACGAGGATTAAAAATTCTGCACTATCATTTAGGTTCCCAAACAAAATTCGAAAATGACCATATTAATGGTCTGCGTGAAGCTTTTGATGCTTATGTAAAAATCCGTAAGCAAAATCCGGGGCTTGATACTATCAATATTGGAGGCGGATTTGCAGTCCCTTATGAGAAAAAAAGACTATATAGTTTTGAATCTTTGCTATCTCGCATATTTAAAAACCTAAAAACATGGGCTGACAAGGTAGGAGTTCCTCACCCTAACGTAATTGTTGAGTGGGGACAAGCTGTAACTGCTCCAGCACAGTTAAATGTTTATAAAATTGTACTTTCTAAAAAAATCAGTAAAGGAATTGCAAAATATTGGTATTTTATTAATGGAAGTTTTCAAAATGATCTTTTAGATATTTGGGCTGTACACCAGAAATTTCATGTCATTCCAGTTAATCACATGAATGCTATATATCGTAATCGTGTATGGCTAGCTGGTTTAAGCTGTGATTCTGATGATCGTTATACAGGTAATGATTATTTTTTGTTACCACGTTTAGAAGACTTGGAAAAGGGAGAAGAATTATATATCGCAATTTTAGATACAGGAGCATATCAAGACAGTTTTTCTGGTCATCACTGTTTCATTTCACCTCCAACAAAAGTTATTTTACAAAACGGCATTGTAACTGTTGCACGTAAAAGAGAAGGCCCAGAAGATGTTGGCAAATATTTCGGATGGTAGGAGCCTACCAAGTATGATATAATTTAAAGAAACTTTTAGAATATTAGACTAAAAGTTCACAGCTCATAGCCCACAGCTATTTTATGGCTCTTAAATCTCTTAAAACAAAATTAATTTTCACAACTTGTCTGCTGATAATTATTATTATCAGCGCTCTTTCTTCGATTTTTATTTTAAGCCGGGTAAATGAATATAAAAATCAAATTTATTTAAATGCCAGAAGTTTTGCGGAGATTGTTAGTCCGCAAATTGCTAATATCAATACGATTTACCTACAAGAAGGCAGTTTTTTGAGTTTTAATAAAGAAATTAAAAATATTTTTAACAAAAATTCCGATATTGCCACAATTAAAATATTTTCCTATCAAGGCACTATTCTATATGATTCACTTCAAGAAAAACACGAGCAATATCAAGGCCCAGCCAGAACCGTTACCGATCAAAATTTATTAACACGCCTTAAATCACAAAACCAGTCTTTAGGATTATCTAATAATTCTGTGGTGTTTTTAAAAATTGATAATAGCGGTGCTTATAAATTTGTGTCAGAAGATGGAAATGAATTAATCAAGGTGAATTTAAATTCAATGCGCATCAACAATATCATTGAACCTTTTGATAATAGAATTGCCGTAGAATATGGACTCTCCTATAAGAGCCTGGACAGTAAAATTAGAATTATGATTATGGAAACAATTATTGTAATGTTGATAGGTTTGATTTTGGGGGTAATTTTTTCTTACGTTTTTGCTTCTACGATTGTGCGTCCTTTGAAACATTTAACTCAAGGTGTGTTAACTATTTCCGAGGGTGATTTTCACAAACAAGTACCAGTAGAGACCAAAGATGAAGTGGGGGTACTAGCTAAATCATTCAACCAAATGGCTATTAAGCTTGATCAAAGCACCAAGGCTATGGTTTTTCAGGAAAGAGTGGCCAAAGAATTTGAACTAGCTGCTGACATTCAAAGGACCATTTTGCCCAAAGATATCCCAAACGTCAAAGGCTTGGATATTGCCGCTGGTTTGATCCCTGCTGAAGCCATCGGCGGCGATCTATTTGATTTCATCAAAATTGATGATGATAATTTAATGTTTTATTTAGGGGATGTGACTGGCCATGGAGTTCCTTCCAGTTTGGTAGTATCGATTGCTAATGCTGTTGTTTATAGCCACATTGACGAAAAAGATATGCAAAAAATCTTATGTCGGACCAATGCAGTTCTTAAGGCCAAAACTTTACCTAATATGTTTTTAACTTTAATTATGATGAATTGGAACGTGCCTCGGCAAAAAATGACTTATGTCAGCGCCGGCCATGAACAGTTAATTTATTTTGATTCCGCTACAAAAAAAGCTTCACTATTACCTGGAGGAGGGATGGCCTTAGGAATGATTCCTGATATTTCCAAAATAATTAAAGTCCAAGAAGTAAATTTAAAACCAGGTGATTTATTAATTACATATAGCGATGGCATTCCTGAATGTTGGAAAGATGATAAAGAACTTTATGGTATGGACAGATTCCAACGTTTAGTAGAAAAACTTGCTGATCTACCTAATGCTGAAGCTATCAAAAATTCCATTATCGCTGATGTTAAATTATTTGCCAATGGCTATGAACAAAAAGACGATATCACTGTGATAGTGGTGAAAAAAGTGTAAAAAAATTAACTTCAAATTGTAAAAGTTATACAAATTGAGCTAAAATTTTATTGTGTTTTTTCAGAATAATTCAAAATTCAAAATTCAAAATTTAGAATTTAAAATTTTTTAAAATGTCTCAATTCATCATCAACGGCGGACAGAGATTAACTGGAGTTATCAAACCAAGCGGATCAAAAAACGCTGTTTTGCCAATACTTGCGGCAACAATTCTTGTGAAAAATGAATGCATTATTACAAATGTTCCAGATATTCAGGACGTGAAAACAATGTTAAGTATCTTAGAGTCGATCGGAGCTCAGACACATTTCGCAAATAATACAATACATATCAGAACAGAAAATATTCATAATAAAGCTATTCGAAGTGAATTAGTACCAAAAATGCGTGCATCAATACTGTTTCTTGGACCTTTAATTGCTAAATTTGGTGAGGCAAATATAACTTTTCCAGGAGGATGTGTGTTAGGCAAAAGAGCTATTGATACTCATCTGGAAGCTTTTAAACAATTGGGAATAAATATAATAGATTCAAATGATCAAATTAGTATTAAATGCAGAAAAATCAACAATGCTTTGGTGGTTATGCCTGAAATGAGTGTAACAGCAACAGAAAATATAATTACGGCTTCAGTTCTATGTAATGGCAAAGTTGAGATACATCTTTCCGCTTGTGAACCACATGTTGTTGATTTGTGTAATTTCTTAAATGCAATGGGTGCCAAAATTTCAGGAATTGGAACTCATACCTTAACAATCGATGGTGTAAATCAATTATTGGGTGGCAAATATCAAGTTAAATCAGATTATCTTGAAGTAGGCACTCTGACGATTGCTTCTGTTATTACAAAAGGCGAGGTAACAATTGAAAATGCAAATCCAGAAGATCTTGAAATGTTTTTTTATAAACTTTGGAAAATTGGTGCGAATTTTAATATTGAAGGAAGTCAAATAAAAATATTTCCAAACAAACATCTTGTATCTCCAGGAATTATCAAAACCGCTGTACACCCAGGATTTCCAACAGATCTTCAGGCTCCTTTTGCTGTAGCTTTAACTCAATGCAAAGGAGAAAGTACAATATTTGAAACACTATTTGAAGGAAGGCTTGGCTATTTATCTGAACTTGAAGAGATGGGTGCAAAAATTCAAACTCTTAATCCTCATCAAGCCAAAATATTTGGCCCAACAAATCTCAAAGGCCTTCCAATAATAAGCCATGACATTAGAGCTGGCGCGGCTATGGTACTCGCTGGACTCATTGCTGAAGGCGAAACTCAAATCAGTAACATAAACTATATCGAAAGAGGCTATGAAAATTTGGATGAAAAGTTAAGGATGCTGGGAGCGAGAATAAAGAAAACTTAAAAAACGAAATCAGTTCGAACTGACTACTGATTACTGATTACTTCAATTCTTCCCTCCAGATCATTCCTTCTAATTTGGATGCCTAAATTATTGAATTTATCCAAAGTTTCCTGATGTGGATGTTGAAATTTATTATTTATTCCAACCTGAATAACTGCTGTTTTTGGATTCACACTTAATAAATAATCCAAAGTAGTGGCTGTTCTACTTCCATGATGCCCAACTTTCAAAACATCAGCTGACAAATCATAATCTGTCATTAATTGTTCATGTTCCGATTCTTTTTCCGCATCACCAGTAAATAAAATTTTATGATCACCGTAAATCAATTTCAAAACAACCGATGCGTTATTAATATTTATAAAATTTTGTCCGCCAAAAAATTTATTCGGATACAAAACATCTAAAAAAATTCCATTACCAAAATCAAAATCATTTTCTGAATATGCAATAATTGTAGATATTTTTTGCTGATTTATTTCTTTCAGAAATTCATCATAAAGTGAATTTTTATAATTAGGTGCTGAAAATAAAACTTTTTTAACATCATATCTTTTCAAAACTTCAATTAGCCCGCTAATATGATCTTCATGCGGATGCGTCAAAACGATTAAATCTATCGCATTAATAACATATGGCATAGTAGTTCCTAATTGCCCCAAAACATTCTGACCAGGCCCTCCATCAATCAAAATATTCTGTAAAGCGGGTGTTTGTATCAAAATTGAATCACCCTGCCCAACATTCAAAAATGTAATTTTCAAATTTTGATTTGGCAATTTAGAAAAAAATATATGAGTAATTGCAATAAATACAATTAATACAAAAAAAATATATTTCTGTTTTTTAAATTCAATGGACATAAATAAAACTCACCCTAAATCCCTCTCTTCAAAAGAGGGACTTTCTTCACCCCCCTCTCTTTTAAGAGAGTGGGGCAGGGGGGTGAGTTTTTAAATTACCACCCAATTCTGGTCTTTTGATGAATTTTCCCCTAATTTAAAATTCAAAATTTAGAATTTAGAATTTTTTTCAATTATTTCAATCAACTTGTCCACAATCTCATTTTCAGGAACTCTTGCAATGATTTTTCCTTTTTTGAAAATTATTCCTTTCCCATTTGAACCTGTTATCCCAAAATCAGATTCTCTTGCTTCGCCAGGACCATTCACCTCACATCCCATAACTGCAATTCTGACATTCTGCAAATGTTTTGTTTTTTCTTTTACTTCTTTCAAAATTTTCTTCAGATCAATTGAAATTCTGCCACAAGTTGGGCAGGCAATAATATCAGGCTCTTTTGTGTATAATTTAAAAGATTTCAAAATCATTTTACACACTTTTATTTCTTCTATTGGATCTGCGGCTAAAGAGACACGAATCGTATCTCCTATTCCATCAGCGATCAGAGCTCCAATGCCAATAGAATTTTTCACAGTACCATCAAATTGATCGCCAGCATGAGTGACACCGAGATGCAAAGGATAATCCGTTTTAGATGACAACAATCTATAAGCTTGAATATTATTTAAAACATTTTCAGTTTTTACGGAAATTATTAAATTTTGAAAATTTTCTTTCTCGAAAAATTTTATACTTTCCAAAGCTGATTCGACCAAAGCTTGAGGAGTTGGTGCTTTATATTTATTCCAAAATTTCTGTTCCAAAGATCCCGCATTCACCCCAATTCTAATAGCTACTTTTTTATCTTTGGCTTTTGCAATTACTTCTTTAAGTAAATTTTTGTCTAAAAAATTTCCAGGATTAATTCGTAATTTAGCGATTGGATGATCAAGAGCCAGCAAAGCCATTTTCGGTAAAAAGTGAATATCAGCCACCAATGGAATATGAATTTGAGCAATAATTTTTGTCAAAACTTTAGCGTCTTTTTCCTCAGGCACAGCCACACGAATAAGCTCACAACCTTTTTTTTCTAAGTTTAAAATTTGTTGCACGGTCGCCTCAACATTATGAGTCTTAGTATCGCACATCGATTGAATCACAATTGGATTTTCCCCCCCAATTTTTAAAGAACCAATGTTAATTTCCCAAGTTTTTTTTCGTTTTAAAATCATAAAATATTTTTTATAAAGAATCATATTTTAATTTTGACTTTAAATCCTTCCACTTCAAAGTATTAATGACATCTGATTCTGTCAGCCAGCCTCTTCTGGCATAAGACACGCCCAAATCCATCAGCCACAGGCTCTTATTAAAATGTGAATCAGTATCAATGATGAATTTACAGCCGGCTTCTTTGGCTCTGCGTATGTAGATATCAGGCAGATCCATTCTTTCTGGTTGGGCATTGATCTCCAGCCAGGTTTGAGTTTTAGCCGCTACTTGAAAAACTTTATCAAAATCTAAAGGATAAGAATCGCGACTACCAATCATTCTGCCTGTTAAATGACCGATAGCGTGGACAAAAGGATTTTGCATGGCTTTGCTAATTCTTTCAGTATTATCCTGATTAAATTTATAATGAATTGAAGCAATCACCATATCAAAATTTTTTAAAATTTCATTCGGATAATCTAAACTGCCATCTTCCAGAATATCCACTTCCGTCCCATATAAAATTTTAATAGGAAATTTTTTATTTAAGGCGAGAATCTCCGCTTGTTTCTTTTGCAAATCCTCTAAATGAAGCCCATGAGCAACAGTCAGTCTTGGTGAATGATCAGTGATGGCAATATATTCATAACCTTTGGCTATTGCCGCCACCACCATTTGTTCAATCGAATTTTTGCCATCTGAATAATTGGAATGAATATGCAAATCGCCTTTAATATCGCTAAATTCAATCAATTTAGGGATTTTATTTTGTTGAGCGGCCTCGATTTCTCCGGTATCATTTCTTATTTCTGGTGGAATATACTGCAAGCCCAAAGCTTGATAAATTTTTTCTTCGCTTTTGGAAACTTTGACTTCACCGGTTTTGATATCAGACAAGGCATATTCATTAATCGTTAGGCCTAAATTATTGGCTAATTTTCTAATGGCAATATTGTGTTTTTTTGAGCCCGTAAAATATTGCAAAGCCGCACCAAAATTTTCTTCATTGACAATTCTCAAATCAACCTGCCGGCCTTCATCAATCAAAACAGAACTTTTTGTTTCGCCGTGGGCCAAAACGCGTTTAATTTCAGGAAATTTTAAAAATGAGCTAAAAATCTGGGACGGATTTTTACCAGCCACCAAAATATCAATATCGCCAATTGTTTCCTGCCTTCTGCGAAAAGATCCAGCCACTTCAATTTTTTTTACTCCAGGGATTTTTTTAATCCTGGTTAGTAAATCTTGGACTTTTGGATAAATAAATCCAAGCAATACCCGATCTTGCGTATTTTTCAAAATATCTAGGCCGTGTAAAATATTGGCAATCGTTTTAGCTTTAAATTTTGGTAGCATTTCGGCTTGTCCTGACTTCATTACTTTTTCTAAGGAATTCAAATCTTTCACCCCAAAAGTTTCATGTAAAAGCTTAAGTTTCTTAGGTCCTAAAGATTGAATTTTCAGGAGATCGAGCAGGCTTTGGGGATACATTTTCAACATTATTTCATAAGCTTCTATTTTTCCGGTTTTGATATATTCCCTGATTTTTTGGGCTAAAATTTCTCCAATGCCAGGAATTTTTAGCATTTCGCCTCTTAGAATTAGTTCTTCCACATCAATAGGCAGTTCTTTCAAAACCTGAGCGGCGTTTTGATAAGCCCGCACGCGAAAATAAGCATTTGGAGCTCCTTCTATTTCCAAAATTGCCGCCATATTTTCAAAAATTTTGGCAATGACTTCATTTTTCATAAAATTATAATACGACAAAACTATAAAACTATAAACTAAAAGCTAAATTTGACTAATTTGAATAAAATGCTGTATTTTTCCAGTAAATTCTTTAATTTTATATTTTTTTATGAAAACAAAAGTAATACTGATCAGTACTTTAGTTGTTTTTAGCTCATTTTCTGTGGCTTACGCTCTAAATTCTACTTTATTAAGCAGATCTGACAAACAAAGAGAGGTGGAGTTGGAACAATGTTATAAAAATGATCCGGAAAACATTCTAGTCACCATTGACAGTAATTTTTTTACTAAAAAAGACAGCAAAGATAGTAAAGAAAAAAAAGTTTTAAACTTTTTTAAAAAAAATATTGACATAAAATCAGTCAGTCTAGCTTTTGATGATGAATATTCTGAGTCTTTAAAAAACACTTTTGCAGTTAATACTGGTGAATATGTAACAAAAAAACTAGAAAAAATCGTGGAGAAAATTCAAAAAATTAAGTCTGTAAAAATGGCTGGTGTAAATAGATGTTTTTTGCCTGAAGCAATCCCTAACGATCCTTTATACAAAAATCAGTACCATCATGAAAAAATTAATAGTGTGCAAGCTTGGGATATTAACACCGGCAGTGATTCAGTGGTCATTGCTATTTTAGACCCTTACGGCGTGCAGGAAGGGCATGAAGACTTAATTGACAATGTGTGGATAAACGAAGGAGAAATCCCCAGTGATGGGATTGATAATGATGGCAATGGCTATGTAGATGACATCCATGGTTGGGACTTCATGTTTAATGATAACGGAGATTATGGAATGTTGCAGACGAAATATCATGGCACGCAAGTAGCTGGTTTGGCGGCAGCAAAAGGTAATAATGCTATTGGTGTCACCGGCGTCTGTCAAAGTTGCAAAATCATGGCTCTAACTGTTAAAAATACTCGTCAAATGATCCCATCTTTTAAATATGCTGTTGATAATGGCGCTAAAATTATTGAAATGAGTTTTGGAGCCTATGGGGCGGATCCATACACAAATTTAGCCGTAAATGATGCTTATAACAGTGGACTGCTTATGATTGCTTCTGCTGGCAATGATAATACTGATGATCTTCATTATCCTTCAGATTGTAATCATGTAATGTCCATTGCGTTTACTGATACGGACGATCAAAGTGATGAATATACAAATTATGGAACTGGTGTTGACATGTCAGCGCCTGGGCAATATTTGCTGTCAACATTTATTGATGGAGTAAAAGGTGTTAAATATGTGCCAATCAGTGGTACATCAGCCGCAGCACCTTTAGTAGCTGGAGCAGCTGGGTTGTTATGGTCTGAGTATCCAGGTTTATCATCTGATGAAGTTTATAATATCTTGAAATATAGTGCCAAAAAAATTGATACTATTAAACCAATTGGCACTGGCATGCTTGATGCTTATGCGGCTTTGAATTCTAATGGCAAAGTTCCGGCTCCGTTTGCGATTATAGAAAGTCCTTGGAACGGGAATACCATTCCTTTTGGAGAAAATGTGGATTTGATAGGCAGTGCTGTTGGTAGTTCATATAAAATCGAATATCAACGAGAAGATGAAACGCAGTGGCACAGTTTGGCTAATATGCAAGGACAGGTTATGGAAGGACAATTAACAATTCTTTCCGCCTATCTGCTTAATCAAGGATATAATTATATCCTTCGCTTAACAGTATCAGCTGATAACAATGGACAAATCATTACTGATAGTCATGAAGTCAAAATTTTGGTACAATAAAAGAGAATTGAAATGTTGGCAAATTTTCGCTAATTTTAAATTAGTCTGTTAATTTTATTGATAAAATGCCAACGCCTTCCCTCCAGATCTTATTCCAAGACGAGAATTACCTTGGCTTTTTCAAACCATCTGGCCTGCCAACCAGTTTTGGTAAAAATGAAAATTATTTTCTAAATATTGTTAAACAAAATTATCCTGAACTTTTCACTTTTATCGGGTTTAAAGCAGAAGAAGGCGGCCTTCTCTACAGGCTCGATAACGAAGCTTGCGGCCTCTTACTTTTTGCGAAAAACAAAAAAGCCTTTGATGAATTTATTAACGATGTAAATCTTGAAAAAATATACCTAGCTGAAGTTTTGAATCTTCCAAAACGAAACTCGGTTCCTAGCCTTCAGTTCTCTAAACTAAATATTATAAATTTCCCCATCGTCCATAAATCTTCCAAAAAAATGGCAGTTCTGATCCCTGGTAAAAAAATAACTTACCAAAGCTCCCCAATCTTCACCGAAACTAAATATCAAATTTTTTCAAACTCTCAGCTCTTAAAGTGTTTCATCAAAAAAGGTGTCCGCCATCAAATAAGAGTTCACTTAGCTTCAATCGACTGTCCAATTATCAATGATCAACTTTATAATAAAATGCAAATTTTAAATTCCGCCGATCATCTTCATCTCTGCTGCATCGGCATTAAATCAGAAAAATTAAATATTGATGTTTTAAATAAGTTAAAAGGATTGGTGGGATGGCTATCCTAGCTTAAATTTCAAAATTTTGATATAATTAAACAACAACTATTTTTAAATATGCGCAGTAAGCTTGATGATCAATCTTTTGTACCAGATAGTTTAATAAAACAATATTTCAGTGATGCATTAACTCCAAGTGAACTATCAAAAGTAAATAGATTTATTGTAATTAATGGCATTTCTATTGAAATAAATGATTTAATAAATGCTTTGTATGGACGAGAATTTCAGCCTCAACTTGACATGCAAGAAATTAGTAGTTTAGTGTCGCCAGAAGGTAACATTGCGGAATATGATGCTTATAAACAATTTCAAAAAACAAGATCTTTTTTCACATATCATACAGATCAAATCAAAAGTAATATTAGAAAATTTAGATCAAAAAAAAGAAAAAAAATAGAAAAAATCATTAAATCTGCGGCAACTAAAGACATCAGTAAATTACTAAAACGAGAACAAATTCTAATGATGCTATCTCGAGGCCGTTTATATTATAATTCATTAACTGAATTTCTTACACAATTTGCAGAATTGACAGAAGAAGGAGCAGAATGCGTAGCGCAAACTGTTAAAGAAACAAGAGATGAGATAATGCAAACAAGACAAGCGACACCTGATAGTAAAGCTCCTTTATTCAACATGTTACAGCCTGATGTTTTTTATAGATTAGCTAATTTATTAAGAATTAGGAATTCAAGAGAATTAAAATCTGTTCCAAGTATAATTTTTGAAAGAGTTTTGATTGGACATGGTTTAAGTAATGATGATTTACAACAATTACAAACTAACCAACAAGTAGCAATAAAAGTACCATTTGACCTTGAAGTGGGTACTGGCTTTATGACTGCAGCATTTACCATTGTAATTACCTTAGCCTATGGCATATTAATACATGGCGTTGGTGATCCAATTTTTGAAACTATGCTTATAGCCTCTCTTCCCATAATGGTAAGTGGATTTTCAATGGCAGCGATATCAAGTCATACAGGATGGACACCGATTACAAATTTAATTAGAAAAAGTCAATATCGTGAAGCTATTAATACAGCTAATGCTGAATATCAAAAACTCATAGAGCAATTAAGTGCTATTGTAAACAGACTTCAAACAAATGCTACTGGAAATTTGAGATTAGTATTAGCTAGAGAAATTTTAACACAAGCTTTAGGGACCAATGATTCTAATCCACAAAATATTGAAATTCTATCAAATGAGCTTAATAGAATAATGTCTAACGAAGAAATTCAAAATCAATTTGAAGAATTTTGTTTAAATAGACGTGGTGAATTTGACAGTATAAGTTCTACGATAACATTATTAAATAATTTTAAGACTTATGAACGCAGCAAAGCTGAAGTTGAATCAAGTGTTAAACAGTCACAAGATCATCAAAGTGAACCCCCGACACATCCTGGCATAGCTAGTCAAATGAAATTAAGGCATTAATTTTTTTATAATTTTTACTTGTCGCAATTGGACGTTTTAGTTTTCTCTCAAGTTTTTTTCTAGCATTATCGGCAATAGTCCCGCCAATTTCAGCATTTTTTTAAATTTGGCTACAAAAAATTATTGATACTTAAACCTAAATTTTACAATTCTTAATTTTGCAAATCATGCAAATGATATATTCAGACTTTCCCAAAATTCTCCAACACCACCTTCCCTGTTTTCTCCCATGAAAACTTGTTAGCTTGATTTAATCCTTTTTCAATTAATGTTTTTCGAAAACTTTCATCTCTCAAAATTTTCCTAAATCCATCAGCTATTTCATTTACATCTTCAGCCTTAACCAAAACTCCAGCCTTGCCAGCCACTTCAGGCAATGACGAATTATTGGAAGTCAAAACCGGACAACCGCAAGCCATGGCTTCTACTACTGGGATGCCAAAACCTTCATACAAAGACGGATAAGCAAAAAGTTCGGCATTACGATATAAGTCAGGTAATTGCTTGTCTTGGACATAACCTAAGAATTTCACTCTTGAACTTAAATTTCGCTTTTGCATTTCCGCAAAAATATTTTCATATTGCCAGCCTTTACCACCGCCAATATATAGATCTAAATCTTCAAACTCATCCTTGATCAGGTCAAAAGCTTGAATTAATCTGAGTTGGTTTTTTCTAGGTTCTAAGGTCCCGATATTCAAGATATAATGATTTTTAGTGCCAGAATTCTTTCGGGGGGAAAAAACCTGAGGATCAAAAGCATTATAAGTAATCACAATTTTCTTTTTGTCAATTTTAAATATTTTTTCCAAATCCTGAGCGGTATTTTGGGATACGGTAAAAATTTTTATCGCATTTTTTAAAACTTTTTTCAAGGTAAATTTTTCAATAATTTTGGCTTTTTTATCGTTAAAATCAGAATAAAGAAAAGCCGCTAAATCATGCACTGTCACAATATATGGCAAAGATTTTCCCAGTAAAAAAGGAATAACGTAGCTTGTCGGCGCCCAAAATAAATCCACTTGGTCTTTTTTTAAATTTTTATAGACTTCCAGATGCCATTTAAGTCCATTTAAATTAATAGTTTTAACTTTCACATTAGCAAATTTATCAAAAAACCTTGTATTTTGATCGGTATAAATAATAAAATCAAATATAGTCTTTTGATTTAGAATATTTTTTAATATATTAAAAATATAAAAACCTTTACCGGTTTTGTTAGCAATCACTTCTCGGCCATCGATTCCTATAATCATATACTTGTAATTTTAATAACTTAGACTTAATCTACTATTAGTTTACAAACTTTATATGTCATTGCAAACTATAAAATATCGTATTCTTAGCTTGCCACTGCCCACCAAAATCATTTTGACAGGCTCATTTTTAACCTTCATTGGCATGTTCCTGCCTGTCTATTCTGATGTGAGTCAATGGGGGAAAGGCGTGGTTTATTTTGGCATTACCGGACCATTAAGTCTGATTGGCATAGCTGTTATTTTCTTTTCTGGTCTGCCTTTATTAAGTTATTTTGCCGGAATTTTTAGATTAAATTTCAGAAAATATTTATGGAGCTTAGAAAAATCAGCGCAAATCAGCGCTTTAGAAAATATATTGTTACTAACTATCATGTCTTCAGTTTTTTTGAACAGCGATTTTGGCGTTAATTTAACGGTAAAAGAGCTTAGAATTGGTATTATTTTAGGATTTACTGGTGTTATCGGTAATTTCGTTGGTTATTATTTATCTAAAAAGATAAACAATCATAGTCCTTATGTCATCCCTACTGAAAATCTTGATGATAATCAGGAAGAGCCGGCTGATGCTTCATTCATCAAGCTCCCCAACCATGTACAGGATCGAATTCATAAAGTTCTAAATGATGTCGAAGAGAAAAATCCATACTCAATCCCCAAAAAACAAATTATAGACAGAAGTTCCGAAAGCGCTCTTTCTTCTAACAATTATAATTTAAGAATGGATTTATGACGCAACCCAAATCTCCCGGCTGTATAAGATTTTTCTGTAGAAATTGTGCGAAAATTATCGAAAATCCTGAGCAAAAAAAAGATACATATGTTTACCTTTGTCCTGATTGTAAAGAAGATCAAGTGACTTTTGGCACTGAGAAAAGCATTAAACATTTCTTTCATTTAAAATAAATCCATTTTTTTATTTTAATTCTATCTCCACTGGATCGCTGAGCGTGAAAATTTGACTACCGTCGCTACTTATGATGCCGGCGTAGATTTTATCTTTTGGCGTAAGGTCTGCGGTGTTTTCTAGAGTGGTGGGACAAGGACAGATATTGCATTGCGGGACGGCAGTATAAACGCCCTGGTCAAGCTGGTTCATCAAATCGTCGCTGTGAGTGAAACCCTGCACCTGATCAGGTTGATCATCTTTCTTGTTTAACGGATCAGAGCCGCGCAGGATTTCTTGATAATCAGTGATGCCACCTTTATCAGTGTCTGGATCATTGAGGTCAGTGCCATATTTTTTCTCTTTTAAATTTGATAAACCTTCGTTGTCAGTATCATCATCACTGGCATCAAGCGGATTGGTAGCCTCTTGAATTTCCTTGAAATCATTTACACCGCCACCATCAGTATCAGCTAGGTTTGGATCAGTACCGTATTTTTGTTCTTCCGTGAGAGTAAGACCGTCGTGATCAGCATCGCTGTCAGGCACATAAGGATCAAGATCCAGTTTTTCTTCTTCGACGTTTGTAAGGCCGTCATGATCAGAATCAACTTCATAACAGTTGTAAATTTGGAAAACCCGATCAGCAATTTCCAGAAATTTGCCTCTGGTCAAGTCTTCGTTAGGTTGGCTGGCTTCCTCTTGAGTTAAAATGAAAGGTTTAGCCAGTTCAGTTTTAAAATTTAAATATGGCGTTAAATCCTCAGCAATATTGATCCAAGCTTGATACCATGGTTCGGTTGTTTGCACGTTAGGTAGAGTGATGATAGTTTGTTTTTTATCAGTCAGGAATTTAGCCAAAACTTCAGTGATAATTTTGGCTTGCTCGGCCAAATTGATAAAGGCGTTTGGCTTAAATTCTGTGAGGCCGGTACTGGTATCCAGGGTAGCTAAATAACCGGTGATATAGCCTTTCAAGAACGCTTCTTTGGTATCGGCGAAAATCCATGATTCAACTTGATCAAGCAGGATATCGCTGAAGACAGGCGGGTTCTGATAAGATTGTTCTGATGGTTTGGTGCAGAGCATGCCAAGCATAATCTTGGTAAATTCAACACGGGTGATTTTCTCGTCAGGTTTTAAATTAATCTGACCACTTTCCTCCGTACCGTTCAATACGCCATTATCATACAGCGTCTTAATGGTTGGATAAATTGGGTCATCAGTTGAGATATCGCTAAAGGGAGAGACTTCTGGCTGTAAAGGATTTTGATCAAGCTGGTCATTGATATTGTCATGATCAGTGTCTGGATCATTTGGATTTGTTCCTTTATGATATTCTTCGAGATTAGTCAGTTCATCATTATCATTGTCCATAGCTGAATCTTTCGGATCAAGTGGATTTAAAGAATAGATTAATTCTTCTTTATCAGGAATGCCGTCTTGATCAGAATCTTTCTTGTCTAAAGCAACCGGGTTAATTTGTGATAAATTAACTTGTTTGGAATTAAGACTTTGTAGATCAGGGCTTTTTTCGCTGGAAATATAAATTTCCGCTAGCAGCTTTGATTTGTTGTCAGTCAATTCAATCACCAAAGGATCGGTTTCATCTTCAACTGCTTTTGGCCTTAGATCCAATTCTTTTTGCAATAAGAAAATGTTGCCATTGGTAGCAATGATCGCTAAACGTAAGTTGTTTTCATCCAAAATTTCTAGACCGCCTGGATACAATGGATCATCTCCAGGTAAAGTATTGGCTTTGAGAGAATTTTCTAAAATTTTTGTAAAAATACCATTTAAATTGCTGACACTATTTGCTGAAAATTTGTAATCATTACTAAGAGTCCTGACATCAGTATTCACGTCAGGCACAATTATTGTGCTGAACACAGTTTCGTGCGTCTGAGTATCGATAATCGCCAGTGAAGTTGGCAAGTTGTAATCAGCTGACAGGATGTCGGTGTAATACTCATCCTTTTTTTCATCAGCGATCAGTAATCTTGGAATGTCTGGATTCAAAGTCGCAATCACTTCATTTTGATCGTTTTTGATTACAAATTCATCTAAAGTAGTCAAATCATTGACTTGGAATTGTCCATTTTCGTCAGAGAAATATTTTTTATCTTGGGAAATGCTAGGTGTTTCCAGAGGAGTTAAAACACCGTCTCTTTCACGCAAGATTGTGATTGGTATTTCAGATTCGGCAGGATTAAGTCCTCCTTCAATTGAGCCGCTGGTAGCTGTAGATTGATTTAATTTGATCTTGGGTACAGACATGTTCACTTTAATATTTTTGGTATTTTTATGCCCATTGCGATCAAAAACAGTTAAAGCAATTAATTTGGGGTCTAAATCATCATAAGGACCGATATTGAAAGTGGAAGCAGCTTCGCTAAGAATTTCATAATCATTGCTAGTATCTCCATCATTATCACTGTCAGTGTTGGCATCAATATCCCATCCATATAAGGAGATTTCTCCATTTGGGTCAAATGATTTAGAAGCGTCAAGAGCCTTGGTTTTAAATATTGATAAATCGATTTCCGTAGCTCCAGGATCAGCGTAAGGTTCGGTATTGTCAGCGCAAACTTGAGGCGAGACCAAAATGACATTGGAATCGGTGCTGAATACACCGTGAGAATCGAAGCCTCTGAAATTGATAAAATAATTACCATTATCCAAACTGTAATTGATCAAAGTTTGCTTGAAAGAATTAATATTACTGAATTCTACCACTTCTGCTCTGTTTAGATTTAAACTAGGACCGGATAGAAAATTAATTTCCGCTTCATCTCGATTGGTGGATAAAATTGAACTATCGGCAAAAAGCATCATGCCTGGAGATAAGTGCTGAAGATCGCTAGTTAGGGTGGTGTTGATAATTTCAATAAGACCACTTTTCACCTTAATTTTCGCACCATAACGACCATTTAGGATGGTGAAAGTTTTATTTTTTGTTAGTCTATAAGTTAGGCTTTCGTCAAGACTAGAATCAGCTTTTAAGAGGTTTATTGTGAATTCAGCGTCATTGAGGGTGTGAATTAATCTATTACCATAAAAGGCATCGCTTTCTCCATTCACAAGATCTGATTGATAGCTAGTTAATTTTGTGTTTGAGCTGAATTTGGTTAAAGTGATTTGAGCTTCATTAATATCAGGAATAGCTAAATTTTGATTTTGATTTAAATTTATTTTTAAATTATCGTCAATATTCACATTAAGCTTGGCATTAGCTGTTAGTAGATTTGTTCCCGGGCTGAAAATTGAACTATCTTTACTGATGTTTAAATCCATCTCTCCTGCCTCTAATTTCAAGGTAAACGGTTTATCGCTTAAGGTCGGGATAGTAAAAGACGATTTTTCTTTGATAATGGCTTGGCTGCCGTCGGCAAAAATTAAAGCAATTTGCGAGTCAGCGTCAGTGTAAATATTATCATTTGGGCCTAAAGCGTTGCTCTCAATAAAATCACTAGACTTGGAAATATTAGGCGAGCCTTTCAGGGCTTCAAATTTAATTTCATTGATATTGGTGTCAGTCGTGGCATTATTAGATTTAATCAGCTCAGGGAGAATAAATAATTTACGGCTGATACTTTTGCTTAGCTTACGATCAAAAGCTGTGCGTGATTTTCTGATTTCGGCGAGATAGCCGTAGAAATCATTTAATCTGTTCTCATATAAAAAGTTAAAACTCACAGTCTGGTCATTATTTGAAAGAGTATGTAGATCGTTAAGCGTTGGATAGTGAACATTGATGGAGGCTAAATCGGTAATTTCTGGCGAGCGGCTAAGAAATTTTTGGGAGGCTTTATTCGTTTTATTAAATTTGATATACAGGTCAGGTCCGATTGAATAAACAATATCATCATCACCATCATTGTCAGCATCAAACATCACTAATCTGGAATTAAGACTGTCATCGATATAGTTCATCAATCGATCATTAATTTGCTGTTTACTGTCATAAATAAATATTCCTTTATTAACCATTTGCGGAGCCATCGAGCTATTGTTTGATACATCTGATAAACTCACTTGAGCGGTTAGTTGTTTTTCGGCTTCTTTGATTTTTAACACTTCTTCTTGTAATTGACTTTGTAAAATATCAATAACGTGATTTTGTGCGTTTAGGTTTGGTTGGTAGGTGCGATTATCAAAAACAATATTTTGGTAAGTAGCAAAATTATTGCCGGCTAAAACAAATGGATCGGAATTATTGGTTAATAGTTTGTAAAAGTTTTGATTATTTTGATTAGCAATTAAGGTTTCATTTAATGAGTTTTCTTTATCCATGTATCCCAGCAATTCTTGTCTTAGACTTAAATAAGGTTTTAAATTTTCGTTTAAGGCTAAAGGACTGTCTAAATCAGCCATGGCTTTTTTTTCGATTTCTGGAAGCGGATACTTAGCCATGAGTTTTTGGATATCAAAATTTTGGCTATCTGCGACGAGGTAAATGTCTTTTTCAAATTTTTCTTTTTCGGTGTTGAATTTTTTACTTTTTTCCGTAAATGTTTTGGTGACTTGAAGTAAATTATGGACATAGATGTTTTTCAAATTTTCTAAGTCGTTATAATTATAACTTTCTGGACTGGACAGGCTTTGTTCTTGGGTGGGTGGCATTGGTTCACTTCCACTAGGGGTTAAGGCATTATTCGTTAGATTGTTTAGATCTTCTACGCTGTTATTAATATCTTCACCAGCTTTTTGGATAACGGTATCTGTCGCAGACTGGGCGGTGTTGGTTACATATTTGAAGCCCTTATTGATGGTTTCGGTTAATTTATCAGAGAATTTATTAGCATTTTCCGCGGCTTTGTTGGCAAGATCAGTAATAAAAGTAGTTTGTAGACTAAAATTAGTAAAAGCATCAATGCGGATTAAATCGTAGAAGTCAATTTTTAAATTTGGGATTTCGCTGGTCGCTAAACTTAAGTCAATGGGTAGCACTGGTGTTAAAGGACGAGCGGTTAAGTCTTCAATGACGGTTTTTAGTTTTAATTCCGAAGTAGGCAAGAAACCAGAACGGATGATGCAGACAATTTTTATAATTTTACTTAAAATTGAAGAAACAATCGTTAATTCATTAGGCAGCTTTGGCAAAGTAGGCGCTGGCGGGATGTTAGGTAGTTTGGGGAAAGAAAGTGGGGGTAATTTTGGCAGATTGAAAATACTTAAATCTGGCGGTGACGGCAATAAAGGCACTTGTGGCAGATTAGTCTCCAACGGAACGATCTGCGGTAGAGTCAGTTGAGGTAAAGCCGGAATATTGATGGCGTCAGGTTCGAATTTAATTACCGGCCAAGTGATAGTCAACCCCGCCTGAATATGAGACACATCAATGATAATATTCGGCCATTTCGGCAAATCCAAGATTGGAATGTCCGGGATAAAAACGAATAAACTTAATAGCAGTTGATATAAAGTTAATCTTTGCGTTTTGCATTTATCACAGCCTTCCTGATATTCAACCGCTAAATTAATAAAACCTTTCCAGGTTTTGACCGTTTTGATGATGTTTCTTATCTCGGCGACCCAAGTGCCGATTCTTTGAGTATTGGTCTGAATATAGCCAATTGTGAAATCAATTATAGCCTCAACGTAACATAAAATTTGATATGTATAATATAAGACTTGCTGCTTAATTTGAATGATTTGCATGGGCAGATTAGCGTAAGCTTCAAGAGTGGCAATATTTTTTTCGACATTACCCATTAACTCCAAGACCGCTCTTTTATAATTTTCTCCGCTAACACCAGTCCAGTTTTTGGAAACTTGTTTAAAATTATCATTCAGATTTTTAAGCCAAATTTTAGCTTCTTTTTTTATTCTGGTAATTTCTTCCGGCGAATAAGTTGGTAATTTAATTACGATTTCTTGAGGTTGAATTTTTAATAAGGGCAGTTTATTTAAAGCTGTCAAAATATCGTTAGGACTAGTCATCTTTTGGGAAAAATTTTGTTGTATTTTGTTATTAGAAGCGCCGGTGATAGATTTAAAATCAGGATAAATAAAAATTAAATCAGGCAGATCAAGCAAAGAAGCAAACTCATCACTTTGTCTGGACCACCAATCAGTAAATACCGATGGAAAGCCAGGGACCCGAATATTTTTGCTAACTACCGCTTTGACGTTGTATTTACCTAAGTTGTAACTTTGGATGCCGCCGGTGGTTTTGGTGTCAATACTGTTTCCAGCATTTGAATCTCCGCCCAGGGCTATGGCCATCACTCCCTTGGTAGACTCAATAGCGTTATTGGCATTGGCAATTGCTCCTTCAATTGCGCCATTGATAGTTCCGCAAATATCAAGATTAGTGGTGGCGGAAATTATGTCCCAAATCGGGATGGCAAAAGCCCAGCATTTACCAAATGGGAATGTACCAATGCAGATAGCTGTACCAAGGCCGCCGTTTAGAGTAGGGGAGATATAAAAGCGGAAATTTGCCGGTGTAGATGGATAGCAGGTAATGGCGCTACAAACGACAGGCAAAAATGGAATAGTGCCTAGTATTGGCAAGGGTAAAGGGTCCATCATTACTGGCGTGCCAAAAACTTGATACATGCCAGGGACTAAGAAGGCAACGTTCATAGGTAAAGCTAGACAACCACTGCCGCAAGTTAAAAAGGACATGGCTTTATCAACCGCCCCATTAACTTTGTCTAAAGCTTTATTGAGGTCGGCATCGATCACGCCATAGCTTTTCATGGCACTGTCAATCATTGCCTGAGGAGAAGTGCCAGAAGGCTTTTGTGAATATTCTCCCTTTAAGGCATCGTAGATATCTTGAGGGCTGCCAATGGTGTTGTCCCATTCGTCAGGTAGGCCATCGCCATCACTATCGCCTTCCAGCAAGGTTTTTTTGTAATCATTAACTGATGGTGGTAGAGAATCTTTTTCATAATCATCTGGAATGCCATTTTTATTATTATCTGGCGGTATTTTGATCGGGACATCAAGATCCAAGTCTTTAGTCGGATTTACTGGCTCAGGCGGAGCACTTAGACTTTCCAGATAAGAAATATATCCATTTTTGTTTTTGCTTTGTGATAACATTCTCATTAACTGGCCGGAATTGTTGCCTTCAGTGGTGAGAGCCATATCTAAGTATTCATCATCATTTAAGTTGCTTAACAAAATTTTTACTTTAGGGATACTTGCCTCACTTTTTACTTTAGCTTCATATTCAAACTTAATTTCAGAGTTAGCAGTTAAATTAATATTTTGTACAATAAAAGGGCGGTCGGACGAGGAGGTTTGACTGATCATTGGACCTTGGGTGGAACAAGTCAGACAGACAATGCTATCTTGGACATAATCCATCATACCAGGGATAGAATCGATAAAAGCTAAATTTTTGAGGGTGGATGAGGAGGAATTTTTAATTTTGATTGTATATTTAATCAAATCATTAGGCTCTAGAATATCACCACTTTCGTCAACGCCATATTTGCTTGACTCTGCTAAATCAGCAATAGTGTTGATATAAGCAAAAATTATTTCTTCATTGTCAATAGAGATAGGATAGAAATTAGCATTATCATTATCAGTAGTTTTATCGTCAGTGGGCATATCGTCAAACTTTACTATCAATTCTGAAGCTAAATTAGTGCTGTCGTCCACTTTGAGTCCCAAATTCACGATCTGTTGTCCTTCAATGGTTTCTTCTTGATGGTCAAAAGGATTTACAATTTTATTTTTGCGTTTAGAGTTGGAATTGCCAGTATCGATATTTGGCAAGGGTTTTTTGAATTGCCCTTGGTAATTATAAAAAGCTTTAACATTAGCCGCCTCATCACTGATAACAAAATCCGGATAACCATCATTATTTAAATCGCCAACTTTAACTTGATCAATTTTCCCACTCATTTGCAACGGTAAATATTCTCTCTCTAATGCGCCATTTTTATTCCAATAAATATAAGAGCAAACCGTTTCTCCCTCTGAACAGCTATCTTTTGAAGCCACGATCAAATCTGTTAGACCGTCTTGATTGAAGTCTCCTTTATCAATGGCCTCAATGCCGTTATTAATAAAAACAATTTGTCCTTTGGTCCTTAACTTCATACTGCCATAATTTTGAATCAAATTAATGGCTCCGTCTTCATAAGCCACGAGAATATCGTTATTGCCGTCACCATCGTAATCAAATGGTGCAATTACTTCTTGGATATTATCATTATTGCTCATGATTGGGACGCCAATGGTTTTATCATAACCGGTGGCGGAAATAGTATTTTTATTCTCATCTAATTTGATTAAAGGATCGCCAGTTAAAATGCCAATTTCACTGCTATATGGCAAGGTGGCTTCCCCTAGATTAAGGCCGCTGCTAAACAGTAAAATATGTTTATTATCGCCTTTGAAGCCTATGCCCCCCACATCTTGCGCTGAATCATAACTTTGATAATTTGATGATGGTAATTGATTAGGGTTAGCATCATTGTCGGTATTTAAAATTAGATAACCATAGGGGCTGAAACTTGATTGATTAAATTTAGATTTTTTAATTTGTAGATTTCCGGCGTTGGCGGAAAGTTTCAAGGAAATACCATTATTAATTGCGCTTGGTGGGGTGGTGAGGCTGGGCGAGTTATCCAGCAGCGACACATCTTGATTGTTTTTTAGAACATAAAAAATTTGTCCGATATTTTGAGAACCTTCCCAGATGTCCAGAGTTAGTGCCTCAAAATTGTTATTAATTGTTAACTTAAAATTTTTCGCTGGTAGTTCCAGGGAACCATTAGCATTAATGGCCATTTTTAAATTGTTATTTTGGCTTAATTTAAGTGTTTTTAAGTTAAGCCGTCCTTGATAATTTTCATCATCATTATTATTGGTCGAGGTAGAGGCAGGATTTCGTCCATTTGTTTTGGATTGAAGTGTATTAGCAAAAGATTTTTCGCTTATTTTGACGCTAAACTGGCTTTGGTAATCAGGATTAAGTAATAGATAAATTCCAGGAGTATTTTTATTAATTTCCTTTGCCACAGAAATTTCTGCTAAGTTAGTGGTTAGCGGATCAAGTGAAATATAAACTTTGCCCAAGGATTTTTGCTCTACTGGATCGGTAAGTTGGATAGAGAGAGGATCAATGGCTTTACTGGAAGCAATGACTGAAGTAGTTAGGTAATTTTGGTCTAAAATTTTTATTTGTCCCTGAGGGCTGATCGACGCTATAATTTGTTTGAGGTTGGTATCTTCGCTCAGACTTAAAGATGCTTCTGTTTTACCGGCAAAAGTAAAGGCGCTGGCAAAATTATCTGTTTGGTTTAGATCTGCGCCATTGAATCCCAACAATGAACCAAATAGAGCATTGGGCTTAGTGTCTTGGAAGAAGCCAGAATTAAGTGAAAATACGGCTTTCAGTTCAAGCGTGGCTGAGATTAAGTTATTGCTTTCGGCAATTAGATGAAGCAGGCCGGAAGAATCATTTCCTAATAAATTTACTTCTGCCAGGCCATTTTTGGTTTTGGCGGATTTTTTACTCAAAGTTCCAAAAGTTTTGCTGGCATCAGTAAATCTGAAATTAATTTGAGTATTAGAATTATTATAGGCGAAATTACCATATTGATCGAATAATTTAGCTTGGATTTGAACGGCTTCCAGATTGTCGACCTGCTCTTTAACGCTGGATAAAATAATTTTGTCAGGGCTAGCCGGCAAAATATTAATGATGACTGATGAGCTTTCCACTCCAGGAGCAGAAACCATAATTTCAGCTTTATCAGCGATGGTCAAAGCTTTGAAGCCATTGTTAGCTATACCGCTTTTGATTTCCAAATTTTCAGAATTGTTGATAATTCCCAGAGTCGAATCTGATAAGGCCATCTTATAGGGAATGTTTATGCCGTCAATTAATTGATCGTCTCCATCAGTAATTTTTATGTTCAAAGTTAACTCATCATCGGCACCGGCGTGTACTAAATATTTACTACTGATTAAGTTAAATTTTAAATCATCGCGGGATTCGATTTGGAAGGAGTCAGACACGTTATCGCCGACATTAACTTTGATATTAATATTACCCGGATAGTTGGTAGAAGTGATAAAAAATTTTACCATTCCATCAAAAGTGCTGATCTGGATGCCATCTTGATCAGGATTTTCATCTTCAGTATCCACAATTTTTCCTTCCCCCTCCGCCTTTAAAGTTATAATTTGCAGACCATCATTAGCAATATTCCCGAATTGATCATATAAAACAATGGAAGCTGCGATTTTTGTGTCGCCTCCAGTAGGAATGACTCGAGAATTTGGCACAATATCTATTTTGGCTGGGTTACCAGGGTAAATAAAAAGTTGATCCTTCACTTCCGGCAGTTGCTCTCCAATAATAACTGAAGCCGAAATATCCAAAACGCCAGAGATAATCGATGAATCAAAAATGGTATTGGCTTGCCCGTTTTGCACCTGCACTTTGTCTTTTTCTATTTGTCCATATTCTTTGGTGGCAATATCAAATTCAATAATTGTAGAATTATCATTTAAATTAATATTACCATCGGCCGTTAAGACAGCGGCTTCTAAGTATAATTTTGAAGTGCCATCTGCCGCTACTCTTTTGGTATAAACAGTGTTCTCGCCTTCGACATTAGCAATAATATTTTTTTCTTTAAATGATTTATCCTCCTCAACATAATTACCGACTACTAAAAGATTTTTTGATAAATTTTTGAAGATATTTTCCGATGAAATTGGAATAGAAATTTGATTGTTGGGATCACTACCACTTAAAATTTCTTCACTATCCGTAAAAGTATCGCCGTCACTATCTTGTAATAAAGGATTTTGCGCCAGGTAAACCTCTTGCCCGTCAGTTAATCCGTCACCATCGCTGTCGATATTCTTGGGATCAGCGTTCCATTTTAATTCATCAAAATCACTGAGACCATCTTGATCAGAATCAGCGTTATTTGGATCAGTGCCAATTTTTAACTCTTCATTATCATTTACGCCATCTTGATCAGCATCAGGTAGGTTTTTGCTGTCATTTTGTTTTTGCCGGTCAGCTTTTAGGGGATCAGTGCCTTGAATGATTTCGTCGTAGTCGAAAATTGTATCGCTATCGGTATCCGTGGAATTTGGATCAGTGCCATATTGTAAAATTTCACTATTATCATTTAAACCGTCTTGATCGGTATCAATAGAATCAGGATCAAAAATATTAGATAAAGATTTGGCAACCATAATGGCGAATTCTCCTCTGGTCATGTCGTCCTCCAGCCATTGGATGAACTCATTTTTAGTGTTGAGTTGTTCATTAAACCAGCTTTGGAAAGTAGTTAAATCAGAAGAATCCAGCCTTTCGAAACGATTTTCCGGATAAATTTGATAACGTTTGGCGGTAATGACATAATTATAGTACCAAGGCAGATTAGCGTCAGTATTAGCAATTACATTAGCTTTAGCGCTTTCCAAAATAATTTTTATAGCTTCAGCTCTGGAAATGTTGTCTTTTGGCACAAAGTAATTTTGATAAGGACCATCTTTATATCCGCTAATGATGTTTTCATTTTTAGCAAATTCCACACAATATTTAAGCTCATCGCTGATATTTTGATCTGGAAAAGCTTGAGGACTATAAATCTTGTCAATTTCTTCTTTGAGGCCATTCGCAAATTCCAAACAATTGATGCCTCTTAAACTTGATGATAATTTAACCATTTGTTCGCGTGTGATAGGCGAGTTAGGATAGAAAGCGTGACTAGTTAGATTGTCGCTACTAATTTCAACTCCGCTTAAAACACCCCGTTTGAGTAGTTTTAAAACTGCACTATATGATTCATGGAGAGGATCAAGATCAACGAATAGTGTGCTGTCTTTTTGCGTAGGATCATAGCCATTCGCTAATTCATCATTATCATTGAAGTTATCGCCGTCAGTATCCGTTTTGGTATAGCTGGTGTGCAACATTTTTTCTTCCAGGTCTGGCAGTGCATCATGATCAGTATCTTTGGCAAATATCGTGGCGGCTTGGGCTTTAGCAGAAATAAATTTTAATATTTGTTCGTAGGTTTTATTGAAGCTGACTAAACTTTTTATTTCTCCTTCTAGTTTTTGCAGATTAAAAGTACCGTTATCTTTGGGATGAAAAATAATTTCCGCGATAATATTTTGAAGGTCATCTAAAATTAACCAGTCAAAAATTGAATCGTCTTTTAATTTTAAATTGTAGGCCGGATTAATTCTGACTCCGCCGTAACTGTCAATTGTAGCCACTAACAGATTTCCTTTGTCCTTAATAGTAATTTTTTCTTCGCTTTTAGTTAAATTAAGATTAGATTTAATTAAGATATAATCACTAAATTTTTCAGGAGTTTTTAGATCATTAAAGTTGCTAATCAACGTGGCTTTGTCAAAACTAATAATGATTGAAGCCAGCAAATTTTGCTTGTCCTTGGTTATAATATTGATGCGACTTGGTTTATTTAACTTTATTGGTAATGGTTCGATCAGATAACTGATATTTTTCAATTTAACCGTGCCATCAGTTTTAGAAATCTCAGCAATATCGTTTTTATCACTGTCTTTCACCATTAAACCATTAAGAATTTCTTCTTCATAACTGATATCTTGTGTGCCGGCGCTTTCTTTTTGAAAAATGGTTAACCGCAAAGCTTCTTTTTTGCTTTCAATTTCGATTTTATTGGAAATCAGATTATCTTGATTGATAGCCATAACATAGATTTTTGCTTTGGCGGGGATGTCGGTGGATTTAAGTTTAAAAGTTGCTTGTCCATTGACTAAAACAGTTTCGGGTGAACTGATAATTTCAAAAGCCTTAAGGCTGTCAGCGTTTTTGGGATTTTCAATCATGAGCTTAACAGTCGTAGCGTTATCATCTTTGTTGATAAAACTAAATTTGCTGTTGCCTTTTTTGGCAGTGACCGTTAAGTTAGTCAGGTCATTGCTATCAGAGCTTAAGAGATTTTTGGAACTGATAATAAATAAACTAGAAGTTTTATTGTTTTGCGTACTTTGGTAGCCGGCGGAATTTTCACTGTTATTATTTTCTTCCGTAACTATGTCGGTGATCGGTTCTTGTAGCCCTAAAATTTGAGCCCCTTCTTCGCCACAAACACTTTGTTGATCGCTAGAATAGACTGAGTCATCCAGGGTATCAATCCAGGCCAAAATCGCATCTAGCCAATCAAGTAAGTTAATAGGCTTAATATCGTCGGTCATTGGTGACTGAGTGGTCGTTTTATCAGCATTATCTTTGCTTGAATTATAATTAACATCTGTTTCTGGCGATGTATCACCGTTAGCTTGATAGCTAATTTTGTCTGAAGCTCCGTAGGTATTGAGATAAAAAATTTCATAACCATTAGGGACTTTGTTCCCGTCATAGGTATCGACAGCGGGATCGCTGTTCAAATATTTATTTAGAACATATTGATATTTTTGATCAATATTCATATTTCTCCAGTCAATAGCGTCTTTTACTTTTGCCTGAAATTCCTCATCAAATATATCAGTTAGCATGGTAGCAAATTTACTGCCGCCAGGAAGTTTGGCAATTTCCAGCCCTTTTTCCCCCAATTCTTGTTGGAATTCGTCCCAGTTTTTGGACTGAAAAATATTAGGATATTGAAGTTCTGTATAAGCATTACCTTTGCTTCGAAAAGAGACATACCTTGGATTATCAACCGGCAGATCAGTGGCAATACCATCTTTTAATTGTGCTTGGATGGTGCTATTAGTTGGTTCTTTATGATAAACAACGCTGGAAATTCGTTTGGCATCAGCACTGTCATCGGTAAACCCATCAGAAGATTTTTCAGCATAGTAACGGTCTACATAAATATCAGCACCGGTATAGCCACGAAAAACATTTTTACCTAAGTGATATGATTTTGAACCAAAGGCGAAAAATTTTTCTTGCACTTGCGCGTAATTATTCGGATCAAGGCCAATTCCTTTGATTAATTCATAAAGGCTGGCTTTTTTATCATCGATCAGTAGGTAAGATTGATTAAATGGAGTATATTTGTTGGAAAATTCCCCCTTTTCGATATATTCATTCACTTCTGCCTTGATGTCATTATCCAAATCTTCCTGAGTGTAATTTTCTTTTGGGTCTTGATTTAATAAATCATCCACAGATTCGACGACATCTTCAGCAAAAGCCAAATGAGAATCGCCGTTGGATAAACCACCTTCCCCCCAAAAATTAGGGCCATACTTGAAATCAAAACAATCTTGATAGCTAGCGCCATGCTCGGTGGAAGTTTTTTTTGTGACTTTGCGACCGTTGGCACGATCGAAAACTGGAGCAATAGCCGCCTCTACAAAACAATACTGGGGATAATAATAAAATTCGCCATTGCAACCAGCGTATTCTTTACCTTTGATATCGTCATCATTTACATCTTTATTATATGGTTCGTAGGAAAGGGGATTATAGACTTTATTGGCCTCAATTAGTTTAGCGTCAGTTTCTTTGTTGAAATCACCTAAATATAAAGAACATTGGCTAGCATTAGATACTTTGTACATTGGTTTGCCCAGAATATAGGGATGAGCAAAAGTATGCTTGTCCTTATCTTTCACGCTGTGGTTAACGAATTCGGCATCTTTGAAATCCGTGTGTTTGGATTCGCTGTCTTTTGTGTAATAAAGAGTCCCGTACAAAACCACCTTATGCAAAAGAGGAATATCTTGTTGTAAATCATTATTTACTGCTGAATCAATTTTGCTTTCCATGGCGCTGTTAATGCCGGTAAGAAAATTTAAAACGATCTGATCTTTTTTGGTTACCAAATTAATGATGCTGTCATAATCGTTTTTTTTGTTGCCATCAGCATCGGTATAGTTGATTTCATATCGGCCAGTGTAATCAATCATGTCATTAATTTCGCCGATAAATTTTTTATATATTTCGTAATATTGAGAGAAAAAAGTTTCGCTGACTTTTTTGCTAAAAATATCAGGGAGCATCTCGATCATGCTTCTATCATCAGCATTTTTGTCACCAGCATCTTCATTTATCTGACCATCACAATCATTATCATTGTCATGACAGCTACTTTTGGCATTCATTTGCCCGGTATCTTCATCACAGAAGCCATCTTCATCATCGTCCCATTCTAGATGAAATTTACTTTGTGCATCATAACAGTTGCGATCATTGGTGGATGGTTTTTCATCGATGAACTCGGAGGCGGTGGAATCGCGTACAAAGATTTTTGCTAAGAAAAAAGGACTATTCTTATTCATGGGGTCATAGCCGTATTCTCTTTCCACTCCAGTTGGAATGCCATCGCCATCTGGATCTTTGCCATCGCCGTCATCATCGGTTTTACAGGTGCCAGGACAGCCGTCGCCATTTAAATCGCCGTAAGGATCTTCATCCAGCTGATTATCTTTATCGCGATCGTCCCAGCTTAAGTCGCCACCGTCTTCATTAAGCTTGCCATCCTGGTCATCATCAAGTTTGTTGGAAGAACCAATATCTTCATCAATCAAGCCATCGTTATCATCATCCTCACCATTTTCAATTTCTTCATCAGTTTTTTTATCGCCATCGTTATCAAGTCCGTCTGATTTGTCAAAAACATCACCTCGTCTTTCTTGCAAGGTTTTCACTAATTCTTTGGTATATCTTAGGAAACTGATGTTTTCCCAGAAATCGGTGTAGTTAAGATAATTTTTGAAAACAAAACTATTGGTGTTGTCTTCGGTACGGAATTGGTCGTGAAAAAGCAGCTTTTTGTCAAAATCACTGTAGGTTTCAATCTCATTATGATAAAGATAGTTTTTGTCTAAATAAGAAGCCAGCAATTCTAGACCGTCATTATCTCCCACTGGTGGCATAATTACTCCGTGCCAAATTTCTGGTGCTCGATTTTTGGCATCTTGGTTGTATTCAAATGAATCCGTGGTGGAATTATAAATATACGATTTATCTTCAAAATCCGTGTAAGGGTACATACTTAGAAAAGTGTTACCATTCTTATTGACAATTGGTAATGGAATAGATTTAGATTGATCTTCAGTGGGAAAATTACTAATCAATACCACTCCACGTAATGAAGCCAAAGTGTTTTTACCTTTTTCGCCTTCGAAATATAGTTTTTCCAATGCGGCGCTGATATCTGATGGTTTTTCATTATCATCTATCTGAATAATCATGGCTTTAGTCAACGGCAATTTTTGTTGTACCAATTCTGCGTATCGATCAATTCTTTGTTTGAGTTTTTTACTGCTTAGATATTTATCATAATCTCCGCCTCTTAAGCCGGTTAATTCTTCATTGTAGTTATATAAAGCTTTCGGGGCCAAGATAGCCACAATGTCGTGATACTCAATCGGATCTTCATCCAAGAGATTTTCTTTAGCGTCAGAACTTAAATTTAATTTATTTAATAAGCTGACGAAGAAATTTTGATTGGCTGCGTAAATAATAGGAATATTGATAATTTGTACGCCAACGAAGATAGTTAAAAGGAATAAAGATAATAATCGTTGATAAAATTTACCGAATATCATAAGTAAAAAAATGCAATGAAAATCAGGTCAATTTTAACATGAAGAAGGTTGATTTATAAAGTTTATAAAGTTTATAAAGTTTGTAAAGTCTGTGAATCATTTTGTAATATGTAAAAGTTATGATGGGACATAAAAAAAGCTCTGCTTAAGCGGAGCTTTTTTAGTGAAAAATAAATAATTAATTACTTATAGTTTTTTGTCACACAATAAAAAGAGGTTTTGGTACTACCAGCAGGTGCTGTAGCAGTTGCTGTATCATAATATCCCGTACCAGTTCCTAAATTTTCAAGTTTTGCACATAAGGCGTAACCTTGTTTTCCTTTTGTTGCAGATGTTGTATATAAATAGCTTTCGCATCCAGTTGCTATTCCACTATTAGAGGGATCCTTTGGAATGTTGCCATCCATGTAAGAATTTAATTCTGTGATAGCTGATGTGCAGTTTGATCCTGTTTTATCCAAATAAGATCCATTATCAGCATAATACAATTCTAAAGCGCCGCTTATACTGCTGATGTCCGCTTTTCTGGCAACATCTCTGGCGCGCCCTGGAGCTGAGCCAATTTTTGGCAATAATGATACGGCCAAGATACCAATGATGGTGATGACAATCAAAAGTTCAATTAAGGTAAAAGCTTTTTTGTTTTCCATAGATGAAAAGTTAAGAATTTTTGCTCTTTCTATTAATTTTAGCACATTTTTGGGGAAATAGTAAATTTTTTGTTGAAATTTTATGAAAATATCGTTATATAATTTAGTTTGTAAAGTTACAGGCATGAATTTCGAGTTTATAGATACTTTATAAACTTTTAATTATTCTGGGTCGGTAGCTCAGCCGGTAGAGCAACAGCCTTTTAAGCTGATGGTCCCGGGTTCGATCCCCGGCCGACCCACCATTCCTGCCTTACGAGACTAGAGCCTAATTCATGTTCAGGCGAGTGGAAGGCCATTATTTTTTTGGTTATGCCTTATTGGAAAGATTATAAAAAGCCTGATTTTTTGGTTAAACAGCTTGATTTAAATTTTGAAATTTTTAATGATAATGAAGTGGCAGTGCAAGCTAGTTTTGAAGTGGAATTGGATGATTTTGATGAATTTTCTAAAAAAATTCCCACCTTAACTTTGCATGCTGATCAAAATTTGGAAGTGAAATTTATAAAAATTATTTATAATAATGGGGAAAAAGTAGATTTGAATCTGATAAAAAATCGTAAGAAGGGGGAATTTGTTTGGCAGCCAAAATTTGGAAAATTCAGAATTGAAACCGCCACTCGACTTAAACCTGCGGACAACATTGCTTTGGCCGGACTTTATAAATCAAAAAATATTTTATTAACCCAATGTGAAGCGGAAGGATTTAGACGCATTATTCCTTATATAGATAGGCCTGATGTGATGACGGTTTTTAAGACTGCGATTATTGCTGATAAAAACGATTATCCAGTGCTTTTGTCTAATGGGAATTTGGTGGAGAGAAAAGAACTTTCAAGCAGTAAAATTTTGGTAAAATTTGAAGATCCTTTTAAAAAACCGTGTTATTTATTTGCTTTGATTGCCGGTAAATTGGCTAAAGCCGAGGATTTTTTTGTGACCAAAAGCGGCCGAAAAATTTCTTTGCAAATTTATTGTGAATCAGGAAAAGAGAATCAATGTCAGTTCGCTTTCCGATTTTTGAAAGAAGCTTTGCGCTGGGATGAGGAGGTTTATAATTTAGAATGTGATCTTGATGAATATAAAATTGTGGCGGCCAGTGATTTTAATTTTGGAGCAATGGAAAATAAAGGATTGAATGTTTTCACTGATGCCTATGTTTTGGCTGATCTGCGGACAGCGACTCATAATGATATTATTTTTGTGGCGACCGTAATTTGCCATGAGTTTTTTCATAATTATACCGGTAATCGCGTAACAGTGAAAAATTGGTTTGAGGTGGCGTTGAAAGAAGGAATGACTTTATTCCGTGAACAGGAGTTTATTTATACGATTTTTCCGAAAGTGGTGGAAAGAATTGCGGCCATTAAAAAAATCAAAAACGTGCTATTCCCCCAAGACCTTTCTCCTCAAGCTAAACCGATCCGCTTAGAAGAATACCAGGTGGCGGAAGAAGCGTATGATGTGACCACGACTTATACCAAAAGCCCAGAAGTGATTAGAATGCTTCAGACTTTTTTGAGTGAAAAGAAATTTTTGAAAGCCATAAAATTATTTTTGAAAAGATATGATGGGCAAGCAAAATCTCTTGATGATTTGATAGATACTATGAAAGAAGTGGCGCCTGAGGCTTTGGATTACCGACAATTTATGAAATGGATTAATGAAGCCGGTACGCCTGTTTGTCAGGCAAGAACCAGCTATGACGTGAAAAATAAAATTTTCACTTTAAAATTTACGCAAAATAAAGATTTTTATTTTCCTTTGAAATTGGCTTTACTTGATAAAAATGGTCAAGAGATGAATTTGCAATTTGCGAAAAATTTGATTAAGCCAGCCAGGCATGATTTGAGAAATGATTTGATTCATATTAGTAAAAAAGCCGAAATTTTTAAATTTAAAGCTAAGCAAAAGCCAATAATTTCCATTTTGCGTGACTTTTCCGCGCCGGTGAAATTAAATATTGATTATGATTTAGACGAGTTGGTGTTTTTGGTTGAGCATGATAATAATGCCTTAAATCGATATGAGGCAGGGCAAAGATTTTATGAGAAGGTGGTGACAAGAAAATTATCCTACGCTCGAGCTTCGGAGAACAAGAAGAAAAAAGAAAAAAATATAAAAGCGGGAAATTTAAAGATTTTTGAGGTGTTTAAAAATATTTTGGATAATGTCAGAGAACCAGCTTTCAGTGCAGAAATGATGACTTTGCCTGATATTTCTACTTTGGTGCAAAATGATGATGTTTATGATTTTGAGGCGGTACACTCTGCCAAAGAAGCTTTGATGAAAGAAATTGCTGAGCATTTTGAAGCTAAATTTTTAAATTTATATAATAAGTATAAAAAATTAACCAAAACCGATTTTAGTTTTGAACAGGTAGGTGTCAGCGCTATCAAAAATTTATCTTTAAGTTATTTATCAAGGTTAGCCGGCCAACATGATGCATTTATTTACCAAGAATTTTTGCAGGCCAAAAATATGACTGATGAGTATAATTTGTTGATGGTTTTGAGCCATCTGAATTCTAAGTATCGAGATTTAGCTGTTAATAAATTTTATGACAAATGGCAGGGAAATACTTTGATTACGAATAAGTGGTTGCTGGCACAAGCGCTGTCCAGCAGAAAAGACACTTTAAGCAATATTGAAAAACTTAGTGCAAGCAAGCATTTCGACATTACTTATCCTCAGCATGTTTATCATTTGTTTGTGTTTGGTTTGTGTCGGAATTTAGTGGTCTTGCATGATCAGAACGGAGTTGGTTATAAGCTGGCGATAGAGATGATTTTGAAAATTGATGACGGGGGCCAAGGCAATCCTTTTGTGTCATCCAGATTTTTTAAGACAGCCTTCAGAGATTTTGCTAAGCTTGATAGTCAGCGACAAATTTTGATGCAAAAACAACTTGATCACCTCAAATCCCATCAATTATCAGAATTTCTGGGAGGGGAGGTAAAGAAATTTCTTTCCCATTCCAGTGTTTTGTGTTAAAATTTATAGTTAATAAAAGTTATTCCTGAATTTTATAAATTATAAATAATGGCCACTAATCATGAATTTTCTATACCATTACAAGAATTAGGTGATCAAAAGACAGCAATACGCGATCAACTAACAGATTTTGGAGCTGTAGTTTGGCAGGAAAATGATAGATTGTTTGTTCCAATTTGTGAAGAAAGGAGAGCTCAGGTAGTGTTTTTGCTTGATGCCTTTCTCAAAAAGAATAAAGATGTTTTTCCTTATACAGAGAGTGGGAATAATTTGCAAAATTTTACTGGTATTAATTATTTTGATTCTTTTGATAAAAAATATATCACTATTGATACTGCTCCTAGATCAATTCCAGGCGCTCAAACAATCCATTTCGATCCGAATAGTGGGATTCTGTATGTATTTGAAACGAAGGATTCACATTCAATGAGATCAGGATTTGCATTTAATTTAAGGACTCAAAAATATCTTTCATCGCATAAAAAGGATCAGAATCCATTACAAGATGAGAAATTATTAGAAGCTATAAAAAAACTTGGAACTCCTTATGATTCTTGGATTCAAAAGCCACATGGCTATCCAGAAACTCAAAATGCAATTAAGTCTATAACACAAAAATCTCCAATAGCTCATGAAGCTATACCTGACTCTGTAGCGTCAGGAGATTATGTTTTATTTTATGACTCTTTAGGTATATTACGTTCAGGTAGAATTTCATCAATAGAGCCTATCGAAATAAAACCTGATGATGGAAATAAAGAATATTTAGAAGGAGTTTATAGAGTGTATCCTTATATTAATACACCTAGCATTGAAATAAATGGATATGATTTTCATTCACGTTTGAGAGAAGAGGATAATGCAATAATAGGAGCTGTAATTCCAGCTAATAGTAAAATGAGATTGGATGGCAGTCCGGTTGGATTTTGGAAAATAACTCAAGAGAATTATGAACAATTGCAACAATATACGGAAATAACTTATGATCCCTCACTGGAATATCCGTTAACTCGTAGCGAATATGTTACTGCAGTAGCAATTGATGGTATGGCTTTTGAGCGTTGGGCTGCTGGCATCAATTCTATTAGTTCCAAAAATCCTGAGCGTTATGAAGGTGTCACAAAAGAAAGTTTAGCAAAAGCTGTTGATCGACTCATCAATCGATTCGGTGAAAATGTTTTCTCAAATAGCTGTAAATGGCTTATTTATCAACATTTACGTCGTTTACATACTCCTAAACACAGGACGAATATTTTTCTTGGCCAAAATAGTGATTTCGATGATGTACATTCCGATATTATAGGTTTTGAAAAAAGTATTTCTGGTTTAGCGAGAAATGCAATTGATAATGCTCACCCGGTAGCAATTGATATGGAGGTTGATGGCTATGGAGCAGTTGGAAAAGGTGTGTACAATGCAAAATCGATATTTGGTGATCTTGAATTATTAGAAATACTCAGCGATAAGTATCCAAAAATATTTCAGGAATTTGTTGATTTTCTCATTCAATTAGATCCAATTGATCAAGGCGCTTATTATGGTGATAGCACAGTATATCCGTTAAATGTAGTAAGGGAATATTTTCCAGCAGTATATGGTTTCATCAAGGATAATTATTCTGGTAAATTGCCAGATACAACTGGCTCTGCTGTTGATTATCATAAAGACTTTCCTACCTATTTACCTTCATGAGCCCTTTGAAAATCATTATAAGCATTTTGAAATTCCAATAGCATTGCCGTAGTAATCGGATTTACTTGTTTTTCACCTTCAAGTATTACTACAGGAATATTTCTTACCTGGCTGACATCGAAAGTGAAATTCATTGAACCTATATCAACACTTACATTTCCTTGAAATTTTCCTGTTATATTATACCAGCTACCACTTATATCCATCATTTTTCCTGAAAATATGCCTGTTTTTGAGACAGAGCCATAAAAGATAAAAGTAATTTCACCGCCAATTTCACTTACAAAATTAATACCATAAATGTTTTTTTGATCATTTGGCATGCCAAAAATTACGGCTTGGTTTAGGGTGCCAATATTATAAACTCCGGTAACTCCAGCTATAGAATAATCTACTGTTTTTGGGGTTGAACTTTGTTGATTGTCGTTTGGTGGTTTCCTGCCGGCAATATCTTCATTATTATTACAACTGTTTAATAACAGCAAAGTGCTTGTTATAACTATAATGCTTAATATTTTTTTCATATAAAAAATTTTAAAATTTAAAAGTAATAATTTCCTTAACTACACACTACATCATCTTGAAAAAAGTTTCAAAATTTGTGTTGGTGTGAATTTTCAAAAGATATTGATCCTTGGATCAAAATTTAATATACTAATTTACTTATGATTTTACTGAAAATTTTATGATTAGTGTTAGTAACTTAATCAAAAAATTTGATAGTTTTGTGGCGGTGAATGACATTTCATTTAATGTTAAAGCTGGTGAAATTTTTGCTTTTTTGGGGCCAAATGGGGCTGGTAAATCAACTACTATCAAAATTCTGACAACATTACTCAAGCCCACTAGTGGCCGATTAATGATTGGGAATAAAAATCCGGTCGGAGAGGAAGATGAAGTTCGCAAAATGTTTGGGATTGTTTTTCAGGATCCTAGTTTGGATGATGAGCTAACAGCGTACGAAAATATGGAATTTCATGGTGTACTTTATGCTGTGCCAAGGGATATCCGTAAAAAAAAGATAGAGGAATTATTGCAATTTGTGGAGCTTTCGGATCGGAAAAACAGCTTGGTCAAGGAATTTTCGGGTGGCATGAAACGCAGATTGGAAATTGCTAGAGGGCTTTTACATGAACCGAAAATTCTTTTTCTGGATGAACCGACTTTGGGACTTGATCCCCAGACCAGAAACCACATGTGGAATTATATAAAAAATCTTAATAAAATTCATAATTTAACAGTATTTTTTACTACTCATTACATGGAAGAGGCGGAAAGAATAGCTGATAGAATTGCCATAATTGATCATGGAAAGATTATCGCTGAAGGTAGTGCTGAGGTTTTAAAAAAACAAACGAATTCCAAAAATCTGGAAGAAGCTTTCTTGTTTTTGACTGGAGGAACAATCAGGAAAGAAGAAACCACCAGTGTCGATAATATGAGAAAGATGCGCCAAATGTGGACTCCTAGGGAAAAATAATTTTTTATAATTTTTTATGTCAGTAATATATATAATGTGGCTTAGACAGCTTAAAAGATATTTGCGCTCAAAATCTAGAATTATTGGATCGCTTGGGCAGCCGTTGTTATTTCTTTTGTCGCTTGGCTATGGATTTGGCGCAGTATTTCAAAAAGCCGGCGAAGGGAATTATATCCAATTTTTGGCGCCTGGCGTGATCGGTATGGGAATTATTTTTACTTCAATTTTTTCGGGCATTGAAATTATTTGGGATAGGCAATTTGGGTTTTTGAAAGAGACCTTGGTTGCGCCTGTCTCTCGTTTGAATATAATAATTGGCAGGACTTTGGGGGGAGCCACGGTGGCTACAATTCAAGGTTTGATTGTTTTTGTGTTATCGATTGTGATGGGATTCAGACCAACAAGTTTACATTATTTACCGCTGATTATCATAGTCATGATTCTAATTTCTTTGTTATTCACCGCCCTTGGCACCGCTATTGCTTCTACGCTTGAGGACATGCAGGGCTTTCAGTTAATTATGAATTTTCTGGTAATGCCTTTGTTCTTTTTTTCTGGGGCGTTATTCCCTTTGGAAGGCTTGCCTGTAGCGTTGGGAGTGGTAACAAAAATCAATCCTTTAACTTATGGGATTGATGTTCTGCGTGGATTATTAGTGAATTTGAATCATTTTCCCATCATGATGGATATTGGCATTTTAGCGGTATGTACTTTGCTGTTTTTGTTAATAGGCACTTATCTTTTTTCTAAGATTCAGATCTGAAGAAATTTATACAGTTATTTTTTTTGCCTAAAAATGAGGTTTAACAAAGTTCAGGCCGTTAAATTATTGTTTTTAAAGTGCTAGACACAATTTTCGGTAAATCATAAATTGCTTGCCATCCAAGCTTGTGATGGGCGTAGGTACAATCAGCCACCAGAGACATGCTATCACCAGGCCTGGGAGCGACAATTTTTTTGGGAAGCGCCCTGCCTATTTGTTTTTCAAACTCGGCAATTACTTCCTTTACCGTTTGGCCATGGCTGGTACCTAGATTGAATATATCTGAAGGTTTATAGTTCAAAGCGGCGAGATGTCCGCTGACTAAGTCAGAAATATGAATATAGTCGCGAATGCAGGTGCCGTCGCGAGTTTTGTAGTTATTGCCATATATTTCTAAATATGCAGATTTTCCCGTTAAAACTTTTACAATGGCCGGGAACAGGTTTTTGGAGTATTTATCAATATATTTCAGACCATAATCACCGGCGGCATTGAAGTAACGCAAGCTGACATAGTTAAAGTTGTGAATTTTGCTGTACCAATCAATTAGTTGTTCACCGGCTAGTTTGGTATAGCCATAGAAATTAATCGGTTTAATTGGGTGTTTTTCGTCCATTGGACTGTAAACAGGAGTGCCATAAACGGTGGCAGAAGAGGAAAAAATAATTTGCGGAATTTTGTTGGCGACCATGGCATCTAAAATATTGATCATGCCACGGAGGTTTTCTGCATATTTTGTGGCGTTTTTCATGGATGAGCCGGTATCTTTGTGCGCGGCAAAATGCAAAACTGAATCATAAGTTTCTTCTGCCATGATTTTATTAATAGCCTTTCGACCTAATAAATCAGTTTTTATAAAAATAGCTTTGGGATGTACATATTTTTTTTCGCCATGAGACAAATTATCAACAACAGTTACTTTTGCATTCATGTTACATAAGGCATCCACGCAAGCAGAACCAATATAGCCGGCACCGCCAAGCACTAAAATATGTTTTTGTTTATGGTTTGTGATTTTCATTATTTTTGATTGTACATTTAAGGATATTTTTATACAAATTTTCCCACTTAGCAGCGATTTTTTTTGCAGAAAATTGTTGAACATATTGATAAGCTTTCTTGGCTAATTGTTTCGATAAATTAGGATTTTTAATTAATTTTAAAATAGCCTTTGCTAATTCGTTGCTGTTTTTTGTTTCTATTAATAAACCAGTTTCTTGGTCTTTGATATATTCCAAAAAAGCTTTTGCTTTTGCTCCAATGACAGGGAGTTCGCAAGCCATGGCTTGCATCAACGTCAAGGATTGAGTTTCAGCATCACTGGGGTTCACAAAAATATCAGCGGTTTGATAGAATTGACTTAGTTTTTTTTGGTGAAGAGTGCCAAAAAATTTTACTGTATTAGTTAAATTAAGGGTTTTGGCTAAACGTTCAAGCTTAGTTAATTCCGTTCCATGTCCAGCAATGGCAAGAGTTACTTTGGGTATTGTCTGCTTAACAATGGCGATTGCCTGAAGAAGGATATTAATATTTTTTTCTGGAGATAGCCTGCCTGCATAAATGATAGTTGGAGAGTGGACCGGCGATTTTTTTTTAATTTTTCCCTTTAGACGTGAAGAAGCTGGTTTAAATGATTTAAGGTCAATAGGGTTGGAAAGAATTTTTATTTTCCCGTGTAATCCATATTTTTTCATTTCATTGGCTAAATCTTGAGAGGGAGTGCTTAGAAAACAACAATGATTGTAATAACTTGATACACAGCGAAGAAATAATTTATTTATTGCTGGTAATTTTATTGGTAGGTGTTTGATAAAAGCGGAAATATTAGTGTGATTAGTGCCGATTAAAGGAATTTTTAATAATTTAGAAGCTATTAAAGCTTCTATGCCAACGCCAAAAAAAAGATGAGTATGAATGAGGTCTGGCGCAAATTTTTTTAGATCTTTAAATGCCCAACCGAGCGGAAATACTAAGCGTGTCTGCTTAGTGTTACCAGGAAAAGGAATAGATGGTAGTCGATAAATACTGATATTTTTACCTAAATTAATTTCTTGATATGGCCTATTAACGATTTCAAAATTTTTTTTTGAATATTTTGGCACATAAAAACGAATGTGGTGGCCTAGTTTAGCTAGTTCTTTAGCTAAAGCAATAATTGAATCAGATATACCGCTTAGTTCGGGATAAAAATTATCGGAAAGAATAGCGATTTTCATAGCTATAATAATTTTAGTATTTTTCTTGGGAGATGTTTTTTAGCAATTCCTTGTATAAAAAAATGATTAGACTGATTAAGGCTAATCCTCCAATAATTGAGCCAAAATGTCCTAGATATTGATCTATTAATTTTTGATATATACCAAAATAATATCCGGCAAATACCAGAATTGCAGATCGCAAGAAAGTGATGACGGTAATGGTAATAATAAATTTTCTCAAGGAAGTGTGTATAGCGCCTAATAGTGGTAATCCAATCAGAGGCAAAATGGGTGTAATTTTTATGGTGATAATAGTTTTGGTTGTGTTTTTGTGAATAAGATTTTTAATTTCTTCAATTTTTTGGCGTGGCTTATGCAGTTTTTGATTAATTCTGTTGACTATTTTTAAATGTCCGAAATACCCAAGGTAGTAATAAGCAAGATCTGGCAGAATATCTCCAAATATTGATAGGATAAAAACAATGGTAATATTGAAATAACCGTGAGCCGCAGCAAAAGCTCCAATGCTTGTAACGATCGGACCCTCAATACACATGGCCATAAACAGCAAAACATAGCCGTGTGTGGTTATCCAAGTAGATAGTGTTTGTAAATCCATGGCGTTTGCCTATAATAGGTTTAGCACACTCCTAATAATAAAGGTTTTTAAAAAAAATCATAGATATGAAATTTTTTTTAAATTGCTATGCTATTGCTAAAATATGTCTAAAAAGCCAAAAATTAGTTTCATTATTCCAGCTTATAATGAAGAAAAATTGATAGCTAGATGTCTGGAAGGAATTTTAGCTCAAATTCAAAAAGAAGATTACGCCAAACATAGATTTGAAATAATTGTGGTAAATAATGCCAGTACTGATCGAACCAGAGATATCGCCAGGGATTTCTTGTCGGTGAAAGTAGTTGATGAACCGCAAAAAAATTTAGCTTGCGCTCGCAGAACTGGAGCACGATCGGCTCATGGTGAAATTTTGGCACATGTTGATGCTGATACTGTTTTGACTGATCAATGGATTGATGTAGCTTTTGAGGAATTTTCGCAAAATCATAATTTGGTGGCTTTAAGCGGGCCATATTTATATGCTAATTTATCTGCGTGGCGGAATTTTTTGGTGGATTTATTTTATGTGAGTGGATTTATCCTGTATCGCTTAAATAAATTTTTGTTTAAAAAAGGCGCTATGATTCAGGGCGGTAATTTTTTGGTTTTAAATTCTGCTTGGCAGAAATTGCCGCAGTCAGATACGCATTTTGCTTTTTATGGTGAAGATACAGAGCTTGCCAAAGCTTTGTCGGATATTGGAGAAGTGAAATTTACTTTTAAGCTAAAAATTATGACTTCAGCCAGAAGATTACATAAAGAAGGTATAATTACTGCTGGTATTCGTTATGCTATAAATTATCTGTGGGTTTTGTTTTTTTCCAAACCTTTCCACACCACGCATGAAGATATAAGGGAGTAGCGGTGCTGGTTGTTAAAAGATGTTAGATCGATGAGAATGAAGGATTATTTTAAATTGATAAAATAAGCTTCTCCATCACTGAAGAAATTATCACCAGCAAAATTTTTGCCGATCATTGGTTTAACAAAGGGTTTTTTGTGAGCGTCAATAATTAAGCCGGTTGTCAATAATTCTTGGAACAAAAAATTTCTTTCCGTATTAATGTCAGGATCGATCTTGTGCGTAATAAACCATTTAAGCCCAATATCTAAGCTAGCTGTTCCTACATAAATATCGTAACCATCAGTTGTTTTAAATTGAGTGTGCCAAAATCTGGCATGATGTCGTTGCCGCACACTTGACGTATCAGTTGGTTTTTCAAAGCCAAAGTTATTGATTCGCGCCTCCCAAAAAGAGGGGGTCATGGGAGCGGTCGGATAGTTCTCATTAAATAAAGCTGCCTGAGCTAATTTTATAATATATATCAAATTGGTGTTGTCGGCTAAATACCAGCCAGCTTTGTTAAAGGAATCAATTAATTGCTGGTCATTTTTGGCGGCAATCACAAAGGTTAACGGTTCTTGATTGTTGCCAATTAGGGTTTCGGTGAAATGATTGAGATCTTTATTTGTAAATAACGTATCAACGCTGTTAATGATAATTTTTTTTTCTGTTTTGGACTGAAGATAGATTGGCGGTTGATAAATATTAGCAAATCCGCTGTAGAAAATAACTTCTATTATAATTAGAAAAGAAGAAATGAATTTAATTTTCTTTTTAGAAATCCATAAAGGCAGTTGTTTGTGATAAGCGCCTTTTTCTGAAATGCTTATGGCCATAATTAACCATAATAAGCCAACTAAATAGCCGCCCAAGACATCGCTTAAATAATGAACCCCTAAATATAATCTACTTAAGCCGATGAAAAAAATTAAGATTAAACTGCTAAATAATATATTGATTTTTTGATTATTTTTTTGACAATGTCTAAGCCAGATATAAGCCAGAAAGCCATAAAATGCTACTGCGATGGTGGCATGTGCGCTAGGGAAAGAAAAACTATTCTCTGCATACACGGCAACATCAGGGCGCTGTCGATGAAAAATCAGTTTAGCTAACAAAACAAAAGCTTGACTGCCAAGGATTGATATCCATAGAGGCAGAATATATTTTTGTTTTTTCCATAAATAAAAAAGAATACTAATTGTGATGGCGCTGCTGGCTATAGTTTGCCAGTTACCAAGCAAGGTGATCCAGAAGAAGAACTTAATTAATTCCGGGTTATGAAAGATGGCTAATAAATTGGCAATACGAATATCAGCGGCGACGATTTGTTTAACGTTGATTATATCTTCCACAATGCCAATCAACAAGAAAAAAACATATATAAAGGCGCTGCTTAATAAAATGATTGGCAAGCCGTAAAATTTGTTTTTATCTAATCTTTTCTGCAGTACTTGAAAAAATTTGGGATAACTATAAACTAATTTTTTTATGTCTGGATTGGAAGCAATGGAATGTCTAACTGATTTAATGATGGAGCTAAGTAAAAGTAAACTGTGTTTGCCGCTTTTTACAATTAAACGGATGATGATAATAAATGCGACCAAAAATAGCATAAAAATGCTGGTTCTAGTTGACCACTCTTCTATCACGTTAAAAGTATTGCCCAAAAAATAGCCCAGAGAAATACACAAACCAGCCCACAGAAATTCGCTGATTATATCCCATAGCACAAATGTTTTTATATCTATCTTTGCTATACCAGTGACAAAAGGCACGATCGGTTTCAGATGAGTGGTAAATCTGCTTAGAAATATACTTTTGTTGTTGTATTTTTTTACAAAAGTTTTGCCTTTTTCCAGATATTGTGCCGTGAGTATTTTATTTAATAAGCGATTTTTGCTTTTTAAATTTTTTTTATCTATGACTCTGCCTAAATAATAAGATAAATGATCGCCGACGATTGCGCCAATAGCAGCGAACCAAATTAAATCCCCTACGTCAAAAATTCCTTTGGCTGATAAAACGCCAAAGGCTAAAACAAAAACACTTCCTGGTATTAATATCCCTACCCATGGCAGGGCTTCCACTATGGATACTACAAATAATATCCAATATCCTAAAACGCTGAAATCAAGAGTCATTAACTGAAATTTTATATGAGAGGCGCTTTTAAGTTTAGGTATTCAATAGGGATTAGTCAATTATATATAACTTTGCTTGCAAACCAGCATTAATGATCCATAGTGTTGTACCTTGATTTTTTGGATGCTGACATTTTTTAGCTAATTATGCCGTTACTTCTATTGTGCGAAAGAGTATAAGAGTTTTTTGTGTTTTTAGGGTATTGCAGAATTGGTTTTCCAGTGTATTATTTAGGTACAGAGATGTTCATAACTTATTCAAATGTTAGAATTTTTAAAATCAAAGGCCTCATTGTTAGGGAATAATACTGGTATTGATTTCCATTTTTTAACTAAAGATCAATATTATTTTGATAGTGCTTGCCAGACTTTGCGTCCGCAAGCAGTGCTTGATGCGCAAAACGAATATTATCAGACTTATAATGCTTGTGGAGAAAGAGTTAAATATAAATGGGGGGTGCGAGTGGATGAGGAAGTGGATAGAGCTAGGGAGCTTTTATTAAATTATATTGGTAAATCAGCTAAGGAATATACGGTGGTTTTTACCCTGAACACCACTTATGGGCTTAATTTGATTTTACAACAAATCAATCCTAAAAATTTTGAACAGGTTGTGGTTTCAGAATTTGAACATAACTCGGTTTTTCTGCCAACAATCACTTGGAGTAGAAGACATAATAAAAAAAGGATTGTTTTACCAAGAAAATCAGATGGCAGTTTAGAGTTTTCTAATACTGACTTGAGAAACAGTATTGTTGTTATTAATACGGTTTCCAATATAGATGGTCGGTTATTAAAAAATTCAGAGGAATTAGCAAAATCGGTTCATAAAAATTCAGGAATTTTGATTCTTGATGGTGCTCAAAATTTTTCTCATAATGTTGATAATTTGAAAAAAACTGATTTTGATGCGGTGTGCGGTTCAGGTCATAAGATGTATGGTCCAAGCATCGGTTTTATTATTATTAAAAAAAGTTTAATCAAACAACTTGATCATTTTTTACTGGGCGGGGGAACGGTCACTGATGTTAGAAAAGATGATTTTGATTTAATTATTGATGATCATGAACTTTATGCAACAATGGAATTAGGTTTGCAGAATTGGGCGGGAATTATAGGGCTTAAGGCCGCGGTTAGCTGGTTAGATAAATTTCGACCTGCTGGCAGAAGTCGTGATGGCCATGAAAAAATTTTACGAGAAAAATTATTTACCGGACTTCAAGAAATTCCGGAGCTAAAAGTTTTTAATAAAGAACCATCGCCGACAATAAGTATTTATTCAGATAAAATTGACGCACATAGACTTGGATTATATTTAAGTGAGCAAAATATTATGTGTCGGAGCGGATATTTTTGCTGTCATTATTATTTGAAGAATCTGCTTAAAATGGCGCCTCTTCTTCGTGTTTCTCTCGGACTACACAATAAAGAAAGCGATGTGGATTATTTGTTGGATGTTTTGAGCAAGATTATGGGAAATGTTTAATTTAAAATTTCTACAATGTTTTGTATCGCCGCTTTTATCATCTTTGCCATTTTGGGTATTTTTTCTGCTTCTCATAGGAAGTTAGCTAGAAAAGCCTGGTATTGTGTGGTGAAAAAAATCACTTTTAAACCTTGTGATATTAATTTCAGCGAAGAAGTGAAAGGCAAACTTTTGGGTAAATTGATTATTAGAAGACCAAAATTGGCTAAATTTTTAAGTAAATGGTTTGATCTCATGGCTTGGATATTTGTAATTTTATCTATCTGGAGTTTGCTGACAGTCTTTAATTCCGGTGTGAATTTGTGGGTTTATGGGACTTGTAATGCTAGTACAGGAGAATCATGTTCTCTTTCTGGGGAGGCATGTGGCGTTAATAGAAATGATATTACTTTTATTGAGGCAGTTAAGAAAAATAAAATTCAGGATTGGGTGTTGGCACCGTTTAGGAATTTTGCTGAAACAGTTACAAGAATTCCTGATCGCCTTAGAACCTGGAATGCAGAAGAATACTTATCTTCAACTGCAACTTTCTATACAGTTTTGGATTTACAAAAAGAATATGCAATTGAAATACTTGATCCTGGATGCATATATTGTAAAAAACTTTTTGAAAATATTAAAACTGCAAATTTAGAACAAAAATATAATTTTTCTTATATCTTGTACCCAATTCCTGACTCGAAATCTGTAAATGGCTATAAGTTCAAAAATTCTTATTTGATTGCTTCTTATATCGAAGCAGTAAAGATTTTACCTTTATCTAATAATAAATTCTCTTTATCAGCTGATTGGCAAATAATTGAGAAAATTTTTATTGAGCAAGATACTGACAATGTGCAGTGGCAGACTAAATTTAATATGATATTTGGTCCTGATGAAGCGGAAATGGTGTTGAAGCAATTTTTAGCGGAGATGGGCTATAGCTCAGAACAGATCGATCAAATTGTCGTGTTGGCCCATGAGACGCAAGTACAAGATAGCTTAGCTAAACAGAAATATTTGGTAGAGGAGCAAGTCAAAACCATCAGAATTCCTACCTTGATTTTTAATGGCAGACGCTATGATAGTGTGGTAGGGGAGGAGGTGTTGGGTAGTAAACGGTAGGTTTGGTGTGAAAATCATTTAGTTTGTATATCCCCCTTGCACAAAGTAGAAAATTCTAATAATCTTTTAGGTGCGAATACATGTTTTCTTTCTTCTTCCATGCCTGACATTGCCAAAGTTTATGATGCTAAAAAATATGAAGATAGTATTTATCAAATGTGGGATAAGTTAGGCCTATTCAGCCCAGAAATAGATCCAAGCAAAAAACCTTTCACGATTGCCATGCCGCCGCCAAACGCTACAGGCACTTTGCATCTTGGACATGCTACAATGTTAGCGCTAGAAGATTTAATGGTTAGATATAAACGGATGGCTGGCTTTGAAACCTTGTGGTTGCCGGGGACAGATCATGCCGCGATCGCCACGCAAAATAAAGTGGAAGGGATTTTGGCGAAAGAGCACAAAACTAGGCATGATTTGGGACGAGAGAGGTTTTTGGAAAAGGTGAAAGAATACGTCGCTAGTTCTCAAGATACTATTAAGAATCAAGTCAAAAAAATGGGATCAAGCTGTGATTGGTCGCGAGAAGCTTATACTTTTAGCGATAAATTAAGTTTTGCAGTGAATACCGTATTTAAGCGAATGTATGAAGACGGATTGGTTTATCGCGGTAATCGTATTGTAAATTGGTGTTGTCGTTGTCACTCCACTTTGGCTGATGATGAAGTTAGTTATAAAGATGAAAATGGGAAATTATACTGGATTAAATATGGTCCGTTTGAACTTGCCACCACAAGGCCAGAAACAAAATTAGGCGATACAGCTGTTGCAGTTCATCCTGATGATTTTAGATACAAAAATTTAATTGGTAAAAAATTTAATATTTTAGGAGTGTTAGGTGAATTTGAAATAACCGTTGTAGCAGATGAATTAGTGGATAGAGAATTTGGTTCTGGAGCAGTAAAAGTTACTCCATCGCATAGTTTTATGGATTTTGAAATTGCTCAAAGACACAATTTACCATTTAAACAAATTATAAATGAAGAGGGCAAAATGATGGATAATTGTGGAAAATATGCAGGGATGACAACTTTGGAGTGTCGTAAAGCTATAGTTGAAGATATGAAAAATATGGGGATTCTTCTGAAAGTTGAAGATTATTCTCATAAGATTTCAATTTGTTATCGATGTGGTACTGTGATTGAGCCTCTCACTTCCGAACAATGGTTCATTAATGTCAACAAAAAACTATCCAGAGAAAGTTGGCAGAAAAAAGATAATGATTTGCTGAAGGATTTGGAGGGGACGTCTTTTTCTTTGAAAGATATTGCTAATCATGTGGTACGCAGTGGACAGGTGAAAATCATTCCCGATCGTTTCAATAACACTTATTTCCATTGGATGGAGAATCTTCGTGATTGGTGTATTAGTCGACAGATCTGGTGGGGGCATCGCGTACCGGTTTATTATTGTCATGATTGTCATCATATTATGGTGGAGCTTGAGCCAATGTCAGTTTGCAATAAATGTAGTTCCGTTAATCTCAAGCAGGATGAAGATACTCTGGATACCTGGTTTTCATCTGCTCTTTGGACTTTTTCAACGCTTGGCTGGCCTGAGCAAACGCAAGATTTGAAATATTTTCATCCTACACAGGTGATGGAAACAGGTTATGATATTTTGTTTTTTTGGGTGGCGAGAATGATCATTATGAGCACTTACGCGGTGGGAGAAATCCCTTTTGAGACTGTGTATTTGCATGGCTTGGTGCGGGATAAAGAAGGCCGAAAAATGAGCAAATCTCTGGGCAATGGCATTGACCCTTTGGATATGATTGATAAGTTTGGGGCGGATGCTGTTCGCTTAAGCTTATTGATTGGTACTACGCCTGGCAATGATATGAGGCTTTATGAGGAGAAGATTTCTGGTTATCGAAATTTTGTTAATAAACTTTGGAATGCTTTTCGTTTGGTTATGATGATTTGTGAAAATAATGCTGGCGATAGTGCTAATTTAAACTTGGCTGATAAATGGATTATGACGGAAACTCAGTCTTTGGTTGAAGAGGTGACCACCATGCTCGATGAATACAGATTTTCGGATGCCGGTAGTCGGATTTATGATTTTACCTGGTCGGTTTTTTGTGATTGGTATTTGGAAATAAGTAAAATCCATCCCAATCCAGCTGTCTTGAAATATGTGTTGGACATTATTTTGAAATTAGCTCATCCTTTCAGCCCTTTTGTTACTGAGGCTGTTTATCAGGAAATACAGGGCGCTGATCCAAATAGCAATATTTTGATGATTCAGAGTTGGCCTAAACCTCAGAATGATTTGATTTTCGCGGAAGAAGCCAAGCAAATGGAGACAGTGGTAGAGGTAATAAAAGAGATCAGATCTTTGCGAGTGCAGGTCAAAGTGGAGGCCGTGCGCAAGATTCAAGCCTATATTTATGGTGCAGAGATGACTACCGCTTTGATGAAAAAATCTGAAGTGATTAAACGTTTGGCTAATTTGTCTGAATTAATCATTGCTCAATCAGGGCAAAAAATTGAAAAATCAATCAGCAAGTTTGTCGGTAATATTGAAATATATTTGCCATTGGAATCTTTGGTTGACAGTGCCAAAGAAAGGTTAAGGTTAAAAAAAGAAATTGAAAGATTGAATGCTTATATTACTGCTTTGCAGTTGAAATTAAATAATAATGATTTTACCGCTAAAGCTCCAGCGCATGTAGTAGAGTTGGAACAGCAAAAACTTCTCACAGCCAGAATGGAATTAAATAAGATAGAGGAACAGCTAAAGGAGGTTTAGAAATAACTTTTCCCATTCTTTAATCTCCAAAGTTTCCGCCCTCCTTTTGGCATCAATGTTTGCCTGGCTGAGAATTTGGATGGTTTTCTCTGATGAAAGATGTAGCCCGTTTGAAAGGCAATTGTGGATTTGTTTGCGGGGGTTAGAAAAGCCGGCCTGAATGGTTTTGAAAAAGGACGGTAAATTTTGGATAATTTTCTCGTGCAAATTTAATTTTGGATGTGGCCTGATTTTTAAAATGGCTGATGTTACTTTTGGCTGGGGATAAAAACTGGTTTTGGAGACAAAATCCACGATTTCCGCTTCTGCAAAAATTTGCACATTTAAACTTAGCACGGAGTGTTTGCTCTTAAATTCTCCTTTCATGCAGATTTTTTCCGCCACTTCTTTTTGAACTAATAAAACAATTAATTCCGGAACATTCGGCTCAACACCCAAAGAACTTTTCTCCACAATTTCATCTTTCAAAAAATGATTGATAAGAGGTGAAGTAATGTAATAAGGAATATTAGAAATAATTTTGAATTTTGAATTTTTAATTTTGAATTTTAAAGCATCTTCATTTAAGATTTCTATATTTTTGAAATCATAAGTTGTTGATTTCAGCAGTGGCAAAAGTTTTGAATCGAGTTCAATTGAGGTGACATGATTTGCATGTTTTGCGAGTTCAGTTGTTAACACTCCAATACCAGGACCAATTTCCAAAACCTCATCCTGGTCTCCCACTTCTCCCGCCTTAACAATTTTTCCTAAAACTTTTTTATTAATAAGAAAATTCTGTCCAAGTTTTTTTTGAGCCAATAAATTATATTTTATCAACAAGTTTTTAATTTGGGCAGGATTTGTTAAGTCAAAAGACATTTTGAAGTGGCAGTTAATCTGTTAAAATTTTAGCAGTTTTTTCTTTTTTTCCTATTGAATTTTGACTTGGAGAAATTTCGAAGCATAACCGCCAAATTGCCTAGGTTTGATGATGGCCGGGTGGATTTTACTAATGCAGGTTATGCTTTTGTTTTGAGTTGTTTTATCAAGTTCCAAAATGAGATTTTACTTTTAAAAAGGAGCAATCAAGTTTCCACCCATCAGGGCAAATGGCATACAGTAGCCGGATATATTGACGAAGAAATTGATTTGAAGGCCAAAGCTTTGAAAGAACTAAATGAAGAAATCGGCCTTACGGAAGATTTGATTGATTCATTTGTTTTTGGTGAACCTTACGAAAGATTGGATTCGAGCGTGAATCGTACTTGGCATGTTTATCCGATATTAGCTAATTTGAAAACTAGACCAAAGATTACTTTGGATTTTGAGCACACGGAATATCAATGGATGCAACTGAAAAATATTGATAAACTGGATTTGGATTTGGTACCGAATTTTAAGTTGAGTTTAGCAAAAGTGATGAGATCTAAATATATCTGATTTATTTGCTAAAATTTAAAAAGGTTTTTACTATAACAGTAGTAACAAAAAATGTAAATTTAAAAATATGTGATTATGTCAAAATTAGCAATTTTTGATGGGAAGAAAATCCGTAGGTATTGGGATAGTGATAAAGAAAAATGGTATTTTTCTGTAGTGGATGTGGTTGGGGTTTTAAGTAACAGTAGTGATCCTAGAAATTATTGGAAGGTGTTGAAAATGCGCTTGAAATCTGAAGGAAATCAAACGGTTACAAATTGTAACCAGTTGAAATTGTTAGCAGAGGATGGGAAAATGCGAAAAACAGATGTAGCTGATACTGAAACGTTGTTTAGAGTTATTCAATCAATTCCTTCTTCAAATGCTGAACCTTTTAAATTATGGTTAGCTAAAGTTGGACACGAAAGAGTTCAAGAAACTGATGATCCTGAGCTTGCTTTGGATCGAGCTATGAAAACATATTTGCAAAAAGGATATTCGAAAGAGTGGATTAATCAGCGACTTAAAAGTATTGAAATTCGAAAAGAACTTACTGATGAATGGGAAAAATGTGGAGTTAAAGAAAATAAGGAATTTGCAATTTTGACTGATGAGATAACTTTTGCATGGGCAGGACTTCACATAAAAGATTATAAAAAGCATAAAAATTTAAAAACTGAGAATTTAAGAGATAATATGACAAATCTTGAATTAGTTTTAAACATGCTTGCTGAAGCTACAACGACAGAAATCTCAAAAGAAGTTAAACCAAAAATATTTGAAGAAAATAAAAAAGTTGCAAAAGAAGGAGGTCAAATTGTAGGGAATACAAGAAAAGAAATTGAAAATAAGACTGGTAAGAAAGTGATTTCTGCGAGTAATATGAAGTTAACTAAACAATTAAATAAATAATTTTATAAAGTTTTTTAAACCTATGTTCAAAGACGTAAACCAAAAACAATCATTTCCTGAGCTTGAAAAAAATATTATTAAATTCTGGAAAGAACAGAAAATTTTTGAAAAATCTGTGGAAGGTAAAATTGATGCGAAAGATTATATTTTTTATGATGGGCCTCCATTTGCAACAGGGCTTCCTCATTATGGTCATATTTTGGCAGGAACAATGAAAGATGTTGTGCCAAGATATTTCACAATGAAAGGATTCAAAATTGAAAGAAAATTTGGCTGGGATTGTCATGGACTTCCTGTTGAATATGAAGTTGAAAAAGAACTTGGAATTTCAGGACGAAAAGATATTGAAGAAAAAATGGGAATTGCTGAGTTTTGTGAAAAATGTAGATCAATTGTTTTGCGCTATACCAAAGAATGGGAAGAAACTGTTTCCAGAACTGAAAGATGGGTGGATTTCAAAAATGATTACAAAACAATGGATCCAACTTATATGGAATCTATTTGGTGGGTTTTTTCGCAACTTTGGGAAAAAGGTTTGGTGTATGAAGGACATAAACCAATGCATATCTGTCCTCGATGTACGACTCCACTCTCCAATTTCGAAGTTACACAAGGTTACAAAGACATAACTGATATTTCAGCAACAGCGAAATTTAAAGTTAAAAATTTAGAAAATACATTTATTTTAGCTTGGACAACAACTCCATGGACTTTGCCGGGAAATGTTCTTTTGGCTGTAGGAGAAGATATTGAATATGCTTATGTCAGCCATAATAAATTTGATAATGATGGCAAAGAAATTGGCACAGAAAATGAAACTTATATTTTAGCAAAAGATTTAATTTCAAAATACTTTGGACAGGAAGAAGGACTTTATAAAATTCACAAAATTGTGAAAGGAAAAGATTTAGTTGGTTTTAAATATGAACCTTTATTCTCATATTTCAAAGATACAAAAAATGCTTTTAGAGTAGTAACTGCTGATTTTGTCTCTATAACTGATGGTACTGGAGTTGTGCATATTGCAACTGCATTTGGAGAAGATGATTTTATACTGAGGACAAAAGAAAATGTCCCTTTGGTAAGGCATGTAAATATGGATGGAACATTTATAGATGAAGTAAAAGATTTCGCAGGAGAAAACGTAAAACCAAAAGATGATCCAACCAAAACTGATCGTAAAATCGCTGACTGGCTTGAACAACATGGGAAACTTTTTAAAGCAGAAAAGTATAAGCATTCATATCCTCATTGTTGGAGATGTGATAGTCCACTTCTTAATTATGCGACTTCAAGCTGGTTTGTGAAAGTTGAAGAAATTAAATCAAAAATGATTGAGGCCAACAAAACTATTCATTGGGTGCCAGATCATGTTGGATCAGGTCGTTTTGGTGATTGGTTAGAAAATGCTAGAGATTGGTGTGTCTCGAGAAATAGATTTTGGGGGGCTCCAATTCCACTTTGGAGAACAGAAAGTGGAGAAGTTATTTGTATTGGAAGTATTGCTGAACTTGAAAAATTAAGTGGGCAAAAAGTTACTGATCTTCATAAACATTTTGTTGACAAAGTTACTTTTGAAAAGGATGGAAAAGTTTATAAAAGAATTCCTGAAGTTCTTGATTGCTGGTTTGAATCAGGCGCAATGCCTTACGCTCAAATGCATTATCCATTTGAAAACAAAGAAAAATTTGAGAAAAATTTCCCAGCAGAATTTATTGCTGAAGGACTTGATCAAACTAGAGGTTGGTTTTATACGTTAGTTGTTCTTGGAGTTGCTTTGTTTGGAGTTTCACCATTCAAAAATGTAATTGTGAATGGACTTGTTTTGGCTGAGGATGGTAAAAAAATGAGCAAAAGATTAAAAAACTATCCAGAACCAAGTATTATTTTTGAAAAACATGGTGCAGATGCTTTGCGTTTTTATTTAATGAATTCACCAGTTGTAAAAGCTGAGCCTTTACGCTTTTCTGAAAAAGGAGTTGAGGAGGTTGTGAAAAAAGTTTTGTTGCCACTTTGGAATAGTTATAGTTTTTTTGTAACTTATGCAAATATTGACAAGTTTGAAGCATCAAACTCACCCCTAACCCCTCTCTTAAAAGAGAGGGGAATAGGGGCTGGGGGTAAAGGGGTGAGTTTTAACAAACTTGATAAATGGATTTTGTCAGAATTACAACTTTTGATTCGAGAAGTTACCAAGCAAATGGATCTTTATGATTTGCAGAAAGCAAGTGAACCGATTGCAAAATTTGTTGATGGGCTTACAAATTGGTATATAAGAAGAAGTAGAAGAAGATTTTGGAAATCAGAAAATGACACTGATAAAATGGAAGCTTATCAGACTTTGCATGTTGTTTTGACAAAACTCTGCCAAGTAATTGCCCCATTCTGTCCAGCCATTGCTGATGAAATTTATAAAAATCTTACAAATGAAGAATCTGTACATTTAACTATGTGGTCAGAAGTTGACGCGAAATTAATTGATGAAAATTTGAGCAATGAAGTTGATTTAACAAGAAAAATTGTAACTTTGGGACACAACATTAGATCTCAAAAAAATATCAAAGTAAGACAACCTTTGAAAAAAGTTCGTGTTGCCTTGCCTGCAAAAATTAATTTTGAATTAGAAACAAATGTGATTTGTGAAGAATTAAATATAAAAGAAATTGAATTTTTGAATAGCGCATCTGAAATCGCAGAATACAGTCTTAGTCCAAATGCCAGAGTTCTTGGTCCTAAATATGGGAAAGAAGTTCAAAACATCATCAAAGTGGCAAAAGAAGGAAAATTTGAAATTTTGGGAGATGGAAAAATTAAAATTTTGGAATATATTTTGGAACCTTCTGAATTCGAATTAGGATTCAAAGGCAAAGAAGGATTTGATGTTGCTAGCGAGGCTGGAATTGTGGTTGCACTTGATACGGAAGTTACGGAAGATTTGAAATTAGAAGGAATTGCAAGGGATTTAGTAAGGACAATTCAGGATATGAGGAAGGAAGCAGGATATAATGTGAGTGATAGGATAGTGATCAGTGGTCAGTGGTCAGTGATCAGTGATGAAATGAAAAAAGTTTTAGAAAAATTTGGGGAATATATTAAAAAAGAAACGCTTTGTAATGAGTTTATGTCTGATGGGCAGTTTGATTTGGAAAAAGAAGTGGAGGTTGAAGGGGAGATGGTGAAGATTGGGGTGAGGAAATAAATTTTTATTGATTTTCGATCTCCATAGATAAAATTGTAATTTTAGCGAATTCAGCTCTGGTAATGAAAGTTTCCGGTTTGAAATACACCCCGTCTTCCGTTGTATAGCCCTGGACAATGTTTTTTGCAAACGCGCTAAGGATATATTTCGCATACCAAGCCTTATTATTTACATCTTTGAAGATATTGCTGACGTTTTCGACAAAAGTCATTTGGTTAGCTTCAAAAATTATTTTCATGGCCTGCCCTCTAGTGATAAAGCCATCTGGTCTTACAGTATTGTCATTATAGCCGTTAATTATTTCATGATGATAAGCGGTAAGAATGATATTGTAAGCCCAATGAGATGGATCAAGATCAGTAAAAATATTTTCTTCAGGCAAATAAGTATCTATATCTATATGACTACTGTTTAAAATAATTTTAATAGCCTCTGCTCTGCTAATGTACTGGTCAGGGCAAAAATTATTTTTGTTATCACAGCCTGATGCTAATTTTAAATCATATAATTTTTGGATGTAATCCTTCGCCCAAGACTGGTAATAATCAAGCTTAAGTTGAGTTTCAGAGTTATTTATAGAGACATTAGTATTTTGAGTGGATTCGTTATTAGTGGTTAGATCAAGATTATCTGAACTGTTATCATTATTATTTTGTATTTTTTGTTCTTTTGTATTTATTAAATTATTGAGGTCAGTTGATTTACTGCCATTGGTGGCGTCATCATCGTAATTAATAACTGTGACGTCGCCAGGATTTAGATTGTCATAATTAGAATCATTAGAAACCGCATTGCTTAAAATAATAGAATATGTTTGATGTCCATCTGTTACTAGATCATCAGCGCCAGTTACAGTCACTGTTTGAGGGATAGACCAGTTGGCGCTGGTAAAAGTCAAAGACATTGGAGAGACAGTACCTTCAGTGGTGTCACTGCTGGCAATAGTGATATTGACATCAGCCGTAGCCTGGGAAGTTAATATGATGGTGAAAGTAGCCGTATCACCACTCTCGGTAGTATGATCTAAAATCGCGCTGACGGTAATACCAGCATTATCATCATCATTATTAATGACGGTAACGTCATCAGGATTTAAATTGTTATAATTAGAATCATCAGAAACCGCACTATCCAAAATTATAGTATAACTTTGGTTGCCATCTGCTATTGAATCATCAATTCCAGTTACGGTTATTGTTTGAGGAGTAGACCAATTGGCTTCTGTGAAAGTCAAAGACGCCGGAGAGACAGTGCCTTCGGTTGTGTCGCTACTGGCAATAGAAATATTGACGTCAGCGGTGGATTGAGAAGTTAACACGACCGTGAATGAAGCCGTACCGTTATTTTCCGTGGTGTGGCTGGAAATTGCACTAACGGTGATATTGGCCACATCATCATCATTGTTAATTACGGTTACGTCATCAGGATTTAAATTGTTATAATTAGAATCATCAGAAACCGCACTATCCAAAATTATAGTATAACTTTGGTTGCCATCTGCTATTGAATCATTAACTCCAGTTACGGTTACTGTTTGAGGAATAAACCAATTATTGTTGGTGAAAGTTAAGGAAGAAGCAGAAGTTACGCCTTCCGTATTATCACTAGAATGAATGTTAAGACTAACATTACTGGTCGGTTCACTATTTAGTACAACGGTAAATGAAGCTGTACCGCCATTTTCAGTGGTAGGGCCTGAAATGGCATTGATATTGATGTTAGGTAGGCCTCCGCCTAAATAAACATAAGCCTCACCTTTTCCATTATCATATAAGTTAGCACCAATAATAATATCACTACAGCTATCAGCATTGGTATCTCCAGCCGTTGCTACTGCTCGGCCAAAATAAATAGAGGCTTGTTCGCCTGAAATAGTCCAGCTAGGGGACGTAAGTAAACCTGATGCTGAACCGTAATAAACAAAAACTTTCCCAGCATCTACTATTTCTGTGTTGTATAAATTAGCACCAATAATTATATCGTCATATCCGTCGCAGTTTACATCGCCGGCCATTGAAACTCCGATGCCAAAATCAGCGCTGGTTTGATTGCCCTCAGCTGTCCAATCAGGCGAAGTAGAGGGGCCATTGTCTGAGCCATAATAAACAAAAACTGTTCCTTCATCAACTTCACCATTATCGTAAACGTGTGCTCCTATCATGATATCGCCATATCCATCATTATTGACGTCACCTGCTGTCGATAAATAATTAGCAAATTGACTATTCGCTTGATTGCTTTCCACTTGCCAATCAGGTGAAGAAGATAATCCATCGATTGAACCATTGAATATAAAAGCGCTTCCTTCTTTTGTTTGCCCATTGGTATAGAAATTAGCGCCAATTAGGACATCATCATAACCGTCAGCATTAGTATCTCCAGCCGTTGACACAGCTATACCAAATTGAGCGTTAACTTGATTGCTTTCGTAAGTCCAATCAGGCGAAACGGAAAGACCACTATCTGAGCCGTAGTAAACAAAAGCTTTACCTTCATTATCTTCTCCATTGTCGTAATGTACAGAACCAACAACGATATCGTCATAACCGTCACCATTAACATCCCCTGCTGTTGCCACAGAATTACCAAGTTTAGCATTGGCTTGATTACTTTCGTAGGTCCAATCAGGTGAAGCCGAAAGGCCACTTGCCGAACCATAGTAAACAAAAGCTTTTCCTTCATCCACTTCTCCATTATCATATAATAATGATCCAATAATTACATCATCATAGTTATCATTATTAACATCTCCTGCGTTTGCTACTACCCAACCAAATTGAGCATTTTCCTGATCAGCTTCGACTGTCCAGTCTGTTGAAGCGGAAAGACCATTAGCTGAGCCATAATAAACAAAAACTTTACCGGCATCAGCTACTCCGGTGTCATACATATAAGCACCAATAATTACATCATCATAGCCATCACCATTAACGTCACCAGCGGTTGATGCTGATTTGGCAAAATATTCATTTGTTTGATCGCCCAAGCCGATCCATACTGGATTGGAAGCTAGTGGATCAATTGTAATAGGATAAACAGCATTTGTATCATCGATAATATAGGAAAGTGTATGAGAGGTAGAATCGAACTCATATTTACCTGAGAGTTCTTCCCCGTTAGCATCTACAATATGTAAAGAGCTAAAGTGTAATAATTTTTTATTGGCATTAAAAAATAAAAGACTGTTTCGAATTATTTGTGCTGATAGATCATCATTAATTTTTGCCATAATTTGTAAAGATCCACTGCCTGATATTTTATTCTCAAGGGAAAAATTTTGTTTAATGCCGTTAGGAGTATTTTGGTACCATATTTTAATTCCATTATTATATAGAAGAGTGACGGTCTTCTGTTCTATATTAGCTGAAATGCTTTCAAATTGTGCTGGAATGATCTTATTTCCTGTGCGAGATAATCCTTGGAATTGATAGTTTATTTGCCAGTTTCCATCGGTATTTTGATTTTTAGCTTGAGTTATCCATCCATTCTGAGAGAAATATGAGCGTAAGCCTTGCAGGCTATTAACCATATGCCAAGTTTCTTGATTGGATTCGTTTTTTGATACTAGTTTTGGTTGCATTTCTTGGTCCAAAATACTGTTTTGAATTTTTTCATCAATATCAGTATTTGTTTTTATCTGATTATTTTTTACGCCCCAAATCACTAAGACTATTAGCAATAAGATAAGGACACTGAGATATTTGTATTTATTTTTTTGAAGTGTTTTTTGTGCTTTAGCGAAATTAAATAACATAATTTGATTTAATAAACAAACATATAATCTTTATATTTTAACATATTTTCATATAATAATTAAAGTCATTTCGCTGCTTAAGATTTTTTTATCGTGATGCTAATATGTAGCTCAAAAAAACTAAAAATGTTCATAGCCTTTTGGCATGGGTAGTTTTTTGCCATTGAAGTCAATGAGGTGGAGACCTTTTGATTTTGGCAGGATTTCACCAACGATGTGGGATGAATGTTTGAAGGATTTAAGGTTGGAAAGTTTTTTGTAATTAATTTTGGAGATGGTATAGCAGAGTTCAAAGTCTTCACCACCAGATAAAGCCCATTGATATGGATCTTTATTGAGAAATTTCCCCATGGCAATAACTTCTTTTGATAATGGAATTTTTGATTTATAAACAATAGCTCCCACTTTTGACTGCTCGCAAATATGTCTAACTTCAGAAGCAAGCCCATCAGAAATATCAATCATGGATGAAACATAATTTTTCAAAATCAATCCAGCATCAAGCCTACAATGAGGTTCCAAATTTTCATTAATGCAAAATTTTTGAAATCCAAATTCTTCATTTTTCATTTTCAATTTTTCATTTTTTCTCAAATACTCCAGTCCTGCCCAAGAGCCACCTAAATTTCCAGTAACACAAATTAAATCACCTGTTTTTGCGCCTGATCTTTTGATACATTTATTTCTTTCTACTTCACCAATAACAGTGACATTTACACAAATCAAATCGCCGTGAGTGAGGTCGCCCCCGATGAGAGAAGGTATAGGAGGTTTTTTAAAAAATTTATTCCAAAAATTCATTCTAGATTTGAAACCTTTATAAAAATCAGATATAAAATCTTCTTCATTCATTTTTTTTGAAATACATAAAGAAACTAATAAATATTTTGGCATCCCACCCATGGCCGCAATATCACTTATAGATGCTTCAAAAGCTTTGATCCCAATTTGTTTTGGATTGCTCCATTTTAACGAAAAATGATCTTCTTCCACATACATGTCCGTTGTAATGATTTCGAAAAAATTTCCTCTATCAATAATTGCGCAATCATCGCCAATAGATTTTACTAATTTAAGATCAGTGTTTGGGAACGTTTTGTTGATTTTGGTGATAATGGAAAATTCCGACATGCAGGGAGTAGGAAAAATTAATTTTTAAGACTTTTTTGCCTTAAATAATGATCAGCAATGACTAGCCAGCACATGGCTTCTATCACTGGCACAGCTCGAGGCAGTAAACATGGATCATGACGGCCTTTTGGTAAAGTTGGATCTAGTTTCTCAAGCTGAATGGAGGAGGTAGGTTTGACAGCTATTTGCATGATGATAGGTCTGCCATTGGTAATACCTCCATACATACCATTCTCATTTTTATTATTTTCCGAGCCTTTTAAATGAGCGACATTAAAGCCCGCACCGTATTGGAAGCCTAAAACTGCATTAACACTTAGCAAAGCTTTAGCAAAATCTGCTTTGATTTTATCAAAAACAGGTTCGCCAAGCCCAACCGGACAATCAAGGATTTGCACTTCAATAATGCCTCCTAAGGAATCGTTTTTTTCTTTAGTTCTCAAAATTAGCTTTTCCATTTTTTTTGCAATTTTCAAATCAGCGGCTCGGACAGAATTTTTTTCAATCACTGTGACATCAGGATTTTCTACAATTAAATTTTGAATTTGTTTGGTATAGGCAAAAATTTGAGTTTTAATATTAAAATGAGAAAGCATTTTTTTGGCGATTGCTCCGGCAGCTACCCTGACAGCCGTTTCTCTGGCTGAAGCCCTGCCGCCGCCTCGATAATCTCTGATGCCGTATTTTAGATCATAACTTTCATCAGCATGTTGTGGTCGGTAGAGGTTTTTTAGTGAGGCATAATCTTGACTATGTTGATTTTTGTTCCAAATAATGAAAGAAATTGGTGTCCCAGTAGTCTTACCTTCAAAAACGCCTGATAAAATTTCCACTTTATCTTCTTCTTGTCTGGCCGTAGTTATCAGGCTTTGCCCAGGACGCCGACGGTCTAAATCAAACTGGATATCATTTTCAGATAAAAAAATATGGGGGGGACAGCCATCAATAACACCACCAATAGCTTTACCATGAGACTCTCCCCAGCTAGTTACGCGAAAAATATGACCAAAAATACTTCCCATAATACAGCTATTAGCTATTAACTTTCAGCTCATTTCTTCTTTTTTGCCTTTGCTTTCGTCGTTTTAGTAGCGCTAGATTTTTTGGTGATTTTTTTTTCTTTCTTTTCTTTCGTTTCCGTTTTTATTTTTTCCTGAATTTTTTCTAAGGGAGCTGTTGGATTTTGTTCTTGTTTTTCCTTCTCTTCTTCAATTTCGTCAAGAATGTTTTTGGTTTTTTTCTTTTTTGCTTCTTCTTTCATTTGTTTAAGTTTTTCCGCTTGTTCCATTCTTGCTTTAAATCTTTCTACTCTACCGCTGGCATCAACAATTTTTTTCTTGCCAGTATAGAAGGGGTGACAGTGCGAACAGACTTCCACTTTGGTCTCTTTTACAGTGTTGCCGTATTGAAAACTTGCTCCACAGGTGCATTGTGCTTTAGCATCTTTGTAGTAAGTTGGATGAATGGTGGTTTTCATATTAAAAAATTATTTCTTTAATTTACGTTTTTTGAATCCGGAAAAGGATTTTTTTGTTTTTTTGACATTTGTGCCTGTTTTTTCATTTTTCTCGGTTTCTGAAAATTTCGTCTCTTGGTTATTTTTGTTACCTTGTTTATCTTGAGCTTTGGAAATGTACTTTAAAATAATAATAATTGCAAGTAAAATAATTATAGATACCCCAATCCATGAATACAAAGTATAATCTTTGATGATAATTCCAAAATTGAATACTCTATTTTGTCCTAATTCATCACTAACTTTGATAGTGCCTTCATATTGTCCGGTTTTGCTGAAAATGTAGGTGATTTTTGGTTGAGTGAATTCTTGATTGTCAATTTTCCATAAAAATTTGACACTTTCTCCTTTGGGATCGTAAGATTTAGAGGCATCAAAAGTAATTTCATCGTTAACGGCTGCGACAATTTGGGTTTTGTTAAATGCAATAATTGGAGCCGGATTATATGGAAATTCGTCATTTTGATCTAAGATGACATCATTGTCGTCGTCGGTATCGGCATTATTACCAATACCATCGCCATCGCTATCTTTTGCCTCTTTGGGATCAAGAGGAAAAACATCCTCTTTATCATTTACCTGGTCATCATCAGTATCAGCTTTGAGAGGATCAGTGCCAAGAATTTTTTCTTCTACATCAGAAATGCCATCGCCATCGTCATCATCATCTTTATTATTACCGAGACCATCTTTGTCATTGTCTAAACATTCAGTGGAGTCAGTTGGGAAAGCATCCGCAGTGTTAAGGCAGCCATCATTATCAGCATCTTCATCCGCATTATCACCAAGGCCGTCACCATCACTGTCACGACATTCAGCTCGATTTAAGGGGAAAACATCTTCAGCATCCAAACAGCCGTCATTGTCATCATCAGGATCATATTTGTTAGCAATAGTATCTTTATCAGTATCTTGTTCAACTGTGAATTTGATGGAAGTGCTGTTGTTATTCGGATTATCGCCAGTGGCATCCCATGGCTGGATTGATACCATAATTTCATTAGCGCCATGTTTGCCATTCCAGGAAATGAAAACATCATCAGTTCCACCGGCAATAACTGATACAGGTTGGTCAGAACCGATTTTTTCTCCAGTAGATTTCAACTTAAAACTTACCATACCAATACTATCTGAAGCTCCATTGTTTTTTACTCTAGCATAAACAACAATTGGCTTGCTATCGATGGGGCTTTTTGGCGATAGCCAGACACTTGACTGATCAAGGCTTAAATCTCCTCCTGAAGCTGCTAGCAGGGAACAGGGGAAAAAGAGCAGAACTAAAATAGTTAGTGAAAATATATGTTTTTTCATAAGGTAGGTAATGAATTTAAATTATTAGCTTGTTAGTAATAACGTCGTTCTATAAAAGTACAACTTGAGCTTCTTCTTCCTTAGTAGTATTCGTTTCACTTTGAATTTGATCTTTTTCTGATTTGTTAATTAAGGAAAAAGAGACCACTTTGTCGCCAGAGTTTAACCTCATAATATGTACTCCCTGAGTGGCCCGCCCAATAGAAGGAATATCTTGTATCGCCATTCTAATAGTTTGTCCATTTTTTGAAATTAAGACAATATCTGGATTCTTATCGCTCTCAATTATTTTTGCGCCGATAATTTTACCGGTTTTAGGTGAGATATTAGCAGTCTTAACACCGCCAGCTCCTCTCGCTGTTAGTCGATAAGAGCTAATATTACTCATTTTGCCCAGACCGTTTTCCATGACCACTAATAACTTGGCTTCTTCGTTTTCGACAATATCCATTTCTACTACTTCATCGTCAGTTTTTAGGCGCACACCACGCACACCGGTAGAGGCTCGTCCCATCGATCTGACATCGTTTTGATTGAATACCACTGCTTTACCGTTTTTTGTTACCAAGACGATTTTATTGTTTTCATTGCATTGCCTTACCCACTTAAGTTCATCCCCCTGTCTAATGTTGATAGCAATAATACCGGTTTTCCTGACATTTTGAAAGTTAGAGATTTCGGTTTTTTTCACCGTGCCGCGTTTGGTAGACATAAAGAAATATTTTTCTAGTGATTTTTCGTCATCATTTAACATAGCGGTAACTCGTTCTTCGTCCTGTAATTGTAAAATATTGACAATAGCTTGACCTTTGGCAATACGTGAAGCTTCTGGAATTTCATACACTGGTAGTTTGAATACCCGGCCCTTATTGGTGAAAAACAACATTTCATCGTGGTTTTTGGCAAAGCGGCAAATAATGATGGCATCTTCTTCTTTGGTGGTTAGTCCGATAATGCCTTTGCCGCCACGATTTTGATTTTTGAAGGTATCAGAGCTGATTCTTTTGATGTAATTTTGGGCTGTTAGCATTATAACCATGTCGCTGTTTGGCACTACGTCTTTAATTGATAATTTGTCTAATTCATGAGGGATAATCTGTGTTTTTCGATCGTCTTTGAATTTTTCTTTAACTTCATCAAGTTCGTTACGCATAATCTCAATTACTTTTTTAATATCTGCTAGAATTGCCTCTAATTCTTTGATTAAATTCATTTTTTCGGTATATTCATCATCGATTTTTTTCCTTTCCAGCCCTGCCAAAGTATGTAATCTCATTTCTAATATAGCTTCTGCCTGCTTATCGGAGAGGGAGAATTTTTTTACCAAAGCCACATGAGCTTCTTCTTTGGTGTCTGACGCTCGAATAGTTGTAATCACATCGTCAATGTTATCTAAAGCAATTTTTAAGCCTTCCAGAATATGAGTTCTGGCTCTGGTGATTTTTAACTCAAATTTGGTGCGATTGGTAATCATTTCTTTTCTGTGCTCAATGAAATATTCAAGCACTTGCTTGAGATTCAGTAATTTAGGCTGTAAACCGCCGACCAAAGCAATCATGTTCATATTGAAAGTGCTTTGTAGGGGCGTTAATTTATATAGTTGATTTAAAACTTTGTTGGGATAGGAGTCTTTTTTTAACTCAATGACAATGCGAATACCGACCTTGTTAGATTCATCTCGAATATCAGTAATGCCCTGAATTTTTTTGTCTCGTACCAGATCAGCAATCTTGGATACCAAAACGGCTTTATTGATTTGGTAGGGAATTTCATGAATAAGAATTTGGAATTTACCATTTTTTAATTCCTGAATTTCGCTTTTTGATCTAATCACCACGCCACCCCTGCCAGTAGCATACATTTGGGTAAGGTTTTCCTTGCCATAAATGATGCCGCCGGTAGGAAAATCAGGACCTTTTACAAACTGCATCAAGTCTTCTATGGAGCAATCTGGATTTTGAGATAAGTAAACGATAGCATCAATAATTTCCGTTAAATTATGAGGAGGAATATTGGTGGCCATGCCTACCGCAATACCCATGCTACCATTGATAATCAGATTAGGGATTCTGGTCGGTAACACTTTTGGTTCTTTTCTGGAGCCGTCATAATTATCCATCCATTCCACAGTTTCTTTGTCAATATCATTCAAAATTTCTTCGGCAATTTTTTCCATTTTTGCCTCGGTATACCTCATGGCAGCCGCGTTATCACCATCAATTGAACCGAAATTTCCTTGTCCGTTGATGAGTGGATAGCGAAGCGAAAAGTCTTGAGCCATTCTGACCAGGGAATCATATACAGCACTATCTCCATGCGGGTGATATTTACCAAGCACGTCACCTACTATTCTGGCTGATTTAACATATTTAGAACTTGACTTTAAGCCGCCTTCATTCATGGCATATAAGATACGACGATGTACTGGTTTTAAGCCGTCGCGAACATCAGGTAAAGCTCTAGCTACAATTACGCTCATGGCATAATCTAAATAGCTTGTTTGCATTTCTTCGGTGATATCTCTGTTGATAACCTTGGAATTAAATAAGGAAGTTCCTTCAGGATTTGCTTGATTATTTGAAGACGTTGAATTTTCGTTATCTGACATAGGTTGGTTTGTAAAGTTTGTAAAATGGGCAAAGAATTTGTGGTGATTTTTGGTCATTAATTCTCACACAATACGAATGATAACATTTTTTTTGTAAATTTGTAGTAAAAATTCATGTTTTCCAGGTTATTTTTGGTTTTTTGGCAATAAAAACAGGGTTTTTGCAATATAGTGCGTTTTTTAGCAAATGGTTTTTGTGCTATAATTTATAGATAATAATTTGAACTTATGTCTGACGAACCAATTCAATCTAAAACTAATATTGCTAATATTTCAAGCGTTAAGCAAGATAGCGACTTGAAAGTCAAAGTGGACGATGTTTCTCCAGTAGCGGAGATAAAAAACATGCCATGGAAAGGAAAATTTGCTGATATCATGGAACAGCATGTGGAAGTTAGGGATAGAAAAATGGAAGATGCTAAACTAGAGAAGCATTCGTCTTCAAAAGCAAATGATGATCAGCGAAGTTTACCAATTAAGGAGGCAAAACCAGAAGATGTAGTAGAGTTATCACCATCAGTTAAGCGGAAAGAACAAATAGATGAAAAAGATCAGAAAGTGCTAAAAAATGATGACTTAAGCGTTAAAGCAAGTGAGAAACCAGTTACCAATGCTGGTAAAATCGCTAAATCTCTTGATCAAAAACTTAATTTTTTCCAGTCATTATTTGCCACTAAAAAAGAGATCTTAACTAAGGATAATAAATCGGACATAAAAGAAGAAGAAATTAATTTTTCTAAATTAACGCCAAATGAGCGTCAGGAGATTTTGAATATTGAAAAAGATTTTAATCAAGGTATGGCCAGCGTTTTTGACTTGATAGCTCCTTCTTCGTTTGAAGTGAATTTTGATCATTTGCGAATAGAGGGATTGTATGCGCAAAGTTATTACATTTTTTCTTATCCTCGTTTTATTGAAGCCAATTGGTTATCACCAGTGGTGAATTTTGATATAACTTTTGATATTTCTCAGTTTATTTATCCCACTACTTCGGAAAAAATTATGAGGGTCTTAAAGAAAAAAGTTGCTCAAATGCAATCCACAATTCGCATGAATGCAGAAAAAGGCAAAGTGCATGATCCGGCGATTGAAACTTCTTTGCAAGATGCTGAACAATTGAGAGTGGAATTGCAAAGAGGGCAGGAAAGATATTTCCAATTCGCTTTGTATATTACTGTTTATGCGGAAGATAGCGATAAATTAAAAAAAATTGAAAAACAATTGCAAAGTTTGTTAGGTGGTAAATTAGTTATAACCAAAAGAGCTGATTTCCAGATGGAGCAAGCTTTCACTTCCACCTGTCCTCTGGGATTGGATCAGGTGGAAATTTTCCGTAATATGAATACCTCGCCACTCTCTACGACTTTTCCTTTTAGTTCATCAGATTTAACTTCTAATGAAGGGATTTTGTATGGAATTAATAGACATAACGACAGTTTGATTATTTTCGATAGATTTTCTTTGGAAAATGCCAATTCCGTAGTTTTTGCCAAATCAGGCGCTGGTAAATCATACGCGGTAAAATTGGAAATTTTGAGAAGCATGATGTTAGGGTCTGATGTGATTGTTATTGATCCGGAAAATGAATATGAAGCCCTGGCAAACACTGTGGGGGGCACATATCTGAAAGTATCATTAAATTCTGACAGACGCATTAATCCATTTGACCTGCCTAAACCAATTGATGCTGATGAAATGAAGCCGGGAGATTTGCTTAGAACTTCGATAATTAGTTTAAGTGGACTTTTGAAATTAATGTTGGGAGAAGTGAGTCCAGCGGAGGAAGGGATTATAGATAAAGCTTTGCTTGATGTTTACGCCACTCGTGGTATTACCATGGACACGCCTAATCCAGGAGATTTTGAACCTCCAACCATGGATGATTTTTACAATGTTTTATCTTCCATGGAGGGGGCGACGCCATTATCCCAAAGATTGACCAAATATGTCTCCGGTACTTATGCTGGTATATTTAATAAAGCTACTAATATTAATTTGGAAGAAGGGATGATGGTTTTTTGCATTAGGGATTTGGAAGAAGCTTTACGACCAATTGCCATGTATATTATTTTAAATTATATTTGGAACATGGTCAGAGGGAAACTTAAGAAAAGAATATTGGTTATTGATGAGGCTTGGACAATGATGAGGCACAAAGATTCTGCTGAATTTTTATTTGGTTTAGTCAAAAGAGCCAGAAAATATTATTTGGGAGTTTCAACAATCACTCAGGATGTTGAAGATTTCTTAAATAGCGAATTGGGCAAGCCGATTATTACAAATTCATCAATGCAATTGTTGTTGAAGCAAGCGCCATCAGCTTTGGATGCTTTGACAAAAACATTTAATTTAACGCAAGGAGAAAGATATATGCTGCTTAACAGTGGGGTTGGGCAGGGATTATTTTTTGCCGGGCTGAAACACGTGGCTTTGCAGATTATCGCTTCATATAGCGAAGATAAAATCGTTACCACCAATCCGGAAGAAATTTTGAAACAAAGGGGGGGAGGGTATGCGTAAAAAATTTTGAATTTTAAATTTTGAATTTTGAATTGGGAAGGGAAAGTGTGAAGGAGTGAAGGAGGAAGGTAATGGTCATTTTGGCCTATCTAGAATCTTTTGTACATAATAAATTAAAAACAAAAATGGATCAAGGATTGGCAACAGACACTGGTTTATTGTTAAAAGATGATGAGACTCAAAGAGATGAAAAAGTAAAAGAAAATTTAGATATTCAGATTGTTACGGCTACAGAAGAGAATTTTACAGAAGCTGATATTATTAAATTAATGCGAGAATTTTGTGTTGAGACATTTGATCCAATAGGAGGATCTACAGTTGAAGCTAGGAATCAAATAAGAAAAACTTTAAAAAATACAGATGATAAGACTTTGATGAATAATATAGAAGAGACATTGGAACCTACACCTGTGGGATTTTTTATTAAAAGTTTACAAAGAAATGTGCAAAAGATGAATAAATTAGTTAAAGAAGGGAATGTACAGTTGGCTTTATGTAATGGTAAAGTTATAGGAGCTATAGCGGCTCGAATTGGAGGTAAAATGGCCGATGGAAGAGCTGTTTATGAATTTACTCAGGCAATAGTGCTACCAGAGTTTAGAAAGAGAAATATATATACACAAATAAAAGATACTTTAATAATAAAATTAAGATCTAAAAATGTTAATTGTGGGTTTATATCATCAACTGAAAATCCATCAGTAATAAAATACTGTCAAGAACATAACTGGGCAGAAAAAACGTTAGATGAATGTCTTTCTATAATATTGGCAAGACCAGATTTAGATGAAGTTTATATAAGATATTTAAAAGAATGGGTTGAAAAACATAAACTAAGATCGGAATGGAAAGTTTTTATAAATGATCCTTTAAATGAATAATAAATCAATAGGCGAAATAAGATCTTCCAAGCTTTTTTCACCATTATCCTCTAAAACAAAATCCGCGGCTTTTTCGTATTTTTCTTTTCTTTGTTCCCAGATTTCTTGGAATTCGTCGATGAAGTTTTTGCCAGTTAGCGATGGACGGTTTTGAGAATTTTTAATTCTGTTTGCACAAAGTTCTATAGGACATTTGATGAAAATAATTTTGCCATTTTGTTTTAAATTTTTAATGTTTTCATCTTTTAAAACAATTCCTCCTCCAGTTGCAATAACTAAGTTTTTTTCTTTAGCAAATTTTGCGCAAATTTCTGATTCTAAATTTCTGAAATAATTCCAGCCATGTTTCTCAACAATTTCAGGAATTTTTGAGTTTGCACCTTTTTCAATTTCTTCATCCAAATCAACAAATTTTTTATTTAATTTTTTGGCTAAAAATTTACCAAGCGTTGTTTTGCCTGAACCGCGCAGGCCGATGAGGGACAGATTCATAAGGTGGATTTCAAATTCTAAATTTTGGTAAAAATTAATTAATTTAACCATAACAAAAAATTGAAAAGTTATCAAAAATAAAACAGGATTGATTGTTTTAGGATCCTTTGTATAGACAGAATCGTCTTGAACTAATGAGCCTCTAAGGTTTCAAAAAAACACTATAAATCTTTCAAATCTTTCTCCATTGTTTGTCTTATTTTGCGTGTGATTGATTCTGTTGCTGTAAGCCAGGTACTTAATGTATGAATTGCCTGCAAGGCTATTTTTTCGTGCGATTTAATTTCCGCTAAAGGGATTAAAAGATTATGAATATCAATGATTTGTTGACGCTTAAGTTTGGCAAGTAAATGCAAGTTATCACAAATCATGCCTAAAATTTCTTCATCATTTACATATTTGATATCTATACCTAAGATCTCTGTCGCCCTTTTGAGGTTAGGATGATGCCTGCAGTTGGCACGTGGATGATTATGATCAATGGGACTTTCAGCGATAGTTGCTGTGTTTGCTGGGGCAGAGGTGGCAGATGAAGGTCTATCATTTGTATTAAAGAGTTTTGACATTGTTGTTTCTGAGATTTCTTTGATGCTTTGCATGCCTTTAATCCAGATGGCCAGTGTTCTAGTGGCTAGATTATATAATTCACGATTTTCTTCCCAGAATGCTTTATTGAATTGATAATTAACTCTTAAGGCGTTGCTAGCTTGAATAATCTGAAAAAAACTGGCATTTGTTAACACTTCAGATTTATAACAGATACTATCTAGTACAGCTTTGTCGGTAGAACATGTTTCAGGGGGTAAATTTAATATTTCGACTACTTTACTTATAGTAGGACTTAACTCATTTATACTTGATTGAGCTTCATTTTTCGGTGTCATAGTTTAAAATGATTAAAAAAAATACTTATTTGATTTAGTATCATTATAACAAAAAATAGCCAAAAAAGCAAATTTATTTTATGAGTGTTGTATCCTTAAACGTAAATCAAATTCAGATACCATTGCCAAATAACATCGCCGGCAAATATGGTAATAAACGTTCCTAAGGTTAAGAATGGGCCAAAAGGGATTTTGATGTTTTTGATTGAACCTTTTTGCAGGGCCAGAATAATGCCAAAGATTGAGCCAATGATATAGCTTAAAAACAAGCCAATAATGATTTTTGGCCAGCCGAGAATTAATCCGATAAATAATCCGATTCTTAAATCGCCGGTTCCGATCCACTTGCCCTTGGAAATTAAAATTTGGACTAAGAAAAACAGGAAGGGAATTAACGCCCCTAAAAGAGCTGATTTGATGTCTGGCAGGAATTTATTAGTTGGCAAAAGAGCGATTAGTATGGCGGTCAAAATTAAGGCTGGAATCATTACACGGTCATCAATGCTGTAGTACCTAGCATCGTAAAAGAAAATAAAAACCAACATCGTTAAGATAAAAATCCAGATCATAAATTCCCAGAAATCAGGAGTCACCAGCAAATTTTGGCTATTTAAGGAAAAAGGCGTAATGCTGAAAATTTTAACTAACGGTAAGCTTATAGCGAATAAAATACCGGTGCTTAACTCAATCAGAGGATAAAACAGGGAAATTTCTTTTTTGCATTTTGAGCATTTCCCTTTGAGAATGACATAGCTGATTATTGGAATTAATTCGGAAGGGCTAAGTTTTTTTTGGCATTTACTACAATGTGATCTGCCGGCGATGATGCCAGGTATGTCATGATAAAGCCTAGGGATCAGTACGCTTAAAAAACTTCCAATAAAAGTTCCCAACACCAATAGGAAAATTATTTGCCAGATCATGTGAAAAGATTAGTTGATATTCTGTAACGAACCATAAATTGTTTCTATAATAAGACTTAGCTTGATCGGTTGCAATGCCAGTTTTTCATTGCTAAATTATAACTGCTTAAGTAATAGTTTTTATAATAATGGCTAAAAAAAAATATAAATTTTTAAATATTGGAACTGGTCAAAACATTTGGCAAGTGCCGAGGAACACACAAGCATATTTAATGCTTGATCCTGCTGTTTGTAATCTCCAAAAAATAGTTGTGCATAATCATACTGTTCTTCATTTGTTTTGTTTTTATCAGTTTGAACAGGCTGATAATATTAGTTTTAACTTGAAAATTTATTTAAAAAATGAGGCTAAGGCGATAATTACCCAATGTTATTTTGGCGGACAATCTGTCCAAGCGGATTGCGGATTGGTTTTTGAAGGTCAGTATTCGTCAGCGGATTTGAATGTTTTGTATTTTGCTGATCAGAAGCAAGTTTTTGATTTTAAATTTGGGGCGGAATTTTTGGCGCCGAATAATAAAAGTAAGATTTTGATTAAAGGGATTGTGAAGGATGAAGCGAAAGTTAAGGTTGATGGAACGATTAGCATTGGCGAATCAGCTAAAGCAAGTGATGCGAGCTTGGCTGAACACGCTTTGAATCTGAGTCGCAGGGCCAGTGTGAGGCATTTGCCGGTTTTGAAAATTGATACCAATGATGTGAAGGCTGTTCATGCGGCCTCCGTTAGTAAATTAAATGATGAAGATGTTTTTTATCTGAAAAGTCGCGGTTTGCCTGAGCCGTTAGCTGAGAAGATTTTAATCGCCAGTTTTTTGAAAAATGTCTATATGAATCAAGAGCACTTGGAAGATTATTTTTGTAAAATTGATGAGATGATTGAGGGGAAATTGAAAATTGAAAATGAAAAATCCATTTCTTTATAAACTTTATGAACTCTATTCGTTCAGATTTTCCAATTTTAAACACGAAAGTGAATGGAAAAGACTTGGTATATTTTGATAATGCGGCGACAAGCCAGAAGCCAGTGCAAGTTTCAAAAGCAATGGAAGATTATTATTTGAAATTAAATGCGAATGTGAATAGGGGAGCGCATTTTCTTGGTGAGCTTTCAACTTCTGCTTATGAAAATGCTCGAGGAAAAGTTGCGAAATTTGTAAATGCGAAAAAATCTTTTGAAATAATTTTTACCAGAAACGCGACTGAATCTTTGAATTTGGTTGCCAGAACTGTTTGCGAAAATCTAAAAGCTGGAGATGAGATTTTATTAAGCAAAATGGAGCATCATAGCAATATTGTCCCTTGGCAAATTATGGCTAAAAAACTTGATTTGGTTTTAAAATTTGTAAATTTAACAAAAGATTTTCGATTAGACATGAAAGATTTTGAAAAGAAACTATCTAAAAAAACAAAAGTTGTATCTATTAGCTATATTTCAAATGTTTTGGGTGTGATTAATCCAATCAAAGAAATTTGTAAAAAAGCACATGAGGTTGGAGCTTTAGTCTGTATTGATGGATGTCAGGCCGCGCCACATTTAAAAATTGATGTACAGGATTTAGATTGTGATTTTCTAGCATTTTCTGGACATAAAATGCTTGGTCCTCAAGGAATTGGAGTTTTGTATGGGAAGAAAGAAGTTTTGGAAAAGTTGCCTGTTTTTTTGGGTGGAGGAGATATGATTCAGGAAGTTTTTGAAGATCATTTCATCCCTGCATATTTGCCAAATAAGTTTGAAGCTGGAACGCCGAATGTAGCTGGGGCGGTTGGGTTGGGGGCGGGGATTGATTATTTAGAGCTCAGAGCTCAGAGCTCAGAACTCAGAAAAAATGAAGGAGAATTAACGAAATTTCTTTTAAATGAGATGCAAAAGATGAAGTTTGTGAAAATTATTGGGCCGAAGGATATGAAAGATAGAATTGGAGTGATTTCTTTTGAAATTAAAGGAGTGCATCCTCATGATGTTGGAGAATTTTTTAACAATGAAGGAATTGCCATAAGAAATGGCCATCATTGCGCCCAGCCTTTGATGAATTATTTGAATTTAATCGCAGTTTCAAGACTGTCTTTATATCTTTATAATACGAAAGAGGAATGCCAGAGGTTTTTGGAAGTGCTGGAGAGGTGTTGGAGGTATTTTGGAAAATTTTAAATTCTTAATTCTTAATTAATTCACAATTATTTTAAATGGCTAAAGCAATAAAAACCGAACATTGCGTAGCAAAAAATGGTGGCGGATTTTGGGGAAAGCGTAAAGAAGCAAAAATGTTGAGTAAAAAAAAGAGAAGAGTAAATCAAAAGCAAGAAATAAATTTTAAATTAAGGCATGGAAAAGCTTAAAATATCGCTTTGATAAATTTCATATATAATTCGTAGATTCTGGTGGTGGTCTGGGGTAGGATGGGAGTGGTAAAATTTAAAGTATGGATAAAGATTTTAAAGATTTTTTAGAAAAAGTTAAATCATTACCTTTAGAATTATATGAAGATTTTATGTATAGTTGTAAATATTTTCATTTAGCATTAAAAGAAATAAATAATTTAGAATTGTCAGCTGAAATGGTTTATATAAGGTTAGTTTCTGCAATAGAAAAACTCACAAGTTCGGGGTTTAAAGAACATAAATCTAAACTTAAAAAAACGTTAAGTAAAAAGATAAATGAATCTGGGTTAAATAATAAGGAGAAAGAGGCATTTATTAATATTATAGCACTGTATGGTTCTACAGATTTTTTTGTAGATTCTTGCTTAAAATATTCAAAAGGATTTTTTGATGATATAAATTATATTTTAGATTTACCAAATCCTTCATTCATTCAAGATCATAGAATTACTAAAAGTGAATCTAAGAAATATATAAAAAATATTTATACAGCTAGATCTCAGTATTTACATGCTGGAAGTTCTATGAATTTATCAAGTTATGATTTGCTTTGTATTAAGAAGACGGAAATAGGGGTATTAAAATATGATATTAATTTTAAAATATCTGAAGGCGAGGAAGACGAAACAATTATTGTAAAAGGGGGATTTAAAAAATATACTACAAAAAATATATTACCTTATTTGCATTGGTTTGAAAGATTAGTAAATGAATGTATTTCAAATTTTTTAAATGAGGATAGTAACAAAGTTTTATAACTTTAACGTTCTAACAAACTTTTTTTGTAATAAAGTTTTGTACTATTGAAGTAAGTTTTCTATTGAATTGTAGTCTTTACTGGGATGATGTGTGAATTATGTCACTCTTTATTGATAAATGAGGTAAGATTTCCGCTTCTATAGGAATGACAGAAGAGGAGAAAGGGGTAAATTTCTTGCAATAAAATGTCTTATCTGCTATATTTAGATGGTAAAAGGTAATTAATACATTTATATGCCAAACACACAAATTAGAATTACAAAAACTGATGAAATGGAAAAAGTTTTAAATTTTTTTTATCGTAAATTTCCTTTGCTTGAGGATAGCGAGATAGTGAAGATGACTTTGTCTATTGTTTATAATGATATGAAAGAAAAATCTGATTGGTTAACTGAAGAAGAAGAGGAGGGGGTAGGGCAAAGCTTAAAGGACCTAAAAGAAGGTAAAGGATTTCAAGGCACAGCTAAAGAGGTAGTAAAATGGTTGAAAAAATAATATTTATTTTAAATGGCTAAAGTAATAAAAACTGAACATTGTGGAGCAAAAAATGGTGGCGGATTTTGGGGAATGCGTAAAGAAGCAAAAATGTTGAGTAAAAAAAAGAGAAGAGTAAATCAAAAGAAAGAAATAAATTTTAAATCACCCAAAAAAAATTGACAAATCTAATTTTATTTGTAAATATATATTCTTCCTTTTAAGGCGCGAAGGAAGACATTTTACTAACTAATTTAATAACATTATGTCAGAATCAATTGTTGCAGTCTCACCAGCCTCAGATCCTTTAGATATTACAAATGAGCTTATTTTTTTAGAATCACCTCAATTATTAGATGAATATAGAACTGCTGTTGGTATTTCAGATGGAAAAAATTTAATTAAGGCTCTTACCGTATTTTCTGATAAGGAACAACGATTAAAAAATGGGGGTTCTGTTTCACGTGTACAAGATAAAGAGGAGGATGCTAAATATTTAGAATTGTATTCAAAATTATTGATAGTATTGATAGAGGAATTAAATGCTGGATTGGCAAGATATCTTGAACAAAAACATCGAGAAAATGTTGCAATTGAGATTACTTCACTTACATTTGATCATTCTTTAAATCTTGGGGCTAAAGTTGGTTATGATATTACACTTAATATGAAACCTAATCTTCCTTTTGGTAATAGAGAAGAGTCTACTTATCTGTATTCTATTATGGACGCATTATTAGGTAAAGATTCTGCTTATCCAATGCAAGAAGATGATAAATCAAGTTACTCCTTAAGAATTGATTCTGAGAAGCTTATAAGAGTTTTATCTTTTGTAGATGTGGTTAGAGGGAATCTTCGAAAAAAATGTGATGAAGTATTGACATCAAATTAATAAAAAACCACTTACCTCCAAAAAACATTAAAAAATGGATTTACTAACTCCAAAAATTTTTATATTCAATGCATAAAATTCTGTTTTGAGAAATTTTATAGATATTTGTAATTCCATCTTTAATTTATTAATATTTGAACGTGTTGTAAAAAATAATTTTCAATTTTTCATTTTAAGAAGTGGATTTATATGCAGAAAATATCATGGATCATTACAAGAATCCGAGATTTAAAGGGGTTTTGGATAAAAGTGATGTAAGTGTGCATCAGAAAGAAGCCAATCATAGTTGTGGGGATGTTTTGGAATTGGATTTGCAAATTAGGAAAAATAAAATTAAAAAAATGGCTTTTCATGGGCAAGGTTGTGCTATAAGCCAATCTGCGATGTCTATACTTTTGGATGAGATAAAAGATATGACTTTGGATGAGATTCTAGCTCTGACAAAAGAAGATATTTATGAAATGCTTGGAGTGCCAATTTCAGCAAGACGTAGCAAATGTGCGAATTTGGGGCTTTTGACCCTGCAAAATGCAATTTTGGAATTCCAAAAAAAGCCGAAGAAATATTTAATTGAAATAGTGGGGTAGTGTGAATGTGGATGTAGGCAGAAGTGAGTAATCAGTAGTCGAAAGTCAGTATGAAGAACCGATTACTGATTACAGACTACTGACTGCTGATTTTGATCAATTTTAAAGTGTCAGTTTCTCCGCTTATGATGGAGATGTTGCTTTTAGATATATGTAGCTCTTTGCTAAGAAATTTAATTAGTTCTTTATTTGCTTTGCCTTTTTCTGGAACGGCTTTGAGGCGGATTTTAAAGATGACTTCTTTGTGACTATTTAGATTCCCGCCTTCGCGGGAATGACAGAAAGGGAATAAGACATCGACAAATTCAGTTTTATTTGATTTTGGAATAACCTTGATTTGAAGATGTGTTGGTAGAGAATTTAGGTCAATAAAATCGGAAAGTGACATTTGATAATTGTAAGTTTTTTATAAATTTTTTATACTCCTTCGCTTTTGAATTTCCATATCTTTATTTTAAAATTGGCTTAAATTCAAAAATTTCGGAGCATTATACGCTAAATTTTATAAGCGGTTGAGTATATTTAAGTTACAATTTCATTAAGTCTGTTTTCATCTATTGCCTGTTGGATCTCTATGGCAATCCTTTCTCCATAGCTAATAGATTCACCATATAAATATGAAGTGTGAGGAGTAAATTTTGTTCCTGGTGAACCAGGGATTCTCATGCTGACATCAAATATTACTAGTTCTTCTTTGCCATTTTCAGAGGCAACTGCTCCTTGCAAAGCAAATGCTCCAATAATTCCAGGATCATATTCATTTTGTGTGATTTTTACAAATTTTTCGCCAATATCAAATATTTTCTCCAAAATTGATTCTTTGGTTGTAACTGTATAATGCCCAGTCTCCACCATTGTTGGTTTTAAATATTTTAAAACTTCTATTTGTTCAGGAGCAGGAAGTCTTAAAATTCCATCAAGATTTGTCTGCCTTCTGGTGTCAGTTCCCATAAGTTCAAGTTCTTTATTTAAAACTGAATAAAAATAGTTAAAATTAACATGAGCGCCAATGATATATTCTTCAATAATGGCATCATTTAAAGCCTGTTCAGTAATTTTGCCTGATTTTAATAATTCAGAAGATTTTTTTACATAATCTGCATAATTATTTGCCAAGAAAAAAGCTCGTTCGTAAGTGCGGATAGCTTCATTAACTTTTACAAGCACAAGTCTATCTATACTTTTTGGATCTTTGAAAATATGAGGTGTTCTGATTCCAGCTTCTCGTAGCAAAAAATACTGATTTCTTTCAACATCTCTTTCTTCAAGTTTGACCATTATTCTTGAACCATGAATCGGAACTTGGAAATTATTCTCAATCTCAGCAAAATTGCAATAAACCCAGAAATAGCGGTTATGAATAAAAATTGTATTCAAAGCTTGTAATTCTTCCTGAATTTCGGGCTTAACAATATCTGAGAATTTATCAACATTAATCACATGATCAATACATCCAACATCAAGTCCATTTCTTTCTCTTGATTTAAAATATTTAGTATAAGTCTGACTTCTACCTTTCTGACAAACAGCAACAGTCTTGAATCCGAATTTTTTTGCGCCATGGCAAACATCAAGTGCGCTATGTCCACCTAAAACGCCAATTGAAATAGCATTTTTATTATAATTTTTGAGAATTTTGGAAAGATTGGGGATCATTGTTAATTATTAAATGGTTGAATTGTTATTTTTAGAATAAAGAAAAAAGAATAAAGAAAAAAGTTAAAGAGGAATAAAAACTTGACAAAGAGAAAAAACAATGTTAGTATATTTTTATTAATTAAAAATATTTTATGGAACAATTAACTGTTCGATTACCGGAAAGTCCAGAACAGCTCTTGCAAAAAATGCAGACTTTTGGCAGGGAGTTGGTACAAAAGTATTTAGAGAATAATAAAGGTAGGGATCTATCTGTAGATCAACTTCAAGCAATAGTGAATGCCGTAAATGTTGAAACTGCAAAAAACATCCCATTAGAGAAATCAAGAAGGCGGTTGTCAGCTGATACTCGTAGGTGGGAGATGGCAGAAGTGTATGTTCAGAAAAAAGATATAATATTTTTAATGCTGGTAATTAACTTAAATTCAGGTCAAATTGATCTTGATTGTGATTTAGGATTAAATGATTCTGAATGTATAAAACGTGTAAGGAGGTCGGAAGAATATAGAAAGTCTAAGGAGAAACGAAAAGTCGAAATATGCTCAGTAGATTTAAGTTCACGGCAAAAACTAGCACCATTAATACCAATTTCTCAAAACGAAGATAAACGTGAAAAGCCAGAAGAGGTTTGGAGAGGTATACAGTCTTTTGCTAAAAAATTAGTGCAACAATATTTGAAGCAAAGCCCCTCAGGGACATTATCGCTTGAACAGCTGACAGAGATTCAAAGTAAAGTAAATCAAGCAATTCAAGCAAGGTATCCAATGACAGAATTTGAACAAAGAAAATATGAAGAATTATGTCTGAAAGGTAAGCGTTACAATGAATCAGTAGGTTTATATGTTGAGGGGGATATTATATTATATTTAGAGATGAATGATTTTGGTTCTTTTAAGATGATGGAATGTAATTTAACAGAGAATGAGACGGGGCGGGCAATCATACAAATAATAACTGCGCGTGAAGCTAATGCGGCTAAAAGAAGAGAAGAAGAGGGTGTTCCAGTTTCAGGACAATTAGCCGTAAAATCACCTGAAAGTTTTGATGAAGAATTAAGAAGAACGACACATGGTCGATCATTAGCGCAAGTTCAGGTGGGTGGTGATATTGGGGATCCTCCTGTTAGGATGAAGTTTGGAGATGCATTTAAGCTTGTAGGTCCACATACAGGGTTGTTAAATGTATTGATCGGAGAGAGAGGATTAGATAGGAATGATAATATTGGTTTATCGGTGGACTTAGCCAGAATTATATTTAATGGAATAGTGGAAAAAGCTTTTGTTATTAATAACTGGAAAGAATTACAAGCAATTGGTGATGCCTTTAATGTAAAAATGATGCGAGATTATGGAGTAAATCCTCCTACTGCTAAGATGAGAGCAGAAGGGGAAATAGTAGCACAGCAACCATGTCCTGGTATTGGAGAAGTGCAGGTGATACAGACAGGACCTCAAACATTTTGGGCTTTTAAAAATAGATATATTAATTAAATGTTTTTGAAGCATTGGGTGTTAATTTCAGGATCATCTGATTTTTGGTTTGAAGAAAATCATGAAAAGGCCAGAAAAGAAGAATATTCTTTTGAAAACTCACCCCGTCCCCCTCTTCAAAGAGAGGGGGATTTCTTACGAATAAATACATATGGATAATAGACCAGATCTGAAAGCTACAGTTAGAGAACTTAGCAAACTAATTATAGAAATTGATGGTACAATTCATGATAATCAAAAAGAATATGATAGCTTAATAACATATATCCTTAATAATTTAGGTTATAAAATTATAAGATTTAGGAATGAAGATATTTTAAATGATATAAACAAAGTTATTAAAGAATTAGAATCTTATTTATAAACAAGTCCCTCTCTTTCAAGAGAGAGGGATTTAGGGTGAGTTTTTAAAGGATATCTATATTTTTCCAAACCAAAAATCAGATGATCCGGTTGGTCTGCCATTTATTTTACAGAAGAAAGGTTAAGTTTGATACAAAACTTTGCTCCGCCTAAATCTGCATTTTCCACCCAAATTTGGCCTTTGTGCAGTTCCACAATTTTTTTGGAAATATACAGTCCTAAACCAATACCCATGGCCATTGACGCTTTTTTGGTCTGAAATTTTTCAAACACCCTTTGTTTTTCGCTATCAGCAATTCCCGGGCCATTATCAGCTATAGAGATAATGATATCCGCTGCATCTTTACGCAAATCAATATAAATTTTCCCACGATTATCAACGAATTTATAAGCATTAGAAAGAATATTATTAAGTACCTGTCTCATTCTTAGTTCATCCATGTATATTCTATGATCAGTTTGTTTTAAATGATTAAAAAGTTTAAATATAATTTGTTTTTCCGCCATAATGTTCCTGAAATCCAAAAATATGTCGTTAACAAATTTAACAACGTCAACAGTTATCGGTCTAATTTCAACTTTATTTAAATCATATAATTGGACATCAAATAATTTTTGTGTCAGATATTTCAAATTTTCCAGAGAACTCTTAATAGTTTGAATACTGTCGCCTTGCTTAAATTGGGCAGAAGACTCATCAAGCAGTTCTTCCAATTGAAACAGGGCAATCGATAAAGGCGTTCTAAATTCATGGGCGGTCACGGCAATAAAATCAGATTGCATTTTAAACAATTTTTTAATTTCTTTATTTTGCTCTCGTAAATTTTTAGTTTTTTCCGCAATTTCAATATGTAATTCATAATTGTACAAAATTACCGATAAAGATAAAGCTATATACCTGGCCGTGGTATTCAATAATGACAATTCCTCTTTGGAATAAGGATCGTCAAACGGTTTTCTTCCCAAGACAAAAAAACCGATTAATTTTCTATCTGCTTGATATAAAGGGAAACAGACCTGCCCAAGTTGTTTTAATTCACTTAAAAATATAATTTTCTTTTCATCATTATTTTGTTGTAAATTAATTTCTTCAGTAACCAAAAAATCATGATGAGTCTCAAAATACCGTATTAAATGCCTGAATTTATAATAAATTTTATCTTTGTTATCTTTTCTAATAACTACGATTCTAGCTGCACTGATTCTCAAATTTTGACAAAAAGTTTTAAGCATTTGCTTCTCAAATTCTTCCAAATGGGTATAAAAAGGAACTTTATTTTTAAAATCATCAATAATTTTTTTAAAATCAACAAAATTATGATAATTAAGAGTTTTATGAAAAAATTTATAAAAAGAATTTGAATCCAATAATTGATTTAAGGCAGTCTGACATAAAGCAAAAAATATCAATCCAATAAAACCTGCCAAAGCTGGTCTTAAATTCACAATGATCCAGCCATATACCACAATGCCAAAAAACACTAAAGAGGCAAGAATAAAGCTTATAATTCTCTTTACGCCTTTCGATAAATTCAATCTAAGATCCAAAAAGCGATATTTAACAACAGCATAAGCAAGAAAAATTACATGCGCAGAAGAAAAAATTGTAGCGTATGGTGCGATATCTATATTATAAGCCAACAAATAATTGGTCGAACCTGCAACAAAAGCGATAGTATCGCCAATAAAAATTAATTTAAGCTGATACCGCCTGATTCCAGTTGATTTTTTGTAATATGTGTACAATAAATACATGGCATAAGCGATATAAGCCACCCAAACAAATAGCCATATATGATAGACAACACCTACATCAGGATAATACGTTAATGGGCCTTTTGGCACCACCCGTGGGATAAACCATCTCGTATAAACAAATGGAAGGGTTGCTAAATTAAAAATATAACCAAGCCAAATTAGTCTTTTTTTTTCCTGAGCAATTCCAATTATCGTACAAACGAAATGAAACTGGGCCACTCCGATAAACAATGCTCCTATGTGCAGCAATCTTTCCGACAGCAATGTCAGTTCTGAATTATTTGGTGTAAATGGGAAAAAATATCCTAATGACCAAAGAGCCACAAATAAACAAAAAATCGCAAAAGTCCGATTAATAGGATTTTGTTTGTTTTTGGAATAGACGAAAATTCCCGTAATCACCGAGGTAATCAAATTAAATATCGCGCTGAAAGCTAAGAAAGGGTAGATCATAATTATATAATTGGGACTTGATTGCCAAATATTCGATGTACAGCATTTATGGTTACAGCGCCAACTAACTCTCCTGGTAATCCTTTCGATAATCCAGCTGATAAAGCCTGATGAATTCGAGCACCATTTTTCGGATCAATATCCAAAATGTTTCCTAGGCATTTTCTAAGATAATCCTGATAACCGGTAATTGATTCCTCACCTTCTTTGTTATGCCATCTTTCATATATTAAAATAAAATTTGGATCAACATAATGTAAAGGCTCTTGTCTAACTTTAGCTTTTGGATCCTGAAACGCTTCATCATTAAATCTGACAACATGTTGATTAGATCGTAACGATTCTAAAGTATTGCCTTCCTTTGCTAACAAAGTTTTCATAAATTCCTGCACTGATTCCATAATCGCTTCAAAAATAAAATCCAATTGTGTTTGCGTCAATTTTGCCGGAATGCTTAGCCTAACCCCTCCTTTATCCAAAGGAGTGGCATGTGCCACAAATGCCGATCCAATTACCCCTCTTTTTTTTAAAATTTCAGTAAATTCAAAAGCCGCTTCACTGAATCCAACCGGTATGAAAACAATGGCGGAACCTTCTTTTGACTCAATATCAAAATCCCTACTCTTTAATCTATTCCGCAAATATTCAGCATTAGCTATACATTGACTGCCTCTTTCTCCTCGTTCATCCTGCATAATCTCAAATACCTTTCTATCATGAGCAATAGCACTGCCATGCAAAGTAGAAGTGAATGTAAATGGCTCAATTAATTTAAAAATTCTAGCCACATGATCCGATCCTTCTCCGTTAATAGTTAAAAAACTAGCCCCTCCACCGGTACCTTTTGAACCGCTAGCAGTTTTAAAATGAACTAGATGATTTAATCCCCATTCACTCATCAAATCTGGATTATGAACACCTATGGCGTGAGATTCATCGATAATGACAATAAAACTTTTTTGATTAGCTAATTCCAATAATTCTTTTACTGCCTGTTTATCACCATCTCCTAAGATATCACCTTCTGCACTATAAACGCTTTCTAAGATCAATACTCCATTTTCATGCTTAGATATTAATTCCTTTAATTTGTCTATATTATTATGATCAGCGAGAGATGGGGTAATAATTTTATTATCTGGTAGCTTACTATCTCTTATTGGTTTTTGTAGTGAGGTATGATCTCTTGGATCCATAATGATACAGGGAGCCTCTTCTAAATTCCTAAATAAAGATAAAATACCTTGCAATACCGCCGCATTGGCAATTGTACCATTATTAAATAACATAACCTCTTCAACCTCTAATGTACTCAAATAAATATCCAAAGGATCTTCATAAGCTTGCCCTTGCGCATTTCGAAAATCCCCTGATCTATCACCGCTTGTCCCTTTTTTTAATAATGACTTTACCATTGCCACCACTACTTCTGGGTCTCTATGAAAATCAAGTACACTATTGGAACTTAAATCAATTCTACCTTCGCTCAGAGAAGTGATTTCATCTAATAATTTTGCTAATCTGGCATAAAATGCTAAATATTTATTTGGGTACAAAAATGTTAAAAAATTTCCAAATAATTTTCTCAGGTGTTCCAATCTTTCTGTGTGATCATCACCTCTCAATTTTGCATTGAAATCACCTCCAGCCTCCCAAGTTCTTCTTTTGACTGCCCCTTTTATTTTTTCCATAAACCAGCTCGGGAAACTCAAAATTCTCTCTTGCTCCCCTTCCATTTTTTCTAATTTTTCATCATTATTCATAGATACTATAAATACATTTATAAAATATCTAATTTACTATAACTTAAAAATTAAGTTTACCCAACTTTTTACACAATAAATTCTTAATCAGGCAAGAGTTTTTGATGTTTATTTACCATACATACTGGGAGTGATGCACATTTTATCCCCTAGCCTGCTATGCACCTCGTAAGTACTTTGCACCACTTCAAAAGCTTCATCACTATTATCAGCATGGATAACAAAACTTAAATCTTCTTTATTAAGATAATTTTTGGACAATGGCTCTTTTTTAATCCAATCAGTTAAACCTCTCCACATAGGTCCCATCAATACGATTGGCATTCTGGAAATATGTTTGACCTGAATTAATTGCCAAGTATAAAACAGTTCCAATAAAGTGCCAATACCTCCATCAGCCACCACTACTATATTTGACAGTAGCATGAATTCATCCAGCCTGGTAGAGAATCGATCATGAGTTTCCTGAAGATCAAGCCCTTTATTATCATATTGTTCCATCGGCAATCTAATATTAAGTCCTATTGATCTCGCTGGATTATCTTTTTCCGGTGTGCCTGCCCGATGTCCGAGATTAGCAGCTTCCATGACACCAGGTCCGCCACCGGTAATAACGTCATGACCAGCTTCTCCTAAGCGTTTGGCTAAATTAAAAACATTTTGATAAATTTGGTCGTCAGGTTTAACTCTTGCGGAACCAAAAATCACAATTCTAAATCGCTTAGAATTAATCTCATCAAAAATTTCTGAAGACATTTTATGCAATGGCGTGGAAATATGATTTTTTGATAAAAATAATCCTATGGCCTTTTTATTCTTCATGTCTGGGGATTTAATTAAATAAATGATTTTCTATTTATTCTAGCATAAAATCCTAAAAGAATCTATATTTAAAAAGAAAAAAAACTGTTAGTTTATTTTCCCAAATGATTATTCAAAATAAACAAATAGATTTTTTAAAAACAATTACATGGTTTGACGTGTTTAATTATCCATTGCAACAAAAT
>Ga0208953_1000028_pt1 | contig 172346 bp, 150 predicted proteins | sample RifOxyB2_FD_184033 | JGI IMG/M metagenome (GOLD analysis project Ga0208953, IMG submission 184033) | Groundwater microbial communities from Rifle, Colorado - Rifle Oxygen_injection B2 (SPAdes) | ecosystem: Environmental > Aquatic > Deep subsurface > Groundwater | place: USA: Rifle, Colorado...
AGGGAACCACAGTATTGAGCCGTTCCAGTGGGTCTCCGCACTTGCTCAAGGATGCAAACCGGTCTTCGACGGTAAAAATGCTCAGCTGTCCCATGAATTTCCTCCAGTCTGGGGTAGATTTTGCCCTGCCCAGACTAGAATATAATATACGTCTCGCCTCTTGTCAAGTCTTTTCTTCAAAAACCTCAATTTTTAGAGGTGCCCCCTATAGAGATCGTTTAGCCGTGATGATCGCTGACCCAAGCGTTTTCCTTTCAGCTTCTCATCATGAAAGCCCGGGAATTCCCGCAACTTTTCCGGACCGTGCCTGAAAACTATTTCTTTCCAAAGTTCATATTTCTTTAATACCTGTACCGGCAACCGGCGGCATGTTTTCTCTAAGGCTTTATGTTCTTTTATATGCCACATTATTAATAATAATAACTTATTAAATCTAATAAGTCAAATAAAAATTATGACGAGGAATTATTAGATACTCAGGCGATTTTTCAATTCAACGAGTTTGCCCACCACCTCAACCGGGGTAAGCACATTGAGGTCAATCTTCCTGAGAAAAGCAATGGCCTCATCGCCCAGGGGCTCGAATAACGACATCTGCGCAGCTTCAGAATCGCGCGACCCAACGCTCCGTCCTATCACAGGTTTGTTGTCAGGCGTAAGCTCAGAGCTTTCCAGATTGTTCAAGACCTCCTTGGCTCGTTCAATGACCGCCTTAGGAACACCCGCAAGCCGCGCCACCTGAATGCCATAACTGTGGTCGCATGCGCCTTCTTCAATGCGCCGTAAAAAAATGACCTCGTCGTTCCACTCTTTGACCGCGATGTTGAAATTCTTCACGCCCTTGAGCAAAAGCGGGATTTCAGCCAGTTCGTGATAATGGGTTGCAAAAAGCGTCTTTGCCTTGACCTTCTTATGGATATGCTCGACCAATGCCCAGGCGATCGAGAGGCCGTCAAAGGTGCTGGTGCCGCGACCGATCTCATCAAGAAGGATAAGGCTTTTTGATGTAGCATTGTTGAGGATGTTGGCCAATTCCTGCATTTCGACCAAAAAGGTTGACTGGCCTTTTGACAGGCGGTCGGACGCGCCCACGCGAGTAAAAATGCGGTCAACAATGCCAATGCGCGCGGCAGCGGCTGGAACAAAGGAACCCATGTGCGCAAGAAGCACAATGAGCCCGGTCTGGCGCAGATAGGTCGATTTTCCCGCCATATTGGGGCCAGTGATAAGGTGTATAAATTCGCCGCTGCCCGTAATCTCGATTGAATTGGGCACATATTCCTCGATAAAACCGATTGACTCAATGACCGGATGGCGGCCATCGATAATGCTGATTTCGCCTGACTCGTCCATCTCGGGCCGCACATACCGCCGCTGTATGGCAACCTCGGCCAGACACGCCAGCACATCGATGAGGGCCACGGACACGGACACTTCCGTGAGTTTTGCCGCATGGCTGCAGAGCCAGGTGCGCAGTTCGGCAAAGAGCTTTTGTTCAAGCGCAATCTGCTTTTCCTCAGCGTGCAGGACCACTTCTTCCCATTTTTTCAACTCTTCGGTAATATACCGTTCGCCGTTTACCAGGGTCTGCTTGCGGATATAGTGTGGCGGCACTTTGGCAGTATTGGCGTTTGATACTTCTATATAATACCCGAACACCTGATTGAAACCGACTTTGAGCGAGCTGATGCCAGTCCGCTCCCGTTCCTGCGCTTGCAGGCTTGCGATCCACTCCTTGCCTGTCTTGCTGCCAGCCACAATGGCGTCGAGATCAGCGTTGTATCCGGGTTTAAAAATATTGCCTTCGGCTAGGGTAAGAGGCGGATCGTCGCGTACTGCCTGTTCGAGCCGGTTGGAAATTACCTCAGTGCCTTTGAGCTGATGTACAGCAGAGGCAATGATGGGACAGTCCACTGGTGCGAGGATCTTTTCAATCTCCTGAACTTTTGCAAGAGAACTGCGGAGCGCCACAAGGTCGCGGGGGCCAACGCGCTCGTAGCCAATGCGGCCCGTGAGGCGCTCAATATCGCTGATCGATGAAAGAGCGGTCCGTACTGTGGCACATACCTGGGTGTTGTCCGCGAAAAAAGCAACCCCATCCTGGCGTTCAATGATCCGGTCGCGCGAGAGCAGAGGATTTACCGTCAAACGCCGCAGGAGTCGCGCTCCCATGGCGGTCTGCGTTCGGTCAATTACCGACAAGAGCGTGCTGGCACGGTCTTCCTCATGCAAAGGCGTTACCAATTCAAAATTCCTGATCGTGGCGCCGTCGAGTTGCATGTGTTCGCCCGCAGCATAGGCCGCAAGACGGTTGATGTGGCCCACGCGGTTTTTTTTCTGTTCTTTGATATAATTGAAAAGCACGCCCGCGGCGGCAATGCCCGCCTTGAACGGTTCAACGCCAAAGCCCTCGAGCGACGATGTGCGGAAATGGGCGACAAGATCGCGGTACGAGGAATCGGGTGAAAAACGCCATGGTTCAATGGGGGTAAACAGGGCAGAGGCGAGCGCTTCCCTAAGCTGCGCAAGGACAGGATCGCCCGGTTTTTCATCCGGAACAAGGATCTCGGCTGGGGAAAGTTTTTCACATTCGGCCGTGAGCGTGCGGCTGTCCATATCAGCGCAGAAAAATTCGCCTGTGGAGACATCAGCGCCCGCAAAGCCGAAACGGTCGCCGCTTTTACAGACTGAAACGAGGAAATTGTTGCTCTTTTCCGACAGCACCTCGGGCGCGGTCGCAGTGCCCCGGGTAATCACTTCAACAATGTCGCGTTTGACAATTCCTTTTGCCTCTTTGGGGTTTTCGGTCTGCTCGCACACAGCCACTGAGCGGCCGGCCTGGACCAGCTTGGCAGAATACCTATCGAGCGCGTGGTAGGGAAAGCCGCAGAGCGGGGTCTTGGCGTCCTCGCCATGGTTGCGCGAGGTAAGGGTAAGTCCGAGTATCTTTGACGCGGTAACCGCGTCCTCCTCGAACATCTCGTAAAAGTCGCCCATGCGGTAGAGCAGGATGGACCCGGGGTGCTGTTCCTTGACTCTGCGATACTGGGCCATAAGGGGCGTGGCCATGGGATATCAGGCGGTTTCCGGAGGCGTGGGGCCTTCCTGCGCGGGTTGCTGACCGGATTCTTCCTGCGCGGGTGCGGCGCCGGCCTCCTCCTGAGACTGGGGTTGGACAGGCGCGCTGTCCGCGTCCTGGGACGCAGGGGCCGCGGGCGCAGCAACAGGCGCCAGGGTCTCCTCTGTTTCGTGATCGCGCTTGAGGCCATGCATCAGTTCGCTCCGCGCAGCAGCTGTCTCGGACAGTTCTTCGAGACGCGGCAATTCGGAAATTTTCTTGAGGCCGAAGTATTTGAGGAATTCGCGGGTGGTGCCATAGACAATGGGTTTTCCCGCCTTGGTCTCCGAGCGTCCCAGGATCTTGATGAGCCTGCGTTCGAGCAGGGTCTTGAGCGCTCCGTCGGTTGATACGCTGCGTATGTTCTCGACTTCCGACTTGCTTGCGGGCTGCTGATAGGCGATGATGGCAAGGGTCTCGAGTCCCTGCTGCGAAAGGCGGCGGATGGCCCGGTCCTTGAACAATTCCTTGATGTGGCGCGCATAGGCGGAAATGGTGCGGAACTGGAACCCGCCGGCCACTTCAACGATCTCAAAAGGGTGCCGCTCGGTCTGGAGACGCTTGTTGATGTCGAGGATCACGTTCCGTAATTCACGCTGGTCAAGAGATACATTAAGAATGTCCTTGAGTTTGGAGGCGGAAAGCGGTTCGTCTGAGGCGAAAAGAAGCGCCTCGATGACATGGGGAAGGTTTTTCGGCACGTCCTTTGACGCGGTCCTGGCCTGCGCCTCTTCTTGTTCAGCCGCTTCGTCGGCCTCGGTGAGTTCAAGCTCGGTCTCGAGGGAGGCGTCGGGCGCGGTTGTTTCCTGCGGTGCTGTCTCGTCCGCGGCTGTTTCCTGTGATGCCGTCTCAGCCGCCATTTGCTCAGCCAGGGCCTGTTCCTCGTCAAAGGCGTTTTGGTTCACAATATTTGCGTCGTCCACTCAATGCCCCTTTCTAGGAGAAGATGTTAGACTGGGCCTGGTCCGGGTTCGGGGGGCTCTTCAGGAAGCGGCGCATGGAGCGCAGGTCCCAGGTCCCCAATCTCGTCCGGGTCCCGTTCATAGATGCTGATTTCGGCCAGATCGCCCTCCTGCCTGAAGCCGATGTGACCCATTTTAATGAGTTCGAGCATTGCCATGAAAGTAACCACAATGACAATCTTACGGCGGTCGTCGAGAAAGAGTCCGGAAAAGAGGCACTGCCTTTTATCGGCAATGATGGCCATGATGTGTTCAATGCGGTCGTCAATGGTGACATTGTCCGCTTCCATGTAATAGACCAGCTCTTTCTTTGCCTCTTCCATGACCGCCTTGAATGCCACGAGAAGGTCGTATATCTCAACGTCTTTTTGGGCTAGAAAATCCTCGTGGGAAAATGCCACATGCTCGGGCCCGGCCCGGTAAAAGGTGCCCAAGTTCTCGTCCTCAAGCCGCCTGAGCTTGTCCGCGGCCTTTTTGTAACGCTCGTATTCCTCGATCTGCCTGATGAGCTTTTCGCGATCGATGAAATCGTCGCCTTCGGCGCCCGCGGCCCGCTCGTCCTGGGGAAGCAGTTCAGCAGCCTTGAGGCGCATGAGCACCGTGGCCATGACCAGGAATTCTCCGGCAATGGTGAGGTTGAGGCTCTTCATGATCTCAATGTATCCGAGATACTGGTCCGTGATCCTGCTGATCTCTATGTCGCGGACCGATATTTCATCTTTCCTGACAAGATAGAGCAAGAGATCGAGCGGCCCCTTGAAGAGGTCGAGGGTGACTTCGTAGTTCTCCATCAGATGGTGGTATTCTCCTGGAATTCCTTCTCGGTCTTGAAGATATGAAAATAATCGGTGCAGCCCGTGGTTTTGAAAATGGAAAACACCGAATCAGAAACATTGTACATGCAGAAATATCCCTGCTTTTTATCGAGAATGGTTTTCATGTTCTTGATGAGCCCGATGCCCGAGGTGTCGATAAAACGTACATTTTTCATGTTCAGGGCAAGGTAGGTCTGGCTCCGGGACAGGGTTTCCTCGAAAAGTTTGCGCATATCGGAGAGGGACTTTACCGTAAAATCGCCGGTAAGGTTGAAAAGGATGAAATCACCGTAAACGCCGGTGGTTATGTCCATTGAGCCCGACCCTTTCGCACGTTTTGTTCAAAACCCTGCAATAAGATATAATATAATTGGACATCGATCAAGAATGGAAAGTATTTTGCCCATGTGCGCGCAGGTTTTCTTACAGCAGTAGGCGTCTTCCTCATCTATGCCGCCTTTCTCCCTCCCGGCAATTTCTCGACCGATGGCAACTCCATGCTCGCTGTGGCCGAATCCATACTACGCCACGGCGATGTCACGGTGCCGCCGCTTTTGGGCGTTCCCGGTCCGGATGGCCGCTTCTATTCGCGCTGGTATCCGCTCCTCTCCTTCACCGGTCTCCCATTTGCGGCCGCGGGCATGGCCCTGGCAGCGCTCCTGCACCTCCCTTCCCACTACCTTGCCGCAGCAGGCATGCTGGTCTGGTCAGCCCTGCTCTCGGGTCTGACAGCGTGGGGCATTGTGGCGCTTGCGCGGCTCATGGGTGCAACGCCCGCTGGCGCATGCCTTGCCGCTCTCTCATACGCATTCGGCACCGTCTCCCTTGTGTATGGCAGGACCCTCTTTGCCGAACCCCTGTTAAGCACCCTTTTTGTGTGGATGTTAGTTTTGGCGTTTGGACCAGTTACCTCTGCGCGCACAACCATGACCGGTCTGCTCTGCTGCGCCGCGGTTCTGGCAAAACCAGCGGGCGTTATCGCGGGCAGCATCCTGGCGGCCTATTTTTTCCTGCAAAAAAAACCGCGCGGCGCCTGGTTTTCTCCGGCGCTGGGGACAGCGCTGGGCCTCTGTCTCTATATGCTCTACAACTATGTCCGGTTCGGCAGCATCGCGACCGTGGGGCAGCCATGGTCGTTTTCTCCTGCGTCCATTCCCATTGGGATCGCGGGACTGCTGATAAGTCCGGGCCGGGGCCTGGTCTGGTATGGACCAATCGTACTGTTTGCCTGTATGGGCCTTACCGTGGGACTTGCGGCAAAAAAACGCGAGGCCATTGTTGTCGCCCTTATCTCAGCCTGCTTTCTTCTTTTGCATAGCGCGTGGTTTTTCTGGCATGGCGGATGGTCGTGGGGGCCCCGTCTGCTGCTTCCGGCGCTGGCGCTCGCGTGTGCGGCCCTGGGCCTGCTTTCGCAACGGTTTGGACGCTGGATCATCGTTTTTACTCTTGCGGGATGCGTGATCAACGCGCCAACACTATTTTCTTTTTATCAAGTATATTATGCCAAAGCCACACAGCAAGGCGTATCCGAGAGAACGCTCCTCTGGTCGCCCGCGTATGCGCCCCTGGTGCGCGCCTGGCCCGCGGCCATGCAACAGGTGCGCGACGCGCGAAACACCGATGTGCGCTCCCTGGTTAAAAACGCAGGAAAAGAAACCGGGGAAGAGGAAATGCAAAAAGTGGTGGCGCTTTGGTGGTGGATGCTGCCCGCGGTGGGAATCCCGCGGGCCGTGGGAATGGCGGTCTCCCTGCTCCTGGTACTTATAGGTTTTCTGATTATCCGAAAAGCAATGCTTTCGCCTGCTCGGTCAACTGCTGCGCCTCCGCGGCAGTGGGCGCCTCCGCAATAATACGGGCGACAGGCTCGGTATTTGATTTCCTCAGTTGGACCCAACTTTTCCCGATGTCGACCCTGATGCCGTCCTGTTCGTCAACCGCACCGCCGGGAAAACCGTTCTTGAACCGGTCAAACGCACGGGCCATATCAACGGCTGAACAGTCGTATTTGGTTTTGACGATGGCGTACGACGGTAATGATGCGACCAGGCCGGAAACGCTCTTTCCCGAGGCTGCCATGTATTGCAGCACCAGTTCCATGCCCGTGCAGGCGTCGCGGCACGCGTGGATCTCGGGCGCCATGGCACCGCCGTTGCCCTCGCCGCCGAACACACCCTTCTGCCGCACCAGTTCGGTTGACACATTGATCTCTCCCACTGGCGTACGCGTGAGTTTGACCCCGTATTTTTCGCATACATCGTTGATCATGCGCGATGTCGAGAGATTGACCACGACCGGCCCTTTTTTCCTGCTCAGAAAATAATCCGCGCACAGGGCAAGCGTGTATTCTTCGCCAATGGCGACGCCTTTTTCAGACACAATGGCCAGCCGGTCCGCGTCCGGATCAACGGCAAAACCAACGTGGGCCTTGTGTTTCTTTACCGCAGCGCACAATTGTTTCAGGTTGGCGGGCGTGGGTTCTGGCTCGTGGGGAAAAAGGCCATCGGGTTTGCAGTTGAGTTCTACCACCCGGCAGCCCAATGCGCGCAGCAGACCAGGGCACATGACACTGCCCGCGCCGTTCACACAATCGATGACGACTTTGAATTTCTTTTTTTTAATGGCCAGCTTATTGATAAGACTGAATTTTAGAAGTTTTTGCGTATAAATGCGAATAGCATCGGGATACGCTTCAATCTTTTTGACCTCATCCCATAAGACCCGTTTGAATCCGCTTTTTGCGGCAAGGGGCATGAATATTGTATTGTCCTCTTTAGAGAGGAAAAAGCCCTTGTTGCCCACGAATTTAAGCGCGTTCCACTGGACCGGATTGTGACTCGCTGTGATAATGATGCCGCCGTCCGCTTTCAGGTGTTTGACCATGACCTGCACACCCGGTGTGGTGCAGATTCCCAGGTCAATGACCTTGCAGCCCGAACTCACCAGTCCCGCAAAAACCACCTGTCTCACCAATTCCCCGGTTACGCGGGAATCGCGGCCAACAACTACGGTCCCGTATCCGCAGTATTCTGCGAATGCCGATGCATAGGCAAGGACAACTTCGGGCGTGAGCGTTTCGCCCACAATGCCCCGTACGCCCGAGATGCTGACCATAAGTGCGCTCATAAAACTCCCTTATGAATTGAACGGCCGCGACCGCTATTTCTGGGCCTGGATGCCGGTACCTTCCTCGTAGATTCTATACCGGTTGCCGCCGCTCCGTTTTGCCTGGTACATGGCAAAGTCGCTCCGGTGCACCAGCGTCTCCTCGGTGTCCTCGGCAATCGCGGCCGTAATGCCCACGGAAAGCGAGGTCCTGCCGAACCGGAACGCGGCGAATTTGGTGATAATACGATCCGCCACCACAACGCTGCTCTTTTCATCAGCGTCCGGAAGAATGACGACGAATTCATCGCCGCCATACCGAAAGGCCGAGTCGAGGTCTTTACGTATGCAAACCCTGATGATCTCGCCCATCTTCTCAATGACCGCGTCTCCCGCCTTGTGGCCCTGAGTGTCGTTGAGCTCCTTGAACTTGTCGATGTCGATGAGCAGGAGCGCGAACCTGCCGTACAGTCCGCGGCGCAGCCTGGTGAAGGTCTTGTTGATCTCGTCGTGAAAATGGCGCACATTGTAGAGGCCCGACAGGTTATCGGTGATCGCGAGCGATTCGAGGAGCGCGTTTTTCTCGATAAGCTCCTTTTCAAGGCGTTTGCGTTCGGTGACATCCTTGCAGGTGATCACCATGCCCATGATCCGATTGGCTTCGTCGCGCATCTCGGACACGCTCATGGAGACGTCGATCTCGTGCCCGTCCTTGGCGCGCATGCGCGTCTCGCGGTTTTGAACCCGCACGTCGCGCCGCACCAGGGCGAAAATCTCCTCGGCCTCGGCATTGTCGAGCAACATGGTTTTAAAGGGCGTTCCTACAATCCCCTGCTGACTGAAACCCAGGATCGCTTCGGCGCCCAGGTTGAATTTGAGAATAAATCCTTCAACGTCAAGGGTGAAAATAATATCGGCCGCGTCCTTGAGCACCCGGTCGAAATAGTTGGCCAGCCGTTCCTTTCGCTTGGTAAGCACCTTCTGTTTCTCGAGCTGGTCTTTGAGCGAATGGTATCGTTCGCGGAACTTGCTCGCGCGATACAGCGCCACGACAAGCGTGGCGAGCGCGCACGCAATGGGAATAGCGATGATCACGCGTAGCCGTACAGACGCGGTGGCGTCGAATGGGAAAAAACAAACGCCAAGCGCCACGAGCAGCAGTACCAGCGCGCCGTGGCCCGTATACGAAAACCGTATGCCTCTGAAGAAAAGGATCACTCCTCCTTTTTCACAATACGATAATATACTATTTTAGGATATATGACGGGTATTGTATCCATGTCCGCGCCGGCCGTTTTTATGACTGCGCTTGCCTGTGCTGTCTTTCCCCTGGCGAAGGACCCCGGACAAGCAAATACATCGGACCAGGCTGCCAGCGCGCACGAACGCGATTCGATCCGCGCTACTGACCGCCAGGGCCTGGCGCGCGCGCTGACCATCCGCGGCAGGCACACCGAGGCCGCGGAACTGCTGAAGCCCGACGCGACCGGACCCGATTTCCAGCCTTTTTTCAAAATCGGCGACTTGTACGAACGCGCGGGCAACGCGGATTCAGCCCTGCTTTATTTCAGGCTCTCGCTTGAACGCAACCCCTGCAACCGTCATGCGCTTGCCCGGTGCGTGGCGCTCCTGGCGCAACAAGGAAACACTGAGGAGGCGCGCGCCCGCGCTGACGAGGCGCTGCTCCTCTTTCCCGAGGACCCAGCACTCATCGCCCTGCGCGGAAGGATCGGCATTATCCAGGGCCGCCTGCGCCAAGGAGCGGCCCTGCTTGAAAACCTCTGCGACCTCTATCCAGACAGCGTTGGTGCGCGTCTTTTCCTGGCAACCGCGTACGAGAAGGCTGGCAGATGGGGCAGCGCCTTCCGCCACTACCGTACGATGAACAACCGTCCGGGCATGGACCGTGTCCGCGGCAGGCTCTACGACGCGGGAAAACGCCACGCAAAGACCGAGGGCGCTATTGCGGCCCTTGCCCGGAAGCAAATATTGTCAGCACGCGACTGGTTCGACATTGGCGCGCTCTACGCAAGCCAGGAAAACGACGATTCGGCGCGCGCCTGTTTTGGCCGCGTGCCAGCAGACTCCCTGCAAAATGAGGTGCGCCGGGAGACCCTGCTTTTCACTGCCGACACCATTGTGCCCGTTTCCCAGGTAGGTAAAATTGTCTACGCAGGCACACAGGTCATGGCCTATGCGGTCGCAACTGAGGATCGGAACCGGAACAACCGGATAGATCCTCTTGACGGATTCTCGCTTGGTTTTTTCAACGGCCGGGATCGGAAAACAGCCGGGGTTCCGACACTGTTTTATTCCATTGTCCCTTTTGATCCGTCGTACAACCTGCCGTTTGTCTATGGCTATACGCAGTCAGAAAACAATGCAAGGCCGCCCGAACGGACACTCTATAGAATTGATAATGAAAAACGGATTGTTCCTCTGTTCGAATGCACGCAGCTGACAACCGGTATGACCGCGCAGAAGGACGGTTCGATCTTGTTTGGAAAGACCCAGACCGACGAAGATCGTAACAATACGCTCGATCTCTTCGACGGTTTTTATCTTCACCGCTGGTCTTCCGACAGCGTGCGCCGCGTTTTTCCCGTGCCTTTTTCCGGGGTCCTGAAAAATGCCTATGCTCTTGACAACAATCTGTTTCTTCTGGTACGCTATACTGTGCATACTGGAAAAAAAGTTTTCTGGATCGATGATGTGGCCGATATCTCAATCGTGGGGCCGCATACCGCTCGGGTTATCTGTTCCAGCGAAATACGGCGCATTGTCTGTCTGGGCATATACGGCGGAATATTTACTTATGCCGATAGTACGGGTATTTACCGGATACAGAATAACAAACCCGCCAGAATCTGGAAAGGACGGTTTGCGAACGGCCCGGTGCGGCGTGACAGCACGGGGTTTTTCTTTTCCGATTCGGCGGGCAAGGTCTACCAGGTTGCTGTTCCCCGGGCAGAGACGCGGCAGCTGTATCTTGAAGGCACGGCCGTTAAACCCGTGAAATGGGTTGCGGGAAGGGGCCTTTTTTATACCGCAACAGGTGAAGGAACCGGGGACCAGCGGGCGCTCTTTATTTTTGACGGAAGGAAAACGCACCGCCTGTCTGCCTACCGCATTGACGATCAGGTGGTAATCACCCCGGACGGCAGCGCGGCATTTGCTCCTGTTCACGGCCTGAACGGTGGCGTAGGGATTGTGCGGATGCGCCTTGGCATAAATAGCTTGATTGTAAGGGAATGACAATAATATACTATGGTCATATGCGTATTCTCACATTAAAATTGCTTTCACCCAATAAGCTACCTTAAAGCCCACGCATCAGAAATTGTTCGTGATATTACATCAAGTCACATGACGTATGTTATTACGCACAATGGAACCGCAAAAGTTGTCGTACAGGACGTTACATCATACGAACAGACACAAGACAGCCTTGCGCTACTTAAAATTCTTGCCTGCAGTACAAAAAATAGGAACGAAGGAAATTTTAAAACCGCTAAAACCGCTTTTAAAGATATTTCAAAACGAATTAAAGATACATTGTAAGCCATATAGAATAATCTATCAGATAATTAAAAACAACAACGCGAAGAAAAAGATTTCTTCACCCCCGGTCCTCATCCGGAACGGCCGCTGGCAAGATAATCGCTGAAATCCGCGAATTCCCAGCTATTCACCATGGCCCGCAGACCATCGATAATCCGGACAATCTCATCGCTCGAGGAAAAAACTATCTCAAGCTTAAATTCCCGGTCTTCGAGCGGACTCATGGCCGCGATCGAGGCGCCATGCGGCATATCAATTTTTCTCAGCCGTTCCTTTACGCCGGCAAGACACGCGTCGAGTTGGGGAAAACGGCGGGCAAAAACGCGAGAGCGCAGGTGCGCGGCCTTTTGCGGGACATTTATTTTCTCATCAGCCAACAGAGCAGGAACATCAAGAGCAGAAAGCGCTTCAGCAACAGTGGTCTCTTCACGTTGTGCAATGTCGTGCACCCATTCGGCAATCTCTCGCTGACGGCTGACACTCAGCTGTATCGCGGTAAACAAATCGATAAGGGGCGCCCGGTAGGAAGGCCCAAGGCCGGAAAGAAAAACCGCTGTACCATGGCTGATGGCCTTACGTTCCAGGGCACTGGCAAGGTCTGGTGAAAATGCGTCGTGATTCATGACACAGACACCCTCCGGCTGATTGTTTCGGGCAAACGCAGTACATCGCGTCCCTCGTCCTCTCTGCTTCGTTTTATACACCCCTCACCGTATATGCGGCATTTACGGGCAAAGACCTCAAACGCGCTTTGGACCTGCCCGCATGAGAGCCTGTTACTCACAAGCAGCTTTTTTAGCGCCATGATCCGATACTTATCAAGGCTGTGCTGCGCCGAAAGCTGGTCGGGCCTGCCTCCGTTTCGTACCAGAAGCAATTCGGGCACCAGACCAATCTCATACGCGCACGTGACGCGCAGCCACAGGTCGTAATCTTCGCACGCAGGCAGGTTCTCGTCAAACAGTCCTGTTTCTTCGAGGAGAGACTTCTCGCAGAGCACAGACGAGGGGGTGATCATGCAGCGCTCCAGCGATTCAGCGAAAATATCCCCTGCTTTTTTGCAATGGTCTTTCCTTGGATTCACCCGCACTCCCTTGCGCATCCATACCTCATTGGTCTGACAGATGCGCAGGCCAGGATTGGCGGCCATGAAATCAACCTGATTCCGGAGCTTTTCCGGTTTCCACTCATCGTCAGAATCGAGAAACGCTATGAACCTGCCCTGCGCAGCGCGTATGCCCACATTGCGCGCTGCACTGACACCGCGGTTCTCTTGTTGCAGTACTGTGATCCGGCTGCCAAACCGTTCCTGCAGACACGAGGCTGTGCTGTCCGTGGAACCGTCATCGACCACAATGCATTCATATGCCGCATAAGTTTGACAAAGTATTGATGCCACGGCCTGTTCAACCATTTTGCACCGGTTATACGTGGGAATAATGACAGAGACCAGAGGGCTTTCAGCCATTGAAATCACCGAGGAAGATAACTTCAGGCTCAAGTAAAACACCGCAGCAATCAAAAACGGTTTTTTGCACCAGGTCTATGAGCGCGTGAACGTCGGCCGAAGAGCCAGTGCCGTCGTTGACAATAAAATTAGCGTGTTTTTCTGAAACCCGCATACCGCCGATCCGTCTGCCTTTGAGGCCCGCCTGTTCAATGAGTGCGCCCGCATACCCGCCGGGGGGGGGCCGTTTAAAGACCGAACCGCACGACGGCAGCTCGCATGGCTGGCGGTCGCGCCTGCGCTGCTCAATGGAACGGGCAATTGCGGAGAGCTCGGCAGCATGGCCGTGCGTAAGTTGAAACCCCGCCTCGAGTACTATCTCTTTGTTGTGCTGGAAGGTGCTCGATCTGTAGGCAAATTCAATGTCCGCGCGCTGCCGGGTAACGCATACGCCCGTGGCTGTAAGGGAAACCGCGAAGTCCAGACAGTCGCTGATCGATGCGTCAAAGGCGCCCGCGTTCATATACACGCCACCGCCCACTGATCCGGGAATGCCGTTGAGCAGTTCGAGCCCTTTGAGACCGCTTTCGCAGCAGCGCGCAACCAGGTCCTGGAGTTCCGCGCCTGCCTGCGCGCGGACCGCGCCTAATGGCGCGTCCACGGCAATGGTGTTGAATTTTTCCATGGAAATGACCAGACCGTTGTATCCGGCGTCGCTGATAAGCACATTGGACCCTTTACCGAGTACAAACCAGGGGATGGCGGTTTGCGCCGCGTAGGCGACCGCGGCGCCAAGCTCCTCCGTGTTCAAAGGCCGGGCAAAATACCGGGCGGACCCGCCGGTGCGGTAGGTGCAGCGGTCTTTCAGCGAAACGTTCTGTTCAAGGGAAAAACGCGGGTCCATTCGGAGGAAAATATAACATGTTGCCGCGTAAAAATCCTATCTCACCAATACTATTCGTTTTGTCACCCTGTAATCGCCCGCGTTAAATTTAAGCGCATATATGCCGCCTGGCGCCTCACACTGTCTCTCGTCCCTGCCGTCCCAGTCTATCGCATGCCTGCCCGCGTCCATCTCACCCTCAATCAATCGTGTGACGATTCTTCCGTGTACATCATAGATAGCCGCCGTTACTGTTACGTGCCGGAACACATTAAACGTTATGTTCGTTGCTTGATTGAACGGATTCGGATAACTGTGTACAAGAACAACCCCGGACGAATTCATACGATCATATTTTTTTTCCTCGATGCCCGTCATACAGATGCTTTCACATTTCCGCCTGACAAGATCGCATAATTTAAAATATGTGTACATAACCTGTGTAATGGGGGCATAGGTGAATATCATGCCTGAAACATTCCGGCACCGGTCAATCCACGGATACGCGCCCCATGCTCCTGGACCGCTTATGTGTTCCACGTAGCCATTGCTTGGGTTTTCAACATCAATAAAATTTCCCAGGCCATATCGGATAGTGTCCGCATTATACGGGTGATACGGAGGAGAAAAAGGATAGGGAAGGTATTTGACCGGAACGTTGTTTGTCTGGTCTTTATAAAATTCACTGATTGACTGAGCGCTTAATACTGTGGCGCCATTAAAAACGCCATTATCAAAAAGCATGCGCACAAAATTCATATACTCATTCAAACTCGAATAAGCGCCGCCCGCAATCCAGGGATTCGATGGCGTACTTTTCACATATTCAGTATGCGGCATCTGGCACTTTGACGCAATTTTTTCAAAAAAAAGCGTGTCCCAATCCTTGCCGGAAACAATTTCAGCTATGCGTCCCGCAACCTGCATTGATACGGAGCCATAATTAACGCACGAACCAGGCGGATCTTCCAAGGGGACGTGTACCGCGATACTATCCACGGACTGAGCCAATGACAACGAATCCGAGTTTTCATAATTTTGTTCAGAATAACCGGAAAGACCGGATGTATGAGATAATAGCTGCCGGATGGTGATACGCCCTTTCCCATATTGCGTAAATATTGGCAGAAAAGAACCTATTGTATCATCCAAGGAAAGACGATTGTCATCAACCAAGCTCAACAAAGTGGCCGCGGACAGCCACTTTGTTGACGAGTAAATAGGCTTGACTGTATTCTCATCATATGTCCCGTTTGTACGGGAATAGATAATGGTATCATTTCTCTTTATGATCACCGCATAGCTGCTAAAAGGATTTAACAGCGGGAAATGAAAGTTGGACAAAGAATCTTGCAGAAGCGTGTCGATTGAACTGAGATCCGGGCCATATTGGGAGACGGCCGGAAAAGGCGTCATGACAAAAAAAAACCATGCATAGGCAAAACTGAAGGCCAAATAGAACAAATTTTTTTTAAAATACATATTCCCTCGATTATGTTATTTAAGTATAACAATTTATGGATTAAAAATCAACCGCATTCCGACGGGCTAAAAAGATGGCGGCGCCATTGCGATGCCCTGCCGCCGCGCTATCAGGCAACTTATTTTTTGTATTGGTTAACCGGAGAATATTATTTTGCAGGTATTGTTTTTAAAAATTCTTAAAAAATGGACCGCCATGAATATTAAAAAAACAACCGCCATAGTCCTCTTCATTGTCGCTGGGATTCTGCTCCCCTTCAGCTGGGTCTATAACAACGCCAGCGCGGACGGCGACGACTTCTATGAAAGCATCATCCGCTTCGACGACATTATCCGGAAGATAAAGACCCACTACGTGGTCGATGTTCCGGCCGAAAGCCTCATTGTCTACGCAGTTGATGGCATGCGCGACATACTCGACCCGCACACCAACTACTTCAAGGAAAAGGAATATAAGGACCTCATGGTGAAAACCAAGGGAGAATTCGGCGGCCTGGGCATCACCATCGGCATCCGCGAAAACATACTGACCATCATTGCGCCGCTCCCCAATACCCCCGCGTCAAAAGTGGGTCTCATAGCCGGGGACCGCATTGTTAAAATCAACGGCAAGTCGACCGCTGGCATCCAGATAGACGAGGCGGTGGAAAAGCTCCGCGGAAAAAAAGGCACCACAGTCACCATCACCATTGAACGCCAGGGTGTCATCGACCCCTTTGACGTCACGGTCGAACGGGACATCATCAAGATCAAAAGCGTGCAGTATTCGGGCATGATCGACGAAAAGAACAAGGTCGGATACATTCTCCTGGTCAGTTTCACTGAAAAGTCGTCCAGTGAAATGGAGGCGGCCCTCCGCGCGTTGCAGGCCCAGGGCATGGCCAGCCTCGTCCTTGACCTGCGTTCCAATCCCGGCGGCCTGCTCAAGCAGGCGGTCGAGGTGTCGGAAAAATTCATTGGCCCGGGTAAAATGATCGTTTTTACCAAAGGCAGGGACAAGAGTTCCATGGTCGAATTCAAGGCCCAGATCGGGCCAACGTTGTCCGATAAAACACCGCTGGTAGTGCTGGTCAACGAAGGCAGCGCCTCGGCGTCTGAAATCGTGGCAGGCGCAATCCAGGACCACGACCGCGGAGTTGTCATGGGCAGCCAGACCTACGGCAAAGGATCGGTCCAGACCATTCTTCCCCTCGAAAACAACCACGCGCTCAAACTCACCACCGCTTATTATTATACGCCCGTGGGCCGCTGCATCAACATGCTCGCGAACGATGTTGGCCAAAAACGCCACGAGGAGCAAAACGCCGAAGCGGAAATGGACGAGGAAGGCAATCCAATAGAGCCAAAAAAAGATTCGGTCAAGACGCAAAAAGAGGAATTCAAGACCCTCACCCTTGGCCGCTCCGTATACGGCAGCGGCGGCATAACGCCGGACGTGGACATTGACCCCGAGCACTTCTCACGCCTAGAGATCGAGATAGTGCGCAAGTCTATGTTTTTCAATTTCACGGTCGCCGAGATAAACCGCATGAAGGCGAAAAAACAATCCATTGATGAAAAAACATTCAAGGTATCGGATGACATTTACACCAATTTCATCGCCTATCTCCAGAAGGAAAAGTTCGAGTACAAATCACCCGAGCAGACCGTACTCGAAGAACTGAAGAAAACCGTGTCCGGCAGCCGCAAGGACCCTGCCGACACGTCAAAAATCCTGCAGGGACCCTATGACAAGGACATGGACCGGAAAATAGCTGAAGTAGAGTCGCTGACTGTCAAAAATCGCGACTATGCCTTTACCCGGTACAAAAAAGCGATTGTCGACAGGCTCACGCGCGACTTTCTCAACTTCGGCGTGAGCGAAGAGGCCTTTTACCGGTATGCCCTTAGAAAAGACAAGTTCGTCATTACAGCCATAGATTTGCTCAAAGACCAGAAGCGGTACAATCGCATTCTCAGCAAGGATTTCAAGAAAGAAACGCCTTAAAAGCGGGTTGAAAGACTGCCGTAGAGCATGGCCGCGTAATCGTCGCTGAGTCCAGGTTTTCGTCCATAGAGCGTGATCCCCATGGAACCAATATAGCCCAGCTTTGGATAGACCAGGCTGGCGCCGATACCCGTGCTGGTGTAGAGATCGTTCGCAAGACTGACATCAGAAAACTTCAGGTACCTGTTCTGCGGATAGGTGTATCCCCAAAACATGCCATTATCGATAAAGGCAAAGGCAAAGGCTGTGTATGAAACGCGGTTAATGAGCCGCATGGTCCGTTTGTCGAAATACTCCTCTAGTCCCATGGTAGAGTAGTCGACCTCGAAGAGGCGGTACCGGTACTCAATGTTGGCAAAAGCAACATTGGTCCCATAGAGATACCTGAATCCCCTGAACTGGGTGCCGTCGTCATAAAAGAGGAGACGGTGGCGCAGGGCAATATTGTCAAAGTCCTGCCGGGCAATGGCGCGCACCTGCATGGCAAAGGTCTGCCGGGAAAACGGGGTTGCATAGGCGCGGGCAATGCCTGACGCCTGATTGAAGGGGGAACCCACGTCATTCGACCGGTTATACACCCAAAACCTGGCCGCCTCGGCAAAGAGATAGAAGCCGCGGGTAGGTATCAGATAGTGGTTCCTCCTGTCAAGAGTGGCGGAAAAAGCCGCGGAGGGCACGCTTTCAGTGCGGGGATACCAGGGCGATGCGCCAGCGAACATCGAGGGATCGAGTACGAAAATATGCCAGTCAAGGTCGCGCCATTTATCAACATTGATCCACCAGGTTTTGGAGAGATCGTACGAGAAGGTGGCCCGCAGCTGGAAGGTCTCCCACACGGCCTTGGCCACATACGCGGAAACAGAGGCGTTTTGCGCATAGTACGGGGAATACTTGTAGGGTCCGGTGCGCGCGTTTAAGTTAAGGCCGCTTTTAATTGTGCGCGACGGAAACGAGGTGGCGCTCCACAGGACCGTGGCCGCATAAGCGTAGGGCGCGGTGATCATGAGGTCCAGCCGCTGGAGACGATTGAAGAGGTAGAGCTGTTTTACGCCGGGTGTCGCGGAAATCCAGTATTTGTCCTCGCCGAACATGGTAGCGTTCAGGCTGCCGCCATAGGGGAAAAAACCGCGGCGTTCGAGTTCCTTCACATAGACCCAGACCTTCATGGCGCCTGAATCGCCGGGAAGAGTGCGTGCATACACGGTATCGAACCAGCCAGAAGCCATGAGCCCGTTTACCGAGCGACGGACCATGGCCGTATCAGCCTCTTTTCCCTGATAAAGGTCCATTTCATCGAGTATGAACCGCTCCCGCACGTGCGTATTGCCGAACACGCGGACCTCGGTGAGTACGCCCGCATGCGCCGCATACACCGCAAAGAGAACAACAAAGGCCCTAAAGATCATGGTTTTTCTCACATGCCAAGGGAAAAAGGAGCGGGCCTGTAAGCCGGGTTCTGTATTTGTGCAGCCATCTGTCTGGGATCCGCCTCACGGCGGACCTCAAGCAACCTACCCTGGGGTAATGGCGAAGCGGGCAGCCTCATCCCCCTTTACTTGGTCTTGTACCGGATGGGGTTTGCCGTGCCCCTGGCGTTGCCGTCAGGGCGGTGGGCTCTTACCCCGCCATTTCACCCTTACCTCTTGACACGTTCGGGCAAGCCCGGCGCTTCAGGAGGTGGTATATTTTCTGTGGCACTTTCCGCAGGTCGCCCTGCCTTCCCGTTAGGAAGCATCCTGCCCTGTGGTACCCGGACTTTCCTCTCGCCTGCGCGAACACAAGCAAGCGGCTGCCCGGCCAGCTCCGGAATTAAATTAACAATAATTGGAAGGGAAATCAACGTATATTTTATTTTCATCTGCACACCCTCAAGGAACCGCCTATGCGAAAAAAAACCTTTGTACTCACCGACCTCTCCCAGCGCGTTCATGTCCCTGATTTTTTCCTCTGTCCGGAAGACCTTGGTAAAAAAAGCGGGGTTCCCTGGTCAGTCATAAAAACGACCCTGCACGGCGGCCCGTCTGAAGGCGTTGAAGCGGTCGTTATTGACAACGGGGCCCTTTCTTTCATGGTCCTTCCCTCGCGCGGCATGGGCGTGTGGAAAGGTGAGTATCGCGGCATGCCCCTGGGCTGGGACTCACCGGTCACAGGGCCAATACATCCCGCTTTCGTGGACAGCGCCGCGCGCAGCGGCCTCGGGTGGCTTACGGGCTTCGATGAAATGATCGTCAGGTGCGGGCTCGAATCAAATGGCCCGCCTGTGACCGACCGCGTGCTCGACAACCAAGGCAATCCTGTTGATGTTCAATTGACCCTGCATGGAAGAATCGCCAATATTCCCGCATGGTACCTGAGCATTGCGGTGGACAATGATGTCATCACAGTAAAAGGCATAACAGACGAAACCGGGCTTTTTCATCCCCGCTTCAGGCTAGAAACTACGGTTGAAACCAAGATCAACTCAAACGCCGTTACCATGCGTGATACGATCGTGAACCTGAAGAGCATCCCGTCTGAGCTCCAACTGCTGTATCATTGCAATTTTGGCGAGCCTTTTCTGGGAAAAAATTCACACCTGGTCATGCCGTTCAGGCAATTTGCTCCACGCGACAGCGTGGCTGCCCGTGACAGCGATACCTTTGATATATATAAGGGGCCGACAACCGGATATGTGGAACAATGCTACTATTGCACACCTTTGGGTGATACTACTGGCCGCACATGCGCGCTCCTGCGCAATGGTGCTGCAACCAAGGGTGTGGCTGTCAGATTTAATACACGGCAGTTGCCTTGTTTTACTCTATGGAAGAACACTGCGGCAGTGAGTGATGGGTATGTAACCGGCCTTGAACCTGCGACAAACTATCCTAATCCCAAACCCTTTGAGCGAAGCCAGGGAAGGGTTGTGAACATGCCCGCAGGAAGCAGCTACAAAGTGTCGCTCACACTCGAGGTGTATGACACAGCCGCAGGTGTTTCAGGAGTGGAAAAGGAGATTGCCAGGATTCAGAAGCGGGCAAAACCAGTGGTGCACCAGCAGCCTGTAGCGGGGTTATCGTTCTGATCCCCCCTACCCCCCTTAGAAAGGGGGGAGTTCCTTTGTGAGATCAAGAAAGTTAAACTCACGAGTTAATCTCCTATTCATCGTTGCCGATGCTCTACTATAAATAGATTAAAATGTGATCCCCCCTTCATAAGGGGGGCAGACTGCATAGAGCACTTTCGGGGGGATCAATTGGCACTGATCCGGGGGTGTTCCTTTAAGAGCGCTCTCGGGGGGATCAATCCCCAGAGTCCAAGACCGCACGAGCCCTTTCTTCAATAGCCATGCATACCCGGTCAAAGTCCTTTAGAACTTCGTCATTTGCAAATCTTAACACCGTAACCCCATGACCCTTCAAAATCACAGTTCTCTCCCGGTCTTTTGCCATACCTTCTTTAGTGTAGTGTTGCCCACCATCCAATTCAACAACCAAACCAATGGAAGGGCAATAAAAATCAACAATGAAATTATCAATCGGCCTCTGCCTGTGAAATCTGCATCTGAATGTCCGCAAGAATTCATACCAAAGTTTCTGTTCTGCCTTGGTCATATTTTTTCTGAGTGTTTTGGCCCGTTCAACGAGTTTAGGATTGTATGGCAAATGATGCCAGTTAAAAATGAGACCTTGCCTCTTCAGCATCACTGGATCTGTATTGCCTCTGGATTTATTCATCTCCGTCTTTCTTTCGTCACCCCCCTTCGTAAGGGAGGTGACCGAACAGAATGCTTTCGGGGGGATCACACAAACCGGATGGCGCAATAGAGCAGCACGCCGCCGCTGAGCATGGCAAGGGCGGGCTTGATGAGCTGGACAATTGAATCAGCAAGGCGAGTATTGAAGTGCTGGTTGGAAACGATAAGGCACACATGCACGGGCGAGAGGATCATGCCCATGTATCCTGAACAATAGGCAAGCACAGTAGTGGCCATGAGTTCGCGCGTTGACGGATGCGCACCAAGCACGGCCATGACAATGGGAAAGCTCGCGCCCACAAACCCAATGGCAAGGCCTGAAGTAAAACCCGCGATAAACGGCACCAGCATAATCACCAGCACCACGGGAATGCCCCAGGCATAGAGCTCGTTCCGCATGCTGTCCATAAGCAGCGAGCCATCGGGCAGCCGGGCCTCGAGAAAGGCGCCATAAACCCGGATAAACAGGACGATCGCTGCCATGGCAATGGTTTTACGCGAAAAAAGTATATCACGCCACTCTTGAACGGGAAGCGGCCGTTGAAACTGGAGCAACGCCATGGCAATCACCAAGCCAATAATCATTGGCAAATATTCGCTTATACGCGCCAAGTCTGGACAGATAAACTTGAGAACAATATAAGTGCCAATGACAATAATGATGGGAAGTACCAGTTTCAGAAACCTGTCGCCTTTGGCAGCCTGGGCAGCCGCATCTTCGTGTATCTCCGTGCTTCCCGTGCCCCTGAGCAGAAAAAAGTAACCCGCGATCACGGCAAAAATGCTCAGCGAAATCTGCAAGGCCATGAATTTTGACATGGGGATGCCGGTGAGGTCACGGGCAAGAAGTACGCCCGGATAGAGCGGCCACCAATACTCCCAGATATGCCGGAACCAGTAGTTTATCTTTGTTTTAAGAATTGCCGGAAGCGATTTGTCGTGGTCGCAGTCGTCGACAAGGGGCGCTGAAAAGATAGCGCCTCCAGGCATGGGCAAAAGACCAATGACCGCAGGCAGAACTGCCAGGGCGTGGCGCTGGCTGATACGCGCGCGCACGGCAAAGACCAATTCCTTCATACTGCCGGTCTTTTCCATCTGTGCGCTAAGCCACACCACCTGGAATATAATGCCCATAAGAAAAAACATGTCCAGGGACCATATGCGGCCCCAGGCAATGGCGCCTATGACGCGAAAAGAATGGCCGCTCCATACGGCAAGCACAAGGGTACCAAGTATCGAGGCCAAGCCAAGCTGGTTAAAGAGTTTATTGAAGAACAGGATAACGAAAAGCGATCCAAGCACTTTCACAATCAGGGGTGCATGTATTATGGTTTCCATGGTAATTGGTTAAAATAATGAAGTTCCAAAGGGGTTTTCAATCGCATAAGAAATTCTAATATGGAAATATTCATTCTGCCGATAAAGTCTTTGCCTTGTTTCAGACACAAAAAGCATATTATACGCGGCTCAAAACCAGAAGATGAAACAAAAATCATCCAGTACCCCCAAGTTCATAGTAGTTACCGGGGGTGTCATCTCTGGGCTGGGCAAAGGAATCGCCGCTGCCAGCATCGCACGCCTCCTCTCCTCAAAACTCAAGATAGTCCCCATCAAATGCGACGGGTATCTTAACACCGATCCCGGCACCATGAACCCCATTGAACACGGCGAGGTCTTTGTGCTCGACGACGGGGGTGAAGTGGACATGGATTTTGGCCATTATGAGCGCTTTATCGGGTGTACTGCCAAATTCGAATGGAACCTTACCATGGGAAAGGTCTTTAAGCGAATCTTAGAAAAAGAACGCCATGGAGACTACCTGGGAAGCACTGTGCAATTTATCCCTCATGTTACCAACGAAATAAAATCCATGTTCCACACCATTGTGGAAAAAGAAAAGGCCGACCTTGCCCTCATTGAAATCGGGGGTACTGTGGGCGATCTGGAGAATCAATTCTATATCGAAGCAGTACGCCAGCTCAAGAATGAGGTGGGCAGAGATAATATTCTTTTCATCCATCTGACCTATGTACCCATTCCGAGCGGGGTGAATGAGCAAAAGACAAAACCGACCCAAATGAGCGTTAAGGCATTGAATGAATTGGGGATAGAGCCTGATATTATCATAGGGCGCTGCCAGGAATACCTTACCCAGAAAATTAAGGAAAAGATCTCATTATATTGTAATATAGACACAGATGAGGTCATTTCCGGACCCGACACCAATTGTGTATACGAAATTCCGCTTATTTTTGAAAATGAAGGCCTGGTCGCCAGTCTGCATAAAAAATTAAGCATCTACAGCCCACCGTATCTTAAGGAATGGCGCGAACTCGTGGAAAGAATCAAGAAAAACATATCTGAGCCTTCCCGCCAGACAACCATTGCCATCTGCGGCAAATACACTGCACTCGAAGATTCATATGCCAGCATCATCGAAGCGCTCACCCACTGCGGCGCCCAACTCGATATCAAAGTAAACTTAAAATGGGTCGACACCGACGAGATTGAAAAAGGCACTGTTGGACCTGCAGAGGCACTCGAAGGTATTGGCGGCGTTATTGTACCCGGCGGTTTTGGCGTGCGCGGGGTCGAGGGAAAAATCACGGCCATCCGCTATTGCAGGGAAAATAACATCCCCTTTTTGGGCATCTGCTATGGCATGCAGCTGGCTGTGGTTGAATATGCGCGCAACAAATGCGGTATCAAAGAGGCGCACACGGCCGAGGCAGAGGCTGACGGTAAAAAAGTGAAGAACGCGGTCATTGACCTACTGCCAGAGCAGAAAAAAATCAAGGACAAAGGCGCCACCATGCGGCTGGGCGGCCACGATGTCATTATAAAGAAGGGTACCCTGGCACACCGCATTCTCAAGGCCGATACGGTGCGGCGCCGCTTCAGGCACAGATACGAAGTCAACCCGCAATACATCCAGACGCTGGAAAAAGGCGGCATCATTTTTTCAGGATGCGCAGGAGACAAACGGATCATGCAGATCATGGAACTCGAAGGTCATCCGTATTTTGTCGGATGCCAGTTTCACCCCGAACTCACCTCCCGTCTCGAAGTCCCAGACCCCTTTTTCCTCCATTTGGTGAAAAACTCACTTACTCCTGAAAAAAAAGGAAACTGATCAGTGCCCAGAGACCCTTCAATCAGAAAAACCCTGATCATCGGCTCTGGCCCAATCGTCATCGGTCAGGCCTGCGAATTCGATTATTCAGGTACGCAAGCGTGCCAAGTGCTCAAATCCGAAGGCATAGAAGTGGTCCTGGTGAATAGCAACCCGGCCACGATCATGACCGATCCTGAAATGGCCGACCGCACCTATATCGAACCCATAACCCCCGAAGTCATTGAAAAAATTATAATCCAGGAAAAGCCCGATTCCCTCCTTCCCACCTTGGGAGGCCAGACCGGACTGAACATGGCCGTGGCGCTGGCCGAAAGCGGCGTCCTGAAACGCGAAGGCGTGCGCATGCTGGGCGCCAATATCGAGGCTATTAAAAAAGGGGAAGAACGCGATCTTTTTAAAAAGGTGATCCACGATATTGGGCTTCAGGTCCCCCGTTCCGGCTTTGCCCATTCCTACGACGAGGCGATGCAGATTATTGACCATGTAGGTTTTCCGGCTATCATACGGCCCTCGTTCACCCTTGGCGGCAGCGGCGGCAATGTGGCCTACGACATCGAACAGTACAAGCGCTGCGTGGAATGGGGCCTTACCCTTTCGCCGCGTTCCCAAATACTGGTCGAGGAGTCGGTCATTGGATGGAAAGAATTCGAACTCGAGGTCATGCGCGACAAAAAAGACAACGTGGTCATTGTCTGCTCCATTGAAAATCTTGATCCCATGGGCATCCATACCGGCGACTCCATTACCGTGGCGCCCGCGCAAACCCTTACGGACCGCGAATACCAGGACATGCGCGACGCGTCCATCAAAATAATCCGCGCCATAGGTGTTGAGACCGGCGGATCGAACATCCAGTTCGCCATAAATCCGGCGAATGGGCAAATGTACGTCATTGAGATGAACCCGCGCGTGTCACGTTCGTCAGCACTCGCTTCCAAAGCCACAGGTTTTCCCATTGCCAAAATCGCGACCAAGCTCGCCATTGGCTATACGTTGGACGAAATCCCCAACGATATCACCAAAAAAACGCCTGCCTGTTTTGAACCGACCATTGACTACTGTGTTGTCAAATGGCCACGCTTTACATTTGAAAAATTCAAGAACGCCGATCCTACACTCACCATACAAATGAAGTCCGTGGGCGAAGCCATGGCAATCGGCCGCACCTTCAAGGAGGCGCTGCAGAAGGCCATTCGCTCGCTCGAAATCGGACGATTTTCGCTCGACAGCAAACATATCGAAGCCGAGTATCGCGACCCCGCAACGCCGGACACCTTTCTGAAAGAACGCATCAGAAAATATTTCTGGGATCGGCTTTGGTACGTTGCCGAAGGGATCCGCCGAAACATATCAATCCAGGAATTGTACGGCATTACGGGCATAGACCCATGGTTCCTCAACAATATCAAGGACATTGTGGACATGGAGGCCGCGCTCAAGGCGGCGGCTGGAAGTGCAGAAACATTCACGCGCGACCAAATCCAACAGGCAAAGGCCTTTGGCTTTGCCGACAATTATCTTGCCTCACTGCTGAACATTTCCGAACCCGAGTTTCGCCACACGCGGTTGTCGCAAGGATTAAAAGCCGTGTACAAGACCGTGGATACCTGTGGCGCCGAATTCGAAGCCTACACACCGTATCTGTATTCCACCTATGAGAAAGAATGCGAAGCAGCGCCCACAACAAAACGTAAGGTGGTCATTCTGGGCGGCGGTCCCAACCGTATTGGCCAGGGCATTGAATTCGATTACTGCTGCGTGCACGCCAGCTACGCCTTGCGCGAAATAGGTATCGAGTCCATCATGGTCAACTGCAATCCGGAGACCGTGTCCACCGATTACGATACGTCGGACAAACTCTATTTCGAACCTCTCACATTTGAAGAGGTGATGAACATAATTGACACGGAAAAACCCGACGGCGTCATTGTGCAGTTCGGCGGCCAGACGCCATTGAAACTCGCCAAGGCCCTTAAAGAGGCCGGGGTTCCCATCATCGGCACATCACCCGAATCCATTGACCGAGCCGAAGACCGCAAACTTTTCTGGGAAGTGATAGACAAATTGAAACTCCGGCAGCCGGAAAGCGGGACGGCCCGCAGCTACGAAGAAACGCTCGTCATAGCCAAACGGCTCGGCTATCCGCTGCTCATACGGCCCTCCTTTGTTTTAGGCGGCCGCGCGATGGAAATTGTATACGACGAAGCTTCGTTGCGCGCCACGGTTGAGCAAGCCATTGAAGCGTCTCCCGAACACCCTATCCTCATCGACCGCTTTCTTTCGGACGCGGCCGAAGTTGATGTCGACGCCATTGCTGACGGGCACATGGTCGTTGTCGCGGGGATCATGGAGCACATTGAAGAGGCTGGCATCCATTCGGGCGACTCCGCCTGCTCGCTGCCCGCAGTCACGCTCAAAGCAGAAATCGTTGATGAAATCAAACGGCAAACCATCCTGCTCGCGCACGAGCTGGATGTCCGCGGCCTCATCAACGTGCAGTATGCGATCAAGGACGATATCGTGTACATCCTTGAAGTCAACCCGCGCGCCTCCCGCACCGTGCCCTTTGTCTCAAAAACCATCGGCGTTCCCTTGGCAAAACTCGCGGCAAAAATACAAGCAGGCCAAACCCTTGCCGAACTGGGTTTTACCACGGAAAAGCCGCTCAGCCATGTTGCGGTAAAAGAAGCTGTCTTTCCCTTCCTGAAATTCCGCGGAGTCGATCCCATCCTGGGACCCGAGATGCTTTCCACGGGCGAGGTCATGGGCCTGTCCGACAATTTCGCCATGGCCTACGCGAAGTCCCAGATGGCCGCCTTCAACACCCTGCCCGAAAAAGGGAGGGTGTTTATATCTGTCAAGGACGATGACAAGCTAAAAATTGTTGAGATCGCCCGCGAACTGCACAAGCTCGGATTTGCCATTGTAGCAACAAAAGGGACATGCCTTGAGCTGATAAAAAACAACGTCCCCTCGGAATTTGTGCTCAAGGTCTCCGACGGCCACCCCAACATTGTGGACATGATCCTGGAAAGCAAAATTGACTTTATAATAAATACCACTATTGGAAAGCAGTCTATCCTCGACTCCTATCCCATGCGCCGCACTGCTCTCGAAAAAAGCATCCCCTATGTCACCACAAAGCGCGCGGCCACCGCGGTCGTTCAGGCGCTGTGCATGCTCAAGAAAAAACCCATGGCAGTCAAACCCCTGCAGAATTATTACCAAAGTAAATTAAAAGGAACCCTCCATGGCCGATGAAATCCATGAAGAATGCGGCGTTATAGGGGTCTTTAACGGCAACAAGGCCCTCGATCTTGCCGTGCTGGGTCTCCACGCCCTGCAACATCGCGGTCAGGAAAGCGCCGGCGTGGCGGTCAGCGACGGCAGAGCCATCCATTCCTACCGTTCCCTGGGATTGGTAGCCACTATGGCGCGAAAAACCAAACGTTTCATGGAGCTCAAGGGGCACATCTGCATCGGCCACACCAGGTATTCAACAACGGGCACCAGCAATCTCATCAATTCGCAACCCATTCTCATTGATTATAAAAGGGGCCAGCTTGCGGTGGCCCACAACGGCAACCTTATCAATGCCGACACGCTTCGCTCGGACATGGAAGAGCAGGGATCCATTTTCCAATCCACAAACGACAGCGAAGTATTCCTCCATCTAATCGCGCGCTCGAAAAAACCGTCGCTGGTCGAAATGATCGCGGAATCACTGAAAAAAGTGAAAGGCGCGTTCTCGCTCCTCTTTCTCAGCGAAAACGAACTCTTCGCGGCGCGCGATCCGCACGGAGTACGGCCGCTCTGCCTGGGGGTCCTCGACAAAAAAACGGCCGTGGTGGCTTCAGAGACGTGCGCACTCGACATCATGGGCGCCCGCTATGTCCGCGATATCGAGCCCAGTGAACTGGTCTGCATCAGTAGCAAAGGCATCCAGTCGTTTCGTTTCGCCCCTCCGGGAAAAAAAGCCCACTGTATCTTTGAATACATCTATTTTTCGCGGCCCGATTCGCGGATATTCAACCACAGCGTTGACCGCCTGCGCCGCGCTTTTGGCCACGAACTTGCCCGCGAACACCCGGCAAAGGCTGATATTGTCATTTCAGTGCCCGACTCAAGCAATACCGCGGCCCTCGGCTATGCCCACGCCTCGGGCATTCCCTTCGAGATCGGACTCATCCGCAATCACTATGTGGGCCGCACATTCATCAGTCCTGCACAGGGCGACCGTGAGGCAAAAGTAAAGCTTAAGTTCAACCCGGTCCGCGGCGTACTCAAAAACCGGCGCATCGTACTTGTAGAAGATTCGATAGTCCGGGGTACCACTCTCAGACAGCTGGTCTCCCTTATCCGTAACGCTGGCGCAAAAGAGATCCACATCAGGGTCAGTTCTCCTCCAATAAAATTTCCCTGTTATTACGGCATGGATTTTCCCAGCTTCGACGAACTCATTGCGAACAACAAAACCATTGAGGAAACGCGCCAGTTTCTTGGTGTGGATAGTTTGGGCCATCTCTCTATCAACGGGTTGCGAAAATGCATGCAGGAAGAACCGAACAATTACTGTTACGCCTGTTTTTCCGGGGCCTATCCCCTTGGTGCGCTTAAAACAAGTAAAAATATTTTTGAAAACAGGAAAAAACAGAGGACATGAAAGCAGTACTCCTTCTCGAAGACGGCACCCTGTTCGAAGGCACGGGTTTTGGCGCGCAAGGCGAAACCCTGGGGGAGGTGGTATTCAATACCAGCATGAGCGGCTACCAGGAAATCCTCACCGACCCGTCCTATTGCGAACAGATTGTCACCATGACCTACCCGCTCATTGGGAACTACGGGGTCAATCCCGACGATACTGAATCGGCAAAAATCCAATCCGCCGGTTTTATCGTGAAAGAGGCCTGCCCCTATCCCAGTTCGTGGCGCTCCAAAACATCGCTCGATGAGTACCTGGCCAAAGCAGGCATTACCGGTATTTCGGGCATTGACACGCGCATGCTGGTGCGTCACATCCGTACCAAGGGCGCCATGAACGGCATTCTCTCTTCTGTTGACACTGACCCGGCCAGTTTAAAGGCAAAGTTAAAAAAATATCCGGGCCTTGTTGGACGCGATCTGGTTGAAAAGGTGACTGTCAAGAAACCATACGCATTCACCAAAGGGCTCTACAATCCCTATACCGGAAAGACAGAGCGACCAAAAACAACGTTCAAAGTAGTCGCCTTTGACTTTGGGATCAAAACCAACATTTTGAGGTTGCTCTGCCACCACGGATGCCATGTCACTGTGGTCCCCGCAAATACACCAGCGGAAAAAATAATGAAACTCAAACCACACGGGGTGTTCTTAAGCAATGGCCCCGGCGATCCCGAGGGCGTAACCTATGCCATTGGGGCCATCAGGGACCTCTTGGGAAAAGCCCCGATTTTCGGCATCTGCCTGGGCCACCAGCTACTTGCCATTGCGCTAGGCGGGAAGACCTATAAACTCAAGTTCGGCCATAGGGGCGCAAACCATCCGGTAAAAAACCTTAAAACCGGGAACATAGAAATCACCAGCCAAAACCACGGTTTTTGCGTTGATATCGACTCCCTTAAAGGAAAAAAGGTCGAAGTAACCCACATGAACTTGAACGACAACACGGTCGAAGGTTTCCGGTGCGCCAAACTACCCGCCTTCTGCGTGCAATACCATCCCGAAGCCTCTCCTGGCCCTCACGACTCAGCCTATCTTTTCCAGGACTTCATCAAACTCATGGAAGGTTTCTGGAAGAAAAAAAAGAAACGGTAAAAAGATTCGTCCTGCATTTGGAAATTAAAAACATTCAATAATGCAAAATTCACTCAAGTACTTCCACCCTGCATGGATACAAAAGGACACCCGTATACTGCATGCGGACCTGTGCGTATATGGCGGGACTTCAGCGGGCATTATCGCTGCTGTCAAAGGCAGGCGACTCGGATTGTCTGCGATTATATGTAATCCAGGATTGCACCTTGGCGGTCTTTCAAGCGGCGGGCTTGGTTTTACCGACTTTGGTAATAAAGTGATCATCGGCGGTTTGTCGCGTGATTTCTACAAACGTATTGGCCTTCGATACGGACTTCCTGAAATCTGGAAATTCGAACCGCACATTGCGGAAAGCGTTTTTCATGAACTGATTAAGGAATTCGATATTCCGGTATGTTCCGCGGCGTATCTTGACCATGTTGATATGACAGCCAAACGCATCACTGAGATATCATTCCTCGGCGGGCTTCGCGTCAAAGCCAAATCGTTCGTCGATGCGACGTACGAGGGCGATCTTATGGCCAAAGCGCGGGTATCCTATACCGTAGGGCGCGAAGACAACACGCAATATGGGGAAACATGCAATGGGTTCCAAATTCATAACAAGCACCAGTTCGATTATCCGGTCGACCCCTACATTATTCCCGGCCATCCCGGCAGCGGGCTGCTGTCCGGCATACGCGGTGAAGACGCTGGCCCTGAAGGTCGCGGCGATTCACTTTTGCAGGCGTATAATTTCCGTGTCTGCATGACGGACGACCCGGAAATTCGCGTACCCTTCCCGAAACCTGAACACTATGACCCAAAGGAATATACGCTATGCGCACGCTGGCTCGCGTCGTTGATGAACTCCGTCAAGGCACATGAGAGCAATTTTCTCGATGATGCTATATTCCGGAAATTCGATAGGATTACCGCGGTAAAAACGGACACCAATAATCACGGGGCGTTTTCCACGGATTATATCGGCGCCAATCACCGCTGGCCAGACGCAGGATATGAGGAGCGCGAAGGGCTTTTCCAAAAACATGTGACCTATCAGCAGGGGCTCCATTGGTTTATGGCAAACGATCCCTCGGTTCCCGGACCAATACGCGGCACATATGCAGCATGGGGACTTGTGAAAGATGAATTCCTCGATACTATGCATTGGCCTCATCAGTTGTATATTCGCGAAGCGCGGCGCATGGTATCGGATATTGTCATGAGCGAAAGGCATTGCGTGGGCGCCATGAACGTAGACGATCCTGTGGGCATGGGCGCCTATCAAATGGACAGCCATAACTGCCAGCGTATTGTGCGCGATGGACATGTGCTGAATGAGGGGGATGTCCAGATGCGCCTTGAAGCGCCCTATGCCATAAGCTATCGAGCGATCATTCCCAAGACCGGTGAATGTGAAAACCTCTCCGTGCCTGTGTGCGCTTCCGCCAGCCATATCGCGTTCGGTTCCATACGCATGGAACCGGTGTTCATGATCCTCGCGGAATCAGCCGTGGAAGCGGCGGCGCTGGCGCTTAAAAACAATGCATCGTTGCAAGACGTGCCGTATAAAAGCCTTAAGGAAAAAATTCTGCAATCAGGCCAGATCGTCAACGTGCAGACGAAAAACAGTGGCCCGTCAAATCCCAACGATTGAGCTGGATTGGGAGCAACAGATGTTTGCGTGATATATGATAAGCATAAAACCGGCCTTGTATCCGTACCTGATGTAATTTTAAACCAGGCTACTCTTCGCCATTTCTAAAAGCTTCTCTAACTGGCCGACCCAATCGAGTAAAATATCTATTGAACGTACTCCATAATTGTCGTATATTTATGGTAGTATGTTCCAGAGAATCATAACTTATTCAAAATCAAACAGTTTCTTTTTGTTCGGTCCGAGAGGAACGGGTAAAACCACCCTTGTCCATAAACGATTCAGTCCGGACAATACACTCTTTATTGATTTGCTCAACCCCGAGGAAGAAAACACTTTTATTCTTCACCCAAAGGAACTTGAACAGCGAATCAACCAATTCGGTCCCCATCTTCAGAACGTTATAATTGATGAAGTCCAAAAAGCCCCAAAACTGCTTGATTGCGTTCATGGGCTCATCGAAAATCACAAGCCCCCCCTGCGCTTTGTCCTTACCGGATCCAGCAGCCGTAAACTAAAAAGAGGCGGTGCCAATCTTCTAGCGGGTCGCGCATTCGTGTACACACTGCATCCCCTGACCAGTGTGGAAATAGGTGAGGATTTCGACCTTGAAACTGCCCTGGCTTGGGGTACACTCCCGAAAATCTTCACGCTGCCAGGTGTTTCCGATAAAACCGATTTTCTTCGCGCCTATGCGCTCACGTATATTAAGGAGGAAATTTCAGCCGAGCAAGTAGTCCGAAAACTCGATCCTTTCCGCAGGTTCCTTGAAATCACCGCTCAGATGAATGGCAAGCCGGTCAATTTCTCCTCCATCGCCCGGGATACAGGGGTTGATATTAAAACCATCCAATCATATTTTGAAATACTTGAAGACACCTATACCGGTTTCCTGCTGAACGCCTATCATTCATCAAGCCGGAAAAGCCTCAGGTTTGCTCCCAAAGCGTACCTTTTTGATACGGGTGTAAAAAGAGCGCTGGAGCGCACTTTAAGCGGCGCATTGACTCCCGGAACTTACGCATACGGTGAGGCGTTCGAACATTTCATAATCCTTGAAATCAGACGGCTCGCTTCGCTCCGATATCCCGATTGGGAGTTCTCCTTCCTGAGAACCAAAGATGGCGTTGAAATAGACCTGATTATTGATCGTCCAGGTATGCCCATCGCGCTCATTGAGATAAAATCCGGCACAACAGTCACCGAACAGAATACGGCAACCTTGAACAGAGTACAATCGGAATTCCCAAAAGCGGAATCATACTGTTTAAGCCAGGATGTCTCGGCCAAAAAAATCGGTGCGGTCCATTGTCTTCACTGGCAGGAGGGATTAAAAAACCTTGGCCTCGCTTAGCGGTTATCTATTGTCACCTTACCTGCTTTTAACATATATTTCATTTGGTATGAAAATAACATGCTGGGGCTGCAGGGGTTCCCTCCCCACGCCGGGTTCCACTACGGTGAAATACGGCGGCAATACCACGTGTTTTCAAATCAATTCAAAAGACGGTCACCTGATCATCATTGACGCGGGATCGGGTATGCGCATGCTGGGCAATTATTTGCGCAAAAACGATCCCCGCCGCATCATCCACCTGCTCATCACCCATGCGCACTGGGACCACCTCATGGGCTTTCCCTTCTTCATGCCCGCCTACCTGAAGAACTACTCCATCAAGGTAAAGGGGTATATCGACGCACACCACAAACTCAAGGACATCATCGCGCACCAGTTTGAAAGTCCCTATTTTCCCGTTGATTTCAGGGTCCTCAAATCGCGCCTTGAATTCACCGAACTGAAGAAAAAAAAGTTTAAGATAGGCAATGTCTCAATCGAAACCATCAGGCTCAACCATCCCAATGGCGGTTTCGGGTTCAAATTCAGGGAAAACGGCAAGGCCTTTGTCTTTCTCACCGACAACGAACTCACCTACAACCATGGTTCAAAAATGAACCGGTGCGATTTTATCGAGTTCTGCCAAGACGCGGACCTGCTTATCCACGACGCCCAATACCTCGAAAGCGAATACAACCATTTCAACCGCGGCTGGGGCCACTCCACCTTTGACGATGCCTTTGAATTGGGCCGCGACGCGGGCGTCCGCCGCCTGGGATTCTGCCATCACGACCAGGAGCGTAACGACCGCGACCTCGACGCCATCGAGAAAAAATACGCGCGCATCTCAGGCCGCATGAAGTGCTTTGTAGTCAAGGAACACGATACCTATACGGTCTGACCCCTCACTTATCAAAATCGAAAAGCAACCCTCCCCCTTTCTTGCCGTAGATTGTTATGGATCCGTTGCGGTCTGTGCGCAGCACAACAGCGTTGGTCTGCGCCAGGCGCGCGATCGCCTCGTCCGAAGGATGGCCGAAAGGATTGCCGGATCCAACTGAAACCACGGCCGCGTCGGGCGCCACCGCGGCAAGAAAGGCCGTTGACGAAGAAGTCTTTGATCCGTGGTGCGGCGCCTTCAGTATGGTTGCGGATAGCTCGCCGGGACAATCGAGCAAGCGTTTCTCCGACTCAAAATTGATGTCAGCGGCCATAAGCGCGGTACAGGTACCATTGCTGATGGAAAGCACCAGGGAGAGGGCGTTGCATGTGTCGCTCTCCGTTATGACCGCCGCCGTATCGGGCCACAGGCACGTTACACGCTGTGACACGCCGCCGGGCGCCTGCCGTCCCCTGAACATGACAATGGTGTCAATACCCAGGGTATCGGCCACAAGCCGTACAAATGCCGCGTACGCTTTGTCTCCCGGCCAGGTGCCTCGCGCCGAAAGCCATACGCGCTCCACGGTGAATTGACGGCAGACCAATCCCGCGTTGCCGTAATGGTCCTCGTGCGCATGGGTAACCGCCAGGTCGTTAATGACGTGAATATTCCGGTTTGTCAGAATGGTGTCAATACCGCTTCCATACGAACCCGCATCGATGAGCAAGGTTGTGCTGTCGGAAAAACGCACCAGCGCAGCGTCACCCTGGCCCACATCGCAAAAGGTGATGGAAAAACGCGGTTCTTGGTCCGGAACACTGACCGGAGAACACGATACAAAAACAAGACAAAACCCAAGGGCGCACACCCAGTTCATGGCCTGCTCCCTGCGGGCAGGGCCATAATAAGGGAAAGGCCCATGGCTGCTGGTGAAAAAAGCGGCTCATCCGCGCCAAACGACAGCACGCCAAAGGCCTTGAGGTGTCCTGCTTTTCCGACTGACATGCTTTCTTCGAGAGAAAACGCGCCTTCGAATGTATGGCCCTTTCCGGAACGGGAGCTGATGAACAGGCATTCGGGCGACAACGCAATGCCCCGGCCCGCGGGAAATGTGCAGCACACGCGCGCGGATACACGTTGCGCGTCTCCCGCATCAGCGTACCGCGCGCCAGCCTCAAGGCTGCCGCCATTGATAAATCGCTTTGCGTACAGCCCCGATGCGTAGGGACTGTCCGAGGAGTTGGTGTCTGTACGCACTGATGTAATTCCCTGAATGCCGGTAAGGGTATATGAGGCTCCACTGCCAGTCCATTCCTCGCGCCATTCAAGACAATACCTGTTTTCCCTGGACAGGCTGGAACGGGCGGCAGTGGCGGCTGGCCCAAAGGAAAGGCCACGTGCCTCCCATGTGGCCCACATTTTTGCATACTGTTCACTGGTACGCGCACCCGTAATCAGAGCTGAATCAGTTTCATTATATGCATACACCGACCGCCGGGAAAAGGCGGACTGGCCCCTGCCTGCGGGATTGCAATAGCCGGCGCCATAGGCGGCATAGCCCAGGCCAGCCCCAAGCCTGCCCGACCGCTGGGAGGCGTCGATACTGATCGCCGCACCGCTGTCCGCGTACGAGACCTCGGCGTCCACCCTACCCTGACCGGTGCGCGCGCCGCCATACGCGCCAACAGCCGCCATGTCAATATTGCCGTTTCCCTGGCCTGGCAGCCGCATGCCCGCCACCGCGATGCCCGCATAGGCGGCGCCCTGTCTGATATCGCATCCGCCGCCGGCAAGACCAGCCAGACGGCCGGCAGCAGTCCGTTCACGCGCAGCCGAAACAAAGGCAAAAGGCGCGCAGCGCTGTAATGACAAAGACAGGGAAAGACCGTTGAACTCCGTTGTACGGGGAAAAAGGGCGCTTTCCGGAAAATCGCGCGCATAGGCCTGGTTCGAAAAGAGCTGGGGCGCGCCGCCAAGGGTGATGCCGCGACCCTTGCGCAGGCTGAAATTGCCCAAAGTTGCGCGCAGCCCGGTACAGGCCGGTGAAACGGCAATGGACCGCGATTGAAAATACCCGTTGCCAAAGGCGTCAGAACGCTGCTCCGCGGAAAATGAGACTCCAGCCGCCTGCGCAAAAACGCCAAGCCCGTGCTCCTTCTCGAACATGGTCAGAGTGTCATCAAGGTTGCGGGAAAAATCATACGCCACCCGTACGGCGGCCGGCGTGCCTTCGTCCGGCGATAGGACAAAGGGCGCTATCTTTACGCGCAGGCCGCGGGGGATTGACTCCCAGTCAACGGCCGCGGAACCGCACGCGTTTTCGAGCAGTGAAAGTTCCTCCTGCGACACGCCCGGCACCAGCGCCAGTCCATCGAGTGAAACGCACAGGCCGCGCCTGTTTTCGCACATATCATACAGTATGGCATAGGCGTTTCCGTCAAGGTATCCTTCGCGGTAAAGCCAGTACAGGCCACCCTTCGAGTCGATGCGCTGCGCATCTACCTGGAGCGCACCGCACCCAAGTAGCGCGCATATGATGAATAATCGGCAATACTGCACGGCGTCAAAATATTAAAAATGTTCCATTTATAGCGCAACAAAGTTATTTTTTATTCTCATGCAGACTCGCATATCATCATTTTTTTCCGGAATCGGTGTTCTCGCGCTTGTGCTGCTTGCCTGCATGGTCCTCGACCAGATCGCTTTCCAGGTCTACACCGGTTTCATCAAGAAACCCGGCTCCCTGAAATACTCCATGGCCGACCTCAAGAAGGCCTATCCCGGCCTCAACGAACAGGAGATCACCAGACTGCTCACCGAAACCTGGACCCGGCAATTCAAATATTTCCCCTATACCCAGTTCCTTGAAAAAGAGTACTCGGGCAGGTACGTAAATGTGGATGCGCACGGCATCAGGTCTGGCAGGCAAAAAACCATCTGGCCTCCCGATACCGCAAAGACAAACGTCTTCGTTTTTGGCGGGTCAACAACTTTCGGCTGCGGTGTCGCCGATACGCAGACCATCCCCTCGTACATAGGCGATGTGCTGGGCCCTTCCTGCGCGGTCTACAACCTCGGATGCGGCCATTATTTCGACACACAGGAGCGGATCAGGTTCGAGCAACTCGTGTACGGCGGATTCCGGCCCGACATCGCAGTTTTTATCGATGGCATCAACATGTTCGACAAAGTCGCGGAAGGGCCCCGGTTCACGAAAACGCTGAACGCGCACTTTGAGAACAGCGTCGAGAGCCTGCTTGCCTTCCTGCTCCAGCAGAGTTTCGTCACGTACTCCTTCACTTCGCTCAAGAAACACTTCACCAACACCACTGTAGGCAGCGAACTCGAGGAATATGGCGATGGGCCGGCATGCGTAGAGCGGTACGAGACAAACATCGCGGCCATCGAACGGACGGCCCGGTCCTACGGAATCAAAACGTTCTTTGTCCTGCAGCCATCGCCTCTCTACCTGCACGATTATTCAACCGACCCGTTCATCCGTTTCGACCCGAACAAGGCGTCGCCATACAAGGACGGCTACGAACTTCTTAAAAATAAAATTGCGGACAGTATGTTCTCCGCTCCCCCGGGCTTCATCGATCTCTCCGGTATCCAGGAAAAAAGGTCTGACCTGTTATACGTGGACGCGGTCCACTACGCCAGCCGCTTCTGCAGGGAAATCGCGGATTCAATCTGCGCGCAGATCGCCATGGCGCAGCACTGAGCGCGCGGCCAGGCCCTTTTTATAAAAACAACTCCAGAAACCGTTCCTCTTCATTTTCCCAGCGCATATCGCGCGCCATGGCAAGTGCGTGCGTGCGATATTCGGCCAAGTGCGCGGACGATACAAGCAGATCATTGAGCGCCCGCGCAATGGCGTCTGGATGGGGCGCTTCGATATAGACGCCAAACCGGTAGCGGCCATTCACCTTCTCAATCTCGGGAAGCCGGCTGACAGCCATGGGAAGCCCGGCCATGGCATAGTCAAAAATCTTATTGGGAAGCGCATTGGCGAAACTGGCGCCGTCAGCGGCTCCAGTGAACACGCCAACATCGGCCGAGCACAGCAGACCGTGCAATTCCGTAAAGGGAACCGGCGGCAGCCAGGATACCCGCTGCGCGCGATTATTATCTCTCAGCGCCTTGCGTACTCGCGGCGCTTCGGGACCATCACCGATAATGACCAGGTGGGCGCGGGAGACCGCGTCCATGGCGCACACCAGTTCATGCACACCGCCCGACCTGAGCAGCGATCCCTGGAAAACAATGATTGGCATGTCCCCGGACACGCCGCATTGTTCGCGAAGGGCGTTGTTCGGCGCATACGGTTTATACAGAGGAAGATTGCGCACCACCACAGGAGCAAGACAGTTGTATTTCCGCGCAAGATCGCTGCGATCTGATTCGCATACCGTGATTGAACGCACGACATGGCGCACGGAAAAGCCCTCAAGCAGCCGCCATACGGCCTTCTTGAAAGGCGAACGATGCACATCAGGGAGTTCCGTGTACAGCTCGCGCGAATCGTACACTACTGACCCGCCCCGCAGCAGGGACGCGCACACACACGGGAAAAGCGCGGGCAAATCGCAGGCAAGATAAAAGGCCGGACGCGCGTGCAAAGCCATGAAAAAAAGACGGATCATATACAGGGCGAAAAAGAGAACGCCAGGAAGACGGGAGCGTGAAAGCCGTATCAGGCTGATTGAAAGACCCGCCCAATGCCCAAGCGCCGGTACCTTTTCCGGGTCAGCGTACGATACAACCCGAACGTCACAACCCTGCCGAACCAGGGACCTCGCCTGCCGGTACAAACGGTACTCGGTGGTCAGGTCGGAAATACATGCGGCAAAAACAGTGGTCTTCATCTGCGCGTCAGAAAGGCCTTTGCCTTTGCGATCTCTTCCTTGTCAAAAAACCGGACCGCATACAGAAGGGGGACAAAGGCCGCAACGCCGATGATACGGACCAGGGTGCTTCCAAGAACGAGCGCTGGCACATAAACCAGGGCGGTAAGCAAGGCCAGGGTGGCAATGCGGCGCCACTCATAAGGTATAAAATAAAGTTTCATGGAAATTGGATACAGTATGGCGGCCATGGCCATGTAAGAAATCAGGGTGACAATGGCCGCGCCCATGATACCAAAGCGCGGAATAGCGAAAAGATTGCACCCCACGTTGATGATCGCGCCCGCGCAGGTAATAAGCGGAATGTACCGGGTCTTCTCGCGCGCATATATGCCCACGATGAAATTGGAATAGATGCCGCAAAAAAGATAGGCCAGCAGCAGCACCGGGATAACCGGCAGGCCGGCCGCGTATTTCGCGCCCACTAGGGTAAAGTTCCTGAAACCAAGGCCCGCGATCTCCCGGTAAAAAAGCCCTACTGTCAAAAACACAAGGGTAGTTACAAACACATAATAGGTGAAGACCCGCGAAAACATGCGCGCCCCTGATTCGTCCTTCATGTGCGTAAGAAAAAACGGGGTCCAGGCGGTCTGAAAGGCGTAGACAACCAGGAACATGATGACCCCGAGCTTTGCCGCGGCGCTGTAGAGCCCCACCTGTTCAGCGCCCAGCATGCGATTGACAAGAATGCGATCGATAAGGTCGATGATAATGACAAAAACAACGTTGGGGATATAAGGCAGCCCAAAGCCAATCATGCGCTTCATGAGGCTGCCGGGAGCGCTGCGCCGCAGATTTTTGGCATAGAGCGGTATGAACACGCCTACCACCAGGCACGAGGCCAGGGTGTTTGCCTGGAGCACGGACACGACCGTGGTATTGTGCCGCAGATAAATAAGGTAAAAACAGGTGGAAAAATGGATGGTGACGTGCACAATTTTCATGATAATGAACGACAGTGGCCGCTTGTCGGACTGGAGCAACGTATAGGGCGCGACTGTAAGCGCGTCAAAAACCAGGATGGCAAGCATATACCCGTACGCGCCGGGCGCGTCGAGTCCCATGACGCCCAGCAGAAATCCCGCGGAGAGCTTAAGTACAAAGAACCAGAAGATGCTGGCCGCGACTATCCAAGCGACTCCCGCGGTAAAGGCCGCATCGCGGCTGGTTTCGTCTTTGACACGGTAGCGCATGATGGCCTGGCGCATGCCGCACATGAAAAAGACTTCGGCAATGCCTATGAAGGTCTGGATGACCCCCAGCTTCCCGAACTCCGAGGGCGCCATGCTGTTGGTGAGCAGGGGCAGCAGCATGAAATTGATGCCGCGAGAAATAAAACCGCCAAGGCCATAGATGACCGAGTCGGATAAAAGGGACCTGATTTTCTGGAACATTTATCGGATAATCGCCAGTTTCCCGGTCCGGACCTGCTTATCAGGCGCCGTGAACCGGTAAATATATATTCCTGTGCGTACGTATGTCCCGCCCGGGTTTTTCGTGTCCCACTGACAGCTGGACTGGTGGCTGGGCAGCGCCTTCTGGAACACCAGCTCGCCCGCCAGCGTGAAGACCACGATGGACGCGCCGTTCACGCGGGTATTGAAAAAAACAGGGCGGACGCCCCGGCAGAGCACCGGGTAGGCGTATCCAGATTCGACCGCGTCGGTAAGCCGCACGCCTGATTCGAATTCCTGGAGCCCGTTTTCGAACCCCAGAAACACCTTCCCTGTGCTGCGGTGCACAGCGACTGAAAACACCCGGTCGTACATAAGGCCCTTTGACTTGTCGTAGGAATCAATAAGAATGCCGCTCCGGTCCACATCGCCCACGTCCACGGCGCTGGTCGGATACCGTGCCGTGGCATAGTGGAGCATCTTTACCCCGTATTCGTCCGTGGCTATCCAAATATTGTTCAGTGAATCAAAATCAAAGTCATTGATGCCCACGTCAGGCAGGAAATACCGCCAGAGCCCGTCCACGTTGCTATATATCTTTGTACCGCTCAACGGAGGATAATAGTCCTTTCCTTCGGCGTAATAATATAGTCCCGATGTGGTGCTTATCCATATATCACCGTAAAGGTCGGTCTTGACCTTTTTCGCCGTCTTGTTGGCAAGGTACGACTGCAGGCCCCTTTTAGATTCGGGCAGCCCCTTGGTGGACGCTGACTGTATGCACAGATTCTTGTATGTCGAAAGGTTATCAAAAATCAGGGAATCGCGTGTGCTCAGTTCGCGGCGCAGGCCGAACGCGTCAATATCGCCCCTTCCCTGGGCGATAGCCCAGATATTTCCCGCGCCGTCCACGGCCAGGCTGTTGTAGTGGCCGTCGGCCTGAAGCCGGTTGCGCGTGTCCACGCGGCAAAGCTGTTTAAACCCGCCCGTGGCGCCCGAGTAATCGGTCATATTGACCATGTATCCCTGGTAGGACCTCTGTCCGTCAAGGGACTGGTCCCGGTACACCCTGATGCCTCCGGGATTGGTCCATTTGCCGCTGATGTATTCGTTCTCAGACTGCGAGAAGTAAAAATTGCCGGCCGCGTCAAAGCACAGTGCGGTGGGAGTAAAGGCCGTGACCCAGGAATAGATTTCCGGATTCGGCGCGTTCATATAGATGCTCGGGTGCATATAGTTTACCGGCCCAAACTGCTGCCTGAACTCCCAGATTGCGGGCCCATAGGTCCGGTTGCCCAGCGTCGTTTCTTCCGTGAGAAAGGGGTTGTCAATAGAGATAAAACCATGGTGCCAGGTGTCTGTGCAGAACGAGGCGAAAATACGGTTATTTTTATCAACCACAAACGCGTTCATGCCCGCAATGGTAGTGGGGTCGTATCCAGCGAAAATATGGGTCCATTTGTGTCCATCAAATTTCAGGATCCCCATGCTCTTCTCTTTGTTCGCCCATGAGTCGCCGGGAATGTCCGTATTGTTCGCGTACACATTGCCGTACTGATCAACCGCAATGGACCTAATGAGGCTGAATGTTTGTTCATCGCCGTTCCAGAACCAGCCCTGGCTCAGCGGCGCAAAGGGCATGAAGAGGCCCCGTCCCTTTGTGCCAACGTAAAACCGCCCCCGGTTGTCCACGGCAAGGGAGGTGTAGGCTGACACGCCCACATGGTCCTTTGAGAAACCGTAAATTTTTCCAGCGGTGATGGTGTCGTACCTGAATCCATCATTGATGATAGTGATCCACGCTGAATCATTGGTGTAGGAAACAGCGTAAACAGCGCCAGAATCGTCGGTGAAAAGATCGGCGCACACGCGGCCAGCAATGGCATTTCCCTGCAGGTAGAAATGGTCATATCCCACAGTGTCCCACTCACCCGGCGCTGTTTCAACACGATACGCGAAATCTCCCTGGTTGGCATTAGTGGTCCAGAGTGATGGGTCGTTCAGATTGAAAGTGCTGTTTGACCGCACCATGGGTTGTGTCCAGTTGAGCTTGAGTTTTGCCCAGAAGAGCCGTGTGAGCGCATATATGGTGTCCTGGCGGACAAAAACATCGCGGACCGGGGTTTTGTCCTGCACCAGCACCTTGATCGAATATCCGTTGGTGTCGGTCCCGAACTGCCTGAACGAGGGCTCGACAATGGCGCCTCCGGCTTCGGAAAAAAGCCCCAGTCCCTCGTTTGTGGCAATAAGCAGGGTACCTTTGTATACATGCAGTTTGTTGAAGACAATGTCTTTTTGGCTTTTAAAGTCCGTATAAACGCGGAATTGACCCTTGTCGAAAACCGTGATGTTGCCGCCATCCATGCCCATATAGAGTTTGCCGTTCTGTTTGTCCACGGCAAGCTTGGCAATACCAGTCCCGCCAATGCCGTCAGTCAGCGAATATGTTGTCTCGCTCCCGTCAGCCACGTCAATGCACAACAGGCCTCCGGCCGTTGCCGCGTACAGGGTCCCGCGCGAATAGACCGCATCGCGCACTTCCGCCATGGATGTGTGCACATGCCATTGTCCGTCAATGGCAAAAAGCGGTACAACACATACTGCCGCAAATAGAATCAGAATAAGGTTTTTCATTACCCTAATAAAATACAAACTTGCAGAGCCCGGAGGCGAAGGGTCGGTATGCACAGAGAGAGACTACATACCAAAGATAATGAGTATTGTCCCTTCACTCTCCAGCCCGCTCCTCTCTCCCATTGCTTTCCCTTCCCGCTATTGGGTATTTTCATAGTAAAATTTACCTATGAAAGAAACCATCCAGGATCTGTCCGATAAGCTCAAAGATCTGTACGCCATCCTGAAAATCGAGGAGCGCACGGCAAAAGTCGCTGAACTCGAAAAACAGAGCATGGCGTCCGATTTCTGGAACTCCCAGGAGCGCGCCCAGAAAGTGCTCAAGGCCATCAAAATTGAAAAGAAATGGCTCAACGACTATGCCGCTGCCGGAAAGACCATTGCCGACGCCACTCTCTTTCTCGAAATGCTCAACGAAGGCGACGATCCTGAGACGCGCGCCGAACTCGAGCGCTCCCTTAAAACCGCGGGCGCGCAGGTCGAGGCGCTGCAGCTTGCCAAAATGCTTGGCGGTGAAGACGACGCGTGCGACGCCATCTTTGAAATCAACGCGGGCGCAGGCGGCACCGAGGCCCAGGACTGGGCCAGCATGCTCCTGCGCATGTACACCCGCTATTGCGAGCGCAGGGGGTTCGAGGCCCAGCTGGTCGATGTCCAACCCGGCGAAGAAGCGGGCATAAAAAGCGCAGTGCTCGAAGTCAAAGGCGATTTCGCGTTCGGCTATCTCAAAGCCGAGGTGGGCGTGCACCGGCTGGTGCGCATCTCCCCCTACGATTCAAACGCCCGGCGCCATACCTCCTTTGCTTCAGCCTATGTCATTCCAATCCAGGAGGAAGTCGACTTAAAAATCGAGGAAATGGACATTCGCGTCGACACCTACCGTTCGGGCGGCGCGGGTGGCCAGCACGTGAACAAGACCGATTCAGCCGTGCGCATGACCCACATTCCTACGGGAATCGTGGCGCAGAGCCAAACCGAACGCTCACAGCTGAAAAACCGTGACAGCTGCTTCAAACTCCTCAAGGTGCGCGTGTTCCAGCACTTTCGCGAACAGCAGGAAAAAGAGCGCGATAAAAAATCGTTCGAGAAAAAAAAGATCGAATGGGGCAGCCAGATACGCTCCTATGTCCTGCACCCCTACAACTTGGTTAAAGACCTGCGCACCGATGTTGAAACATCAAACACCTCGGCGGTGCTCGACGGTGACCTTGATGATTTCATCAGGTCCTTCCTGCTGAAATTCTAGGGCCGCGCGTCACGGCTGTCCGCGGAGCCTCTGCATGACCGAATCGGCGAAAAAAAACCTTCCCTTGTTCCTGACGGCGTGCCTTTTTACGCTGTCGCGCCTCCTTTTCCTGTCCGCAACCCCCTACGAATGGGATTCAGTAAACTATGCCCTTGCCTTGGACAACTTCTCCATTCCCGACAGCCTGCCCCACCCACCCGGCTACATTTTCTATGTGCTCGCGGGCCGGTTCTTCGCCCTCTTCACCGGCGACCCTGTGCGCGCCCTGGTCGCGGTGAACATAGTTGCCGGTCTTGTCACCCTGGTCTTCATCTACCGCACGTGCAGGCTCTCGGGTTCGCGCCGCGCGGGAACGGTTGCCGCGCTCCTTTTTACTTTGAATCCCCTCAGCTGGTTTTATGGTGAAGTTGCAGAGATCTATGCCATGGAAGCCGCGCTATCCGTATGCACGGCTTATTTTTTCCTTAAGCACCATAAAATACACCGGCATTATCCCATGATACGGGGCACGCTGCTCCTGGGCATTGCGGGCGGATTCAGGCAAAACACCGAGATTTTCCTCCTGCCCCTCTGGTTTTTCCTCATCTTTTCAGGAGCAAGCACTGCCGGATACCGGATAGCGCACCTACTTCTGCTGGCCACGGCCACCAGTCTCTGGTTTGTGCCCACAATCCTCAACTGCGGCGGTATTGCGGCCTATCTTAAGCTATCGAGCGATACGGTACTCCCTTTTTTCAGGGACAGCTCGCTCTTCTATGGCGCGCCGCTGGCGCACCATGCGATCATGGCGGCGAAACTGGCCTTCTGGATCGCCCTCTATTTCGGCCTCTGCCTTGCAGTATCGTTTCTTGTTAAAAAACAGACAGGTCTTGAGCCCCTAGACCGTGACGAACGCCGCTTCTTCGCCCTTTGGACCCTGCCAGCCATTCTCTTTTTTGCCTTGGTATATATCGCAAAGCCCGGGTATCTTCTCTTCCTGCTGCCTCCCGTGGTAATCGCCGCGGCGCTCCACCTCTCCGCTTTTGCCCCCCAGGTCCGGAAACTTGCGCTTCTCACCGTGCTCATCATTCTTCCCGGACTGCTCTATTTTTTTTCTCCCGGTGTTGGCGGCAATGAGATGAAGCTGCGGCTTTTACCCGACGCACCGGTCCTGTCCAGCGGTTTCAAACGGCTTTTTAGATACACGGCCGCGGACATCCGCTTTTCGGACAAGAAGAACAACGCCTTCAGGGACTGCGTCGCCCATGGTATGCGCGATCCATCCGCAACGGCCTTTGTTTTCACCAACTTCTCTGACTGGAGTTTTCGGACCGCCACCTACTTCTTTCCCGAAGTAGAATCGCACTATTTTGTCCTCGATCCTTCGTACAACACCCTCTGCCATACCCAGTATCAATACGGGAAACTCTTCGATTTTTCCGACGACAGCGTCCTGATAAAAAACGAACGGATTTTTCTTTTTATCAGCGAGTATTCGGTCCATGCCAGCCAACTACGCTCAGCAGGGTATGCCAGGCACGAATGTAAAAACGGCGCAGGGTATTACGTTTTCAAGGAAAATACCGTGAGCGGACTCTCATTCGCACACGGAACAGTGTCGGTCCTGCCCTAAGCGCCCCCGCACTATCCCACACTATCCTGCGGGGAATGTTTACTTCATCGCCGCTGATTTTGTATTTTAATTGTGTTCTATCCGTCGCAATCACCACAACAAGGAGAAACGTTTTTGAAGACAACGGTATCTGAAAAAGACCCCTGCACCCGTTCCATAGCCGTCGAGGTCGACGAGGAACAGGTACAGAAGAAAATCGAGGAACTGCTCGGCAAGTATAAGAAAAGCGTCCAGGTCCCCGGGTTCAGGCCCGGTAAAGTACCCCGCGAAATTATCGAGAAGCGTTTTGGAAAAGGCGTCCGCGACGAAGCGATCGAGGATGTTGTCAGCGACTCGTTCAAAGAAGTCTGCGCAAAGGAAAATCTGCGGCCCATCAACCGTCCGGTCATTACATCGCTGAAGGCCGATGAAGGCGCGCCCCTGTCGTATCAGGCGGACGTTGAAATCGACCCGCCGCTCGAACTGAGCGTATACAAAGACCTGGGTGTCACCATTGAAAAAAAAACAGTGGCGGACAAGGACGTCGATACCGTGGTTGAAGAACTGCGTGACCGTCTGGCCACACTCACCACGGTCCAGCGCCCCCTGCGTGCGGGCGACTTCGCCCTGCTCGAATACCGGAAAGTAGTTATCGGCGGCGTTGAAAAAAAAGACGCTGAAAATCCAAAATATCCTGTTGAAATCCGTAAAGGCGCTCCGGACGATTTCCAGCAACAGCTCATCGGTTGCGCGGCAGGAGAGGAAAAGACCGTTACATTCACTTTCAAGTCCGATTATAGTGTCAAAGATCTTGCCGGAAAAGACGCCTCATTTACCATATTTGTTAAAGAGGTCAAGGAGAAAAACCTTCCCACAGCCGACGACGCCTTTGCCAAGGAGGTCAACCCTGAGGCCGCGACCATGGTGGACCTGCGCGAACAGCTGAAAAAAGAGCTGGAGCAGGAAAACGCCCGGGCCGCCCTGGGCAAGGCGCACACCGAAGCCATTGCCGCGATCGTGGCGAAAAACACCATACACATTCCCGCGTCACGCTTGCAGAGCTTCCTTTCGCTTTCATACGATAATTTTAAGAACCAGTATAATAACACCACTATTTCCTTTGAGGAGTTCTGCGAAAAAAACAGGGAGCCCGCGATCACCGAGCTCAAACGGTACAAGATCCTCGACTGGGTTGCGGCAAAGGAAAACATCAAGGCCTCCACCGAAGAGGTCGACGCCGAAATCCGGCGCCTCGCTGCCATGCGGGGAGCGTCATTCGACGAAACCAAGGCGGCATTGCGAAAAAACGGCGCCATTATCAACATCCGGGACGATCTCCGCGAGCGCAAGGCCCTAAACTTCCTGGTAAACCACACGGGAGACTGACATGCTTATTCCAATGGTCATTGAACAGACCGGCCGCGGCGAACGGTCGTACGACATTTATTCCCGCCTTCTCAAGGAGCGCATCATCTTCATTGGCACTGAAATCGACGACAACGTAGCCAATCTGATCATGGCGCAACTCATCTTCCTGGAATACGAGGATCCGGACAAGGATATCAGCCTCTATATAAACAGTCCGGGCGGCATGGTGTCCGCAGGTCTGGCCATATACGACACTATGCAGTTCGTGAAACCCGATATCTCGACCATCTGCATGGGCCAGGCCAGCAGCATGGGAGCGATTCTTCTCTGCGCCGGCGAAAAGGGCAAGCGTTTCGCGCTGCCCAACTCCCGGGTCATGATCCACCAGCCCATGGGCGGCATTGGCGGCCAGGCAACGGACATCCAAATACACGCCAAGGAAATATTGAACATTAAAACCCGCCTCAACCAGATTCTTGCCGCGCATACAGGTCAATCCGCGGAAAAAATCGCGCACGATTCTGACCGCAACTTCTTTATGAACGCCGAAGAGGCGCTCACCTACGGCATCATTGATGAAATAATCAAGGACAGGAAATAACCTCCATGGCCAACTACACGCGGCTTGCTTGTTCGTTCTGCGGCAAGGCATCGGCTGAGGTGGGAAAACTCATCACCGGTCCGGACGTCAACATCTGCGACCGCTGCATTACCATGTGCAATGAGATCATCGCGGACGAGTCGCGCGCAAAGACCGGCCAGACCGCCATTGCCATGCCCACGCCCGCGCAGATCAAGGCCGACCTCGACCGGTACGTGATAGGCCAGGAAATCGCCAAACAGAACCTCGCGGTCCTTGTCTACAACCATTACAAGCGGATCAACGAACCGGCTTCCGCCACCGTTGAGATCGAAAAATCGAATATTCTTCTTATGGGCCCCACTGGTTGCGGCAAAACGCTCCTGGCCCAAACCCTGGCGCGGTCGCTCAAGGTCCCGTTTACAATCGCCGACGCCACAGTGCTTACCGAAGCCGGGTATGTGGGCGAAGATGTTGAAAACATTCTGGTGCGTCTGCTGCAGGCCGCCAACCACGACGTGGCAGCCGCGGAACGGGGCATTGTGTATATCGATGAAATCGACAAGATAACCCGGAAATCAGCCAATCCATCAATAACGCGCGACGTATCGGGTGAAGGTGTGCAGCAGGGCCTGTTGAAGATCCTCGAAGGATCGGTCACCGCAGTGCCGCCAAAAGGCGGCCGCAAGCACCCCGAGCAAAACCTCATCAACATCAACACGAAAAACATCCTCTTTATCTGCGGCGGCGCCTTTGAAGGACTCGAGGACGTGATCGCGCGCCGGACTGGCAAAGGCCGCATGGGATTTACGGGCAAGGAACGGCGGTCCATTATCCGTGAGCGCAACGACCTGCTGGCCCTGGTCGAGCCCGAGGACCTTATCCACTACGGCCTTATTCCCGAGCTCGTGGGAAGGCTTCCGGTCATCACGCCCGTGCAGGAGTTGGACAAAGACGCCTTGCGCGCCATCCTCACCGAGCCGCGGAACGCCATCATCAAACAATACCGCCGCCTGCTTGAACTGGACGATGTTGAGCTTACCATCACGGACTGCGCGCTTGATGAAATCGTGAAGATCGCCCACAAAAAAAAGACCGGCGCACGTTCCCTGCGCCTGGTCCTTGAAAAAATCATGATAAAGGTGATGTACGAGATCCCGGAACAGAAAGAGATCCGCGAGGTGGTCATCGACGCTGGGGTCATTCAAGGCGAGAAGCGGCCCACATACGTCTATCGTGAACAGAAAGCGAAAAAACTCGCCTCATAACCGGTTTTCATAGATCGCCAGCACCACATCAGTTGCCATGCGCGCGGATTCTCCGGATATTGCCGGTTCCCTGTTGTTTTTGACAGCATCGATAAAGTCCCGGATAATGGCCTCGTGCCCTGCGGTCTCTTTTACCGCCGCGCTGGTCGCGCTATCGTGGACGGCAAAACCCTTGGATTGCGTGGGATTTTCCATGCCTTCGATGTTCCACACGGTTATCACATCGTTCTCCATGATAAAAGCGCCTTTGTCCGTATGAATATGCAATTGCGCTGGAAATCCGGGCTTTGCCGCTGTTGAGGCAATAACGGTCGCGATCATGTTGTTGGGATACATCAGCAGGGCCGCCCCATGGTCTTCGACTTCAATATCGTGTGCATAGGTCCCCAGGGCGCTGACAACGCGTAATGGTTTGCCGAAAAACCAGCAGAGAATATCGATGTTGTGCGCGGCCTGGTGCATGAAGGGCCCGCCGCCATCGTATTTCCGCGAACCCCGGTAGGCCGCGCTGTTGTAATAGGCCTGGGGCCGGTAAAATTTTGCGATAAGGTCCGCAGCAAACACACGTCCAAGGGCGCCTGAATCGAGCAGCTGCTTTACAACAACATTGTCCGGACTCATGCGCCGCTGAAAAGCGACACTGAGTTTTACCCCATGCTCCTTGCACTCGCGGATCATGAGGTCCATTGCTTCACGGGTTACATCGAGCGGCTTTTCGGTGAGCACATGCTTGTTCAGGCGCGCGGCGGCAACCGCACCTTCGTGGTGCAGTCCATTTGGCGTGGTGACAATGACCGCGTCACAGGTATCGGCAAACGCTTCGAGCGAAAAGGCGACGGGGACTGCCGGATGGCCCTCTGGTACCACTGGCGCGGTGGCGCTCCGTGACACCACGCCTGTCACGCATGCGCCTGGAATGGCGCGTATTGCCGCGCAATAGGTGCGGCACATGCTGCCCGAACCAATGATCACGAACCTGAAATTGTTTTCCAAGGATACGGTCATTTCAGATATATCAGCTGCCGTGTCAGGACAGCATTGTTGGCCTTTAAACACGCGAAATATACTCCGCTCATGACTTCTTTGCCGTTTGCGTCTGTTCCATGCCACAAAACCGCCTGGCGGCTGGCGGCCCTGCGGCTTTTGTATATGTCTGCCACCTTACGTCCGGAAGCGTCGTATATCCCGAGCAATACAGGCGCATTGCTCTTTGGCAAAGTAAAGGATATTTTCACCGTGCTGTTGAAGGGATTGGGGCTGCTGGCCAATATCATTTTTGTTCCTTGGGCAACACCCGCCTTCTCAACCGCCACGTCTGATCCCAGGTGGTAGAACGTGCCCCAAAGCGTACGGCCGCCGAAATAGGACATTTTTTGGGCCGCGGTAAAGGTGTCCGGCGTACCGAGCGTCCAGCTTGACGAACTATGCGGAACATAGCCATTGCGCTCCGTGAGGCCGCCGATATTCACCACGGCAAGGCTGAAGCCATACTCGGATCCTGACCGTCGCATCTTCACGAGAATACGATTGTCGCCTTGTTGTAAGTTTACAACGGGGAACGAAGAGACCCTGTCATAAGTAAGATAACTCGCGTTCGTGAGCGCCTCACCGTTAATATATATCTTAATATCTCGTACCCCGCCGGCATACAACATGCCGCTCTGCGCGGTTTTGGAATAAATCCTGGAGAAAGCGTATATGATGCTGTTCGTCGCCGTATTCTGGTCCGCCACGGTCAGATCCACGTAATCCGAGGGAGAAATATATTCGGTCCATGTCTTGCCGTCCTCCTGATCGCCAGCCATGGGATTCGCGTCAGTCTCGGCAATCGCTTCGGAATCGTTTGTCGATGCGTTGAAAGGACCGAGCAAAAGCCATCTCCGGCAGCCGCGTCCATAATAATGCATAGAATGAAAATCGGTATAATTGCCCGCTCTGCCTATGGGCGCCATAAAATCAGTCCGCACGCTGCCAATGGAATCGCCGATGACCGCAATTTGGTCAAGGAACATGGTGCCGGTTCCCTTGGCATGTTCCCAGCGAAGCAGGTCAAGGTCCATGGGGTTGATGTTTATTGTGGCGCAGGCCACGGCCTCGACGGCCACAGGATCGCCGCCTGTCATAATGAAGTTGCGGCGAAGAAACCCCGTGGACCTTCCGTTGGGATGGGAGCCGTCGCCCTCAAGAGACGCTATGCCGTCAATAACGCAATAATCCGTGGGATGGTAGGCGAACAGGTTTAGCACGGTTTCCACAAGCTCGTCATGGTCGAGCAGACTCAGCGAGTTAACGCGCGGCCGCGGATAGGTGTCGCCCACCGCATACACGCCGCGCGACACCGAGCCTATGTAGTTCTTGTGCACGCAATTAAGAACAAGATGGTCGTTAAAAGTCGTTTTCAGGACAGGAACATTGACAAGAATATCGCAATTGAGCACAGCGTCGCATGGGACATAGCCATTGTCAGCCGTGGTGTTCGCGGTCGTCAGCGCCCCCAGGCCTATCTGGTTATTGTCCGGCACCGGATATATCTGCGGCGCCATGCCCGCCCTTTCCGAGTCGGGAATCTCATTGTAGGGCCGGCCGTCGCTCATTATTTCATTGAAATTTAAATTTATACAGTCAATTATTTTGCCCGGGTGGCGAACCCTGGCGGAATCAGCAATCGATCCGAGCGTAAAATCGGAGTGCAGGCCTGGAAAGAAGTCTGCCCAGGTATACGAACCGAATTGAGCCAGCTCGAATATGTCAAATTCCCCATAGCCAGCATACCCTCCGCCAGCAAGCAAGCTGATGCGTTGTGCGCCGGTACTGTCGGCTATATAATCAAGCACAGCCTGGATAATGCGTGGATCCGTCTGGTCTCCGGGCATATATTTCTGGCCTGGACAATACACAATGTTCGGCATTATGGCCACCCAGCATCCGGCGCCTTTGCCGTCAATTTTGTATTTCAATTCCGGGATGAGCGTTCCGAAATGTCTGTCCCCTGCAAGGGCCTTGAAGACCATCTCCCGCACCTCAGCCGGTGTGAGGTCCGCGGTGTCGCCCTTGGAAAATGAAAGGAGCGGGTTGCTGGCTTTTATGATGGACACGTGCGTCTTGATGGAAGCGCCCGTAACACCATCGTAGTCATCATTCTCTCCGGAATCGTAGAAGTAACTGTCGACCACCGGGTCGTTTCCCGCGTTGTTGCGCGACGTGACAATATCAACGGCCACAAGGCATGTGACCGCAACGGCGGCAAAAAAGACCTTCTTCCTTTTGACAAATCGCATGATCCCCTCCCCCTCCACCCGAATGATTATAGAACAAATATCAGTATAAATCTAGATAATTACTCAATGAAAAACAAACGAATTTTCACCTGATTTTATAGCAGATGGTCCACCTTCTCATCAGCGCTAAATATCAACACAAACCCGTCCACATTGTTCATGGATAAAATATCCATGACCTCTTTTTGCGTGTTGAAGACCATGAACTTGCCAGACATGCCGCGTATTTTTTTATTGAGGTTTTTCAAAAACTGCATGAACGTGGCGTCAATGTCGTCCACGCCCTCAAAATCGAACGCTATGTTTTGCGATCCCAACGCGAGCATCTCCTGGATGCGCAGCTTGACCGGAATCATGGAATAGGCGTTCAGCCTGCCGCGCAGTTTGAGGATCCTGAAATACTTGCTCGCCTTTTCCTCGATCCCCACCTGCGATGTTTTCACAACAGCCGCTTTGAACCCTTTGCCGGCCGACCCTCTCTTTTTTCCCTTCTGCCGCGTCGAGGGATCCGCGATCTTCTTGCGCGCCAGGTAGTAATTAGTACTTACCAAAGGGCTGGTGTCGCGGTCCAGGCGCCCGAGCAGCTGGGCAAGGGGCTGGCTCTCAATCCCGATCTCGCCAATGACCCATGCGGCGCTGGCGCGCATGAGTTCAGACGGACTGGTGACCATTTCCTTTAAGTCCTTTTCCACATCGTGGTAGCCCAGGCTCCAGAGCGCTTTTACGACATTGGCGCGCACCCGGTTGTTGGTGTCGTTTTTAATGCGTAACAGCACACTCACGCTGTTCTTGTTCTCGGTCTCCTCAAGCGCCTCCACCGCATTGGCGCGCACGCGCGAATCAGCGTCCTTGAGATAGGTGACAATGATGGCCGGCTCCTTCTTGCGCGCCATGGTGCCCAGGGTCTTCACGGCTGCGGCCCGGATCAGCTTGTTACTGTCGTTGAGCGCTTGCTGGAGAATGTCCGAGGCTGTGCGCACGCTGTTCATGGAGCGGAGCAGAAAGAGAGAATCGAACCGTTTCTTTAAGTCTGTGGAAAGAAAATCAGCGCGCAACCGTTCGAGGATTTCGGGTTCAAACTTGAGCAGAAGACCCACCAGCACGTCGCGCGTACCCGGTTCAATGGCGTTGTCCATGCTGCGCAACGTCTCCTGGATCACCGATGACGCAATACGCATAGCCTCGTCCGCGGGCATGCCTTTTTTCCCGCGGATGATCTCCATGATCATGGGCAAATTGACGTAGAAATTGTCGCGGGTTATCTGGCGAAGTCCCTCGAGCTGTTCTGTTTCCAGGGGGCTTAAAAGCAGTTCCTTGAGCGAAGCGTTCATACTGTTTTCCCTTTCCGCGCCATTGTGGCGGCAAGCGTAATAGCGTCGATCATGCTGCCAGGATCAGCCACGCCCTTGCCGGCAATATCAAACGCCGTACCATGGTCGACTGACGTGCGTATAAAAGGAATGCCCAGGGTCACGTTCACCCCTGCGGTGCGGCCGCGGCGCTCGGTAAGGCTGAAGAGCGCTGTCTTGAAGGCCACGTGGCCGTGGTCGTGGACCATGGAAACCACCCCGTGAAACTTGTCGCCAAAAAGCTGCGCAAACACCACGTCGGGCGGCACAGGCAGGGACGCGCGTATCCCCTCCCTGTTTAATTGCTTGACAGCAGGAACAATCTCCCGCTCCTCCTCCGCGCCGAACATTCCTCCCTCGCCCGCATGGGGATTGAGGCCCGACACGCCGATGCGCGGCGCGCGCACGCCAATGCCCTTGAGAAACCCATTGAGGAGCCTGGCCGTGGCAACCACCCGTTCACGCGTCACCATCCTGATGGCTGTGCGCAGGGGCTCGTGTAGAGTGACAAAGGCGATGGTCTTTCCGGCCGCGTACAAGGCAAGGCAATACCGTTTAATTCCCGCATACTCCGCGATGTAATCCGTGTGACCATGGAAGCCCTTTACTCCCGAAAGGGCCACCGCCTCCTTGGACAGCGGGGCCGTGGCAATGCCGTCTATCTGCCGCGCGGTCACCAAGCCCAGGGCCGCATTGAGCGCGATGAGTGCCTCCCTGCCGGCGCGCGCCTCGGTTTTGCCGTACCGCGGAACACGCGCGCACGGGTCACTGTTGAAAAGGGGGATCCTGGACAGGGAAACGCCCAGACATGCGGCCGCGCTGCCGATTGCGGCTGCGGAGCCAATAATCAACGGCGAACAGATCGCCCGCACTGGCCGATGGAGCGCCGCCTTGACCGCAAGTTCGGGACCAACACCATTGGGGTCGCCCGCGGTGATGCCGATAACCGGTTTTTTCATAATACCGTCCCTTTACGCTCATCAACAAGGAATAGAAGCGCAATGCCAATGACAAAGAAACCCGCGGTCATGAGTATGGCCGAACGGATGTCCCCGCCAGAAAATGACAGGAAGAGCCCGAAGGTAAAAAGACCACACAGGGCCGCGGCCTTGCCCGCAAAGCCCCAGAAGCCATAAAATTCAGCTTCCTTTCCCGCAGGCGCAAAGAGGCCCACAATGCTGCGGCTCGCTGACTGGCTTGCGCCCATGGCAAAACCCACCGCATTGGCCACCACCCAGAAGCTCTCCCGCTCCTTTACAAAATATGCTCCCAGCACCGCGGAAATCCAGAGGAAAAGCGTTATGAAGAGCGTACGGCGCGCGCCAATACGGTCCTGGACAAAACCAAACACAAAGGCGCCCGCAGCCGAGGTGACGTTCGCGGCCAGGATGAGGAGAATGATCTCCTTCTGCGAAAAATGCAGCGCCTCCTGGGCAAAAATCGCTGCGAATGAGATCACCGTGGCTGTGCCGCACGTGTAAAAGAAAAACGAGAGCAGGAAGAAAAACAACTCGCGATAGTGCCTGATGTCCCTGAACGTGTCGCGCAGACTGCTGAACCCCGCCTCGGGAATGGTCTTGTTCGACGGTGGAAGCGGTGCCGCGGTCCGTTCTTTTAACAGAAAAAAGACCGGCAGGGCGAAAACCCCGAAAAAAAGCGCGGTAAGAACAGGTGTGAACCTCAACGCGTTCTCGCCATAGCCTGCGTGTGAGAGATACGCGAGGCAGAGCAGAAGCGAGGAAATGCCGCCCACATATCCGAACGACCACGCGTACCCCGATATGCGGCCAATGGTATGGCGCGACGCAAGGCCGGGTAGAAAGCTGGAAACAAAATTCTCGGACAGGGCAAAGCCGAAATTCGAACAGATGACCATGGCGCAGGCGAGGAATACGTGTTCGCTGCTCCCGAAATAGAGCAGCGCGGTTGACGCAACACAGATCGCGTACGACGCGAAGAGAAAGCGCTTGCGGCTGTTGCCAAAGTCGGCCATGGCCCCGGCGATGGGGCTGGCGATAATGACAAAGAGATATGAAAGCGAGAGGGTCAGTGACCAGAGAAAGGGTGTACCAATAGCCGAGACAAAATAAGCGTTGTATACGGCCGTGATGATGACCGTGGTGTAGCCAGAATTGGCGAAATCAAAGAGGCAGAAGCCGAAAATTTCACGTTTTGCCGCCATGCACGCCTATGCTTCCAAAAACCGGACAATGTCCACCAGACCAGCGGCCACGGTTTGCACCGCCAGGTCAGCCTCGCCCAGGTCCTCGGGATAGGGGCCGGTATGCACGCCCACCACACGCGCGCCCGCTGCCTTTGCCGCGCGTATCCCAATGACCGAATCCTCAAAGACCGCGCAGGCGGCGGGCGGCCTGCCCACCCGTTCTGCGGCAAGAAGATACCCTTCGGGGTCGGGCTTGAAGGCCCGCACATCCCCCGCGTGGACTCGTACGGGAAAATACGTCTCCAGCTCCGTGGAACGCAGCACCGCCTCAACGGTTTTCTGCGCGCTCGCGCTCACCAGCGCAATGGGAACCCGGCCATGGTAGCGTTCCAAAAGATCCCTGATACCCGGCAAAGGATCTATGGGCCCTTCAAGCAGTCTGACAAAAAGATCGTGCTTTTCGCGCACGGCTGTATGCAATGGCACGGGAAAAGGGTGCACCGCGTTCACATCCGTAAAAATCGACACAGTGTTTCTCCCCTTGACCGGGATATGCCTGACGTCCGTGGCTGGGATGCCATAGGCGCGGTAGACCGCTTGACGCGCTGCTTCGTGGACCGGCTCGGTGTCGACCAAAACCCCATCCATGTCGAACATGAGCGCCTGGATCATACAAGCACCTCCTTCCCATTTACCAAAACAAAAACCACGTCGCGGTCTTCGGTTAGAATCTCCTCAACCACGTCGCCGCTGGAGCATTCATGAAGTCGCACGCCGATAAGATCGGCCAGAAAGCCCTGCCGCACTTGTCCCAGCACCCCATTGAGCCCAATGGCGCGCGCGCCCCCCTGAATGGCAAGACAGAGGATTTCCTCGCCCGAAAGCGCCGGGGCAAGGGATTTCAAGCAGAAAAGCTCGTCAAAGAGGTTGAGCGAATCGACCGTGGCAAGGCTGTCCGTACCCACACAGACATTGATGCCGCTGGCGCGGAATTTTTCCAGGGGAAAGGGGCCATGGTTGAACCGCTGCCAGCTCCGAGGGCAGATAACCACAGAGACCTCTTGACGCGCCATGCGGGCAATCTCCTGGTCTGAAACGAAATTCGCGTGCGCCACGATCATTTTCCGGGGAACCAGTGAACGCGAAAACAGATACGAGACTGGAGACTCGCCTATGGGGCACGACAACCCCATGCCATGCCTGCTGAGGGCGGCATTGAGTCCGCCTGTGCCGTACAGAAAGAGATCGTGCTCCTCTTTGCTCTCGGCCACATGGCTCAAAACAAAGACATTCTGTTCAGCGGCATAAGCAAGGCACTGCCTGAAAAGCTCTTCAGGGACCGAATAGGGCGCATGGGGGCAAATACCCCAGTTAGACAGCTCATTTGCCAAAAAGCCGCTCGCTTTGGCAAGGGTGTCGGCAAAAATGGTTGCGGGATCCTTACCCCCGGCAAGGGAAAACTCAAGGAAAATGATCGACCGAAGCCGTTCGTTGAAAAGTATCTTGAACGAGGCGCCGCTATAGCTGGAGTCGAGCACGGTCGTTGTGCCCGAATTGAGGCATTCAAGAACGCCCAGGTGCACGGCATTGATCTCTTCATCGAATGAAATCTCTTGTCTCTTATGCAAAAAATCAGACAGCCATATTGAAAAGCTACTCGAATAATCGATAACGTCCCGGAGAGGACCATATTCAAGGTGCGTATGAGCATTGATGAGACCGGGCAGCAGCGCCGTATTCTCAAAAAAGAGCTCGTGGTCATTTGGATATTTATCCTTAAGCAGCCTCCAGGCGCCCACATCGACTATCCGTTTATCCACAACCCTCACACAACCGTCATTAATGACACCCTGGTGCAGCGTAATAATCTTGGAGGCCCCGTAAAGCATGCTCAAAAAATAAGTTACATGACTTGATGAAAGCAAAACCAACCGTTCTGCGGGAAACCCTTGCCCTTTGGGGTGAGAAATTATATTTTAATATAAATCTTTGTATAATTTAAACTTTTTATAAAAGGACCTATTCTCATGGAAATGCGCATTCATTCCCTGGGTATCTTCGAGGTCATTGTGCCCGAACTTGGGGCCGACCAAATTTTCGACACGGAAAAACTCAAAGATTTTTTCACTTCAGCGCTCAACCGCGGGGTCCGGAATTTCTGCATCGACTTCTCGCGTTTTTCATCGCTCGATAAGGCGGTAATAAAATCTATCATAAGCTTGAATAAGGTTGTTTTGCGCTCAACCGGCAGACTCACCATTCTCTCCACCAACAGCGCCATCACAGAGACGCTCGACCATTCGGGCATTTCCGGCATTATCCGCGTCTATCTGTCCGAAGATGAAATCAGCGCAGATTCAAAAGAGATCCTGAAACAGACCGAATCATTCTACATCGGCAACATCAAGCAGGCCGAACCCCCCAAACACCTGAAGAAAGAGGACACGCCCGAATCCAAGGTAAAAGCCGACACACCGCCAAAAGACCAGTTTGATACGCTCAAGGCTGAACTTTCGAGCCTCATCTCATTCGATACCGATGAACCTGAAACGCCATCCACTACCCCGCCACCGCAGCAGCAACCGAAAAAAGAGGAGAGCGTACTCGAGACCATTCCGGAGAGGAAAGAACAACCCCGGGAAAAAAGCGAACCCGATACTGGGTGGCTTAAAAAAGACCTCTCAGCCCTCTTTTCCGATTCCTCCGAGCCCGAGAAAAAACCAGAACCAAAACCCGAGCCGCCAAAGCCAAAGGAAGAAGAAGCGCCTTTTATCTCTTCAGCGCCAAAAACTTTCAAACAAGGTGAACCCAGGTATCACGCGCCTCGCGCTGTGGAACAACCTGCGCAGTCGCCGAAAAAGCCAGCACCCGCAATGGACCCAGGGTCCCGCAAAACCGGGGAAGGGCCTGTTCCCGAGAAAAAGAAATCCGGCGTTCCCAAGGCAATACTTGTCATTTTACTTCTTTCCGTTATGGCCGGGGCCGTATATATGTTTGTTTTAAAGCCAGCGGACGAGAACGCCCCTATCGAGCGTCCAACTAAATATACCGCGGAACAGCCGCCTGTGGAAAAACAACCCTTGGCGCCTCCTGAGGCCGCTCCTGTTGTTCCTGAAAAACCTGCTGAAGCCGTACCACAACCCGAAGAACAAGTAGAACCTGAAAAAACAGTTAAACCCGAGTTCAGGCCTGCTCCCATGAAGCCGGAGTTCAAACCCGCTCCTAAGCCTGAACCCAGACCAGCTCCAAAGCCTACTCCAAAGCCAGAACTTAAGCCTGAACCCAAGCCTGCACCCAAACCTGAGCCTAAGCCCGAACCCAAGCCTGCACCCAAACCTGAGCCTAAGCCCGAACCCAAGCCTGCACCAAAACCTGAGCCTAAGCCCGAACCTAAACAGGAAGCAAAACCTGCTCCGGCAAAAGCCGCGCCTCAACCTGAAAAAAGCATTGAGGAAGAGGCTGATGATCTTTTTGCCGATGAACCAGCAACAGCGCCTGCTGCAAAAGCCGCTCCAGTTCCGGCCGCTCCAGCCCCCGCTCCAGCAGCAGCTGCTCCGGCGCCTGCGGCTGCCGGAGGCGGAAGTAGTACTGGGGCAATCTTCATCTCATCGTCTCCGCCAACTGCCGAGATCATTTATGATGGTAAAGTGGTGGGTACGGCAAACCGCGCGCCGGTCACGCTTCCGGTTGGCACCTACAAAATTACCCTGCGCAAGGGTTCCATTGAGACTGAAGTCGAAATCGAAGTGCTCGAAGGCAAGAACAAACCCAAGTTCATCAAGCTGAAATAAAACCTGTGCGCCGTTTTTTCATTACCGGCGGCTCAACGGCCATTGGCCTTGTGGTCGCCCTTATGGCTTTTTCCTCTCCCTTTGACCGTGCTCCGGGAAGTGTGCCCGTTATCAAGGCCGCGCCCCCGCGAATACAAGGGCTTGGCGCGCCACTGGGAAGCGTTGTCCAGAAAGACCAGACCCTCTCACAGATACTAGCTGCGCAGGGGATAAAACCGGACAGACATGCGCGCATTGTCCAAACATTGAAGGGCGTCTATGCGACCCATATTTTCCCTGGCCAGGAATACAAAATCACAACAACCCCCGATTCGCTCCTCACGACGCTCACGCTAAAATCACGCGACCGGTGCACCGTCTACCGGGTGACGGCCAATGATACCGGCCTGTGCGCGGACTCTCTTGCGCTGCCACTTACCAAAATAACACGGTCGCTTTCGGGCACGCTGGAATCATCTCTCTACAGCGCCATTTCCTCCCTGGGCGAATCGCCCGAACTCATCCAGGCCATGATCGACCTTTTCTCCTGGGACATCAACTGGTTCTTTGATCCGCGCGAGGGCGACCATTTCTGCCTCGTCTACGAAAAATATTATTGCGGCGAAGAATTCATGAAATACGGACGGATCCTTGCCGCAACGTACGTGAACGGCGACCGCAGGTTCACCGTCTACCATTTCAACCCGGACAGCGTGGTCAACGGCTATTTCAACGAGAACGGCGTATCTGCCAAAAAAGCGTTTCTCAAGGCGCCTTTGACCTACCACCATATCAGCTCCCGGTTCAGCCGGAGCAGACTGCATCCCATACTCAAGGTCTACCGGCCCCATTTTGCCGTTGATTATGCGGCTGCCACAGGCACGCCGGTCAAAGCGGCCGCGGATGGCGTTGTTACCAGCGCGGGTGCGCATGGCGGGTATGGAAACATGCTCTCACTCCGCCACGCGGGCTCCTATAATTCTTATTATGGCCACCTCTCAGGTTTTGCGCGGGGCATCCATTCGGGTAACAGGGTGCGCCAGGGCGATATCATCGGCTACGTGGGAAGCACCGGCCTTGCCACTGGTCCGCACCTTGACTATCGCATATCCCTGAACGGCCGCTTCATCGATCCATTGAAAATGGCGCCGCCGTCACTCTCCAGCGTACCCGCTCTCTTTGCCGGCGCTTTTGATGAAGTTAAGGAAAAATACCGGCACAAACTTCTTTCCGGCGAACCAGCCTATGCAGACAAATGACACCTACATACGCCGCATCGAGACCGCTGTGGCAAAAGATCCCCGCTATAAAATGCAGGCCTACCTCTTCATCCTCGGCGGCCTCGAATACACGCTGAAAAAACTCTCGAAAAAGGGCCGGAAGGCCGACCCGAAAAAACAAGTCACCGGCCAGGAACTCTCCCATGGGATCAAGGAATACGCCCTGGCGCAGTTTGGGCCCACGGCAAAAATGGTTTTTGACCACTGGGGCATACGCGGTTCCGGCGATTTTGGCAATATCGTCTATAATCTGATTGACACGGGTCTCATGGGCAAAAGTGAAACAGACCGGATCGAAGACTTTAATAATGTCTTCAGCTTCGAGGATGAATTCGTGAACAACTACCGATTCAAGGTGGATCCGCGGCGCCTCTAATGGATGCCCCTTTCGTCAGCATCATTGTTCCCACTCTCAACAGGCCCGATTTTTTACGCCAAACTCTGTCCTGCATCCAGCAACAGACCTACCGTGCGTTTGAAGTGATCGTGGTTGACCAATCAACACCCGCGCGTCCTACGCAGTGCGCGGATATCCCCGACTTCAGGTATTTCCATCTTCCAAAGCAAAACCTGCCCGCTGCACGCAATCTGGGTATCAGCAATACCCGTGGAAGCATCGTCCTCTTCCTGGACGACGACGTCTCCTTTGGTCCCCTGCTGGCGGCCGCGCATGTTCGCGCCCACGCCGCCAACCCAGGGGCAGGCGCGGTGACCGGAAGGATACGGCTGAATCCGCCGCATTTTTATCCGCCGCAGAAAACCTATGCCCTGCTCGATCCGAAAAGCGGAAAGTATTCGGCCAACTGCGACCTGGACGCAGCAGGCTTTGTCACCTGCATGAGCGGCTGTAATATGTCGCTGAAAAAAAAGGCTCTGGACGCGGTCGGGCCTTTTGATGCCAACTACCGGGGCAATGCATTGTACGAGGAAATTGATTTTTCCCTTAGGCTTACGCGTAAAGGTTTTCACATCTGGTTCGAACCCGCGGCCAGCCTCACCCATTTCAGGGCTGACAATGGCGGTTGCAGGGCAAGTGCGGGAACAGCCTACCTCAGGGCCAAATTCAGGAACACTGGTTACTTTTTCTCAAAAAACCTCTCTCTGCTTCCCGGGCCCGCGTTTTTTATAGCGCTGAAAAATGAAATCGAGTTTTACACAAGGGAAAAAGAGGGGGGCCACAGACTCGGCGAGGCGCTGCTCCACTTCTTTTCAGCCTGCCGAGGCCTGGCGCGGGGAGCGCTCAAACGTCTTTCCGGCCTGTAGCATTGACCAGCAATCCATATATTCGGGCAAGCTCGCTTCCCAAAACCTCTTCGGTGAACTTTTGACCATGAAGCGCACCCTGGTCAATCATGCTCTTGCGAAGCGCTGCATTGCTAAGAATGCGCTCCAGGGCATTGGCAAGCGCACTATCATCGAACGGGGCAACATACAGGCTTGCGGCGCCTCCTGCTTCGGAAAAACAGCTTCCCCTGCTGGTGATCACCGGTACCCTGCTTGCAAGGGCCTCGGCAATGGGCAAACCAAAACCTTCGAACACTGAGGGATAGGCGAACACTGAAGCCCCCTGATATAATGCGGGCAGGTCGCACGGATCAGCGTGGCCCAGGAACACAACCGACGCCTCAAGCTTCTTGCCGGTAATATACGATTTTACGGAACTAAAATAGCTCCCCGATCCACTGCCGCAGACAACAAGGGACATTGGCACGCTGGCACGCACGCGCTCAACCGCCTTGACCAGAGAAAACAGATTCTTGCGCCGGGTAATTGAACCCACGGAAAGAATGTACTGACCTGAAAGACCATAGCGGCCCCGCACTTCGGTTATCGCCTCTTCAGAAAGGGGAACAAAATAGGCCGGATCCACGCTGGGATACACCACGCGTATCTTTTCCGGATCACAGTTAAGAAAGGCGCACAGATCGTCCCTGGTCTGGCGGCTGTCGGCAACAACGCAGGAAGCAACGCGCACCGCATGCCTGCACTTTGCCGCATACACCTTTCTATCGACAAATGGATAGGTCTCCGGATAGCGCAGAAAGATGAGATCGTGGATGGTGACCACGCTCCGGGTCCTGGTTTTTTCAATGCCCCAGGGCAGTTCATTGGTCAATCCATGGTAGATATCCAGCGCATCGCGCCCTATTTCAGATGAAAGAAAGAGCGAACGCCAGAGGGGATGGAGGGCCTCCAACACCCGCGTACGGGGCGTCCGGAAAACAGTGTTGCCCGATAGGGAAAACGCTCCGCCTGGTACAGGCTTTTTTGGACAATACAAAAACAGTTTCGCATCGGGCAATTGGCGCTGCACAGCGCGAAGCGCCGCACGGCTGTAGGCGCCAAGGCCAGTGGCATTGAAAAAAGCGCGCTTTGCGTCAAATCCGATATTCATAGGCGCTGCGGTCCTTTTTTATCCCAGGCAATGATAACGGCAAGCACCTGTTCCACGGAAATGTCCGCAGGATCGGGGGCTGATACTGTGGATGCCCGACTGCCCACAGGCGCCCATCTGCCCGGATGCGTGGGAGGCCGGTCTGTATGTATGCCAAGCACACGGCGGCCAAGGGCAGCGGCTATGTGCGCCGGACCTGTACTCGATGCGACAAACCCATCCGATGCCGCGATAAAGGAGATAAGCCCCGAAAGGTCTGTCTCGGGTAGAAGCCTGCAGGCCGCAACGCCAAAGGCCGTCCGTATCTGTTCCCGTTCATGGCCATTGCCCGATAAAACAACATTGAATCTTTCCGATGGAAGGCGCGCTGCAAGATCGACAAAATGCTCCATAGGCCATACCGGAGCGCTTCCGCGCGACCCTGGGTGAAGAACCAGATTGAACCGCGCCGGATCGATGCACTTGGCCAGAGTTGGGTGCAGTTCGGGCACTCGCGTAAGGCCATACAATAATGGAATACTTTTAAGCGGGAATCCGGCAGGGCCAATGATGGGCGCAAGCAAAAGTAGGTTCAACTGCGCCTCGTGCAGGCGCGATCCTGACCGTTTTACCATGACACGCCGGTTGCAGGTAAGCCAATGATACCATCGCCGCAGCGTGCCAATGCGCAGCGGTATGCGCGCCCGTGAACACAGCCGGGCTATCCAGGGAACGGGGAACACATGCACAACCGCGTCAAAACCCGCTTTTTTGAGGCGTTCGGCGGCCCTGTCCAATCCCGCTGCCTCAAGCTCCTCGCGCACGATAATCTCATCCACGTTTGCGCATACGGCAACCAAGGGCTGCACATGCGCGCTGCAGAGAAATCCGACCCTGCATGCCGGTTGCCACGCCTTAAGCGCGCCCGCAAGCGGTAGCGTGCAGACGACATCACCTATTTTATCCGTGCGGCTGATGAGTATCTTCATGGTTCAAACGGTACAAGCCCGCGTATTTAAGGTAATTTGCCAATGCGGAAACCAGCGCAATGGTGAGTCCGTCCCTTCCATCAAGGAACCCGAGACGGAACAGATAGTCCCGGACAAAGCGCGCCGCTGGCCTGAGTAATACGCCAGCGCGCGACACCCGCCTGCCCCGTGCGTGCAATTCGCTGATGGCGATCTTAGTAAAACGCGAGGCTTGCCGGACATGCTCGTCCAATGATTCGTACGAACAGTGGACCAGGTCGCCGCGAATCCTGACAATGCGTGAACCCGGCTTCATGACAACGGCGTTGTGCGGGTTGACGCCGCCGAATTCACCGCAATCCGTCCGCCACAACCGAACCTTGCGGTCAGGGTACCATCCGCCATGGTTGACCGGCTTTCCGCAATAAATGTTGCGGCGGTTGAACGCATACGCGTCTGCGCTGAAATCTTTTTTTACTTCAATAATTGATTGCCGCAATTCTGGAGAAAGGTATTCATCCGCATCAATGGAAAGTACTTGCGGGTTGTTGGCCTGTGCCACGGCAAACCGTACCTGCTCCACATAACCCTCAAAGGCATGGGTGACAACACGGGCGCCTTTCTGGCGGCAAATCTCGACCGTATTGTCCATTGATCCCGAATCGACCACTACAATCTCGTCCGCAACTGGCGCCACTGAATCCAGACACCTGCCTATCTTCTCTTCTTCGTCCTGGGCTATGATTATAACCGACAACTTGATCATTGGCGCACTGCCTTCTTTTCCGTATCCTGGCAGAGACGCTCCCATGCACGGCCAAACTCCTTCATGTTGAAAGGACCGCGCGCCTGCTCTTCATTGAACCTGCCGAACCTAAGCCGCTTGCTCCTGTCGTCCGCCAGCTGTTTTATTGCGTCGGCAAGGGCATGCCCGTCCCGCGGCCGTACCACAATACCGCCCTTGCCGTTTTGTACGATCTCAGGAACGCCATGCACATTAGTAGCAACCAGAGGCAGGCCAAAACACATCATCTCAAGACCAATGCGGCAGATTGCCTCTGATCCGACCGAAGCCACAACACCGATAGTAAGGGAAGGAAGAATCTCACGTACATCAGCGGCGCGCGGAAGAAAAAAAACATTGGCCCGCGCTTCAGGCCGCAGCAACGCTTCAAGGTCTGTTCGTTTTACCGCGCACTCCTCGCCGCTTACCAGGAACTTAATATCAGGTCTTCCGGAAAGGAGGTTCGCGGCCTCCATGAGATACCGATGGCCTTTGACCGGATCGAGCCGGGCGACAATGCCCGTAAGAACAACGTCATCAGCAAGGCCCAATTCGCTGCGCACGTTTCTTTGCGGTGCAAAATCCCTGAACCCGGCGCAATCAATGGGCTGGGGAACAACCGTGACCATGTCTGGTCCAATGCCAAACCCCTCATAATACCCTTTCATGAACAAGGAGGGGACCACCTTTGTATCAATGATTTTTTTATACAGAAAACGGTTCAGAGGATTGTCGCGGGGCTGCCTGATATCAGCGCGAACATCAATGGTACGCAATCCTGTCCGGGAAAAAGGCGCGGCTGCTGCTGCCAGCAGGCGGTCCTCGCCCCGGTGGGTCACCATCACATCGATCTGATTATCATGGATAAACTTCCTGAGCCGCACGACTGAAAGACACAATTTAATGGGGTTGAATGAATTGGGGTAGATACCGGATACCGTGGGGAAGTTGCGCGTCTGCGCCGCGGAGATGATTGGTGAACCCGCGATGCCGCTGAAAAAGACCTCCGCGCCCTGACTGCGCATGGCAAGGCCCGCGTCGAGCGCGTATTGCGCGCACGCATTGAACCACCGGACGGAAATGAGATGAAGTACACGCATATAAATAACCGGAAGAGGCAGGAATCGAACCCACCACGGACAGTATTATCCGCCCGCATACGGTTTTGAAGACCGCTGGAGACACCAGTCCCCGTCTCTTCCGTCAATAGTATATTATTTTCCCGGAAAATGGGGCAAGGAACAATCGCGGAGTTGACACAAAAATATTATTTGCAGCAGCGGAAATAGACTTCGGCGCCAGGTTCGCCGCGCCGCGGCACTTTCGAGGCCTGGCACTTTTGGCCAAGCGGCGACTTGGGGGCGCCGTCATAGGCATAGTCAATATCGTAGGGCGGCTGCATGCGTGAAGGATCTGTGGCCCATTCGGTTATATCGCCGCTCATGTCGAAGATAAGCCCGCTTGCGGTGTCGAGAAACGAGGTGCTGCACGCCTGCGCCCACTCCCAGGTATCGCAGAGCCGTTTGCCGTGCGCTACGCATGAATCGCCCGCGGCGACAAATGAAATATTGTTCATGGGTACCGCGTCTTTCCTAAAGACTTCCTTGTCAACACAATACCCGTCGTGGAATATTTGGTCGTCTGCGCACTTGCCGCCTTCGGCGGGAACTTCCACGGTCAGCTGCGAGGTCCACGGCGACCATGCGCTGGAAGTATTTATCGCGCACATGCGAAATAAATACTGAGTTCCCGTCATGGTCGTACTATCGATATATTGGCGCGCCGCAGGGCTTGCCTGGCCCAGGTAGGCCCAGTCTGCTCCGCCGTTGTCAGAGCGCTGGATTTCGTACCGGTCAATATTGGTATTATCGCCATAGTCCCATTGGAGCATGACCTGGTTGCCGTTCTCGAATATAAAGCGGAAATTTCCCGGCGTCTGAGGTCCGCTCGAAGAACCCGTATATATCTGCGCGTTGTTTGAGCAGTATTCCGAGGCGCCTTCAACAGCGCAGACCTTGTAGTCGAGCAGCGTGGTCACAGGGGCTGAAAAATCGTCCCACGAACGGGTTGAGGGAGCAGGTAGCGCAAGCGGCCCGCTCCAGGTGGTCCCACCGTTGGTTGAACGGAAAATCCTGAATTCTGTCAAACGGTATTCTTCGGACTGGGGGACATTCCAGGCAAGCGAAACCTTGCCGCCGTCCCAGACCGGCGTATTGAGGGTAACGTTGATGGCCGAGGCGCCTGCGGACACGTACACGGTCACTACATTTGAATAGGGTGACTCGCTATTGGCCGGTGCCGGACCGATTGCCTTGAGACGATACCAGTAGGTGTTCTGCTGGGCTGTCGAATTATCCGTAAAAATGGTGGTCGCACCTGCGGGGTGGTTGATGACCGTGAAAGGCCCTTTTTTGCCAACCGACGAACGCTCCAGGACAAACTGCGCTATTTCCGCGGGACGGCCATAGCTCCATTGCACTTCGACAGATCCGGACGAAAGGGAACGCGCCTCCTCGAGAAAGGGGATCTCGAGCGCGGCTGAAAAACCAGCGGTCGTGGCCTTGATTTCCTGTATGTTGGAGACCGCTGTCACACTCCCCCGTTCGAGCCTGAGCCGGTACTGGTATGTGGTGATCGCGGCATATTTGTTGATATTATTCTGATCTACAATCTCGCGCTGTTCGCCGTTCAGCCTGCCTACTTCAATCCAGCTTGTCCCACCCTCGGAACGTTCGAGAATGCAGGCGTCCCACGAAGCGATGTTCCAGACCACCCAGGATAGCCTGATAGCCGTGGCAGTGACCTGGACCGGCGCGGCCAGATACGGTTTTACCGTATCCGCGGGTTCGACCGGAATATCGGGAGTCGCGGTCTGGTTGGCTTGGACCCGCACCTCGACGGAGCCGCCCATGATAGCGTTACCCATATTGTCAATAGCGTTAACCTTCACCGTGGCCGCGCCCTCCGCAACGCCATCGATCTCAGCGCTCTTGGCCTCGTAGTCGAATTCCTTGCTTATTTTTCCTTCGGCGGTGGTTATTTCGATCCGTACCATCCTGAGCGATGGCCGGATGTCCTGGTCAAAAGAGATTTGCGCCGGGGCGGACTGTTTGAACAGGATATGGGGCGCGACAGATCCGGTCGCGGCGTCGCGGGCCGACTCGGGATTGCGCAGCGCGCACCTGACAAAAAGGCAGGCGCACAGGAGCGCAAACGCGGCCACGGCGGCCGTTGGCAGGCATGTTCTTAGTCCCATGTGATCTTCACAGTTCCGGCTGGTTTTTCCTCGGGGGCCGCATCGTCCTGTTGCGACAGGATAAAAGCCGCAGCAGCGCCGCCCGCGCCAAGAACTCCTAACCCGATATAAAGCATGGAATGCGACTTTCCTTTTTTAGGAGGTATGTTTTTTGTTTCAGAAGCCTGGGCCGGCATTGCGGCAACCACGGGTTCGGGTTGTGAAATGCCGGCAAGCTCGTTTGCGATATCAGGCAGCACGTCGGACAAAAGCCCGTCGATTTCACCCTTGAAAAGTTTGGTGACTGTGCGCGTGATCTCGCCAGTCTTAACGCTGATGAACCGAACATTGACAGAATAAGTACCGCCTACCCTGCCAATGCTGCCGGCAAGAATGTTGTCCACGCCCAAAAGCTGGCCCATTTCAACAATACACGCTTCGTCGGAACAGGCGCCCGAACTCTGAAATCCCTGCTCCTTGAGCACCTCGTCCATTTTTCCCCGTTCCATGACGCGAAAAGCATTGGTATTGATAAGGTATGACCTGAAAGCGTCGGAAAGCGTGCTCCCCTCACCCTGCTCAAGGCCGCGGCCTTCGAAATCAGCGGCGGCAACCACCTGCTTGACTGGATTCTTGTATCCCTGGTACTTCATATATCCCTTGTCCTCGGCGAAAAGAGAGGCGCTGACAAAGGCCAGACAGAACAAAACCAGCAGTATTTTCACACCAAAAGCTTTTTGGACATGCATATATAAATAATATAATTCCCTGAATCAAAATTCGCAAGGCCCACGGAATGTTTTTTAGAGTTTTTTTCTGAGTATTCTCAGGTCGCCCTGGCGTATCAGCACTCCCTGCGCTTCATAATAATTGAGCAGGGGAATGGCGAATTTTCTGGATGTGTTGATGACCTGGCGCAGCGCGGAAACCGTTGCTGGCCCGTTTTTTTCCAGGTATTGGGTGAGTAGCGCCCTGCCTGTTTCCAGCGCAGCCCCGCTAAAAATCATGCCTTCAATGACAACCAGTTCCTTTTCCCTGATCATGGCGTCGATGACGCTGCCCGCCCGTTTGTCGCGGGCCTGCGCAACCGCCTCCTGCCTGCTGGGCGGCGAAAAATGCGCTGTGCCAAAAAAATCCCGCACCTGTTGTTTCAATTGGCCATCGCGTTCTGTTGCCTGCGCTTCCCACAACGCGAGCGCGCATGTGCCTGAAACGTCCTTGAATACAGACCCGTCAGTGAGCCGCGTCCAAAGCGCGGCAAATAACGGCTCTGCCAGGTGTATGCCAAAAAAAGCCTCACACTTCTGTTTTATTGCCGGCCTATCAGCGCCTTGCGCAACCAGGGGATGCTGCGCATGGAATTCGAGCACACCCGGTTGTATGCTCTGGACCAGGCGGGCAAACTGTTCATTACCAAACGCATACCATTCTGTCCCGGTTTTGATGATAACGGCTTGTTTCCGTTCCTCGATAGTATTGAGCGCGGCCAGGACCGCTCCTTGTTCCATGGTGAGTCTGGCGCATAGGTTGGACCGGGAACTATGCGCCTTTGCCTTGTTGATTTCCATCAGGACCAGCGCCTCCGGACCAGCCTGTATGAGCGCTTCCACGTCCTGCGAATGAACATTTTTTTTCCGCTTGTGCCGCAGGGGATGGGGATCGAGTATTTCCCCGCCGCCAAGAGTATGTTCCGCGCCCTGGTCCCTGACAATAAAACGGTCGCCTTTTATCGCCACGCACTGTTCGGCCAGGGTAATCTGGACAAGGCTGTTTTCGAAAAAATAGATGCGGCCATTGATCTCATTGGTGCCCAAATGGAACTTGATATGACCACCCTGTTTGAGGCGCACACCCGCTTCAAGGCGTGCGAATCGGCCGTCGACCATGCGCGTGGGAATAAAATAGCCCGGCGTACATACTATGCTGCCACGCGCAACATCGCTTTTTGCAACCTGGGCCAGATTGAGGGCCGCACGCTGGCCAAACAAGGCCTCCGCTGCCTGCTCCTTATGCACCTCAATGCGCCGTACCTCGGTCTCAAGTCCCTGGGGCAGGACAATGACCCGGTCATTGGTCTTAACCGCGCCTGAGAAAACCGTGCCTGTGACAATGGTGCCAAATCCGGCAACACTAAACGAGCGATCAACGGGCATGCGGAAGAGACCCGCCGCGGCGCGATCAGGCATGGTGCGCGCCATGGTCTCGATGACGCGTTTGAGGATGTCCATTCCCTCGCTCGTAAGAGCCGAGACTTTGACTAGTGGCGCTTGTTCGAGAAAGCTGCCCGCGGCCAGCGCACGAACATCATGGATAACCTCCTCTATCCTGGCAGGTTCAACAAGGTCTATCTTGTTTATGACAATTATACCCGCGCGTACGCCCAAAAGCCGGACAATGTCAAAGTGTTCGCGCGTTTGCGGCATGACCGAGTCATCGGCAGCCACCACGAAAAGGACAAAATCTATGCCCGCAACACCCGCAAGCATGGTTTTTATAAAACGCATATGGCCGGGAACATCAACCACTCCCAAACGTGTGTTGTCTGGAAGGTCAAACCAAGCATAGCCCAGGTTGATGGAAATGCCGCGTTTTTTTTCCTCGGCAAGAGTATCCGTATCAATGCCCGTGAGCGCTTTTACCAGCGCGGTCTTGCCATGGTCAATATGGCCAGCAGTGCCAAGTACTAAATGTTTCATTGCTCTTCTCTTATGCCCCTTAACAAGGGGGGTTAGGGGGGATCAGCCCCCGCACCCATTCGGCAATTTCCCGTTCCTCCCCTTTTAAAAGACTCCTGACATTGAGGGCAAAGGCGCCTTTAATAAAATCGCCGATAATGGGGAGCGTATGAGAGCGCGCTTTTTCAGCGAGTTGCCGGGGAGATAGCGCGGGATGCCTGACCAGAACAGCGTACGATGGTATCTCGGCGCCAGGCTGCGACCCGCCGCCCACAGACGCCGGAGCAGAAACAACAGATGTCTGAAGCGCGGGATTGGCCTGCTGTATCTTGCGCATGAGCGCACCAGCCCTTCGTTTTACCTCAGGGTCTGACAGGGCATAGCTGGTAAAAAGGGGGGCCTGAAAAACGCCTGTCGGATTGATAAAAGGAATGAGCGCTGCCTCAAGCGCCACAAGGTCCAATTTGCCCATCCTGAGCGCGCGCATCATGGGATTGCGCTTCATTGCGTCGATGTATTTCTTTTTTCCCAGAACAATGCCCGCCTGGGGTCCGCCCAAAAGCTTGTCGCCGCTCATGCACACCAGGGCAGCGCCAAGCCTGACGCTTTCGCGCGGGTCAGGTTCGTTCTCAAAACGCCATGCCTTGGAATCAACAAACAGACCGCTCCCTGCGTCGTGCAGGACCGGGACCCGCATTTTTTGCCCTATGGCAATCAGTTCCCGTATGCCCACTTCCTGGGTAAACCCGGATATACGGTAATTGCTCGTGTGGATTTTCAGGACAATACCCGTCTTTTTGGTGATCGCCCGCGCATAGTCGTTAGGTTTTGTCTTGTTTGTTGTGCCCACTTCCCTGAGCGTGCCACCCGCGCGTTCAATAATTTCAGGCAATCTGAACGATCCGCCGATTTCAACCAGTTCTCCGCGTGAAACAACCACCTCTTTTCCAAGAGCAAAGGTGTTGATGGCCAGCATAAGCGCCGCGGCATTGTTGTTCACGGCCAGCGAGGCCTCACAGCCTGCCAAATGGTTCACCTTGGCCTCCACATGCACGGCCCGCTTTCCCCTGTTGCCTGTGGCAAGGTCGTATTCAAGGTCGCAATACCCGGACAAAGATCCCTGAATGGCCTCGAGAACGCCGCTGCCAAGCACGGCCCTGCCCAGATTGGTATGCACAAGTATTCCTGTTGCATTGATGACCCTGCGCAGGCCAATAGTGCTCAGCGAATGAAGGACAGCGGCAAGATGCGCGGCAATTTCATTGGTCGGGGGAACAGCGTCCGCCATCCGGAGTTCCTGAAGATACGGCCGTATGGCGCGCACAACAGCCTCCCGCGAATGGGTCTGGACAAGCGCCTTAACCTCAGGGAGTTCGAGCAGTTTTGCCACCTGCGGAATGTTCCTGTTTTTATTCATGAGGCTCTCCGGTTCTTTCACCCTTCCAGGCGCGGGCGAACATGCCAAGCGCTGCCTTGAATCCGTCAATGCCCTCTTTTTTTGACGCTGCGGTAAAACAGGCGTTTGGAAATTCATTCTGCAGCCGTTCGAGGAACTTCGGCTCCTGGACCAGGTCGATTTTATTGAACACCAGAAGCCGCGGGATGTGCGTGGTCTTGAGTTCATTGAGCACGGTATTCACCACAGTGCTGTGGTCCTGGTAGCACGGGCTTGACGCGTCAATGACAATGACAATGAGATCAGCGTCGGTGATCACCTCGAGCGTACTCCGGAACGACGCCACCAGATGATGGGGCAGCTTGCGGATAAAACCCACGGTATCGCTCAGAAGAATTTCGCCATGGTCCTGAATATACACGCGCCGTGTGGTTGCATCGAGTGTGGCAAAAAGTTTGTTCTGCACCAGTACCGATGCCTTGCTTGCCGCATTGAGAATGGTCGATTTTCCCACATTGGTGTATCCCACAATGCACGCTTTGAAGATGGCGCCCCGGTTCTGTTTCTGCTGAGAACGCTGCTGCTCAATATCTTTCAGCTCCTTGCGCAGTTCGGCCATGCGAGTTTTAATCAGGCGGCGGTCGATTTCAATCTGTTTTTCACCCGGGCCGCGGCGCGTGCCATGGCCGCCCGCCTGCTGGCCAAGGTGGCTCCACATGTGCGAGAGGCGCGGTGAAAGATAGGCAAGCTGCGCAAGTCCGACCTGCACCTTTGCCTCGTGCGTGCGTGCGTGCTGGGCAAAGATGTCGAGAATGAGCATGCTCCGGTCAATAACCTTGGTTTCACATATTTTTTCAAGATTGCGGAGCTGGCGGGGCGAAAGATCGCTGTCAAAAATAACCACATCAATTTTAAGCTCCTGGACAAGGAGCTTAATCTCCTCGGCCTTGCCTTTACCAACATAGTGGGCCGAATCGGGCGACTGGCGCATCTGGGTGACAGTGCCTGCGACAATCGCGCGGGCAGTATCGGCCAGCAAGGCGAGTTCTTCGATGTGTTCGGCCAGAACCTGGGGAGTGTCGTTCCCATATCCCACGCCCACTAGAATGGCCCGGTCCCATTGCTGCTGTTCTTTTTGTATTTCGTGCATGGGATGAAAATATAGTTTTTCAAGAGAACCGGGGCGTACCTTCGCCTGAGACGCTATTTAAGGACAGTTACGCGCGCAGCGTACACCAACAATCTTGATATAAAAAAGCCCTGCATCGGGAGAGACGTCTACACGGTGATAGACGGGATGTGCGGGCCGGTCCAAACTCCGGTTTTCTGATCCAAGGGTAACACGGCCGCCGGGACCGGAACTATTGCAATACCCCACTCTGCCGTCCGCCTTGTGCTGCGCAAAAACATCCCAGCACCATTCAGAGAAAAGTGGGCGCATGCGGTCTTGTATCCACGCGTATTCCCATTCATCCTCAAGCGGCAGCCGGAAACCGTTTTTCCCAGGTTCAAACCGCAAGCCGGTGATGAGCGAGCACTTGAGCCCGCCCGCACGCGCCTGGGCGCTATAGGCCTGGTCGTACGAATAACAGGTATCAAGTCCCTGGGCAATACTCCTGCGGTTGCAGTAAAGGAGCGCGTCGTACCAGGTGAGGTTTTCCACGGGCCGCGTAAGGTCCACGCCGTAATCACCGGGTGGATACTCCGTACGACTGCCGTTGAAATGCGATGGATTTGCGCCAGTGGCTTCAAAATACTGTTGCTGGGTCACGGGCTGGGAGTCGATCCAGAAAGGCTCCACATACGCCGCATTGCCCCTTCTATCAATAAATACGCCACCTGCCAAAGCGACCATGCCCTTGGGCGCTGGCGCGCAGGGGGTTGCGCCATGAAGTATGCGCGCATGCAGGCTGACCGCGGGCCCGGCTGTTTCCGCCAGCCGCACCATCTCTATCGCGTGTTTTGCTTGGCCGCGCGCTGAAAAGGACACGGCAAGGGAACGGCAAAGCGTATAAAAACCCTCTTTTCCAAGAAAAACCTCGAATTCCTCCGCGTTGCCCTGGACCTCTTCCGCAAGCGTGCGCGGATTAACCAAATGATCCAGGCAAATCTGGCGCACCAGTGTCTGGCCGCCCCTGCTCTTGTCCTCTGCAACCAATCGCATCACTGTCACAATCCCGCTGTCATTGACCTGGCGCACCCTGCCTTGTAACGCCGATTGTTTGAGCGCCCCCAGGATGACGTCCTTGACGCCGGGTTCGAGCAGGGTATTGTATCTGCCCTGGCCAATCCGAACGTAGTACCTTTCCGCGTCAACATACCGCTCCCGGTTGAGTATGACCGCGCACGCGCTCCGAAGCGCGATTGCCGCTGCCGGACAAGCCCCGGTGGATACTGTCAGTTGCTCATAAAATTCAAGCGCGTCAGCATAGAGTCCCCTGTTGTATAGGGCGTCGCCGATCCTGGTCACATTCACCATTTCCGCGTACTGCTGGCGGTATACCCTGAGATTGTCAAACGTGACCCTACCCGGAATATCGATCATAAGAACAAGCCCCCAGTACGCGTTGCTCTTTTCCTCATAGGGAAGAAGGAGGTCCGCGTCGGCAATGGTCACGCCGTCCGCAACGAGCCTGAGCCGGTAGTCCTCTTTTTCAGCAATAACATGGATCAGCTTCCCGGGTTTGAGCAAGGAGACTGGCTTGTTTAAAAGCACCTCAGCATTGCCGCGCATCCACCCCTTGTCAATCTTTACGCTTCCCCAATCCCAGCTCATGGAATAATACCGCCCCATCCGGCGGATCAGGGAATCGCAGCACAGGAGCACGTTGATCTCGCCCCCTTCCCCGGCAATGGCGTCGAATTCCATGCGTATATTTCCATACACCGGCTGCCGGCCGTACGCTTGAACGCCGTGCCCCTTGAAAACAAGCATATTGTCTTCAATGGCGGCCGTGCCCGTGGGGTTGGCCTTATACACCCATCCCTCGCCCAATTTTTCCCTGTTAAAATCGTCCTCAAAAGCGAGTATCCACCGGCTCATGGCGCGCCGCTGCTCCTCCTTGAGTTTCTCCCCGGTCTCGCGCGACCGTTGTCGCTCCCCGCGGATTTGCGCGGTGGACAGCCACCAGTAGGCGGCCAAGGCGGTTGAGGAGATTGCCAGCAGCGTCGCAAGCACAGCCACGGTCCTGTGCTTGAGTATCTTTTTACGCACCGTATAGAGCAGGCTGGGCGGCCGCGCAAGTATTGGCTCGCCATCAATATACCGTTGGATATCGCTGGCAAACGCGCCCGCGGTCCGGTACCTGCGTTCGGGCCGCTTGTCCATGGCCTTTTCGCAAATTGTCTCGAGTTCGCGCGGCACGCGCGGATTGATCCGCCGAACATTCGTCGGGTCTTCGTGCGCGATTTTGTGAAGCATATCGCCTATATTTGCGGTATCAAGAAAAGGGGGCCTGCCAGTAAGCATCTCGTAGAACATGGCGCCCAGCGAATAGATGTCGCTCCTCTCCCCTATCTCATGCCGCAACCCTTCAGCCTGCTCGGGACTCATATAGGCGGGCGTGCCCATAATCTGGCCGGTCAGCGTCACATCGCTCGGCGCGTCAATATGACGGGCAAGGCCAAAGTCCATGACCATGGGTTCGCCGGTCCGCGTAATAAGGATGTTCGAGGGTTTGAGATCGCGGTGGATAATGCCGCGGTCGTGCGCATGTTCTACCGCGCGTGTTACTTTCATCATGATCGCCAGCGCCTGGCTATGGGGCAGGGCATAATGGTAGCGCCTGCCCGGAGCTCCCGCGACCGCGATCTTTTTACGGGACATGATCAGCGTTACCAGTTCCCCAATGGTGGAGCTGTCCGAACCGGTCTCCCTTCCTTCGCCCAGAAGTTCGGCAAGGGTACAGCCATCAATGCAGTCCATGGTGAAAAAAGGCTTGTTGTCAACAACGCCGAATTCGTGGATGGCGACGATGTTGGGATGCTGGAGCGAGGCCGTGGCCTCGATCTCGCGGCGGAACATCTTGGCCTGCTGTGGGTCTGCAAGCGAGTCTGATCTCAGAAGTTTTAGAGCGACCGTGCGGCCCAGGTCCTTGTGCACAGCCCGGTATACAAGCCCCATGCCGCCCGATCCAACCTCTTCGAGCAGACGGTAATTGCCGAAATCAAAGGGAAAATCCATGCTGTGCCCTCACACATAAATATGCACTTCTTTCGCGGCACGGGCAAGTTTCGTATTTTGTTTATTGCCGATTACATTGTCCGCCAGGCGGAGGTGCCTTTCTTGTTATTTTACCCGGACACCACTGAACAACTATATTTATTAACGCTATACCAGGAGTTGATCCACGATGAAAATGAATATTTCAAGCCTCGAACGCAACACCCTTCTGGAATGGAAAGGATCCTCAGCCGTCATATTCCCGGAAGAGGAACAGCTGGCCGCGCTGTTAAAAAAGCATCCGGGCGGCGCAATTGACCTGAACGAAAACCAGATCATCATTCTCTCATCGTGGGCCGAATCGACCGTGGACAAGCATTTTGGGGCAGGCGCCATAACCAATGTGGTCGAAGGCGGATTGCTGAAAAAAATAACCGATCTATATGAGAAGCTCCCCGCACCGGACAGCGCACAGAGAGGGGAAAAAACAACCGGAATTTCCCCAGGAGCAGGCCAGCCCGCGGATACAGCGCACCAGAGGGTAAAAAAAAGCCGCGCACCCACTCTGATGCTTCGCATGACACTGGCGGTGCTGGTCGCGGCTGTTGCGATATATGTCTCGCATAAGAAAGCCCCGGAACCCGAAGTTCTTCCTGAGCCGGCCGGACTTGCGGCCTATGGGGTTTCCTATGTTGTGGGCGACGTGTGTATAAAAAGGTCCGATACCTGGGTACAGCTCGAAATCGGCGACAAGGTAACGGTTGCGGACTCCCTCAAGACGGACAAAGCTTCGGAAGTGACAATCGCGAACAAGAACAAGTCGTTCACCATCTCCGAGGAAAAAATTCTCCAGGTAAAGGACCTGGAATAACCGTTAGTCCCGGTTCTGGATCGCCTGCGCGAACAGCCTGCACGCCTCTTCGGGGTCTTTAGTTTTCAGGCCTACCTGCGATAAAATCATCTTTGTTGCACAGCCGTGTACAAAAGCGTCCAGACTCCCTTCATCAGGCTCTCCTTCTGCAACCAGGTAATCTATTCCCGGAAGGTCCGCCTCTGAGAAAATCACCTTCCCTTTTCCCAGAATACGCCGCGCTTCGTCTATGGGCATGTCCTTGTCCGTCAGGTGCACGCCCGCTGCGTCAATAATGAAAGCGGCCACAACATGGTGCTTGATTATCAGCGGGACTTGGAAACGGTCGCATACCTCTTTGACCTTGAGCGCCTCGGTGACAAACTCCTCGTCGTTAAAATTGTGCTCGCAGAATTCAATACCCTGGGCGCCGCCCGCTATGGCCGCAACGGCAATTTCATGATGGGGTAAAAACCCTGCTGCTCTGCGGTTGGTGGAAAACCAGAAATGGGTGTTTTTAATAGCGTCAGGAAGTTCCTTGGCACTCTTCATGACCGCTGGTTTTTCAGCTGAACAGGGCAAGGTTGGCGCGCAGTTTTTCCAGTTTCTCGCGCGTGGTGGAGAGTTTTACGCGCTCTTTTTCAACAACCTCAGGACTGGCGTGTTGCATAAACTTTTCGTTCGCCAGTTTCGCTTCAACGGATTTTAAGAAGCTATCGTTTCTTTCAAGGTCTTTCATTATTTTCGCCCGTTCAGCCGCCTTGTCCACGAGTCCTTCGAGATTGAGGAAGACCTCGGCGCCGGCAATAACGGCCGACACAGACTGCGCCGGCTTTGCGGCCGCATGGGTGACGGTAAGCGTACCTGTTTTTGACAGAAACTTGATCTGGGTCTCGAGGTCCATAATCCACTGTTGTTTTGCCTCTTCAGCGGCGCTAATGAGCACATCGCCCTTTTTTCCCGGAGGAATATTGTTCTCTGCCCGCAGATTGCGGATAACGACCACCAGATCCTGGACAAACTGCATGCGCGCCTCGATATTGGGAACAATGAGATTGTCGTCGCAGACCGGATAGCGCGCCACAATAAGATGCTCCGCGCCTTCAACGCCATATTCCCTGAGCGCGGCGTAGATCTCCTCGGTAATAAAGGGCATGAAAGGATGCAGGAGTTTGACCGTGCCCACCAGCACTTCACGGAGCGTGTGCAGGGCCGCGTTCCTGGAAGCCAGGTCAGCGCCCTCGGCCATGCGGGGCTTGATGAATTCAAGATACCAGTCGCATAGCTCGTTCCAGGTGAAGTGATAGGCCGCTGCCAGGGCCGCGTTGAAATCGTAGCCATCAATGGCGCGGGAAATGACCTTGACCGCCTGGTTGAACCGCGAGATCATCCACTGGTCCTCGGTGCGCAACTGCGATTTCTGGGGAGCGGTGATGGTCTGGTCCTTAAAATTCATCATGGCAAAACGGGCCGAATTCCACAGCTTGTTGGCAAAATTGCGGCCCAGTTCGCACTTTTCAGTCGCAAAATGGACGTCCTGTCCCGAAGGCGCCAGCGAGATGATGGTATATCTGAGCGCGTCGGCGCCATAGGTGTTGATCACTTCAATGGGGTCGGGCGAATTGCCCAGGGACTTGCTCATCTTGCGTCCCTGCATGTCGCGCACAATGGAATTGAAAAAGACCTCTGAAAACGGCAGTTTTCCCATGAACTCCATGCCGGCAAACACCATGCGCGCCACCCAGAAAAAGATGATGTCAGCCGCGGTGACCAGCGCGTTTGTGGGATAAAATTTGCTGAGCGTTGCGGTCTCATCGGGCCATCCCATGGTCGAGAAGGGCCAGAGCCACGACGAAAACCAGGTGTCAAGCACGTCTTCGTCCTGTTTAAGATCAGTGCTCTTGCATGCAGGACATTCTGTGGGAACCTGACGCGCCACGACAATATGACCGCACACGCAATACCATGCGGGAATGCGGTGGCCCCACCAGAGCTGGCGGGAGATACACCAGTCGCGGATATTTTCAAGCCAGTGGGCAAAGGTCTTTTCCCACCGTTCGGGATAGAAGCGCAGTTCCCGTTTCTCAACAGCCGCAAGCGCGGGTTGTATCCACTGGTCGTATTTGACAAACCACTGCATACTTAAAAATGGCTCTGTCACGGTATGGCAGCGCTGGCAATGGCCAACGGCGTGGCTGTGGTCCTGGATTTTTTCCAAAAGCCCCAGGCTGTTGAGGTCCTCGACCACTGCTTTGCGGCAGGTAAACCGGTCCATGCCGCGGTATTTCTGAGGCACCGCATTGTTCATGGTACCGTCCAGATTCATGACAACAAGTTTTTCGAGGTTGTGGCGTTCACCCATGGCAAAATCATTGGGATCGTGCGCCGGGGTCACTTTAACGCAGCCTGTGCCGAATTCACGGTCAACATAGTGATCGGCAATGACCGGGATGGGGCGGTTTGCCAGGGGCAGGACCACGGTGTTGCCCACAAGGCCCTTGTAGCGTTCGTCCGCGGGATTGACCGCCACGGCGGTATCGCCCAGCATGGTTTCGGGCCGTGTGGTGGCGACCACAACATACCCGTTGCCGTCCTGGCGCGGATATCTGATGTGCCAGAGATGGCCGTTTTTCTCCTGGTGTTCGTTCTCTTCGTCGGACAGGGCCGTGCGGCACCGCGGACACCAGTTGATAATATATTTTCCCCGGTAGACCACGCCCTTTTCATAGAGCCGTACAAAGGCCTCGGTGACAGCGCGCGAAAGCCCCTCGTCCATAGTAAACCGCGTACGCTCCCAGTCGCAGGAACAGCCGAGCATGCGCAGCTGACGTAAAATGGTTGAGCCGTATTTGTCCTTCCACTGCCATACCCGGTCCAGGAACTCTTCGCGGCCAAGGTCGTGCCTGCTCTTCTTTTCCCCGGCAAGGAGCGCGCGCTCCACCACGTTCTGCGTGGCAATACCCGCGTGGTCCGTTCCCGGCAGCCAGAGGACCGTGCGGCCCTCCATGCGCTTTTTCCGGGCCAGTATATCTTGGATCGTGTTGTTAAGCACGTGGCCAAGGGTGAGCATGCCCGTGACATTGGGCGGCGGAATCACGATGCAGAAAGGTTCGTCTCCTGTACGGTTTTCGTCAGCGTGAAAGTACCGGTTCTTTTCCCAGACAGCGTACCATTTCGCCTCGACCGCAGCCGGTGTGTAGGTTTTTTCAAGTTCGGCCATTGCGCTCTCTCCGTTGAATAAGTAGCTAATAAAATACACTTACCCTCGCGGCAAATCAAATGATAATGGAGGAAATAGATTGAAAACCAAAACACATTAATGTAATTTATTTTGGTCAGTTACCAAGACCGCTTTCACAAAGGATGGTGCCATGAAGAAGATACTCATAGTTGACGACGACAGCGCCATGCGCGAAGTTGTGAAGACCGTGCTTGCCGGCTCTTACGAGGTCCAGGAAGCCTCGGGCAAGGCCCAGGGCCTGGGCAAGGTAAAGAGTTTTAATCCCGACCTGATAATCCTCGATGTCATGATGGAAACAGCCTCCGCGGGTTTCGACATGGCGCGCGAACTCAAGGGTGACAACAAGCATAGCAAGATAAAAATCCTGATGCTTACCAATGTGAGTATGGAATCAAAGATGGATTTTTCGACCGTGGCCGGCGATCCCGAGTGGCTGCCGGTCGACGAATTCCTATCAAAGCCCATTGACCCCAAGGGCCTTTTTGCCACTGTAAAGAAACTACTCGCCTAGAAAAAAATATTCAGGCCAAGGCTGGCCGAGGGCCCGGAGAAATCAACGCTCGATTGTTCCTTGTTCAGCACCCGATCGGCAATGGGCTGGCTCAGAAACGACGGACTTGTTTTTTCGAAAAAATAGACCTCGCCGCCTGAATTGTTTTGTCCCATGGAAAGCGTATAGTTCGTCTCCCCGTCAGAAACAACGTCTCCCGCAAGGACGTTATCGAGCTTGGCAAGATTGCCCGTACCCTCGTATCCGGAAAGCTCAAGACGCGTAAAGGCAACCTGGAGTTCGATGCCAAACCGCCGCGTAAGCTGCAGCACCGCCCCAACGTTAACGCCGAATCCCGGTCCTGAATGGTCCAAATCAACATGTGCGTCAATTTTTCCCTGGTGTCGTATTCCCAGGGTGTCGTACCCGTCGAATTGTCCTGCGGCTGAAAAGGAGTACGATGAACTGAACATGAGCAGGTCAATGCCCGCATAGGGATGGAGGCGATTGAAATGCCACGAAGCCCTGCCGCCAACGGCGAACAGACTGTTCCGGACATCAGTCTCTATGGTAATATTGCCCCCGGAAAAAAGGTGCGTGTTGTGCGGCGCTGGCTGCAACCGGTATCCGCCAATGCCCGAGCTTGCGGTGGACAAGCCGCTGATTCTCAGCGCTATATGCGAGGTAAGTTTACGGCAAAGGTAGAGCCCGCCGCCCTTAAACGTGGTAAGGTTGACCTCGCCGCTTTCCTGTACCAACTGATAATTATGAAATATGGGAGGATTCTCGTATGTGGACATGACATTGTTGAATTCAGGATCAGCCCCATGCGCTGTCCAAAAGAGTCCCAGTGTCCAGTGGTGCATTGCACGCACGGGCTTGTCAGAAGCGGTTTCCACTGCGGTTTCCTGAACAGCCTGCGGCGCAGGCTGGGGCGCTGCCACGGGAGCAGCGGATTGAGCAATGGCCTGCGGAGCTGTTTTTGACCCGCCGGCAAGACGATCAGCCGCGGTCTTCATGGCTCCGCCCAGATCCTCGATACGGCAGCGGCATTCGCCCGAATACGTATCGACCAGTTTTCCCGTGCTCACGTCGATAATGCGCAAATTTATGAGATAGACCGTTCCCAGCATGCCAATGGACCCAGCGACCATTTTCGACGCGCCCAGCAATTGTCCGATTTCCACCATGCACGCCTTGTCGTCGCAGACGCCGCTCTGCTGAAATCCCTGTTCCTTCAAAATGGCGTCCATTTCACCCCGTTCCATAACCGCAAAGCGGCCGGTATTGAAAAGCTCGGCGCGCAGCCGGTCGGATAATATGCCCGAGGCTGACTTGAGGTCGCCTTCGGCTTTCAGGTCCATGATGCCAATGACCTCCTTGTTCGAATCCACGGCTGCGTTCGCTGCACCCATGAAGAGCGAAAGACCCACGGCCATAAGCGACATGACTCTAACGATGAATATGCTTTTCATCTTGGATATTCCTTTCCTGCAAAAAACAACGGTAATAAAATATACCACGCAAATCAGGACATGCAATGGAAAAGGGTTCATTGCACCCAATACGCATACCCGCCCTCAAGGACAAGGATGTTCTCGTAGCCACGCGACACAAGGTGGCGGTACGCTTCGTAGGCACGCGAACTGGTCTTGCTGTATACAACGCACTTTGCCTTCTTGTCAAATGCGATGCCCTCGCGCCGCAGGTTCTCGAGCGGTACATTGACGCTGCCGGGAATGGCGTTCATCATGTGCTCGGACACAGGCGACGCGTCGATAATGTGATACGCTCCCATGTTCCGGGAGAGGTCCTCGGCCGTTATGGTCTTGATAAAGCCCTCCATTTTACTTCCCAACACCAGGCAGGCGGTCTGGACCACGTCAATGGGGATGTTAAACTCGGGCGCATAGCCCAAGTCGAGCGCAAAGATGTCGGTAAGCGTCATGGCTTTGGCAATGCCGCAGGCAACGACCTGCACGTGCCTGAAGACATCGCCGCGGCCATAGCCCTGCACACCCAGAACGCGTCCGGTCTTTGTATCGGCAATAAGCTTGAGGGTAACATACTGGGCGTTCCGGGCGTAATGGGCGCGGTCCAGGCCAGTGACTACCACGGCCATGGCGTTAAACCCGTGTTCACGCGCCCGTTCGAAGGTGAGGCCTGTGCGCGCTATGGAAAGGCCGAAGCTCTGGAACACCACCGTGCCGATGAACCCGTCGAACACAGACGCACGTCCGCATATGTTGTCCGCGGCAATGCGCCCCATTTTAGTTGATATGGAACCCAGGGGCCAATATTCCTGCGTGCGTGTGATGCAGTTGACGCTTGCTGCGCAGTCGCCTATGGCGTAGATGCTTTTGTCCGATGTCCGTAAGTGGCGGTTGACCATTACCGCTCCCACAGGAGTGCACGCGAGGCCCGCCTTTTTCGCCAGCCGCGCATTGGGCACCACGCCCGCGGAGAGAATCACCAGATCGGCGAAAAATTTGCCTTTGTCCGTGGAGAACACCAGCTGCTCCCCTTTGCGCGCAATACGCTCAATGGCCGTGTCCGTGACTATTTTGATGCCCTTCTTTGTCATGGCGTTCTGGATCTTTCCCGAGATATCACGGTCAAATATAGTGGAAAGAATGTGCGCCTTTTTTTCGAGTATGGTAACGCGCGCACCCGCTTCTATAAGCGACTCCGCGGTCTCAATGCCGATAAGTCCGCCGCCGATGATGCAGACGTCGCGCGCGTTCCTGCCCATGCATTCGCGCTTGATCGCCTCCGCGTCCTCAACGCGATGAAGCGAGTAAATGCCCGGCAGCCGTATGCCCGGAATGGGCGGCAGAAAGGAGTCGGCGCCCGTGGCAAGGACTAGGGCGTCATAGGGAACGCGCCATGACTCTCCCGTGGCAAGGTCCTTCACCTCCACGGTCTTCCTTTTTCTATCAATATCGACCGCCTCGATCTTGTTCAATATTTTGATGTTCCGGATGGTCTCAAAAAAGCTGATGTCGCGGATCGTGTTGTCCGCAGTGGACATGAGCGCCTTGGGCGAAAAAACCCTGCCCGCGATATACGAGGGCAGCCCGCACCCTGAGTAGGAAAGGAACTCGCCTTTCTCGATAATGGTGATGTCCATGTCCTCGCACAGCCGCCGCAGGCGCGCCGCGGCCTTAGGCCCAGCGGTGACCCCGCCGATGATGACCACCCGTCTGCGCTTTCGCGCGCCGCGCGCCAAGGACCGCACCCGCGTATAGGGCAGGGAAATGGTAAAAATACTGCCCGCGTTCTCACGCGACTCGGCGCTGATGCCGCCGCCCATGGAGGTGATGATGTTCCTGGTAATGGAAAGGCCCAGGCCTGTTCCAGCCGCAGCGCTCTGGTGTTTGACTGACCGGTAAAAGGGGTCGAAAACATTGTCCAGTTCTGCCGTGGGAATGCCGCTGCCCGAGTCGGACACGGCAATGACGCATTGCTTCTTTCCTTTCTGCACCGATGCCTTGACAACAATATGGCCGTGCGCGGGTGTGTACTTTATGGCGTTCTCGATCAGGTTCCGGAGCGCAATCTCGAGGCCGCGCATTGATCCTTTTACAAATATCGCCGTATGCTCTGGCAGGCGGGTGCGCAGGAAAACCTCCCGGTCTGACGCCTCGGCCATATAGGCGCCCGCCACGGTGTGGGTCAGATCAACGCAGTCGAATTCCTCGGCCGCGGCCTGTCCGGCGCCCGCGTATTGCTGAAAGGTGAGCAGATCGGCAATGAGCGTATTCGCCTCAGCGGTCTTGCCGATGGCTTTTTCAATGAAGTGGCGCGTCTTGTCGCTGATGTCGCCCGTAAAACCGTCGGCAATGGTCTTGAGAAGGGAATTGATGGTGTTTATGGGAGATTTGAGCTGGTGGGAAAGCGTGCCGATGAATTGCTCGCCTCGCTGAGCGGGCGAAACGGGACGCGAATCGTTCTGCCTCATGGGTTTCTCCAAGGAAAAATTCGAGCGTAAAAAGAATATAATTTCAGGCGTTGACTTGAAAACAGGGTTTTGCTATGCGGCAATAGGCGCAATGACCGGTTTCTCGAACTGGAGGCCATACCGCACGCCGGTTTTCTCGGGGTCTTTGCGCACGATCACGCCTTCGCGGAAGGTATATTTTTTCTCGTCCCAGGCCTTGATCCCCACCTTGAGGCGATGGTTGAGATCAAAAGGATATTTGCTGTGAAAACCAATGCCCGACAAACTGACGTCGACTACTGAATCTATGGCGTTTGTATCAGGATCAACGGCCACCGCAGGGTGCTTCTTGAACCGCTTGAAGAGCCTCTTCTCGGATGACACCCGATTCTGTAAAATCCCAAGCAACACTTGGGTCAATTTTACAAAGTCGATTCTGCGGGTAAAGACGCACTCCACACCTGCGCGCGCATGTGAAAAATTTATATCCCGTTCTGAATAGAAAATAACCTTGGCTTTGGCGGCATCCTTGTGCTTTTTAATTTTTGAGAGGATCTCCTGACCCCCAATACCAGCCATGCTAAAATCGGAAATAATCACATCAACATTTATATAGGGTAGCAGGTTAGGGAAATGGCATCCGCCTTCGCAGCAGGCGACATATTGGAACCCCTGTTTTTTCAGCATCTTATGAACAAGGAAAATATCCTCTGGTTCATCGTCCACAATAAATATTTTCTGTTTCAGAGGCATGTTTCCCGCCCTCTTGTAGCAATCAGAGATATTGTAGGTATTGTAGTTTAACTATAATCTAATATTTTTATCATTTAAATGCAAGCTTTTACAGATAAATGCAAGCTTTTACAGAAATCATATTTTTTTATGAATTTTTATTGTGAAAATAAGGGCAATAAATTATTTTTTTAAAAATTTCATGTTTTAAGGAGAAGATATGCTTACAAAAACCTGTTTTCTTGCTCTTCTGTTCCTCAGCATCAGCCTCATGACTGTCCCGCTCTTTGCCAGCGCTGAAATGAAAGACGATTGCTTTGACCGCTTTTTTAAAAAGTCGGTAATCGACGGCAGTTCCACGCCAGGCAAATACAACCTCGACGTACGCATGGGCAAGGCCGGATCAACTCTTGGTTTTATCTTTGACGTTAAAAACCCGTTTGTTAAAAAAGACAATATTTCCCAGACCTTTGGCCTGCTGTTTTACAAGTTCGAAGACACCCTGGTGCCGCCCGCCATTACCCCGGCCAATGGAACCAGCATAATCGGCATAACGGCCTTTTCACTGGCCTATGGCTGGAACTGGTATGGCCTGCCGCTCAATACCAACCTCTATGCAGGCCTCAACCTCTACATGGGCGGCGAAACCAGAATGGTGAAGCAGGCTGACGGCACGCTGGCGGACAAGGGCCCCGGCGTCTTCGCCCCTGCCCCGTATTTTTATTTTGTAAACCCTTGGAGCGAAAAAGTCAAGACCAAGCTCGATATCATGGTGTCGCACAACTGGCAGGAAATGGCAAAACTCGCGGCCGAGGTCTTTGTGACCCTTCCCGGCTGGATGTTCGAAAGCGTAGTAGACCGCACAGGTTCAACCTACAGCGACAGTTACCGTTCGTCCGTGGGCATTGCCAAGCGCCTCACCACCAAGCAGGTACTGGGTCTCTTCATCCCCGCAGTCAGGAACGCGCCCGAAGGAGACTCCTCCATGGCGCAGGTCGACGCCATGTTTGGCGGCAGCACCGGGTACCTCAAATTTTCCGGAGGCACCACCTTCACGGTCAACAATGTGATCGGCGAAACCTTTGCCGACAAAGCGGGCAGCTCAGACAACTACTATTTCAAAGGCGAATTTTCGTATATCCTGCTCCTGGGTCTTGGTTATAAAGTGGGCGAAGGCCTCGGTTTCCGCTTTGGCCTCAACTACGGTCTCAACCTCGACGCTATTTCGACCATGCAGGGACAAAGTCAGGGAATTGAGTCAGCTGAAAAAGCGGGCTTCTTCTCACTCAAGCACAAAACAGTCTATGTGGCGCTGGAATATATGAACGACTATGTGGCCGAGGACATTTTCGGGTCACGCGTTGTGCCCAGCATGTTCCACATCAGTCTGGCCATCAGATAGCAAAAAACGTCAAACTCAAAGCGCGGGAACTCTATGCTGGTACCAGGGCTAAAAACAGCGCCTGGTACCTTTTACTTGACTACGATGCTTTTTGGACCTTCGGATAACGCGTATGGCTAACCATACCGCTTATTTACAGTATTCTGTAGACCTGTGATATCGACAGCCCAACTTTTTTTGCAATTGCCGCGCCGGAAGCGCCTTTCTTGTACATGCCTTTGATGGTATCATTACGTTCTTTGTTCTTTTTCCTGTTGTAGTCGAGTCCGTATTTGATCCGGAGTTGATGCACTGCCTGGCGGGTAATGCCGAATTTCTTTCCAATCGCAGCGTCGGTCTTCAAAGTCTTCTGAAGGTTCTTTAACTGGTCTTTGCTGATTCGTGCCATGATAGGCCTCCTTGGGTTATAGTCTGGTAAAGGACACTGATTGATAGATAACTATTTAATACATGGATTGTCAATAGTATAGTAACTTATTATCCAGGGGCCAAAAAACAGACCATGAAACCCATCCGCACGCCAAGGACAGGTAACCCGAATGATATTTGCCAAAAAAACAATCGCCAAGGAATGTGGTATCCGCATTGTGAACTTATTGACATACGACGCATCAATTATCTATTTCTACAGCGTGAGCCCGCAGTATACAGTAAAGGCTGCATTACAGCCACCAGAAACCCAAATATCCATAGAAGCGCCGCCGTTGCAGGTAATGTACCTGCCAAGAGAAGAATACACATCCTAAATACGAAGAAATACATATGAATATCTTAAAACTAACGCAAATTTTAACAATTCTATTGACCCTTGCGGCCGCTATTCCGGTGTCCGCCGAGACCCACGTCTTCTGGTACAAGGCCCTGCAGAACCACTATGCCCTGACCGATAGCCTAGGGCCAGCCCTGCCTGCAGACGCTATTGTACATGAGGGGAAAATAGTAACATGTAACGTTTCGGTAGGACTTGGATATGCTGGAAGAGGATTTTCCTGCGGATCTGGTTGGACCGATGACCAGGGCTGGTGCTCTGCCTTTTTCTCAGGTGATCTCAGCGATTCGGCAAACGCGGGCAGCAGCGTAACTTCAGCGTTTCTCCGGGGCGAATATGACGACTGGGCTTTCAGTAGTCCCCAATGCAACGAAGGACCTATTGCTATCCGATGCGGTGTTATTGATGTTTCCTTCGGCGTTTCCATGTGGGACAAACCCTCGAATCTACCCGATGACGCTGTTTGGGCAGACCTCGATCCCATGAACACGCTAAACTATAATTACCCCATTGCTGGAGCAGAGGAAATTTTAAATTTTACTGCGTTGGGCGGACGTAGGGATGGTATGGCAGCGCCAGTACTCGACAGCCAGTTTGTCAGTATCGATGTTACTGACCAGGTCAACTGGATATTGGCCAACTATGCCGCTGGAACTTATTATGCCATTGTGGTTCTTTCCAAGGTTGGCACAGGCAGCACAGGGAAATTCTCTACTCTTGCAAATGAACAATGCGTATACGATCCCACCCATAATCGCATGGTTATGGTTCCGAATGCGCCATGGGCAGCTGATGGCAACTCGATACACCTCGTTATCAATGGCGACCTTGCGGACAGCGTACGCGCTGAAAAGCCGCCTGCCATAACAGAACAGGCGCTTGGCGTATCCGTATACCCCAACCCCTTCAACCCGTCCACAACGATATCCTATTCCATCCCCGGCAATGGTCGGGCTATGTTGAGCATTTTCTCCTTTTCCGGCCAGTGTGTCTTCCAAAAACAGGTGGCAGGTAGCGGCAGTTTCTCCTGGGATGCCTCAAAGCAGGGGAGTGGGGTGTATGTGTGCAGATTGGAAGCGGGCGGGAAAGTGATGGCGAGGAGAATGGTTTTCATACGATGAAGAGTGCGCAAACTCAAAGAAAAACCGGTACTGTTCATTCAACAGAAAAACGAAATTCCATAACCAAACAATCATTTTACCAAAGGAGCTACCATGAAAAAACTTCCGCTTTTTGCTCTTTACACACTCATGCTGGGCATAACCTCTCATGCGCTGCTGAATAATATCAAAGACCCTGCCGCCTCCATCCGTCTGGAACGGAAAATGACCCTCTCACTGGAGCTGGCCTGGAACGGGCTTGCAGGTGTGGGACCGGTCTTAAGCTATTACCCGATACCGAAATTTGGCCTGGACTGCGGCTTAGGTTTGGGCGGTGCCGGGTACAAGCTGGGTATCCGCGGCCGCTACCTTTTCAAGAATGACAACTTAACACCTTTTATCGGCGCGGGTGCAACGATGGGTACTGGTACGATGGGTCAAGAGGCGGGAGTCAACGATCAGGGGAGTACCATCAAGGTAAAAATGAAGTCCTGTCCCTATATCCTTCTCGGCGGCGGCCTGGAAAACATCTCCCAGGGCGGTTTTTTCTTCCAGTTCCATCTGGGCTACGCTCTGCTTCTGGGTGACGATAAAATTGAATACACCCAAGGAACACCCAGTTCGACCATGAAAAAATCCCTTGATCTTTCCGTTAACGGCGGTGTGAGTATTGGGCTCAACGTGGGATATGCGTTCAGGTAGAGAGCCAAATATGAGCGCAAGTTCACTTCGCCTGCCACATTCATTACATAAGTACATGAAAGACGTAGCCAAACATGAGTGTGTTTCTGTAAATCAATTTATTTCCGTGGTAATTTCTAAAAAGGTTTCTGCGCTCTTTGCCCAAGATTATCTTGAACAACGGGCGAAACATGCTTCAAGGACAAGATTTGAAAAGGCCCTCTCCAGAATCCCGCATTCAGAACCAGACTCCTTCGACAAACTCTAAAGACAGCGCGGGGTAAAGACGGGCATACAACAGCGCATAACGAAGCTATAGGAAAATCCCCTGTGCTGTTTTACTAAAAATCGCGCTTTTTGCCGACTCCCGGGCTCAAAGCAGTATGTAGATTACTTTAGCGAAAGACTCCGCCCCCAATTCAAAGATTGTCGAATTCACAAGATTTTAGACACCGAGCAATTATTCGATGGGTTTTGTTATCGGGGAACTGGTTTCCAAGACTGAAGGTACTCTGAGAAAGACGAGAAGGATAATTCAGTTACTTGCATGACAGACTCCTTGGGTTTTAAGTGTTTGGAAAATTATTTTATGTGAATGGGAAAAACAGGACCAAACGAACCTTCTGATTATCCAAGAAAGAAAAGGGGCCAGACATATTGACGCATCTGACCCCCAGAAAACGATTACTCAGTTTAAATTTGCTGATTTATATTTCCGCCTTTTTATATTTTACCTGCAATACAGAAAGGGTCAAAATGAGTTCATACACAAGCAATCTTCAGCACTTCCTGGATAAAAATGGCGATATCCCACTGGACATACACCCTGAAGGCAGGAAGATGGCGTCCTTTCTAACCTCAGTAGTTGACAGAGTAACCGCCTCCTTTCCGTTTGTGAGGGAATTCATCAAAACAGGTTTAAAGTGCATGAAGACAGATTGCCGAGGGGCTATTATCGGCCACTTTCGCAATGAGAATGAACCTATAGTTTGGCAATGCATGAAATGCAGTGACTTTGGATCAATATCCGATTGGCAAAACTCCCACTGGGACAAAGCCACAAACAAAATCAAAAAGACAGTTTAATAACAGGCTGGTTAAAACACGGTTGAGCAAGGTCTTTTACCCTGAAATAAGAAACCCTCGCAATCCTTTAAGATTACGAGGGTTATCATGGTACCGGCTCAGGGATTTGAACCCCGGACCTGTGGATTATGATTCGTAATTGACATTTTACGCATAGTATTGCAGATTCTTGCAACTCATTGTAACAATAATGCATTATCAGTAAAATTGACTGTTTTTGAAAGTGTCGATTTTGCAGGTTTTTGCAGGGGGTTGCAATAAAATGGTGGCAAATGGTGGCAAGATTTTATAACAATTATCGCAAGGCACAGACTCAAGCCGCCACCTTTTTCAGCCATAAAAAAACCCGCCCAGCCGCCCTGTTTTTGTTTTAAGTTTCTGTAGAAATCCTGCCTGGGGATGCTACCTAACTACTGCGAACTTAGCAAATCTCTTTTGCCCATTGGCCTTTATACCCAAGCAGTAGACACCTGCTGGTAATGTAGAGGTTGTTATTCTTGCTTCTCCTGTAGTGGCTGTAAGTGTGCTGCTGAAGAGTTTCTTTCCAGCTATGTTGTAGATGGTGGCTATTGCGTTTGAGGATTGCAGTGCCTGTGGGACTGTTATATGTAGGGTATTTGGTGTCAGATATTGGACGCATAGGGCTGTATTAATTGATCTGGGAATCTGGCTTTTCTCAACAGCAATAGGTACTGCTGGAGAGGTAAGAATTGTGCCGCTATCGCCAACAGCAATATATTGATTGTTACCATATGTGACAGAATTAAGTCTTTTCCCCGTCCCTGATATGCGACCAGTCCAATCAATTCCATTGGAAGATGTCATGATTGTACCGAAACCGCCTACCGACACGAATTGATCATTACCATAAATAATAAACTTGAGCTGATCTTGTGTTTCCGTCAGACTGTTCCAAGTGATACCATTAAGAGAAGAATAAATTGTTTTATTCCCCCCAATTGCCACGTATTGATTTTTGCCATACGTAATTGAATACAGATTTTGTGATGTTCCTAAAGTACGGCTAGTCCAAGTTGTGCCATCCGAAGAGGTTAGAATTATTCCATAATTACCTACCGTTACAAATAGGTTGTTGCCATGGACAATAGATAGAAGTTCATGTTGCGTACCTATCCAACAATTGGCCCACGTAATGCCATCTTGAGACGTTAAAACCGTTGTGTGTGAGGAGTAACCACCACCCACAGCTACGTATTGCCCTTCGCCATAAGTGACTGAAGCGAGGTCGTACGGTGTCATCCATTCACAAGTTGTCCAAGCAACACCATCAGGAGCGGTAAGGACCAGACCCCAATAACCGACTGATACGTATCGGTCATTTCCATAGGTTACAGATCCAAGCCACTGGGATGATAGAGTGGTCCCTGACACACGTTTAGTCCAGATGATGCCATCATTAGAGGTCAGAATTGTGCCAGCATCACCCACGATTACGTATTGGCTATCACCATAAATAATGGAATTAAGCTCCTCTGAAGTGCCAGAAATTCTAGTATCCCAATCAACTTGTGCAAAGCATGTTGCTGAAAATAGAATGGTCAATAATTGAGACAGCTTAATGATTTTTAAGTTCATCTTTGACTCTATAGCAAATATAGATTCCCAGTATCCTTTTTGCAATAGATTCAATGAGAGATACAGACTGTTGTTTGGTAATAAGGGATAGATACTGGAATTAAAAGTACGAGCTGTCTCTGAAAACCCTGGAAGAAGACAGGGCCACCCTTAGGTGATACTCAACCTATCAAAAACAACTCATACCAGTTTAAGGTTTTACATTCAACATCTTGGCAGCGTTGGCACTCCAATACTGCTCTATAAACTTTACAGTCTTAAATGAGTAATGATCGTCACTCAAAAGTTCTGGCGTAATAAGCCCTATTCTCTTAAGCTTATTTATCATTTCTGCTGGCATTTTCAACCCCTCAGCGATCTCCTGGGTGGAATAACTTTGGGTTGTAGGATTTATTTTTTCCGCGAATGTCATTATTTCCCCCTCAATCTGTCTTGGTTGTCGGCATAAATCTGTTTAATGGTCTCAAAACCAGCCTGGTTGAATAAGTGCCGTTTACCCAGGACTGTTGTAGCTTTGACCAGTCCCAGCTTTCTATACCTGTTTATTGTGGCCGTGGATATGCCTGTTAGGTGACAAATCTCACCAACCCCGTATAGTGTTTGCTCCATGTGAACCTCCTTAATATATGGATAGCTACCCCGATGGTAGTGTTCCTATACAATGTTATACCAACAAATGGTATCTACTTTCAATAGCTGGACGTATTTTATTCGTGGAGGATAATAAAATTGCGGGGATGATGACTATAAATAAAAATCCCCCTGTATTTTATTACAAGGGGATATGTTTTCCGCGAAAATTACTTTAGCAACAATATTTTCTTCTGTAACACCTTCTCCGCTCCAGTTACTCGAACCAGATACAAACCACTGGAAACACCAGTATTAGTGTAATCGCGGCCATTCCAGGCTATTTTATGGTAACCTGCTCCTGAAACCTGCCATGATCTAATAGTTTTGCCGTTGATATCAACTATTTGGACGCTGACACCCTGTTTCAAGGCTGAGGGAACACCGATAGACAAGTTCACGGTCGGATTGGCTGGGTTCGGTGAAGATGTCAGGGACAATTTAGTTGGAAGGGGGATTGCCGCGTTTTCAATCTTCATGTGACCTATGACCTCGAATATTGCTTCAAGAGTATCGGTCAGCGAACCGTCAGAAACAATAATCAAAATCGTGTCATTTCCAATCTGTGAGGCCGTGGGTGCCCAAACAATGGTCGAGTCAATCAATGTCATTGTTGAGGGCTTGTTCACAATCGACCAGGTCAAATTGTCGTTTTCCTCATCTATGCCAACCAATGTAATAGTATAGAGGGAATCTACAAAAAAGGTATCAGGGAAAATGTTTTGAATAACAGGAGCATCATTTACGCGAGTTGCATGGATTATAAGGGTCACTGTGTCACTTAATACGCCGTCAGTAGCTCTTACCCTTACCGTGTCATTTCCCGCATCCTTATCTAAGGGCATCCAGGTTATTACCCCTGTTGTGAGACTGATCTTAAGGCTGTCTGGGCCTTTGAGAAGGTACCAGAAAACAGCATTGCCATCGGGGTCAGTCGCCTTTACGGTGTCCACATAGGCGATGTCCTCAGTAGCGGTGTCCAAAGCGATTGTAGAGATCACAGGGGCATCATTTACATTACCCACGGTAATGGACCAGCTCTGGCTATCTGCTGCCAGGGATGCATCGCGGACATAGATTTTCACACTATTGGTACCGATTTGTCCTGAATTTGGTGTCCAGGTAATTAATCCTGTACCGCTTACTACCATCCCTGAAGGATTAGTAGCGAAAGCATAGGTCTTGGCATCACCTACATCAACATCCGTTGCCGTCACTGGATACTGATATTGCAAATTTTGCGTGGCTATGGTCGGCGGAGTGGAAGTAATAACAGGTGCGTCATTCGTGTTTGTTACAGCGATTGTGTACTTTTGCTGGGTATATGCTCCGTGGTTATCACTGGCACGAATAACAACGCGGTTATTACCTACATTGGAGTTAGTCGGGGTCCAGTTGATGACATTTCCTAAAATAGTCATTCCGCTGGGTAGGGTATCAAGAGAGAGGGTAACAGTATCGTCCAGGTCAACATCGACTACGGTAATGGAATAGCTATAAGCGGAATCTTCGGTGGCTGTAGTTCCAGCGGAGGAAATGAATTGAGGGGCGTTGTTTACAGGGCCAACCATCAAGTTGTACAACGAATCAACCTCGGATGCGGATATGGCTCGATTGTAAATTCTGACTTCGTCTATAGAGCCAACCCAATTATTTGAGATGGTATCGCGGGTAGAGCCTATCATTATGTTGCAATTTGTAACGGTTGCCATAGGGTTGGTTAGTTGTTTCGCCCTTTCCATGACTCCATCGACATATATTTTGGTGGTGTCATTAGTACGAGTCCCAACGACAAAATGCCAGTTCCCATTATTGATCAGAGAAATTGATGCTAAAGAATCCCAGGTATTAAGAGCTGATCTTGTGGTAAAGTGAAGCTTATTTGCATCGTTTTTAACGAACTGCCATTGTCTACCATAACCATCTTCGTCTCTGGAGCATATTGACATGTAGCTGCCATCATTTGACGTTTTCATCCAAGCAGCTACAGTAAGATTAGTTATATTCTGAAAAGGTAGGCCATTTCCGCAATCAATAAAGTCGGTGCTATCAAAAGAATAGGCTTGGTTTGAATTTCCAAGTTTATCTATAGATAAAGTAGCCCCTGATACTAGTCCGTCATTTCCATTTCCGCTCTCATCATTCGCATTATCACTAAAAGGATAGTAGGCAATAAGGCCACCCGTATCAGGATAGCCTGTCCATCCATTCAAACGATAAAGAGAGTCAACTTCACCAGCCGACAATGCTCTGTTATAAATTCTAACATCATCAATGTTGCCAGTAAATTGCAGATTTGTAGTGCCTGAATAACATCTCCCAAGATAAATATTGTCTGGAGGAGTCCTTATTAAGTTTTGCTGATAAAAAACAGCGTTCTCCGAAACCCCATCAACATAAACTCTAATGCTATCAGCTTCCTTTGTTCCTACTACAAAATGCCATCGACCGTCATTTATTAGTTTAGTCCCTCTGGCAACAGTATAGTTGCCATTCTTAGTAGTATCAAACATTACAAAAGCTAAATGATTTTCAAAATCTCTATTAAACTGCCATACTCGACCACCCGACGCCCAGTTGGTATTGTCTCGGATGCATATTGCCATTTCACTATTATTATCGCTTGTTTTTATCCATGCAGCAATGGTCACCTTGCTTAAGGCGTCAAGAGAAGTGCTTGGAGGTATTTGAATATAAGAAGTACCTGAAAAGTCATAGGCACCACTTGAATTGCCAAAGCGATCACTTGCTAATGTAGCCCCAGTCACCGTCCCATCGTTTCCATCTCCGCTGGAATCGTTCGCGTTACTACTAAAAGGATAGTAGGCAACAAGATTGTAAGCATTCCAAATTACTTTTATATTCTCAGCTGATCTTGCCGTATCACTTATCCTGATTTCATCAAATTTACCTTGTAGCCTTGAAGATGCACTGCCTTCGTTAGCCCAGGTATGGCGATTTACATAAAGGTTTCCGTTGGCCGTCCCAATGCGACCAACCTTGCAATAACTTGAAGCAGTCTTGGTACCGTTTACGTAGATATAAACACTATCCCCATCATAAACGCCAGCCACATAAAACCATTGATTATAAGTGTAAGTCGCAGGATCGACAACCCCTCCAACCGTAGGGTCTCCCGTGTTTGTATCGGATTCTACATAAAAGTGGAAAGCATATCCACCAGATTTATAGAGAACACATAAATGATAACCACCATACGGGAGGGCATCACCTTTTCCAATAATGTCCTCATGATTAACGGAATTAATATTTGCCGCAGTAAGATAAACCCATGATTCAACGGTTATTTTATTAAAATAATGCAATTTTGAATTATTCGTTATGGTTACATATTCATCGTAATTAAGGTTGACACAATTTGAATCAACACCTGCGGTCCAAGTACCACCCGTTTTTGTTGCATTCAGGTTATTCCCTGATACATCAGCAATGGTATTTCCAATTCCTTCGTTAAATTGCCATAGACCTACAGTTCTGGAATCTGATGGAAAAATGTTTGCCCAAATGGGCAGGGTAAGCAAGAACAGAAGCTTGATAAACATAATTTGACTCCTTGTTAATTTATTATGGTTTTGTTTCTCGAATTTAATCGATGGGTAAAGAAGCTGACATCGAGAACCTCCTTTCGACATTGCGAAAAGGATCTTGCGAGCTATATTTTAAGCCCAGCGTACCCTTTCTGCGTGACTGTCGAAGGCTCGCAGACCGAATTGGGGTATACCCAAAATGGCAGGATACGCCAGGCCATAATACAAATATGGCATGGTACCCGCTTTGGGTTACCCTTGACCTACAATTTCCTGCTGGGCTAATTGTGGGATTAGCCTGCAAACCTTCGACACTGGTAATATATAAAATGGCCTGACACTGTGCAATATATATTTCTTGCGAAAATAAGGAATTTTGTGGGAAATAAAAAGGCCTGGCAATTATCCGCTGCGAAACTGTCGAAGGTCCACAGGCTCCACGAATGGAGTTGGATAACGCCAGACCAAAATGGCCTGGAGATATCCATTCGTAGAGAGGGAAAAGCCAAAAAACGGCGATTCCCAATGATAAACCTATAAACCTTCGACACTGATAAAATAGATTAATTGCGGGGATAAATCAAAAGGAGTTACGGGCCTTTATGCCGCACCTCGACATTGGTTTTTAAATGGTCGAAAATCAGCTTTGGGACTTTCAGTAATCCCAATTTCTCCGCCTCTAACTTTGAAGTCGCTTTGATCTCCTGAACGATGGTCACTTCAACTTGATACCTGTTCATTGAAAACCTCCTTTCTTGGTTAAAACTCTTTCATATCTGAAGCTATCTATCAATATATTTAATGAATTATTTTAATCTCGTATGGTTTTAAATAAGAAAACAAAAAGGCGAAATCAGCGGATAGTGGACCTTGCCCGTAAAGGCATGAATTCGAGAGATATTGCCAAGCGAGTTAAAATCTCTCAGACGCTGGTATCAAGGATGCTGAGAAGATATTACGCCAAGAATAAAAAAACGCCATTCCATATAGTGAGGAAACAAGAGCGAACCAAGCGTATTCTCAAGTTGCGAAAGAAGGGTGTCTCAATTAGGAAGATAGCCGAGACACTTGGAATTGGTGCACATACGGCTTGGATGACGGTGAAACAAAGAAATAGATAAGCCGATACTCTGAGATTCAACAGTGTGCTGCATTTAATCTCTTTCATTCAGTCATATAGTTAGCAGGCTCATGGGTGGTAAACGCCAGGCTATTGAGGCAAAGACGGGTGATGTTTGGAATAAGATCGTTGATCCAAAACCTGGCTTAGCTGATATTATTAAAATGATTCAGAAGGTGCAGAAGATGAAATATATTACCGTGAATGTGAATAACCATTATGAAGGGTCTGCACCGTTGACGATAGAGAGGATCATGAAGGATATTTAGAAGCCCTCCCTGATTTCATGAGAGGGTAGTCCACGACGCTCATACTTTATTTCAGGAGCATTAGCTTTTTTTGCAGGATTTTCGTTCCTCCGATAACTCTGAGCATATACATTCCACTCGATAGACACCTATTCTGGCGGTCCCTGGCATCCCAGGTAAAGTTGTGGTAGCCTATTCCAGATAGCTGCCATGTTTTGATGGCTTTGCCGTTTATCCCTACTATCTGGACACTGACACCCTGTTTAAATGCGAAAGGAATACCAATAGACAGGTTCACGGTCGGATTAGCTGGATTCGGTGAAACTGTAACGGATAATTCTATGAGTGAAATATCAGGCACATCTTCAACCCTAATCGTGTCAGGATAACCAGAATTAAGAACAAACGGGATGCCCCACTTATGTTTGATTCCATTGACATCCCAGCTTACACCAGGCACTTCATTTAAGTATCCCGTTACGGCAAGGGTAAATCTCGTCAAATATGTAACCTGATTATTATATGAGAAAACATAGTCGACTTCTGGGACGATGTTCGCCTGTAATGGTGTGATTTTGATCTGGTTTCCAAAAGTCACATTGTATCTCGAGGAGTCATAAACCATTTCTGTTGAACCTTGTCGGTTGTTCCATATTGAAATGTTTGGCGTTGATGAAAATAATCTACCATATACATTGTAGAAACTGTCTCCAGACATATTTGAAATAATCGGAATTAATTCACCGATTTCATTTGGCTCGATTATATCATTATTATTTCCTCGGCTATCTGGATTATTATCGTCGTCTATCAATACTCTTGGGATTATAAAAGGAGTAAGTGGAATTGTGAAACTACTAACCCATGGGCCACCGATAACAAGTTCATCTGTTATAATTAAATCAAAAGAGGCGGTAGTATTTGCTGGTATGTTGTCCTTCAGCAATACCTCAAACTCATCGGACGACCATCCCGCTTGGTTCGATAATATATTATTGAAATTTCCTATGCTATCCATAATTGTGACATTACTATTAGATGAGCGGATTATCCCTTTCAAGGTCAATAAATTTTGAGACAGATAATTTCGAGTCATTATTTTTAGCCTTATAGGAAGCCCTGGTATGATGAAATTATTGGGGTTCATTAGAGAAGGGTTCACGGTTTGATAAAATTCATAGCGTTCAAACGAGACTGGTTGACGTGTTTCGCTAGATAAAATTGTGCCCGCAGTACCCACGGTAACATACTTGTTGTTGGCATATATAATTGACAATAAGGTGTTCTCTGTTCCCGATGTTCTAATTGTCCAAATTATACCATCTCCAGAGGTAAGGATCCTGCCTGAAAAACCCACTGCAACATATTGGCTGTTGCCATACGTGATCTAAGAAAGAGTGAATGTTGTGCCCGAGGTCCTACTCGTCCAGGTTATGCCATCTATAGAGGTGATAATTGTGCCACCTTCGCCGACAACCACATACTGGTTGTTACCATATGTGATTGAACGAAGGGATTGTGTTGTTCCCGAGGTCCTGCTCGTCCAGGTTATGCCATCTGCAGAGGTAAAAATAATACTAGCAGGGCCTATTCCGTTATAGCCTCCTACAGCAATATACTGGTTATTGTCATAGGTGATTGATTTAAACCACCCCGTTGTTCCTGAACTCCTGCTTGTCCAGGTTATACCGTCTACAGAGGTAAGGATTGTGCCGTTTGAGCCAACAACGACATACTGACTATTGCCATAAGTGATTGAATAAAGTAATTGCGTTGTACCTGAGGTCCCGCTGGTCCAGTTTATACCATCTCCAGAAGTAAGGATAATGCCCGCAGAACCCACAACAACATACTGGCCGTTGCCATAAGTGATTGAATTAAAGGTTTCCGTTGTTCCAGAACTCCTGATTGTCCAGATTATCCCGTCTGCAGAGGTCAGGATGGCACCATTGCCCACAGCAACATATTGGCCGTTACCATATGTAACTGAATATATGACATTCGTTGTTCCTAGACTCCTATTTGTCCAAGCATATTGAGCAAAACAGTGACAAGAAATAAGCAGAATGATTAACTTGACAAACTTAATCGGTTTCAATTTATTCTCCTTTTATTATCTGTCATATTGACGGTCACATATTTGAAGCACTTAAACAGGCACACAAGTGCCCATCGATTACGTATCGCATCAAACTGATAAATTTGTTTCACATCCGAGAACGCCATCACATTCATACTTCATATCCATTTTTCCGTGCCTTTTTAAGCATTGTACGAAATGAGTTAACATCTATAAACGGTGCCCATTGACCATATTTCTTTTCAACCTTTTTTGCTTTATTGGTTACCATATGCCAATACGGTAACCAGATAGAAATCTCTTTTTCTTTTGGTTCAATGAGTTGTAAAATAACCATAAAGGGATAAAACTCTACAGTAGACTCATTTTCCTTCCAAAAAGATCTTTTGTCGGGCAAGAAACAATCCAATACCTGACATTTCTGATCCCCAGCACCTACGCCAAAATGGAAAGTCAACAGCAAATCGCTGGTCTCTTTGCATTTCTCACAACGGCTTGGTTCGTTTTTGGACAGATTTAATAAAGCATCAAACAACGAAAACACCCACTTCTTTTCATTGCATTTGGGACAAACTAAATAACGATCAGTTGCCATGTGATCCTCCTATAAGTTGATCTATTCTTTTATCCTTGATAAATTAGCCATAATCACAGTAATGGGTCAAGGGTATTCTGTGAAGTTATAAACCTTGACACAATAACCGTAAAGAACGATATTTCTGTTTATGGAAATACAGACCTTTTTACTCGCGGTTTCAGTCGAAGAGATGTACCCTGGGAATGACAACATTCTGAACGGTACTCATTTAGGCATTAATGAATTCTTCCCGAATAACGGACAATTTCCTGTCGAGGCCAACATTCCCTTCCTCATGGTCCTACGACGGCAGAACAAAGAAATAGATGAGCCAATTACCCTGAGATTCAACCTTGTGGATGTGGATGGCAGGCCAGCAGGTTTGCCCAGGGATTTGATAGCTGATGCAGTTTTCCCCAAAGGGAAGAAGCTCTGGAAGCTACGGGGAACGATACGTTTTATTTTCAACAGCCCTGGGGATTATCGGTTGGATATCACAGCTGATGAAGACAAGATACCAAGTATGTATTCATACAATATTGAGGTTGCTGAAAAGGAATAAACAACCGATGATACACGATCCAATTGAAATATCATCAATTCAGCAATTTGTCGATGTTGCAACGTCAAGACCTGAAGGTTTCTTTATTAACTCTCCTTGGTGGAGGGGACAATCGGAAAATATATTAAATAGTAAAATAACCGCGACATTAATACCTGAAATATATCGTAGATCTCATTATCACGAGCCATCACTTTCGAACGGTTTTATTAAAGAAGCTAAAATCCGTTTCCCCAAACCTCCAGCAGACGATAATCTTGCGGCATGGGTTTTTCTTATGCAACATTATCGGTGCCCGACCAAATTGCTAGACTGGTCCACGTCGCCATTTATAGCATTATTTTTCGCTTTGGAATCGATAAGTTTAAACAGCGATGGAGTGATTTGGTGTTTGGATCCGATTTTATTAAACAAAATACAAATAGACACGCCATCAATAATTACATATTCTATTGATCCAGGATTTAAAAAGGCACTCGACTCTGTTTTTAGATCTTCATTTATAGCAAAAGAAAAGATTTCGGATTGGCATCAGAAACCAAATTTCCGAGATGCCATTTTTGCCATGAATCCAGACATATTTGATATCCGTCAATTCGTTCAACGCTCTGTCTTTTCAGTACACATGATTAATACTCCAATAGAAGAACTTCCTGAATGTGATAAATTTATAAGGAAAATATTAATCAGAAGAGAAAATAAGGAAAAGCTTACTGTCGACCTTGATAAGCTTGGTTATAACATTTCGACAATATTTCCAGATTTGGAATCATTGTCTCACCATTTGAAGGGAATAAATATGGCGGCAAATTTCTACAATCTTGATCAAAATCTAAAGATATTATCACATTCGTAGAGATGATCCAGAAGGCGGCAACAGTTTATTTTCAGAGTTAACTGAACTGGGAATTAAATCTTTCTCAAAATTCTAGCTCTTCATCCCACATTTCATCATATTTTCAATGGTATTGCCCTCTCGATTCTATGAGACATAAATAATTACCTAAAAGTCGAAATATACCCTCTATCCTCTACTCCGTACAAGTAGACCATTTACCATTTTTTTCGTGCCAAAAGAACCATTGTTAAGTTATTTTCTGAACAATGAAAGAACAGGCGTACAAGGATATATCCGACCTCGTTAAACGATTCGAGGAACAGTATGCCTCTTATAAAAGTGGTGATTATAACGAAACCGCGACCAGACGGGATTTCATTGACCCGTTTTTCAAAGCCCTTGGCTGGGATATCGATAACTCCCAGGGAGCGGCTGAAGCCTACAGAGAGGTCATCCATGAGGATAAAGTAACAGTAGGCGAACAGAAGAAGTCCCCCGATTACTCGTTCAGGCTCCCAGGCGGCAAGCGGTTATTCTTTGTAGAAGCCAAGAAGCCGTCAGTTTTCATCAAAGAGGAGATATCCCCCGCGTATCAGATCAAACGGTATGCCTGGAGTGCCAAGTTACCCATATCCATCCTGACCGATTTTGAGGAATTTGCTGTTTACGATTGCACGACAAAACCCAAACTGACTGACAAGGCTTCTTTAAGCCGTATAAAATATCTTACCTTCCGTGAATATCTGGCTGAATTTGATTTTCTGTGGGATACTTTCGCGAAAGAAAATGTCATTCGCGGCAGTTTCGACAAGTTTGTCCTGTCTGATAAGAACAAGAAGGGTACGGCAACGGTCGATAAGGAGTTTTTAGCCTCATTGGATGAATGGAGAAAGCTCCTGGCCGTTGATATCAGCAAGAATAATAAGAAGCTGGATGAAGGTTCCATCAACTATGCGGTGCAACAGACCATAGATAGGATCATTTTTCTCAGGATTTGCGAAGACAGGGGCATTGAGCCCAGCGAACGGCTGAAAAGTTATGTTGCCGACAAACACTGTTATCAGGCTTTGTTTGAATATTTCCGCGAAGCGGATAAGAAGTACAACTCTGGCCTGTTCGATTTTAAGAAGGACAAACTATCTGAAGACCTGACCATAGATGATAAGGTCCTGAAAGAAATAATTCGCGGACTATACTACCCAGAATGCCCTTTTGAGTTCTCTGTCCTGCCAGTTGAAATATTGGGTAGTGCGTACGAGCAGTTTCTGGGTAAGGTCATCCGTTTAACGGCAGGTCATAACGCGAAAGTTGAGGAAAAACCAGAGGTCAGGAAAGCAGGGGGTGTTTATTATACGCCTCAGTACATAGTCGAATACATTGTAAAGAATACGGTTGGTAAGCTGGTCGAGGGTAAGACCCCTGATGAGGTCGAGAAGATAAAGATAGTCGATCCTGCCTGCGGTAGCGGTTCATTCTTGCTGGGTGCGTATCAGTTCCTGCTGGATTGGCATATTCTGTATTACAGCGGAGCCAGTAAGAAGGCAAAGGCTGGTTGTATTACGCCTGAAGGCGGATTAACTACTGCTCTGAAGAAGAAGATCCTGCTGAATAACATCTATGGGGTGGATCTTGATGCTCAGGCTGTGGAAGTGACCAAGTTGAGTCTCCTACTGAAGTGTATGGAGGGGGAAACCCAGGCTTCAATTCAGAATCAGCTCAGTATGTTTCATGAGAGGGTGCTGCCTACTCTTGAGGCCAATATTAAGTGTGGGAATTCCCTGGTAGGAACAGATTTTGATAACAGTTTGTTCAAGCTAGATGATGAAGCGGAAAGTAAGATTAGGCCCTTTGATTGGAAGGTGGCTTTTCCTGAAGTTTTTAAACAAAATGGGTTTGATGCAGTGATTGGAAACCCACCATATGTTAGGCAAGAATTGTTAGGCAATTCAAAAGAGTATTTTCAAAAAGTTTATAAAGTCTATAATGGAACAGCGGATTTATACAGCTATTTCATTGAACGAGGTATGACGTTGTTAAACCCTGGCGGAATATTCGGGATAATTGTCGCGAACAAATGGATGCGAGCAAATTATGGTGAGCCGCTGAGGAAATGGCTAATAGAAAAGGATATTATTGAAATTGTCGATTTTGGGGATTTGCCTGTGTTTGAAAATGCGACGACATATCCCTGCATTTTAATAGCAGATAAAAATTGTAAGCATAAGACCCCGAACCTGAATGTAACTGCGGTGAAGACTTTAGATTTTAATGATCTTGGGGATTATGTTAAAGCAAATAGACTGCTTATTAAGCAGGATAGCCTTAATGACTCTGGTTGGAATTTGGTACCGCAGACAGAACAAAACCTACTGAAAAAACTTCAAAAAGTGGGAATTCCGTTGGGTGAGTATGTAAAAAAGAAAATCTATTACGGGATAAAGACTGGGCTAAATGAAGCGTTTGTCATCGATTCGGCAACAAAGGATAAACTGATTAAAGAGGATAAAAAGAGTTCAGAAGTGATAAAACCGTTTTTGTTTGGCCGAGATATTAAACGTTATGAAAGCCCAAAATCCTCCAAGTATATCATTTACCTTCAAAAGGGATTTACCAAAAACATTACGGCTAATTTCAAAGAAGCCTTTAATGGAATCAAACACAGATACCCTGCTATTATGAAATATTTAATACAATTTGAGCAAGGAGCTAAAGCGAGATACGATCAAGGTGACTACTGGTGGGAGATTCGGTCTTGCGATTATTACACCGAATTTGAACAGCCTAAGATTGCTTATGCTGAAATTGGCACACAGGGCCAGTTTATTATTGACCGAAATAAAGCGTTTTTCGATACCACGGCTTATATTCTTGCATCAGATAGTAGCTTTTTATTGGGCCTTCTAAATTCTCGCCTGACGACATTCTTTTTTAAATCGATAAGTTCTACCATACGTGGTGGTTTCTTAAGATGGAAGTTTCAGTACGTTCAAAATATTCCTGTTATACAATACAAAAAAGATGAAAAGTCTCACCTGGAAATATGCAGTCATGTAGACTCCCTGATAGACCTTAAAAATAAATTAACATCAGCCAAGCTCCCCGCCGAACAAGAACAGCTTAAAAATCGCATCATCTCCACGGATAGGAAGATCGATAAGCTTGTTTATGAATTGTATGGGCTGACAGAGGATGAAATAAAGATTGTTGAAGAAAGCTCTAAATAAGAAGGTAGGAATATTATGGACGCATCAATTTATCTAAATGGGAAGCCATGCAGTCAGATTCTATTTAAAAAAGAAGATGAATTTGAAAGCATTATATATCAGAACGCAAAATTATTGTTTGGTTCAAAAACGATTTTAATAAGTAAAAAACTTATAAAAACCTTAAGTCTCGGCAACACGATCCCCGATGGATTCCTGTTCAACCTTAGTGATGCAAACAATCCTCAGTTTTATTTGATTGAGATAGAATTGTCTCATCATAGATTCTACGATCATATATTTCCACAGCTAACTAAGTTTATCGCCTTTTTTAAAAGCTCTGAAAGTCGAAAGAGTCTAATTGATAAACTGTTCGAAATTGTAACGCAAACTCCAGACCTAAATAATGAATTCAAGCGACTGCTTGGAGGGCGTGAGATATTTAAAACAATTACTGATGGTGTTGAGAATAGTCAGAACGTATTGTTGATACTTGATGAGATAAAACAAGAGATTGATGAAACGAAGAAAGCGTATGCGGAATGGGCTAAACTCGTTCGGATTGAAATTGCCAGTTTCTATAAATGTGGTAAAGATAATATTTGTCTGTTAACGCCTCCTTTTGAACGGGTTGATTTAGAATCCGTTGGAGACAATAATGATATAGTATATGATGAACACTATCATTTCGAATCATCAAACGAGGAAATTAAAGAAGCCTATTCGATTATAAAAGACAAAATGATCAAGTTTGCCAAAGACATTCGAATTAATCCACAACACTATTATATTTCTTTAGCTCATTCAAAGAATTTTGTGTATATAAAACCGAAGATGTCAAAAATGCAAATCATAGTTACTTTGCCTTATAATTATGGAAAAAAAACAATAAAATACCATAAAATATCAAGGCTAAGTGATAGCATCCAAGACTTTTATAATACGAAATGTTTTAGACTTACCGTAGAAGACACAAAGAACATTGATGAGGTTGTAGATCTTCTTAAAACCAATTATAAGAAAACAATCCAAGAGTGAAGTGCTTCCATGTCTTAAGGCTTAAGGATGATAGCCTAACAGACCTGGAAATGTTGCCTGAGCCTGATGTAATAGCATGGGAGATTATTGAGAATTTAGAGGCTGGGTTGAAGGGGTTTAAGAAGATGATTAAGGGATTGAAAGGTTCTAAATAAAACAACAATGGTTTCTCATTGTCCAGCGTTATCGTCCAGGATCGAGATAAAACCATCTGCAATCCTGTACATAGCCATTTTACCATTACAGATGGTAAAATTTATCATCCGTATTTGAAACAGCAAATGATTGCTACCATCGAAAACACGAACAATCAAGAATACAACGGCTTTGTTTTGTATTCTAAAAACAGAAAGCCTTTTGGCGTAATTTCTCCTAACGGCGACAGGATTGCCACCTGCAACACCAAATACATACCCAGCAGATTAAAGCAAAGCCTAATGTTAATCGAAGACCATCGATTTTACAAACATGGTGCGGTTGATATTGTTGGTATTTTAAGAGCTATATGTAATAATCTCAAAGCTGGGAAGATTGTGGAAGGTGGCAGCACAATAACACAGCAACTTTCCAGAAATATTCTTAGGGACAACAGAAGGAATATCATTAGAAAGTTACACGAAACTGCACTTTCCTTTAAACTTGAAAACAAATATTCCAAGGATCAAATCCTTGGGCTATATTTTAACAACGTATTTTGGGGGAATAATATTTATGGGGTGAGAGCGGCAAGCTTGGAATATTTTACCAAAGAACCCGAGAACCTTAGCACAACAGAACAACTTGTTCTTTTAACTTTATTAAGAGGCCCAAACTATTATCTGAAAAACGAGGATAGGTTGCTCCAAAGATATACTATGCTGAGCCGTAAATTATACAGACGAAGAGTCATCTCATCTGCCAAGATGTCAAAACTAAAAAGGGCGAACTTTTGCATAAATCATAACAACCTTGAAGTGTTTAGGGGCGGGTGTGTTCCATATATTACAGAAAGCATCAACGATAAACAACACTCCATATATTCAACGCTGGATAAAGAGGTTCAGAAGGAAGCCACAAGATTCATCAATGAGGATCAATTTCCTACCAGCGTGATTTGCGTAACTAACAATAAAGTTATTGCAGTTGCAAGTTCAAACGGCACAGATTATCCCTTTACCTTCAAAGCAAATGTTGGGTCAACGTTAAAACCCTTTATTTATTGCTGTTTAAGAGAGAATGGTATCGGTTTCACCGATCTGCTTTCAACAGCAAATAATCATAAGTTGGATTGGAATGTTCGTGAAGTACAACCACTTAATAGGCCTTCCATTACGCTTAGGGAAGCTTTATTCCTTTCAAACAACAATGCATTTGTAAATGCTTCATTCCAAGTTGGTATTAAGAGAGTATTGTCGTTTTTGGCTAGAGTGACATGCAAGCCGTTAGACTCATTCGTTCCCGCAAGCATTCTTGGTGCTAGCATTGACGGAATTTCGTTATTTGAATTGGCAGTTACTTATTCAATTTATTTTTACCATTCAACAGAAAACCCGACCAAACAAGAATGTGCTACAATCCTGAAGGAAATCGCCCTAGCCAAACTTGATATTAAATTAAATGGTCTTTTTCTTAAGACTGGCACAACGAATTATAACAAAGAGCGATATGCTGTTGTAGGCAATTCTAAAATGGTGTTTGCTTTCTTGCGGCAGGGTGACATTGTTGGTGAAGCCTCGAAAGACGGTGGATTTCTATCGAATATTACAAAGTTTATCCAAAGGCTTGCAAAGAAAAACACAAACTATAGGTGGCTATAATATGCTCAACAATATTGATTGGCATAACGATAAGATATTTAGTGTTCTTCTTGTAGCTCTTATAGCATTCGTCGCTTGGTTATCAAAAAGATTGATCGAGAAGCCGTTTGATGATTCGAGAAAAACGTACTTTAATTTTGCCGAAAAGCGAATTCGCATATTGTCGCTCATAAAAACTCGTTTGATTTATATTTCATTGTTTCCTGTAAATCACAAGCTCAAAGAAGAGTTACAAAACACATTATTGTCCAATGGTGACCTCGGCTTATTAAATAGGGATATGCTAAACATGTTAATCGAACTCTCCGTAAACAAAGAGGTTAATGAAAAAAGGCTTTTGAATGGGATTTCCAATATTGATTCCGAACTTGCATTGCAGATTGGCAAAATAAAGGATGAATATTCTTTTTATGTTCGATATTCTGGAGTTTCTCCATACAAAAAGGTTTTAGGCTACATTATTATAACAACAAAATCAATATTATCCCTAACCTTAATCTGCCTATTATCATTCCTGCTTATCAGGTTTATTCTTGGTCTGACAGGATTATGGATTGCAATATCAATCATAGTCATTCTAATATTGGTTTGGCTCACTGAAAAACATGTTTTGCATAAAATTAAGTGATCAGCGACAATTAAAAACAACATAAAAAAGAAAGGTCCCTTATGCCAAACCTGTCCCAGATTCTGAAGGCGGAGATTAGCAGCTTTTAAACATAGAAGGGAGTCGGGATAAATAAACAAATATGAAACCTCCACACAAACTATGGGTTGAGCAGGTAGAAGCCGCCGAAGGAATACGCGTTGAATGGGGTCTGGATAAGGCCCTGGGTTATCTTATCGGCGAAAAGTTTCTGAAGCACCTGAAATATTCCGAAACCGAAGAAAAATTCAGAGGAGAAATTAAACCGTTTGTTCAGGCCATCAAGGATAAATATGAACCTTGGGAATTACGGCATTATTTTGATTCCGTAAAAAAAGTAGGTACGCTTGGGCACACTATGACGGATGAGGAATATGAAGGCATCATGGAATCAGACCTGTTCGATGATGGCGAAACGCCTACCAGTCAGGCCGAGGATATGCTCAGATTGAGTCAGGCCCGAGAGTTACTACTTTGATCAATCATTTCTCAGCTGATACTTTCTCCGTTGATCAACGACAATTATTTCTGCGGGGTCTATCAGCATCAAAAACCTTTCTATTTCCGCCAGGATCTTGCCCGAGTACGTTTTTTTTAGTTTAATGACGTTGGCTTCATAAAGAATTTCTGGAATTCCGAATCCTTAACCTAAACGTTCTTTAAGGGTTTTTCGTATTAAGCCAACTTTTCTTATCGGAGATATAGCCGAATTTTTCCAAAGCAACACCAAGCTCGGACACTGTTATTTTGCCGAAGTGTTTCAGTGAACGCAATTTGCCGCTACCGAATTCCGCCATTTTTTCTGGTTTACCAAGAATTTCAACCCCAAAAGCGTGGACCAGTGCGTTACGAAGCCTTACCGAAAGGTATTTCCTGAATGGATATTTTGAGCACTCATTTAGATTTTCCATATGTTCAGCGTATAGACCACTGACTCTATACGGACAATTACCGAAAATCTCGGCTATTTCGATAAATGTTTTGCCCTGGTTTCGTAAGGAAACTATCCGTTTTCGCTTTGCAAGATTTTTCACAATGGATAATCAGGCTTATAAATAAGGTTTTCCGTCCTGATTTTTATCCTTCCACCCTTCTTTAACGCAAATCCGTCGGGTAGTTCTGTTTGAATTTCCCCTATAAAGGTATCGCCTTCCTGCATTATGAGCCTGACATCGAGATATCCGCTCTGGTATGAACATTCTCCGCCTATCGGCTTGGAGATTGCAAAAAATGCCCGTGCTGAATAAACTTCCCCAAGAACAGGGTCAATGTTCTGGTCTTTCTGTTTCAATTCCGTTATCAGCAGGTGTAATTCTTTGGGATAAAAGCCTATGAGTGATGTTTTGCTCTTATCGAAAAGATGGTACCCCTGCTTAATTAAATCCTCCTGAAAGGTCACATTAATCATTGGAACAAAATACTCCTGTCGGGAACAGGAACGCAATCCAGGTAATTATCAGGATGGGTGATCAGATCGGACAAGATTTGGACAGAAAATAAAATCTCCCTGTATTTCTACAAGGGGATATTTACCGCGAAAATTACTTCAGCAACAATACCTTCCGTTGCAGTACCTTCCCTGCCCCAGATATCCGAACGCAGCAAAGACCAGCGATGCCTGGAATTCAAATCTATTCTTGACAATACATGCATCATTAATTTATCATTCAATCAATATCTATTAACCAAAATCAACCCATGGAGGCTACGCTATGGCAAGAGTCACCAAAGACCAACTGATTCAACTTCAGAAAACACTTAAAACAGACGCAGCAATCGGGAAGAAATTCGGAATTACCCGACAGGCGATACATCAACTCCGCGTAAAGTACGGGATCGACTACAACCGTAAAAAGAACAAGGAACGCGATGAACAGGTTTCTGCTATGTTCAAATCTGGGAAAACAGGCTTCGCCATCTCAAAGAAGATAGATTTGTCGGTATCACAGATATATCGGATAATTAGAAAGATGAGCAAGAAACGTAAATAGCTAATTCGATATTATGGAAAAAGAGCCAAAATGATATAGCTGAAAATATATGGCTGAATTATCTTACCATTCCGACACCTAAAGCAAAGCTGGGTGCTCGTAATCTATCAGTTTCAGAAAATAATATCGCCCAACCACCAACAAGACTCAAATAAAAATATTCTTTAATATCAATTTTTAAACCAAGGTTAAAATCATGACAAAAGGTCATGGTCGGCCTTTTAACTCTATCCCTATATTCTATAACTCTGGCATCAATAGGGATATTTAGGCTGAATGAATAGTTAATGAATGGTTTTATATATTTAAAATCGAGACCAGCAACATAGCCAAGATGAGGTGAGAGAACATGTCCATAATTTGAGTACGCATAACCACCACCCAAATTGAACGCAACGTTATTTTTTATAGCCTCAAAGGACTTTTTTAAGTTCAAATCTAAGGCGAAATATATTGGACGTATATTAATGCTGTCAGCTCCTTCAAAATGGGTGTAGCTTATATTTGCAGAACCTTCTTTTAGATTATCAAAACCATGAGAATATAAACCTGATAAATAAATAAGGTTTTGACCGAGCGTTACCGCAGCTGCTCCAGATTCATAATAAAATCTATTCTCACCTTTTTCCAAAACATCAAAACTATCACCTTTAATAAATCTAGTTGGGGGTGTTGCAACTTTGAATGAGCAGTTACTTAAAAACAAACAAATAAAAAGTAGTTTTAAATGATTTATCATTTTGGTAATGAATCATATTGTTCATATAATTGTTTGGCATTTTTAAAAAGGCTATCAATAACTTCGGATGGCTTGAAATATAAAATTCTATTAAAAGGTACCGCATCTGGTGGAGAATCTTCGACACTCAAATCAGTACAGTTAAAACTTAGAAGATATTCTTCAGCCATTGAATATCTGTAGACAGAATTGACAAAACTAATACAATATGTCGAATCACAGTTACCATCGGACCCAAGATTGTTTCTAATATAAAGTCCCTTTAAGAATGCCAGTTTCTCAATATTGTCCACATTATTTGTAATTTCAGGCTTTAATGCATGGGAACGAACAGCAGGTACATAGATTGATTCTTCATTAAGCCACAACATACTACTTGACTCTAAATCATATACATAACAATTGTTTATGTATTCTGTAACTTTTCTAGAATTGAATTCAATGTGACCGCTTTGTATGACTTCTTTTATAAGAGTATCCTTAATATTATTTTCTTCAATAAGCTTATTTATATATTCTTGAAAGATTATTGAAGTGGTGGTTTCCGCAGGATAAAAACTTTCTACTCTTAAACCATTTTCTACTATAAATCTACCCATATAATCATCAATAATACCTAGAATGAAATATAATGTTGAATCCTGCTCTTTATTTATAGATGAAGAGCCAGATGTTGGATTTGAACAATTAACAATTAGCAAAAACAGAATATATATTACGATTAAATATTTTATAAACATAACGCCCCAAATTACGCGTTTGCCGAATTAGGCGATTTTGCCACGGTGCTCTTCAATTAATTTAGTCTGACCTCAACCGCTAGATAGATATAAGAACGAACCCCTATTTTATACATTACGTTTTCAGGAGCCTTTACAACAACCGTTGAGGTAACAGTAGGAGTCGAACAATCGCTGCATAAAACATATTCAAATTTAATAATTTTATTATAATAAGTGTTTGAGCTGTCAATTGTTAATTTAACATCATCTAATAAGGGGTTTACTGTTGACTCTCCCCCCTTAAAATGGTAGGTTGTTGTTATTATTAAAGAATCAACATCAATTGTATCAAACACAATAGAGTCTCTATTCCAGTTCAAACAAATCATTATCGTGTCGTAACCATTTGAAGGTATTGTATCTGCGTAGGTCAATTCTATTGATTTAGTTACATGTTTATCTAGTGCGTCCATTACACTAACACAAGAATAAATGGAAAGTAAAACAAATATGTAAAATATTACCAATATCTTCATAAAACATCTCAGAGGCAAATGTCACCTAATTCGTTTCATTGCGTCATAACCTGCAGCATCTGTCGATCTGGTTGCTACAATGCGTAGTACGCTTCGTGCAGCTAACTCACCCTGTTATGAGTAATATATACTTTATAATATGATATATCAACAAATTAACTAATGCAAATATCAAGTTATTACGATTTATATCTTCCTTAAGGTGGATCATGTTAAATTACCTGTGAATACAAAGAGCAGGAGGCTTTTCAACCGCCTGCTTTTAATTCAATATTCCTTCCTGCACTGGCTCTGATAGCCGCAACCATCACACCACCAACCTTCTCGCGGATACCACTGGTTTGCCTCAATAGCCTGTTTCACAGCACAGAAAGTTTTCACTACCCGCTTTCTCTGATCATATGTCCTTGAAGTCGGGTAAAACTCAACAGCTGGTTTCTTTTGTTTAAGAACCGCAGCTATTCTTAAATCCGCGTCAGGATACGCCAAATTATATGTACTCAGCTGCATGTTCTGGGCTACATCGGCAGGGTTAGGCCGTTTCTTGCAGGTTTTCCAGTCGGTAATCATACGCTTTCCGTTCTCTTCGGTCACAAGATCGATATAGCCTATGATCTGGAAATCTTTGGATACTGGTATAGTAATGGGCACTTCCACGCCCAGGACTTTGCCGATTGGAAGATCCATGACCAGTTTTATAAGGATAAAGGCTTCGTCTATCATTTCTTGCTTGCCAGTACCATTATACCTGATCTTCGGGTCTTCAAAGCTTTTGCAGAACAGAACCATCAGTTCGTCAGCTGATACAGTCTTGTTTTCAAGTTGTGCCCGAAAATAAGCCTCGACAGCTTTGTGAAAGCCGCTGCCATAGATCATTTCTGCCGATAAGAATTCAGGCTCCAGGTGCAGGACCTTTCTGAAATAATACTTCAGTGGGCAAAACTGAAGATACTCGGAAAGCGATGAGAACGACAATTCAGTTACTTGCATGATAAATTCCTTGGTTAAGGTTAAAAAAAGGGCCAGACACATCCCATGACATATCTGACCCCCAGGAGAGAGAAGGGACTACGCGGCCTGTTTCAACCCACTCTTAAATTCTGAAATGAGTGAGCTCGCATCCTTTTTGGATAGGGCATCCACGGGCTTGTTAAAGCGTGTGGTGATGAGATCGCGGACATCCTTACCGCTTTTCCCAAGATCGCGACCCAGGCCAAAGATGTACTTCACCTGTTTATCGCTAATCGCTTCCTCGGACTTTTGCGGCTCAGGTGCAGGAGCAGGCTGCTCTGCTTTCTGCGGTTCTGCTGCGGCAGGCTGAGAAGGTATGGGCGTTTCTTTCCCGTTTCCTTCCACAGGATGAGCATTGGACAGGAGATTGTCCACACTCACATTCTTCTGCCTGTTCACGATCTGCTTGCAGAGAGAAAAGAGTCGTGCAGAAGCGTCCTCTATTTCCCTGGTAGAACCGTTGATTTGGCAGTCCATCTCAAGACTGAGGCTGAACTGTGTGCTGTTATAGTTCTCGGATATTTTATCAGAGTAACCAGCACAGATTTTCACGTTTTGGGGCATGATGCCTCCTAATTTAAGGTTAAGGGTTTTGAGATATCAGGCTTTTACGGCCTGACTTGTTTCTGAATAGTCGTCAACACAGTGGTTGATGACATACGTGGCAAGAATGCGGTTGAAGATATTTTTCCTGGCTTCCTCGCTTGCAGGGAAAACGATTGGGTATGTCTTATCCCCGCTTTTCTGTACGGGAAATGCGACGTAGACACCCTTCACGCCTTCCTTGATACGAATGCCAGAAACGCACAATGCGTTGTTGAAAGTAGCGGTGCAGAAGGCAAGCAGATTGGATTTCTTTTCTTTAACGGGATAGATACGAAGTTCAGTTATGTCCAATTCGTTCATAGTTTATCACCTCCTCTCAGGGTTAAATAAAAAGGCCAGGACAAGAACAAGAAGGCTTCGACAATGCCTTCCCAAGTTATTCCTGCCCTGGTTCAATAGTCAGCTGCATCCTGTTGAAGTACCACAATTAGGGCATATGTTACACGCCCCTTGAGGGTACGTTGGGTACCCGCATACTACGCATTTCTTGTCGGATTCAACCTCCACAGGATAGTTGCATATCCTATCTGGTTTAGGTTCGAGAGTTTTTGGCATAGATATCCTTTCGCGTTAAATTAAAATAGACTGACTTATATTTCCGCCTTTTTGTATTTTACCTGCAATACAGAAAGGGTCAAGATGAGTTCATACACAAGCAATTTACTGCACTTCTTGGATAAGGATGGAAATATCCCACAGGACATACACCCTGAAGGCAAGAAGATGGCATCCTTCCTAACCTCAGTAGTTGACAAGGTATCCGCGTCTTTTCCGTTTATAAAAACAAGTATAGAAACAGGATTAAAATGCGGAAAGAAAAACTGCCAAGAAGATATTATTGGTGCCCTTGACAATATTAACCAGCCCATCCATTGGTATTGCATGAAATGCGGTGACAACGGAACAATATCCGACTGGAAAGGTTCACAGTGGGACCATTCAAAAAAAATTGCGGAAGATAACCCTTCAAAAAAACAGGCTGGTTAAAACACCATAGACGGGGTTTCGACATTACCCCGCCTGGTGCAATTCTGATGGTTCACCAGAGGTTAATAACCAGCCCGATATTTTTAGCTTCTGAGAACTGCCATTGATGCATCCAAGGCCCTGCTCTTGAAGACCTCACCAGAACCCCACAGAATCGATTGCATACGCTTGTCAGCGTTTTTCCTGACGGCTACCGCTTCATGGTCAGCATACTGGACAGCGGCGTTATAAAGACTCCAAACCGTTCCACCTATGCCAGGGAGATTATTCTTGGGATCATCGGTGAAGTTGATACGTACCCGATTCATGTTATTCACCGTTCGGGTTGAGTAGCTGTCGAATTCATCAGGTTCAAAGCACTGCTTAAGGAAAGCCTCGACCATGGCACCATCCACCAGCTTCATCCTGAGGGCATTGGCAAGCTCCTCAAAGGATTTATAAAAGCGGCTGGTGATACCCAGGACATCCTGAGCCTGCCGTATCTTGTTCTCGACATCCCCGACATGGCGAATTGAGATGCCTTGTGAGAGAGAGTATTCCCGCCCTTTTTCACGGATGGCCGCGTTCAAGGTATTCGAACACACGACCCTGATGGGAGTCATGAACATTTTCAAGCTTCCTGAGCCGTCATGTGGGTTGACCAGGACCAGATACTTTTGAATCGTATCCTCGCTGGTCAGCCTGATTTCACCAGGGATTTGGGCCGTAATGAAAACCTTTTTACCGCTGAACAAAGAACCTGCTGTTTCATAGATGGCATCGCCAGTACCGACTACAGCGTCAAAGAAGCTGAATGCTTCGAAATTCTGGACCACGCTGTAATTCTCCGTGACCATGCCAAGGACAGTATTGTTGTCGTCCCTGACAGTAGCCATGCCGATATTCTCAGGCACAGAAATACCGTCCATTGTGAGAACAGGGCGTTTACTGACGTTCCAGTCAAGCTTGGCGTGTCTGATTGCGTCCTCGGACTTCTGAAGCCCGATAACGGCGGTTCCAAGGCCATGCCAAGGTTTCTTCCCAGCATAGAAGAACTCGGTTTCTCCGTTGGCATTTTGAGTTAATTCATGAGACATTTGAGACTCCTTCTGTTAATGGTTTTAAATTAGACGCGGACGAATATCTGCGTCAGGAATGGTTCAAGAACGGACAGGATACGACTAACCTTACGAAAAACACGTTTTAACATGCAGCTCCTTTCTTTGTAGTAATTGTAGGATTTGTAGGTTTTTGAGGAATATCAAAGGGTTACGAACCCTTATGACCCTAATGACTTCAACACTTACTTGGTGCGATAGCACCCTTGAGAGACAGAAACGCTTGAATTTAAAGGAGAAACGAGGAAGGCGGCTCACCTAATACGGCTATGTCTTTTACGGCGAATGAAAAGGTATCCTGACACAAAGGCGGAACACATCATCGCAGTCATTGAGCCTACCATGCCCCCGTTAATGGAAAATAACCATACTACACCGAGAGTGATCCCGACATCAATCAGAACTGGCAGGATAGCTAAAGGCCATAGCCATAACATGCATAGTTTACTAAGTCCATGCAGGTTCTCCCATGTTCTAATGAGGTTGTTGAAACTGGCGTTTATTTCCAGGATGATGAAGATGATGGATAGTGCCCCGCAAACCAGAGCTATAATTAATACTTCAAGCATTTAATCCTCCAATGTTGAGAGTTTATCATCCAGCTTTTTTAAACCTGAAATTGTCTTGGTCAGACCAATTTTCAAAGCCTTCTGAAATGGCGTTATGAGAGTTTCCAATTCGCATGTTTTCAGATTGTTTATTGAACCAGAACAGAAACCTTCAAGCCTGAGAACACGCTTAATTGTTACCCTCCATTTAGCCTCCTGCGACGAAAATGAAATCATGACTGCCTCCTTTGAAATAGGTTAAAGTGAAAAGTTTAAGAAGCAAATCCCCCGTGCCGTTAGGCACCCTGGTCATAACAGATAGCCAATAACAGCACGAGGGAGGACGACTCAGAGACGAGAATTGAAGGGCCTGAATTAAAAGACGGGAGGAATAAATTACGCGGCAAATAACTTCCTGAGACAAATGTCGATGTTCTTCTGATACGTGTTCTCAAACCCCTTCAAGGTTAGCTGCGGATCAGGGTTATTCGTAACCAACTTCAGAATTGGGACATTAATTTCAGGATGCCCAAGGAGCCTTATCAACTGGTTTATTCCCAGGTGAATAGGGAACGCACCTATGCCTTTGTTTCCTAAGTGTGCAATGTGCCATGCCAGGGCAACATCAGTCTCACTCATTCCCATACCGATCATTTCAGTGGCTTTGATAACACGGTTCAGAGCGTCTTCATCCTTTGAAGCAATGGCCGTGGTGACATAACTGCAATATTTCTTGTATGTCTCATAGATACGGATGAACTGCTTACGGCTAAAGGTTTTGGGAATAGGTATCAGTCCGCGAAATTCTGATAATGGCTTCCTGGTAGTTTCCAGACTGGACATAGCTGAGGCAATGCGGGAACAGACATGATTCCAGCACTTGGAAACCGTGCCTGGGTAATCCACTATCTGAAAGTCTGACAGCTTCTGCGGATTCACTCCAAACCATGCAGGGCTTTCCAGTTCTTTCAGGACTTCCCAGGGTCTTACCATTGCCTGCCTGTTCACGTTATGCTTGAATGACAAGACATCCTCCTGGCTGTAAAGGGTCAACTCCCGCGTTAAATCATCTTTGCCATGAGCAATAGCGGCTGATAACGCCAGGGTGCTTCCACCTATGCCAGAACCTGTTGTACCAGAAAGCAAGACCGATAACAGGCAATCCAGAGGAGTTCTTTTCTTCCTGGTCTCTGGACTTGAGACATGGGCCAGCTTCTTGATGTGATTGGACAGGACTTCAACAGCCAGTGGGCTTGAAGGTAATTCTGAGGGGATATCTCCCACGATTTTCAATTTCAGGATAGCTGTTCCTTGTACGATTGGATACCTTGTAATGACAGCTACTTTTGCTTCCTTATCCAGGACAAAAGGAATCAGGTCGCCATCATAATCAGAAAACAGATATTCCGAACTGTCCATAGCGTTTAAGAACACACTGCCATTGCGAAATCTCACCTGTCCAGACGGCAATGAAGGGTCATAAGCGGCCATTCCAGACATGAATTCCAGATTGCCTCCAAGAGCAATGTCATGGATTTCCTTGACCCACAAATTCAGAAGTCTGTTGCTTACCCAAGGATGGTTCACTGGTAGATTCGAGAGCAACAACATTGAGAGCTTTGTATCTGCCAGCAATGCAGTATCCTCCTCAACCAACCTGACCTTGAGTTTATCAACAGCCTTCTGTTTATCAGACAGATTTTCAAAGATGTCATTCAAGTGAGCGTCTATGGATGGAATCAGCTTATCCAGCCCTTCAGGTGTGAGATGCTGTAAAACCTGAAAGCTGGATTTCATAGGGCGATATTTGGCAACAGCCCTGACGCTGACAATGCAGTTCTCGAACACTTTGCTTTCAGTCTTACAGAGCGTGGGATTTATTGCGACATCTTTATCCTGCCCGAACAGTTGGGAAAACAACTGGTCATTTATAATTAAGACCGTTCCTTTTCCACAGGATCTGTGGTCGATATCCAGGATGCGGATTTGGCTTTGAGCATAGATACCCTTGCTATTGGCAAAGGATTTGCGGATATATCCCATTCCGTCCCCTGTTGTCTCATCATAGACAGTAACGGCATTGCAGGTGAACTCACCTTCCCAACCCTGACTGAGCAATATGCCCAGATACGTTCCTGCCGATTCGCTGTCTTTGAAAAAGGAGTGAATTATATCACGTACTTTATCAGTGGCGAACCACATACGGCTTTCCTTAAGGCTTCCAGTCGAGCCAGCAGGATAGTATGTCTTTCCTTGGAATTCAATCTGCTGTAGATACTGTTCCAGCTTAAGGCGATTACATAGAACATCTTCCCGCGTTTGTTCTTTGCTGACCTGTAAAAGTTTAGGATCAATAGCCACTTCCAGCAACTCTGACAACGGGGCTATGTGCTTGAACAGGCACTTCTGAAACGGGATTGAATCAAGCTGCTTTGTTACGAGATGATTGTTGCGTGCAAGATAGACCCTGACTCTTTGCACCTGATCTTCTGCGGGAACATTCAATTCCTTCACTCTGCTTTCAGCCAACTCTTGCAGCTTACGCATGGTCTTGTCGAACATGGTAATCCTTTCTTTTGAGTTAATTGTTTTAGAAACAGAGACACTTTGAGCTTGGGACTGAGACATAAAGACTCCCTTGGTTTAAGTTTTGGGACCATGGCGGTGGCATGGATATAACCGCCGACTATTACAGTAACCTAACCAGGACCTTGATCAATTTTGGTGATTTGAAATTATAAAAGAAAAAACCCGAAATCAGAGCGACTTCAGGCTTTTAAGATTCTCAAAAAATATTTTGGAATTATCAGGAGTAGAGGGTTCAAATAGAAAAACCGAAATCTATAAGACTTCGGCTATCAGGAATGTTCAAAATACGGTATTGTCGTGTCTATTGAGCCGTTGATTAGTGGCTGTGAACTGGCTTAGGTTCCGAATGCTTCAGGCCAAATTCTTTTACGAGAATACGGCCACGTTCGGTGAAATGCTTCACCTGTTCGGAAGGTGTCATATCCTTAATGGTTTCAGCGATTTTATCCCGCCATTTCCATACTTCTTCAACGGCTTTGCTATTGGTTCTCATTCTTCGTCCTCCTTAATAATATAGGATTCAGGAGTCTTAATGTCGACAATTATATCATACCCTGCATTCAGATTAACAGCGTTAAATTTGTCTATCTTGACTTCGTTTACGAGGTGGTCAAAATTAAAGCTGATTATATGCCGTATGCCGTTTACTGTGGCGATTGCGACATGCCCCATATCAACGATAATTTTTGGTTTGCTGCTTTTGATGATTGCGGCTGACTTATATTGCTCGACTAACGCTCTTGCTTCATCTTCAAAATACAAAACGGTTGGTTGAAGGGTTTTTATTTGGCCCCGCAATTCATTAAGGATTGAAGTATCCGTTGTCTGCGATATTTCTTCAAGCACCAGATCGGAAATAAAAATGTCATAGAAACCGGTCTTAACTGATGCAAAAAAGTCCTGTGTGGCTTTTTTCCAGTCAGGTCTGTCAACATGAGTAAGCTGATTCCAGACTGATGTTTCGATGTATAATTTCTTTTTCATAGTATAAAAATACTTTTTTATCTTCCATGTTTCCAGTTTTTAGGGTTTTCGGGCTTTCTTGCATGCCAACGGAGTCCTATACGGAAATTTCCTCAGGAATGAAGTATAATAAAGGGAAAGAAGGAGGAAGAGTATGGTTATCAGCAAAGACAAGGCAAGAAGCATAATTGAGACCCTATACCAGGGCATTCTTGCGGATGAACACAATAAGATGGAAAAGAATATCAACAACTACCTGAAGGGATTCGGCGATAAGATCATCACCTTTGAAAATGTCGAGGAAATCCAAAATAACTATCTTGAGTTTATTGAGAATTCAGATGAAAATGTCGGCTCCCCTTTCTTGACGATTATTGGAGATGAAATATATTTAAGGAATTAAATCGAAATAAAAAAGCCGAAATCCATTGGGAATTTAGACTAATGGAGATTTGTAAAAATATTTTGAAAAAGCTGTCTATATATAGAAGAATCTCAATGCAAAATAACTATATAAGAAAAAGATGCATCTATCTCGCAAAGAATTTATGGAGCAAGAAGAAATCGCCCAGACTCTTAATTGTTGGATTAATGGCAATGGATAGGTGGAATACTCTAATACCGGTTTGCGAATTTAAAACGGAAGGGTGTCTACTTCTTCCTCCGGATTGGTTCGGATCTTCAATGGATTTTGATAAGAACGATCACTATTGGTATTCCTTCCCTCCTGATTACCTAATGATTGATTATCTGGTGATTGCTTTATTGGCCGTGCTTGAAGTTTGGCTTCTTTCGTTTCTTTCCAGTAATGATTAATCTTTTGATCGTTATGATGCCTACCAATCATAGCCGCAAATCGTTTTTTACCAGCCTTGGATTTAATGCATTCATTAATAAAAATGTAAGCAGCCTTATCCTCCAATTCGTCAAATATCGACAACAAAGACTTCCTTCCACTCACAACAAGTTCCGTTAAATCATTTGTGATCGAATCTACGCTAATTGTCTTTAATTGAGGTTTATTGAGTCCTCGAAGGAATGGAATATCTTGCCTCTTTAGGACAGGCTCAAACCTGCTCATTGCCGCGACGAGGTGAAGATAGTTCTTTAACTCTCGAATATTGCCAGGCCAGGAATGACTACAAAGCTTCAGCTTAAATTGCTTTGACATTCCTTTCGATTCAACCATTCCCTTTTTCGTATTTTGCAAGCCTTCTCTTCGTTTGTTTTCTTTTTCGTAAATATCTTTAAGAATAAAATACGCTATTTTAATGATATTATCCGCTCCAAGATCGCGTAAGGGTTTTAACTCTATTCGAAGATAATTAAGTACTCTGTAGTAGAAATCTTCTCGAATTTTACCAACCGCAAGTAACTCTTCAACATCTTTATTGGTAGCCGTAACTATGAGAACGTCAACCTTTTCAGATTTATTGGAACCAACCTTTTCAATTTCCATGTCCTGCAAGACACGAAGGAGTTTAGTCTGGACTGAATGGGGAACATCCCCAATTTCATCCAAAAACAGTGTACCTCCATTCGCGGCGGATATCTTTCCGATTTTATCATTCAGAGCACCCGTAAAGGCCCCTTTTACATGCCCAAAAAGTTCTGATTCAATTAGATTCTCTGGAATTGCTGAACAATTGATGGCTATGAATTCACCTTTTCGATTTGAAAAATGGTGCATCACCAATGCCATGGACTCTTTTCCAGTTCCAGTATCACCTTGTATAAAAACTGGTAAATGGTATTCAGCTGCTTTCGCGGCTTTGGCGTATTGTGAATATTGATATCCGTGAGGAATGACAATAGAGACCTTTTTGAGCCTCGACTCGAAATTATCTAAAATATCTCGGTTTCTCTTTACAATATCCTTCAACAGCCTAGAAAATTCGGGGTCCACACTTTTGCATTCATTTAAAAAGTCCGTTACAACAGGCAGATCCAGTAAGTAAGGGCTTTTCATTGCATACGGTATCTGGGAAAGCGGGATATTCGAAAAACCCATATAGTGCGAATAAGCTTCTTTAAAAATTGATTCAACCGATAATCCCTTATTTTTCAATTGAGCATATCCTGCATCTAGGTGGTCAATTAAATGCGAGGTCATCTCTTCTTCATTCTTTTTATAGAAGGTTTCGTAGGTAGAGTCTTTCTTCCGTAATTTACCCGCAACCAGCCACCGAGCGGCCTCACTGTTCTCGGGAAACATATCAAAGGAAATCCCCTTTAGTGGAAACATAGGTTCGGAATCGGTATAGCCTAATTCGTCTCCAACCTCGGCATATCGCTCTTCTACATCATTGTATCCGTTCCAATTTTGAATCTGGTAAATAAAGCATGTGGAATAATTGAACATTCCGGCCTCCTTGAATATGTAGTAAATTACAATATTGCTATAGTAATAAACAATCTAACTGGCAATTTAAATCTCCCGTAAACCATCTAACTCATTACAACAGCATGTGTTACAATATTGGCATCTCTCTCGCAATACCCTTTGCTGTCGCTAACTTAGGGCGTTCATTGACATTTCCTGTGGCCTAACACTCGGTAGGGGTTACTACCTAAAGTCCGTACTCGGACGGAGTGAAGGGAATTGAGGGATAAAGAATCGCACATGGGGTGCACAGTTATGGTTTTTGCCTTTTTCTAGACAGACGCAGAATGGGATGGCTCCTCACAATGAGGCGTTGCCCAAAACAATTTATTCAATTAAAGGAGTCCCAAATGGAAGAGCGTTACAAAAACCAGAAGATCGCCTACGACGAAAAGGCGTTGGTGTTCACCACCAAAATCGGCACGAAGGAATTTACGAGTCCCAGCCTTCAGAAGATCAAAAGGCTCATTACGAAGGTCATTAAAACGCCCATACCTCCAGTTCCTGTATTCGTCGGCGACAGGTATGAAGCTAATTTTGAGGAGGCTTGTATTGTTGGAGTAGAATTTTCATACAGTGGAACCACGATGAGGCTGACGAATTCTGACGGCCGTACACTTTCCAGTGATGATGAAATCTATTCTCGGAATGCCGAGAATGAAGCTGCATGGCGGCAAATTATAGAACTCCAGAAAACTAAAAAGAAGTGCGAACGTGAAATCAGCCGCCTCATTGATGACATTCCAATGATTGAAGCGGATGAAATTCTGTCTTCCCTGTTAAAAGAATCCGAAAGTTCAAAAACGGAATGATCAAAAATAGCGGGCGGTTGCTCAAAAAGTGAGTGACCGCCTTTTAACCTTAACTCCAATAGGAGGTCACAATGATTAAGTGTCAAGTCAATCTCAATCGGGAACGGGCCATGTCATCCTCAATCAACTCAGTGGACAGTTTATGGGATTCTATCCGCGAATTGCTTCTTAATAGCGTGGATTCGATTCCAGATCCGAAGACAGGTAAAATTCTCATCGATGTCAAAGAGGATTCTGTCCAAGTCTATGATAACGGCAAAGGATGCCTGGATCACGAGCGGTTTACAGCATTTCGCAGCCCAGCCCTTGAAGAACGGCAGATCTCATTCGAGGGCATCGGCATCAAGACCATGTTCCAGTTCTTCTCAAGCCTGGACATTCTAAGCCTTGACCCGCAAACAGGTAAACTGCTTAGAATCGACAATTTCCATGTATATGAAGCAGATGGCACATTCAACCCCAGCTATGAGTATGAGGTGATAGAGCCAGACAACCTTGTCTACAAGGAAATCCTCAGTCTCTTGAAGGGCTTCAATACCATGATTCGAGCGAGCAAACCCTGCAAGGACACCAGGACACAATCACTTTTCAACATCAGGGGGAATCAGAAAACGGCAGGCCATATAATGAATATAGCCGAGGAACCCGTTCGATTCTTAAGCCAGGGTGGGGAGATTGCGGTGGCGAACTTTGAAGGAAAGAAGGTACTGGCCGCCTGTCGCAAATTCTGTAAGGTTGCATCTAAAAACAGGGTGGAATTCTCCTCCGCTGAGAACGTCACCATTTTTGGCAGGATGATCGAAGCTATCCATGCAGAATCCCCTGAGAAGGCTGTTCAGATAAAGATTGCAATATCTTTAGAATCTTTGGCGGCTGAAGCCTTTCAGGACATCTATCTGGAAGATTCAAAGCTGCGGTGTTCGGTATCCGAATATGTTCGGCTTTACCTAAAGGACGGTATTCGAAAAGGTTCCAGTGCCAGGCTTCAGATCCGTGTTAACCTAAGCCAGTACTACAAGACCAGTTACCGTTTAAACCATAATAAACATAACCTGAAGGATGACCCTCAGCTTCAGAAGTATTTGGTGTCCGTCCTGCGAGCGTGCGAAAAATATGCAAGGGATATTACCGCACCCAAAAAATCCAAGAAGCAGGTTAAACCTGTTTTTTCCCTCGTGGAATTGGCGAAAGTTCACACCTACGCCAAGAATATTGCAAGCAAATTCGGTAAAGAAAATGAGGTCGTTTCCGACAAGTGCGGGATGATAATCAAGTGCTTGAATGAATTGTCTGAAGAAATCCAGTCGAAGCAGGCGGCTTAACCTTAACACAAAGAGGAACCAATGTCTATGAATCTGAGTAAAGACCAAAAAAATGGGCTTCGTCTACTGAGAGAATTCGTAGGGCAGGTTAGTACACGCGTTTTTATTCTGCGTGGCCCAGCAGGTTCGGGAAAAACGACCATCCTATCGGAACTTATCGCTGATAGCGAAAATAAATTCATCCTTTGTGCGACTACGGGTAGAGCCGCGAAGGTAATGAGTTATTGTGTTCGCTCAGAGGCGACTACGGTTCACAAGAGGCTTTTCAATGTTTCCGTACAAGACGGTCTGCCACGGTTTAAAAATAAAGATGAATGGGTCGAAGGGGTCTACATTATTGATGAAGCTTCCATGTTACAGAATGAGCAGGATGAGTCCCTGTTAGAGGCACAGAGCATGATAGGAATCATCATCCAACGGATTAAGGACTCTGAAGGCAGTAAGGTAATTTTCGTGGGCGATCCATACCAGTTGGAACCAGTCGGGGAGAAGGAGAGCGTGGCCCTAAGTATTGAGGCTTTAACGCGGCACTATGAGGTGTCTGCCATGTCTGCGGAATTAGAAATCGTCCATCGACACAACGCGTGCTCAGGGATCCTAAATCTCGCTACGAGTATACGTCATCGTCATAAAGGCTGGACTTTGAATGATTTTGAACCGACGGAGGATGTCAAGAAAATATCACGGACTATCCTCCTACAGCGATTAAGGCAGGAGGTCGAGTGCAACACCTTCCATCGGGTCAAATACATCGTGGCTACAAATAGGACGGCCAATGAGATGAATTATCTGATTCGGTCCCAAATCCAGGGCTTCCCAACCGACTTATCTGTAAACGACCGTCTTCTGGTGGTTCAAAACAACACCTTTTATACGGGTAAGGGTACGGCCATGATTGCAAATGGGGAAGATTGTCGCGTGGTTGAACTGCTAGGAGTGGTTGAGTCCATCGGCGGTGGGATTGTTGACGGAAAAGCCTATGAGCCTTATCTATTCCAGGATGGGGTCATCGAGGTCAAGACCCTGGACGGTCAGTTCAAACAGAAGCGGGTCAAACTTTTATTGAATCCCATGTTTTCCTCCACGAGTAACCTGAACCCTTTCGAGGAAAGACGGTTTTATTCATTTTTTGCCAGGAGAAATCCCAAGGGAGCGATTTACAACCCGTATTACCGAGCCTTGAGGGTTAAATACGGCTATGTACTGACAGGACATAAAGCCCAAGGGGGAGAATGGGAGGTAGTTTTTGTTGATGTGGCAGATTGGGAAGTTAGTCCCTTCGGGTATCGGTGGCTTTATACAGCAGTCACCAGGCCCAGGACTAAGTTGTATCTGGTCATGGACTAAAATGGATGCCATCTATGAGGTCAAAAGAGGCCAGTAGAATCGTGGAGGAACTTTAGGCATGGAAAGATATCAACTTCGCGAAATGATCAATCCTACGGCCTCCTGAGGCCATTACAAAGGAAAACTAACATGCTTTTCAAAGTGTCTGTTTATAAAAGTCCTGACTGGCAGCGACTAACTAAGTCTGAGAAGGCTGTCGTATCCAACTTAGTTTCGCGGGCGGATGAAACTAAAACCTGTTATCCAAAGATTAAGACAATTGCAAAGGACATGTCCTTGCACAAGGACACAGTTGCCACTGCTATCAAAGGACTAAGTGAAAAGTTCCCAGAATTCAAGACTCGAAGGATGGACACATCGAGCATCTATGATGTTAGTCGATGGATACCTGATGATAATGGGGGTACCCCGAATCCAAGGGTGGGGGGTAGGGGGAATCCGAGGGTGCTTAACAGATAATTGAACAGATAAGATATATACACTATAAAGATAGATATATAAGGAATAGGGGATCATTCGCAACTTTTCATATGCAGCTATGGGGTTCAGTAGGCCCGTAAGGGCCTTACTAACTCTGTCATTAACCATAAGGAACTGGATTATGAAAGATACCATCAGGAACTCTCTGGTTGATTACTTCAGTAGAGGGTGGGTTACTCTGCCAGTAAGGGTTGTTATAAATCCTGACACTGGTAAGAAAGAATATACAGAAGGACTGTTACCTTGGAGAGGTAAGAAGAAGAGGTTTTCCCGCGATTTTAGTTTAAAACAACTGGAGAAGCTGGGAGTTAGGGCTAATGGGGTTGTGGTCTTCACGGGCCATAATTCTAATCTCCTGGTGATAGACGTTGATTCAGATACCCCTGAAGTTACTTTACGGGATCTGGGGATAACTGTTCCCGAGAACACGGTTCGGGCAAGTACACCACGCGGAGGAAGACATTTTTACTTTACTCATCCAAAGAAATTGGCGGGTACCACTCTGGCTCACATAGGTGGTAAGGCAGTTGATATTCGTGGTGCGAGAGGATTCATAACTGCCCCGCCAACGGAAATATCTGGCAAAGGTAAATATTTCTGGATAGTAAGTCCAGACCAAGGGATTATTCAGCCACCTCCCGCAAAATTAATTCAGCTTATACGCCGACATAACCGTATCAAACGGATACCTCCAAAGGCTGCATACGTTTCGAGCGGCATTAAACCCATAGGTGGAAAATCACTCTCCCAGCTTTCATCGAAACAGCAGGAAATATTTTTTAAACGATTAGAGAACGCACGGAAAGCCATAGTAGGACAACGGAGCAGTAAGGATTATTGCGTTCTGGATTGGGTAGTCAGAATTGGCATGGAGAAAGAAGAGGCATGGGAGTATGTCAAGGATATTGGAAAATTCAGAGAACGAGGCAGGGATTATTTCGAGCAAACTTACAACGCCGTCGCTAGAAAATCAATCAAACCATAACAAAAGGAGTCAGTAATGGCAAATCAGAAAATGAGCGGTGCGTATGGGACTCGCGAATGGGCGGAACACACGGATAATGTTATCCTCGGCTGTGCACATCATTGCAAATATTGTTACGCATGTACGATGGCCGTCATGTACGGTCGCGTTACCGCTGCCAACTGGACGAATGAAGTACCCAGACAAGGAAAAACGGTGAAGCTCTTTTCAAGTCGGGCAATGATACCATCGACGCATGATATCACCCCGCAAAATATTTCAGTCGTGCTGCCTCGTATCCTGGAATTGCTTCGGGCGGGAAATACCCTCCTCATCGTCTCCAAACCTCACCTGGAATGCGTTAAAGAACTGTGTGCCCGATTAAGCCAGTACAAGGACAAGGTCCTATTTCGGTTTACAGTCGGTTCCCCTGATTCAGATGTTCTGAAGTTTTGGGAGCCAAATGCTCCCTCATGCGAGGAAAGACTTGAAGCGTTGAAGTATGCTTTCGGCGAAGGATACCAGACCAGCCTTTCAATTGAACCGATGCTGGACACGTTGGAGAACATCAAAGTTTTAATTTCGCGAGCCATACCCTTCATCACCGATGCAATATGGGTGGGTAAACCGAATGCTCTGATCCCAAGGCTTAAAATTAACGGGGCCTACGATCCTGATACAGCGGCAAGGGTACAACAGTTTGAGGCGTGGTACAGCGATGACAACATACGGGCAATGTACCAGGAGTTCAAAGACAACGGGAAAATAAAATGGAAGGAATCCATTAAACGGGTAGTCGGTATTAAGATTCCAACAGAGAAGGGTTTGGATATGTAGCAGGAGTTTAATTAAAAAGCGGGAGGATATATGACATAGTAAACAGGAAGATAACGGCCCAATGGGCCATAGTGAACAATTAAAAAAAGCGGGGATAACCGCCCCAAAGGAGAAACATATGAAAAACGCGGGAATACACTTCGGTAATTCGTTTTATTCCTTCCTGCCAAAAATGAAGGAAATAAGATGGAAACGACGAAGTTTACTTACACTATTCGAGAGATGGCCCAGATAGTTGGGAAATCAGAAAATCTCATTTATCGGAGACTGACAGAGAAGAACTCAAAGTACCTCATTCGGTTCGCAAGAAAGGAGGGTGACCGCTGGGTATTTCAACGGGAAGCGGTGGATAAAGCCATTGAAAAAGGCGAGTCGATAATCTCTAAAAAACCAGTTGCAAGAGCAAGGGCAGAAAGTTACATTTGTAGCGGGTCTGTGCCTTGCGGAAAGGAGTTGGCCAATGGCTAACAAGAAACCGCGAGGCATAAGAAAACGTGGGGAGAATTGGTATGTAAATTTCAGACGCCCAGGCATACGAAAAGAAGTATGCGTTGGGCCAAATTACCAAGAGGCCCTGGCCCTGCGAAAAGAAATTAAAGCAGGGAAAACGATCCGTTCTTTGACAATTCAGCCAAGTAGCAGGAATCTGACATACTCGGAAGCCATCACTGAACATTGGGATAGACATCTCAAGTTCAAGAAAGCGGCCAGGACTATGAAGTGTAACCTGAATACTTCAGAACGGGTGTTTGGTAGCAGGGAAATCCACCAGATCGATTGGCAGGAAATCGAAACCTTTCGGAATGAACGGTTAGAGGTCGTCAAACCATCGGTAGTAGTAAAAGAACTCACCATGATGTCGGCTGTTTTTAAAAGACAAATTAAAGCTGGAAGATTAGTTGAAAATCCAGTAACGAAAGTGGATCTACCTGAGTTCAATGATAAACGGGAACTTATTTTAACCGACGAGGAATTCAGGCGGCTGATAAATGTTGAGTGGACTGTTAAGGACAATGGAGGCACCTATCAGAAGGGTCTTGATCCACACGTGAAACTGACCCTCCTTATTGCGGATTACACTGCGATGAGGGTTGGCGAAATCCTGAATATGAGATGGGCGGATGTGGACCTGGAAAACGGGTTTATCTACATCCCTGTCACAAAGAACAAGGAACGCCGAATGGTGCCAATTCACGATGAATTAAAGAAAATACTCGAAGCGAATAAAACGCAAAGCGAACACGTCGTGAATCTCCATGGTCAGGGTGTGAAGAACATCAATAAAGGTTTTCGGAAGGCCAGGGTTGAGGCAAAGTTAAGTAACGCCTGGATTCATGATTTGCGTCATCGGGCCATTACCCGCTGGGTCCAGAATGGTTATCCTCCGAATCTCATTATGAAGGCCACGGGACATAAGACCTATTCCGCTTTCAACAGATATTCTAACCTCAAGGGTGATGATGTACAAGTATTGGTCGGTAAAAAGAAAGCCCCGATACCGTTTGTCACTCTGGAGCAATTGAGAAAGGTTGGATAGAAGTTGAAATGAAAATGGTGGCAAATGGTGGCAAAACAGGAAAAAGGTCTTTTACCCTGAAATAAGAAACCCTCGCAATCCTTTAAGATTACGAGGGTTATCATGGTACCGGCTCAGGGATTTGAACCCCGGACCTGTGGATTATGATTCCATCGCTCTAACCAACTGAGCTAAGCCGGCAATATTCCTGAATTTGAGTATCAAATATACATTCTCAAGGGGGAGCCGGGCAAAAAAATATATATTATAGGTACAATTCGTTCCATTTTATCGGGGGTATGTATGACCACTTTCAAGAATCTCGCATGGTCCGTTCTTGTATCAGGCCTTCTTTTTTCAATTTCCGCAACACCCACAAATATCCAGGCCTTTTTCAGGGACGGTCAGACCTTTATCACCTGGACCGAGGACGGTTCAGCCACATACGACGTATACCGCCACACCGCTGATATCACCACGGGGAACATTACGCAGGCCATAAAGGTCGCCACAGCGGACAATCAGTCGTCCAATACCCGCAACGGCATTGGCAGCCCCATTGGCCAGACCCACTGGATAATCCAGCCAAAAACTAGCGGCACAGGCCTGGGCGCGGAATTAACTGACAATGACGGCCTTTTCGTAAATACCACGCACGAGACATCGGGCGATTTCTACTATGCTGTGTGCTCTGGCGGAACAACCGAAATAACGAGCAATACCATTGGTCCTATTGCTGAACAAAAAATGGTGACCAAGCCGGTTCCTGTGTGGCGCGGAAGAGACGCGAGCAACAGGCTCCATGTGCACTATTCGCAATTTATGGACTACAGCATCTGGAACACGGCCTTTGAAGGGTACATTATCAACTATGTTGCCGCTTTCCCGGCAAAATGGGACACTGCTACCGGCATTATGCCCATTGTCAGTGCTTTTAACGGCAGATCGGGCCGCATTACACAATATCACCCTTCACCCTCCAACTTCAATATCAGCCTTTACCACGACGCAGTGAGCACTGCCAGCAGCCTGCAGGATTGGTACTATGGCCACCTGAACAAAGACAGCACCGCGGTCTATAACTATACCGAATATCGCGTCATCAAGGCGATTCTCTACACCGTATCAGACCTCAAAGGCGATGCGAACAAAATTTTCGGATGGAGCCATTCCATGGGCGGCAGCGCCTGCCTCTCGCTTGCCTCACGCTATCCCATGATCTTCTCGTCTGTCTACTGTTCGCAGCCTGCCAATGACTGGTCCAACACGGGTTTTGCCTGGTACGGTGACGGGTTAAACAATTATGGCCCGCGCGCCAGCAATCTTCCCATATATAATATACCGTACGACGATCCTGCGCGGCCTGATCTTGACGCCCATTTGCAGCGCTACAATGGCACGCCTGTATGGGACTGGCAGAACATACGCGACAATCTGACCGCGCGCGCAGGTGACGACATGGCCCTTATCTGCGCAACGCACGGCACTGCCGACGGTTCAATCGACTGGGGTACCCAGGGGCAGCCCTTTGGCCCTGCGATCCGCAACTGCAAACGGCCTTTTAAATACATCGTGAACAACTCGGATCATACCAATCAGAACTTCAATGCAGTTAATTTCTCGCAGATGTTTAACACAAGGGTCTCAGATGCATATGCAGAATATATTTTCCCTCTCAACCAATCCATGCCGGGTTTTTCAGGCATTTCTGCCACATATACTATGATTGCCTGCTGGTGGACGATGCTTCAAGACACACAAGATATTTGGGAAATTATTATTCGAGGAGGAATTTCTTTATCAACAATCACCCCACGCAGATGTCAGGCCTTCGAGGTGAACCCAGGCGATAAATTCGACGTGTATGTTAACGACACCCTGAAACAGTCAACTGTTTTAGGCGATGCCAACGGCCTAGTCACCTCGTCGTATATTAACCTTGGTCCCGTAGTGAAGGTAAAATTCGTCAACACATTCCGCGCAGTGAAAACCGAAAAATATGCGGACAATCCCAGCGTTTCCGCTGAAGTCAGCTCATTTCCAAATCCCTTTAACCCTGAGATAGAACTTCGATATTACAATACCGCACGACAACACGTGACTATGACTATATACGACCTGCAGGGCAAACGAATAAGAAAAGTCATGGACCGCAATCTTCCTGCTGGCATTTTTGCCACAGCATTCTGGGACGGAATGGATAGAAGCGGGGACAGGGTTTCGAGTGGAATTTATATCGTCAGAGTTCTGGCGGGCTTCACCACCCTTGAAAAGAAGATCACCTTGGCGCGGTAATCATGAAACAAGCAGTCTATAATCTATCTGTAATCTTTTTTATTCTAATGTTGTGCCTGAACGTCAGCAACGCCCAAACCAATAATTACACTGTTGATTCTAATACTATAGCTCTCTGGCGCTTTAATGAGGCAACCGGAAATACCGCCTATGATATTTCTGGTAATGGAAATCATATAATTATCACTGGCGAGGACTGGGTTCTCGACGAAGGAGCTGTTGGCCTAAGATTTAATGGCACAATAGATTCGTGTTACACTGTTACCTCTCAATCGCTTTTACATCTTCCAGAATTCACCATTGAAGCAAGAATAAAAATTATTTCTTTTACACTCTATACTGGCGAATATTTTCAGCCATTCATTTCAGGAAATAACACAGCGTTTCAATTCGGGCTGACCTCGGACCGGTATCTTTTTGGGAAGAGCCTTGCGTCTGATCCACAATGTACCACGAACCAATGGATAAAAGTGTCTTTTGATTGCGCTGGGATGGTAGGAAGACTATTCATTAACGATTCACTCGTTGCATGTGATAAATGGATGCCAGGAGCGGACTCTATTGCAGAGGGCATCATTAAAGTGGGGTTTTGGGGACCCGATCCCACTAACAATCTCTTGATCGATGAGATACGTATATCTAACACATGCAGACACAACGATCTTATAAACAAAGCTCCTGTTTTCAACCCAGCAGTTGATTTCATCGTGAAACCAGATACATTTCAATTTGTCACATACCTGACTGCGCAAGATACGGACCATGATCAATTGCATTATGACAGACTCGTCGGCCCACAATTCATTGAAATTGATATATTTTCAGCCAGCGTTACAATCGACACCAGAGGTGTTGCAGGAGGGCAGAGACTGCCTCTTTCGTTCATTGTTGGCGATGGACGTAGTGGAACCGATACGGTCAGTTTAATGTTGATTATTCCTCCCATAGGCAATCGCCCTCCAGCATTCATGTCCTATCCTCAGACACAAATAGCAGGGGACACAAAATTTACCTACATCATCCGCACCAGCGATCCTGACAGCGATACGGTCACCTGTGCACTTGCCCAAGGGCCTACTGGCATGTCTTTGAATGGCGACACCTTGTCCTGGATCCCGTCGGGCAGCGTCCAGGGTGACCACAACGTTTCTGTCGTCATTTGCGATGAATGGGGTAAGGCGGATACCTTATCATTCGTCCTTACTGTCGTAGGCTCTGTTTTCGAAAACAGGTTTGATTATCTTCAGCCGTTCGGGGACACAATTATTTATGAAAATACAATTGTGCCATTTTACGCATGCGCAACCTATGGAAACGACTCAACCGGGTTTACATACTTTTGGACAATAGACAATGGTCCCGTTTCAACCACGCACCGCTGCACCTTAGTTACAACAGGATATCAAAGTGCGGGTGAGGTCCATTTTGTATCCGTGACTGCGTATCGGGACTTGGATTCCCTGTCATATACCTGGCGGATCACCATAAGAAACACATCCCTGCCTCCTGTTCTTGTTGACCCACGGCCATCACATGTGCTTTGGGGTGATTCAGCCCTCTCCTGGACCATATCCGACCCTGATTTCCATAAAGAAGCGGCATTATATAAGCTGGATTTTTATGAGGATAGCCTTTTCAATCGTCACTGGGGGTTTATTGATTCCATCTCAGACACCTTTGCTATCATCAACAAACAACTTGAAGTCTGGATGCTGCCTGAAAGCGCATGGATATATTGGCGGGTATCTGCACGAGATACCACCGATTACAACATAGGTGTTTCCAAAGAGACTGGACGTTTCTTTTTTATGTTTTTTACCGACATTTCCGTAGAAAACGCGGGGCCTGGAAAACCCGCACAGTTTGAACTTGGACAAAATACACCAAATCCGTTCAATCCTGTCACCGTGGTGCCATTTGCCATAGCACAAAAATCACCCGTTTCCATCACCATTAGAGATATCCAAGGACGCCTAATTATCAAGAGAGACTACGGAATAATTGATCCTGGGTACTACCGATTCAAATGGGATGTGCAAACCAGGGGGGCGGGAAGCATCCCAACAGGAGTATATATATATACGCTTAAAGCAGGAACTTGGATACAAACAAAAAAAATGCTGCTTATTCAATAAGGAGACTATCTATGCCCAAACACAGTTCCTTGTTTGTATTCCTTTTTGTTCTTAGCCTTTTTCAGGCAGTTTTTTCCACGCCTTCAAACGTCCAGGCTTTTTCCCGAAGCGGCCAGACCTTCATTACCTGGACCGAGGATGGGTCTGCTACGTACGACATTTACCGGCACGCTGCTGATATTACCGCTGGCACCATTGGCCAGGCAGTTAAAATCGCCACAATAAACAACACCTCGTCCAACACGGTCTTTGCCATAGGCGAACCCATTGGTCAGACACACTGGATCATCCAGCCGAAAACCAGCGGCACAGGCCTTGGCACGCAATTGACTGATAACGACGGTCTCTATGTGCATACGACCACTGAAGCGTCGGGTAGTTTTTACTATGCAGTGACCTCGGGTGGAACAACCACCCTTTCGGGCAATACTACTGGCCCTGTTGTGGAACAAAAAACAGTGTCTAAACCCATTCCCATATGGCGCGGCACCGATGGCACGGGCCACCTGACCATCCACTTTGCCCAGTTCATGGACCCTGCAATCTGGAACCTCGGATACGAAGGATATATCATAAACTTTGTGGCCGCATTTCCCCAGACCTGGGAAAGCTCCTCTGGACAATTTCCCGTTGTCAACACCTTCAACGGCCGGTCGGGCCGCATCACGCAATTCATCGGCGCGCCTTCTAATTACAACATTACCCTGTATCACGACGCGGTTGCCTCGTCAAACGGCATGCAAGACTGGTACTACGGCCACTTGAACAAAGACAGCACCGCGGTCTACAACTACACGGAATACCGCGTGATCAAGGCCATTCTCTATGCCATATCAGACCTTAAAGGCGACCCAAACAGAATTTTCGCGTGGGGCCATTCCATGGGCGGCAGCGCCTGTCTCTCACTTGCCTCACGCTATCCCATGATCTTTTCGTCCGTCTACTGTTCACAGCCTGCCACTGACTGGTCAAACACGGGTTTTGCGTGGTATAACGACGGCCTGAACAACTATGGCCCGCGCGTTAGCAATCTTCCCATCTACAACATTCCATATAACGACCCTGCGCGACCAGACCTTGACGCCCACCTTCAGCGTTACAATGGCACGTCCGTGTGGGACTGGCAGAACATACGCGGCAACCTGACATCGCGCGCAGGCGACGATATGCCCCTCATCTGCACAACGCACGGTACCAACGACGTCTCCATTGACTGGCCCACCCAGGGCCGGCCTTTTGGACCCGCGCTCCTCAATAGCGGACGGACTTTTAAGTACATTGTGAACGATGCGGTACACACAAACCAGGGATTCAACTCCATATTCACGCTCCAGATGTTCGCTTCAGGCAGCACCTTTTCAGAATATAAGTTCAGGCTCAATCTCTCCATGCCCGGATTCAGCGGAATTGATTCGGGCAATACCATGCGCTTCTGCACCTGGACCGTGGTGCAGGACACGCGCGATGTCTGGGAAATGACCATTGCAGGCGCAGCGCAGGTCTGCGGCATTACACCCCGCAGGTGCCAGGCCTTTGAAGTGCATCCGGGCGATACGTTCGACGTGTATCTGAACGACGTCCTGACGCAAACAGGCCTTGTTGGCGACACGGCAAGGCTGGTAACAGCGGACAATCTTGACCTGACAACGACCAAGACCGTGAAATTCGTGAATACGTCCAGGAACGCGATAGACAAAACCGGGAAACAGCATGACGCTTTGGCGCTGACCATTGACGCACGGCCCAATCCGTTTAATCCGGCTGTACTAATATCTGTAAGAGCGCGATGCAGTGCACCACTACAGAAGATAACGATGTATGATATTTCCGGCAAGTTTGTGGCGGATTTGACATCAAAAACCACCAATGGCCGCGTTGTCTGGGACGCATCAAACCACCCCAGCGGCGTGTATATTGTCCGCGCGCGGGCGGGCGCATGGTCAAAGGAAAAACAGATACTATTGACCAGATAATCGGGTGCATAGGAGTCTCTTATGAAAATACCCGTGAGTTTATTCGCGGCCGCTGTCTTGTGCGTTACTGGCGCGGCCATGGCAACGCCGACAAACGTCCAGGCTTTTTTCAGGGACGGCCAGACCTTCATCACCTGGACCGAGGACGGATCATCCGCCTATGACGTTTACCGCCACACAGCGGTCATTGACACGTCAACCATTGGCCAGGCAATTAAAATCGCCACAGTGGACAATGCCTCGTCGAACACGGTCTTTGCCATTGGCCAACCCATTGGCCAGACCCATTGGATCATCCAGCCAAAGACAAGCGGCACGGGTCTGGGTACGGAATTAACGGACAATGATGGCCTCTTTGTCCACACCACGCACGAGGCATCGGGCGATTTCTATTATACCGTGTGCTCGGGCGGAACAACCGTAATAGCGGACAATACCATTGGTCCCATTGCTGAACAAAAAATGGTGACAAAACCGGTCCCTATTTGGCGCGGCCGCGACGCCAGCAACCGGCTCAACATCCACTACGCGCAGTTCATGGACTACAGCATCTGGCAGACCAACTATGAAGGGTATATCATCAACTTCCTCGTGGCCTTTCCCACTGCATGGGAAACCGGAAGCAGTCTCTTTCCCGTGTCAAGCTCCTATACGGGACGCACGGGACGCATCACCCAGCTGAACGCCTCCGCGTCCAACTACAACATCAGTATATATAACGACGCCGTGGCCTCGGGCAACGGCATGCAGGACTGGTACTACGGCCACCAGAACAAGGACAGCTCCGCGGTCTACAACTATACTGAGTATCGGGCGATCAAGGCCATTCTTTTTGCGCTCTCTGACCTGCGGGGCGATCCCAATCGGATCTTTGCCTGGGGCTTTTCCATGGGTGCCAGCGCGGCCCTCTCGCTTGCCGAACGGTATCCTTCCATCTTTTCAGCGGTATACTGTTCCCAGCCGGCAACTGACTGGTCAAACGACGCTTTTATGTGGACCGCTGATGGTTGGGCCAATTTGGGCACCAGGCGGGGAAAAAACCCGCCAATATACAACATCCCGTTCGACGACCCTGCGCATCCGGAACTTGACGCGCTTCTGCAGCCCTACAACGGCACTCCTGTTCTTGCGTGGCAAAACATCCGTGAACAGTTGATTGCCCGTTCAGGTGATGATATGCCCCTTATCTGCGCCACTCACGGGACCGCTGACGGTTCAATCGACTGGCCCACCCAGGGACAGCCTTTTGGCCCGGTGCTGCGCAATAGCAGGAGGACCTTTAAATACATTGTGAACGATGCCACTCATTCATTCCAGTCTTACAATTCAGTGAACTATGGCCAGATGTTTGCCTCTGCAAGCGCCTTTTCCGAATACCGCTTTGAGCTGAACAAATCAATGCCCGGGTTCAGCACCATTGATTCAGGGAACAGTATGGTCAACTGCACGTGGACCGTGCTGCAGGACACGCGCGATGTCTGGGAAATGACCATTGCAGGCGCAGCGCAGGTCTGCGGCATTACGCCCCGCAGGTGCCAGGCCTTTGAAGTGCATCCGGGCGATACGTTCGACGTGTATCTGAACGACGTCCTGACGCAAACAGGCCTTGTTGGCGACACCGCAGGGCTGGTGACAGCGGACAATCTTGACCTGACAACGACCAAGACCGTAAAATTCGTGAATACGTTCAGGACCGCGATAGACAAAACCGGGAAACACCATGACGCTTTGGCGCTGACCATTGACGCACGGCCCAATCCATTTAATCCGGCTGTACTAATAACTGTAAGAGCGCGATGCAGTGCACCACTACAGATAACGATGTATGATATTTCCGGCAGGTTTGTGACGGATTTGACATCAAAAACCACCAATGGCCACGTTATCTGGGACGCATCAAACCATCCCAGCGGTGTGTATGCGGTCAGGGTACGCGCGGGCCAGCGGACCGTGGAAAAAAGAATTGTGCTCGTAAAATAACACGGTCCAGGCCCCTTTTTTCATTCTTTTCCGCAAATGCGCAGTTCGGGCGCCTGCATGAGCCCGCACGGAACAAGATTATAGCCTTCAAACCAGTCTTCATCTGTGGCCTGGTATTCGGACGGACCAGTCCATTTGGGCCATTTTTCCTTGTGATGGTGCGGCCCATGCGAGTTACGGCGATGACCCACCACCTCAATGCGCACATCATTGATCTCTGCATCCAGAAAATCCGTGATATCCACGCTATGCGGCTCCCAGGCAACAAGGCCCGCTGGCTTGCCATTGACAATGACCCGGACCGCAACCCCGCGATAATCGGGAATGGCCGCAACAACGCGTTCATCAGGACCAAAATTCCGCGAAACCTTTGCGCAATACGATACTGATCCTGAATAGAACGCAAGTCCCTGCGCGGTCCAGTCGCCAATGTTTAGTGCCGATACTGGCGCGCCAAGCGAAAGCGCTGTGCCGCTTATCTGCGCGCTGAAATTGCCCAGAAGATAGACTATCTCAAGGCCGGAAAAGGTCTCTTCATAATCGAGACGCAGGGTAATGCAGTTTTTACCAAGCCTGACGCACCCAGGGTCAATTGGGATTTTCCGCAAAGAAAGATCGACCCACCAGCCGCATTCAGCGTCAGTATCGAGTGTTGTTCCATTTATCTGAATGGCGAATTTTTCCGGCCGCTCGATCGCCAGGAAAAGATCGCCGCCGGGCAGGGCATGCGCCTCGAATTCATAGTCCAGTACAATAGGGACAGAGCGGGGTCTGGCGGGTTTTTCCTGGGCCCATGGCTGTTTCATTGCACCACCCCGGTGGCGAATGCCAAGCGCATCGCGCACCTTTTTATCGATACGCAGGATTTCTTCGGGCGCTGGGAAACTCTTTTTTCCAATGGTGTACGCTGGCCTGTCGAGCACCAGGCAGTTGCATTCGGAGAGCTGCACCTGATACGATTCAGGCAACGGTTGTGTGCGGATTATCCGCACCTGCTCGCGGGGCTGGTATGCGGTCTTGCCTGGTTTTTTGGGAGCAATAAAGAGCCTGCTGCCAAGCATTGGCAGGTTTGTGAAGATCTTCCACTCCCCGCGCGCTGGTTCCGCGTCAGCGGCGTACACCGCGCCCGTATCAGGGTCAAGCTCAAGCGGATGGCCCTGGCACCCGGCAAATCCTTTGACAACCAAGCCGGGATAGCGCTCTTTACGATCGCGGGTCATGACCTCTTCGTACACGTCCGGGTCCATTTGTCCCTGTGAAAGCGACGTATTGCAGATAAACAAGTATTGCGCGTCCGCGTCTTCACGCAAAAGATAGAGTACCGCGGCCGCCTCTTTTCCCTCCTTGTCCGCAATGCTGATACGCTGCGCAGGCTTGACCGCTGCCGCGAGTCCGGGTCCGTTTGCCGGCGCCATGGCGCATGCCGCGGCGCACAGGGCGGCTTCGTCTGAAGCCACTGCGTCAACCAATTCCGGCGGTTTGCCGGCAAAGACCACCAGGCCGCCCGCTTTTCTAAAAGCGCGCAAAAGCGCAAGGGTCGAGTTCCGGATGGTTTCCATCTGTGGTACCAGCACGGCGGTGTACCGGGCTTTGTTGACCAGGAATTCAGGACCAGTCTTTCCCATTCTGACGCGGCCATGGCGGCCCAGCACCTCTTCTTCGCCATAATCAAAATCAATATGCGCGGAGAGCAGGGTATCACGCATTGTCACAAGCGACGCGTTCAGTCTCTTGACCGCCTCCTCCTCTTCCCAGCCCGCGCGGCAATGGAGCCATGCGCTTTCTATGGGATGGATGACCAGAAGGTCGCGCACTTCCGCGCCCCGGGTCATGACCGTATGGATGCGCGCAAAGTAATCCTCGACCTTGGGGTAGAGTTCCCACCAGGGAGACTGGTAGAAAATACCCGCGGGATAATCACGCTTTGCCTCGCCCAGCATGGTGTACCACGAAAGGTGCTGGCAGCGCAGGTTGATGCCCAGCGCGGCCTGCCAGTCGCCGAGCGCCTTGTGGCCGGCAAAAGGGAAATCCCATCCCGTGCAGCCATAGGTCTCGGTGAGCCGCCACTTCCAGCCGAATTGCCGCGCCATGGAACTTACTTGTTTCGCCGTGTCGTACACGCGCCACTGTTCGGTCAGGAGGTCCATGCCCGGCGCCTGCATGTATTCGTAAAAACGCATGGCGCTGCCCACCACGCAGGTCTGCCTCTGGGGAGAGTCCTCTTCCAATACATGGCCGGTGAACAGGATATTGTTCTTCTCGCACCATGCGCCTATCTGGCGCGCAAAAGCGTCGACAAACAAAAAGGTGGTGCAGTCATGGTAATGGTACCGCGCCCGGCTTGCGGAATGGCCTTCCACATCATACACCAGCTCTGGCAAATGGTCAAAAATATCGTACCCGTACCGTTTTTTAAACACCGCGGGCAGCCGCGCGGTCCAAGGTAAAACCGGTTCCAGCGGCGCCCCCTCTCCCCGTTCATGCATCATTCTGCCATGGTTGGGTTCATCAGTAAAAATGCCGGGGATGGCCTTGCCGAACTGCGCGCCATAACGCTTGCGGTACGCCTCATGCGTGCTCCTGATGTATGCGGCCACGGCCTCAGGGTTCATGGTGTCGAGATAGGTCTGTCCGTTATACCAATCGTTCTCCGCGTCAATGCGCAGGACAAATGAGAGAACGCTCTCGCCAGGGCCAAGGGTCTTTGGCTTTTCTTTCCTGTTCAAGCGTCTGACAACGTTCACCGTGGGGCTTTTCAGCACAACCAGAAACGCGGCTGTCACGTCCGCACTCCACGAAAAGGTTTTCAGCGTCGCATGGTTTTCCGCGACCAATTTCCGCATGCGGAAACGCTTGTCTTTGGTGACCAGCCCGCCGGCGGCGCCCGAAGGCCACCGGTCTTCGTCATAGAGCCACGCTTCCATGTTCTGTTTCTTCGCCTCGATTAGGCACGCGTCAATACCCTCAAACCATTCCTTTTCCAAATAGGGCGTGGCAAGACCCACGCGCGAATGCATGAAAAAGCCGCCCAGGCCCATGCGTTTCATGATCCTGATCTGTCGCCGAAGTTCCACTGGCTCTAATTTCCCATTCCACGCCCAAAAGGGTTTTCCGCGGAATTGGCTTGAAGGGTTCTGAAACTGGGTGAAAAAAGCCTTGTTCATAGCATCTCCCTGGTTTACTGTCAATCCTAATTTTAGCATTTTACGCACAATAACATAATCAAAACCTAAATATGATTTCCTTAATTATTTCGTCATAAACTAGCACAATTCCGGCAATAAACATAGTATATTTTCCCCATGGCGAAAAATCGTACAACCCATGCTGCCTTTGGAAAATTCCCCCTGATAATTAACCGGCAGCCTTCCCAGGGGTCCATTGATCTGCATTCGCACGCATTCACGGAACTGGTTGTCATTCTTGGCGGTAATGCCGTGCATTACAGCCGTGCTGATTCATACGACATAATGGCCGGCGACTGTTTTGTGGTTGAACGTGCGCATGGATACAAGGAGAGTAATAAACTGAGCTTGGTTAACATCCTTTTTATTCCAGAGCAGCTGCCTGTGCCGTGGAACGAAGCACGCAAGCTTCCGGGGTATCACGCCTTCTTCGCGCTTGAGCCGCAATACCGGAAACTGCACAATTTCAGAAGCCGGCTGCGTCTGGAACCGTCGGGTCTTGCGCATGTTTCTGAATTGATCGACACCATAGAACAAGAGCTGCACAAAAAAAACGCGGGGTATGAAATCATGGCAACAGGCCTGTTCATGCAGCTGATCAGTTTCATCTCGCGCGCATATTCGCGCATGCAGGGCACCGAATATGCGGACCTTATGGGATTATCTGAAGTGATCAGCCATATTGAAAGAAATTTCGCCGATGAAATCCGCATGGCAGACCTTGCTGCCATGGCCGCCATGTCCGAAAGCCGTCTTCTGCGCGCCTTTCGCCGCGCCACGGGCCACGCGCCCATAGATTATCTCATTCACCTGAGAATCCGGCAGGCGTGCGGCCTGTTAAGACAGAAGGAATCAACCATAACCGCAATCGCGTATCAGACAGGATTCAATGACAGCAACTATTTCACCCGCCAGTTCAGACGAATCATGGGAATGTCGCCGCGCCAGTTCCGCAAAGGCAGGCGGCTCTCGTCTTAACGCGCCCGTGACAGACTTGGCGTAAACACCTGGACGTTCCTGTCTATACGCGCGAATGCCTCGCGGAGTTTGCGCGACTCTGCGCGATAAAATTCATACTCTTCGTGGTAAACGAGAAAAAGTTTGGTCCACACGCGCACAAACTGGTCGATAAACGCCTGGTTCACCTTTTCAGGGGCGCTGCCCACCAGAGGACAGGTTTTTTCAACAGAATACATCCAGGTGGCCCCCAAAAAACGGCCCCTATCGTCCATATATGGCTCAAAGGGAAAAAAACGGCACGAAAGGGAACGGTAGTGCCGGTCGCACTCTCGCACGCCTTTGCAGGCGCAGAACATAATGGCGTGGTGGTTGCTGAACAGGGCCCGTTTTGGCGACCACATGCGGGTCTTTTTCATGAGCCACGCGAACTCCTCCTTGAACAGCATGGGTACGTGGCGCCTGATGGAACAGCAGGGAGGAACGCCCCGGTTTTCGTGAGCGCACAATACGCTGCAGTCGCCTTCAATAACAGGCGCGGTAAACATGCCGTAAAGGCGCTCCCAATTGATTTCCACGACTGATAAAATAACGAACCTGTTGCGCGGCACGCAATGAATTGCATGCCGCGCAAAAAACGCTCATACTACTCTAGAAACACTATTATATTTTATCCATACCATGCGCGAAGAACTCAATAATTTCCTGAACTATATTAAACGCGAAAAAAACCTTTCCGTGAACACCTGGCTCGCCTACAAGCGCGACCTTTCCCAGTTTCTGGATTTTGTGGAAACGCAGGCCAAGAGAGACGCGGCGCTCAATGACCTGTCAAAAGACGCCATACGCCGTTTTCTCGCCGAGATAAGCTACCGGCGCCTGCAAAAAAGCTCCATTGCCAGGAAGCTGGTGGCCATCAAGGCCTTCTGCAAATACCTCTGCCTCTTCGACAAAATCGCCGCAAACCCGGCCCTGGCCATTGCCTCGCCTAAAAAGGAAAAACGGCTCCCGGTCTTTCTCGAGGAGGCTGAGACCGAGCGCATGGAAACATGCGCGGCCGGAGACGACTTTGCGCACCTGCGCAACACCGCCATTCTCGAACTTTTCTACGGCTCGGGCATCAGGCTTTCCGAACTCACCGGCCTCTCCATCCGCTCTATAAATGAACAGGACCGTACAGTGCGCGTGCTGGGCAAGGGCGGCAAGGAGCGGATCGTGGCCCTTACCGCGGCCTACTGCGCCGCGCACCGCGCCTACCTGACCCAGCGTGATGCGCTCCTCCGCGAACGTACCGCGCAAAAGGGGGGATTGATCGCGTCCGACGCCCTCTTCCTGAACAAGAGGGGAACGCGCATAACGAACCGCATGGTCCAACGCATAGTACGCGCCTGCCTGGCCAGTGTGACAGACAAGAAAAAAAAGAGCCCTCATGTGCTGCGCCACACCTTTGCCACCCACCTGCTCAATGCCGGCGCAGACCTGCTCGCGGTCAAAGAGCTGTTGGGCCACGAGAACCTCTCCACCACGCAGATATACACCCATGTGACCGCGGAAAAGCTCAAAAAAGTGTACGAAAAAGCGCACCCCAGGGCGTGAAGAAAATAGGTTCTGAGGAACGAGGATCGAGGAACGAGACTCGTGTTTGCCTGCATTGTTTGTTCGCCATTTGTTCGTACACTTCCCTGGGTATCGGTGCCTGAAACAAGCCGCAGTCCTCGGGCCTCGCACCTCGTTCCTTCCATACATCCTTCTGGCCCTATCGCTTTATATTAGTTATATTTTTTACAATGCAATTCACCTATTCCGAGGAAAACTCCTTCCAGGTCATCGCCATCGACGGCGATATCCGCGTGGCCGGCATCATTTCCCTTAAAAACGAGTTCCAGAAACTCGCGGCAGAGACCTGCGGCATTGCCGTTGACCTTGCCGGCGTACGCGCCGTCGACTCCAGCGGACTAAGCTTATTTGTCAATATGTACAAGCGGCTCCAGGCGCAAAACCGCGCGTTTTGCCTCTTTAACGTGCCGGAAAAAATCCGCGACCTCCTGGCCAAGGTCAACTTCGGGAAAATCATCACCATGTACCAGACAAAGGACGATTTCCTCGCCGCGACCATGGATATTGTCAAGGAAGATCTCTTCCCGCCGCCCACCTACGATTTCGAGGGCCTACCCTATCGCACTGTACAGCTCAAGTGCCCGCTCTGCAACGCAGAGGACTTCCCCGCCTTTGTGGTCAACAAGGCCTCGCAGGAAATCGTGTTCGAGAAAAATTTTATCGCCCCAGGGTGGCAGGGCAGGAACGGCGCATCGCCGGTCGACGTCATCGCCATGCAGATTGCCATCTGTCCCGACTGTTATTTCGCCGCGAGACACCTCGTTTATTTCTCTGACATGGACGGCGGCTTTACTTCCATACTCACCGAAAAAGAGCGACACACCTTTATCAAGGACGCGGCCGTGCGCAGAAAACTCATTGTCAACACGCCGCTCAACGCCAAAGACAAGATGGCGCCCCCGTTTACCGGTCCCGCCGCCTACTTCGCCTACGTGCTCGCCGAGGAATGCGCCCATTCGCTCTACCGGCTCGACAACGCGCTCGCCATCTACGACCTCGGCTACTACAACTCAATCCTCACACGGTACGGTGACGACCGGACCTATGTCCAGTTCGTGCGCAAAACCTACATGTGGTTCAATGAAGTGCACAAGCACCGCGCCAAGTTCTCCTCGCGCATTATCATGGAGGCCTTCTATTTCCTGGTGGTCATCAGCAAGCTGCTGAAAAAACCCAAGGAGGCCGAACGCTATTTCGCGGAAATGCAGTCCCTAAAAAGCTCACAACCCGAGTTCAAGACCTTTCTCGATGCCGCGCGGGCCGCGATGAAGGAAGAGTAGGCTGCTCCGCAGGGTCCTCGCGTGAAAAAACCGCTTCTTATCATTGTGGCAGCAGTCGTGGCGGCCGGTCTTGCGGCCTATCTCTGCTTTGCGCCAGGTCGCAAGCCCGCTGATTTCTCCTTTGTTCTGCTCTCCGAGCAGAAATCACTCGACCCGGCGATCAATACCACCCTTGCGGGAGGCCGCGTTATCCGCGCGCTCTTCGAGGGTCTGGCGGGTCTCAATCCGCGTACGCTCGCGCCCGAACCCGCGCTGGCGCGCTCGTGGGAAATATCACCGGACAGGCTGCACTACACCTTTTTCCTGCGGCCTGCGCGCTGGTCAAACGGAACGCCGGTGAGCGCCCATGATTTCGTCTACTCCTGGAAGCGCCTCCTCGATCCGTTGTCAACGGCTGAATACGATTACATGCTTTTTTACCTGAAAAACGGCGCCCGTTTCAGAAAGGGACAGCTTGCAGATTTTGACAGCGTGGGCGTGCACGCGCAAAACGACTCCACGCTCATTGTCGACCTCGAGCACCCCACTCCCTACTTCCTCGACATTGCGGCATTCGAAAGCCTCTTTCCGGTCAATCGCGCCTGTGTCGAAAAATACAGGACGCTCTGGACCAGGCCGGAAAACATTGTCTGCAACGGCCCCTATACCCTCACCTTCCACCAACTCAACCACAAGCTCAGGCTCGAAAAAAACCCGGCCTACTGGAACCGGGCGCGCGTGCGGCTCGCTATTGTGGACGCCTATACCTGCGAGGGCATCAACACCGCCTTTAACATGTACGAGACCGGCGTGGCCGACCTCATAGACGATTTCCCCAGCGCCATTGCCGATACGCTCCTGAAACGGAAAGACGCCATGGTCGCGCCCTACCTTGGCACCTATCTGTATCGCTGTAATATGGCAACGCCTCCCCTGGACAATCCGCTTGTACGGCGCAGCCTTGAAATGGCCGTGAACAAAGAGGAAATCGTGCGCCATATTACCAAGGGAGGGGAAGTGGCCGCGACCTCGTTTGTGCCGCCCGGACTACCCGGTTATCCAACACTCACCGGCGTTTTGTACAACCCGGACAGCGCACGCAGCCTGCTGGCCCAGGCCGGTTTTCCAAAAGGAAAAGGGTTTCCCCCGTTGCAACTGCTCTACAATACAAGCGAAAACCATAAGAAAATCGCCGAGGCGGTCTGCTACATGCTGCGCAAAGAACTCGCCATTTCCCTGGATCCGGTCAATGTCGAATGGAGCGTGCTCCAGGAAAAAATGCGTACCAGGGACTATCAGATTATCAGGGGAAGCTGGATCGGCGATTACACCGACCCCAACACGTTTCTCGATATGTTTGTGACCAATGGCGGCAACAACCAGACCGGCTGGTCGAACAGCGCCTACGACTCGCTCATTGCGCTTGCCGGGCAGACCCTCAATCCTGCCCAGCGCATGGACCGTCTTGCGGCCGCGGAAAAAATCCTTGTCGCGGAAGGCCCTCTGATAAACGTGTATTTTTATGTGACCAAGTTTCTCATCAAACCCCGGATCAAAGGCGTCTATCCGAACATCCGGGGATACTTTAACATTGCGGACATGTACACGGAATGACGGCGTATATTGCGCGGCGCGTGCTGCTTTTTGTCCCGGTCCTGCTCTGCATAGCCGTGCTCTCCTTTTTCCTGGTGCGCGGCGCGCCCGGCAGTCCCTTCAGCTCGGAAAAGAACATTTCCGAGGAGACGCTCGTGGCCCTCAATGCCGAATACGGGTTTGACAAGCCGCTGCCCGTGCAGCTGGGCATGTATCTTCGCAACCTGGCCCGCGGCAACCTGGGCCGCTCGCTCCACTACCGCGACCGCACGGTCAACGATATCATTGGCCAGGCCCTGCCCGTGTCCGTAAAGCTGGGCCTCTTCGCGCTCATCATCTCGCTTGCAGCCGGCGTTCCCCTGGGCGTGGTCTCGGCCTGGCGGAGCAATACAGCGATCGATTACGCGGCAATGACTGTCGCGCTCATCGGCATATCAGTGCCCTCGTTTGTACTCGCCTCCCTGCTGGTGCTGGTCTTCTGCTTTCTCGTCCCTCTTTTTCCGGCCGTGGGAATGGGAGGCCCTCTTTCCATGGTGCTGCCAGCAGCCACCCTATCCGCGCCCTTTATCGCCTATGTGTCGCGCATTACGCGCGGCAGCATGCTCGAGACCCTCAGTCAAGAATATATCCAAACCGCGCGCGCAAAAGGCGCCTCCACCGTTTCCGTGCTCTTCACCCATGGGCTTAAAAACGGCATTATTCCCGTGATCACCTTTCTGGGACCCGCAACCGCGGGCATTCTGACCGGCAGCGTGGTGGTGGAAAAGATCTTCGCCATCCCCGGCCTGGGAATCAACTTTATCCACAGTGCCCTGCACCGCGACTATTTCCTGGCCATTGGCTGCGCCCTGGTGTATGGCGCGCTGCTCATGACGCTCAATCTGGTCTCCGACATCCTGTATGGTGTCGTTGATCCAAGGATATCGTATGACCGGAAAAAATGAACGCGCCATGCGCTCGCCCTTGGAGCAGGCGCGGCGCAGATTTGCGAAAAACCGCGCCGCCCTTGCCGCGTGCCTCTTCCTGCTCCTGCTCGTGGTTGTCGCGGCAACAAGCCCCCTGTTTCAGGGCGGCCTGCTTTGCGACCCCGCGGCCCAGGACCTCTCGGCCGCGCTGCGACCCCCGTCGGCCTCACATCCTTTTGGCACTGACGCGCTGGGACGCGACGTACTGGCGCGCACTATCGCGGGCGCGCGCATCTCCCTGCTCGTGGGCCTGCTTGCCACACTGGTCACCCTGGTCATCGGCGTTGCCTATGGATCTATCGCGGGTTTTGCCGGCGGAGCGGCCGACACAATCATGATGCGCGCGGTGGACGTGCTCTATACCCTGCCCTTCATCTTCTTCGTCATCCTGCTCCTGAGCCTCTTTGAGCGCTCATTCCTCATGCTTTTTGCCGCCTTGGGAGCGGTCCAGTGGCTTACCATGGCGCGTATGGTGCGCGGCCAGATACTCTCGCTCAAAGAGCGCGATTTCGTGAGCGCGGCGCGCGCCGTGGGCGCGGGCCCAATACGGATCGTGTCCCGGCACCTGCTGCCCAACGCCCTTGGCATCGTGATTGTATATGCAACTTTGACCGTGCCGGTAATTATATTACAGGAGTCGTTCCTGTCGTTCCTGGGCCTCACGGTACCGGGGCAGGAACACAGCTGGGGAACGCTGCTGTCCGAGGCGGTGGAGTGCGTCAACCCCGTGAACATCTCGTGGTGGCTCATCGTGTTTCCCGGAAGCGCGCTCACGGCGACCCTGCTTGCGCTCAACTTCCTGGGCGACGGATTGCGCAACGCACTCGACCCCCGGTAGGAGACTGAATGCGAAAAGGCTTTTTTTTCATACGCGCAGGCCTGCTTGCTGCGGCCCTTTTAACGCTGTACGCGCTGCTGGTCTGCTTGCCTGTGCGCTCCTCCGCGCTGCGTCGCCTCATTGGCGAACGGGAGCGCACCCTTATTGCCAGCGCCGACCAGGTGGAACGCGCCTGGTACACGTCCGGCCTCTTTGCCGACACGCTTGCCGCCGGGGGCTTTTTCGCCGAGGCGCTCCGGTATTGCGCGGAACGGAACGTCCCGCTTATTTCCCTCTCGCTCATGGACCCCAAAGGCCGCATCATTGTTTCGTCGGACAGAAAAACCGTGGACGGATTCGACCCAAACCCCGAGGTATCGTCCATTCTCGCGGGCGACCAGCGGGGGTTCTATACGGAAAAGACCGGCCCTGACGCGGCGCTTTCGCTCCTTGGACCCAAAATCGACGACGCCACGCGTAAACCCCTGGGCGGCGTCAAATACACCGTGGCAACGGACGACATCCACGCCGCGGTCGCACGACTGGTGCACATGCTTCTGCTCGCGGGTCTCGCCATTACCACGGCCTTTGCTGCGGCGTTCCTCCTGCTCTTCCATAGAGTGTCGCACACCTTTGCCGAGCTTCGGCAGGGCATTGGCCTGGTGGCCAACGGCAACCATGCAGTGGCGCTCCAGGTACGGGAATCGGTTGACGCGGACGAGGTGCTCCATGGTTTTAACCTCATGGCCGAGGCGCTGAAAAAACGAGCCGACCGCTCTGTGCAGCTCTTTGAAAAGGTCAAATCCATTGCGGTCGCGCATTCCTTCGAGGTTCTGTTTGAGCGCCTTGCCGAGGCGCTGAAACAGGAGATCGATGCCGCGGCATTTCTGGTCCTTATCATCAGGGACAATGACCTTGTAGTAAGCCACAGTACCGGATATGGCGAAGACCTCGTGTTCCAGGATGAGACCTACCCTATCAGCGAGGACGTATTCACGGAAATCGTCGAGTACGGCAAGCCCCTTACCATTACCGATCCCACGGAGATAAACAACTGCGCACGGTACCGCGACCTTCTCGCCCGTTCAGGCCCAGTGATGCTCCTGCCCATTAGCAGGGAAAACGAGATCTACGGCATCATCCATGTGGCCGGCATGCAGCGCGCGCGCCCCTTTTCGTCTGACGACGCCCACGCGGGCGGCCTGATCGCGGGAGGCGCCGCAGTCGCCCTGTCGCACATAAGCGGCCTTGACAGCGCCTCAGCCCACCGCGAACTCAAAACAGCGCCGTTTAAAAAATCCATCCAGTGTTCAGCAGGCCCTCTCCGTATCTACGCCATGTCGCTGGGGAAACACGAGACCGTCGAGTTCTTTGAATTACCCGATATAAAGCGCCAGCGGTCAACGCTCATCTGTGTACAGGTCGATAAATCGTTTAACCCTCCCCAGGTATTCGAGCGGATGCGCGGCCTGGTCCAGACCATGGCACATTTGCAGGAGACGCTGACCAATCTCTCCTTTTTCTCTGTTTCCATGCTCGCGAAAATGCCGCCCTCGGACCAGCGCGAAGCGTTTTTGAAGCAATTCAGGAAAAACCCCTTTGCCCCCGAGGAACTTGCCAAAACAATCTCAACGCTGTTTCCTGAAACCAACAGGGGCATGCTTTTCGAGATATTCCGGTTTGACGGAAAAAAACTGTCGTGCAACGCTCGGTTGAGCGGCCTCAATCTCTTCCGTGTATCGGCCGCAATGGCGTTTGAACGGACAGAAGTGCCGCCCGTTGCGCTTTCTGCGGGGCCCTTGGTCGGTCTTCCCGGAGGTCTTTTTTCCGCCAGCGACCTCGCGACCATTGACGCCTCAGCATCGCGCGAGGTCTTCTGCGACGCCATTGCCACACGGTACACTGAAAAAATCAAGGAATACCGCGGTCCCGCCTGTTTCCCCGTCCTTGTCATGGTACAAGACACTTCAACCTGAGCACGAATTCCTTACGAAAAATCAATGATCAAAACCGTGCATGTCATTTTCAAGACCCATCTTGACGTCGGGTTCACTGACCTGGCGTCAAAGGTCGTGGACAGGTATTTCTCCAGGTACATTCCCGCCGCCCTCTCTCTGGCCAGCGCCCTCCGTGAAAAAGACGCCAACGACCGTTTCATCTGGACAACCGGTTCCTGGCTCATCTACGAATATCTGGAACAGGCTGCGCCCGCGGCGCGCGCGCGCATGGAAGAGGCCATTGCAGCGGGCGACATCGCCTGGCACGGCCTTCCCTTTACCACGCATACGGAATTGATGGACCCCGCGCTTCTCGCCTTTGGGCTGTCGCTCTCGAAGAAACTGGACAAACGGTTTGGCAAAAAAACCATTGCCGCGAAAATGACCGATGTGCCAGGCCATACACGCTCCATAATCCCTTTCCTCGCCGAGACCAACATCGCCTTTTTGCATATCGGAGTCAATCCCGCGTCAACCGGGCCAATGGTGCCGGAAGCGTTCGTATGGAAGGGACCGGCAGACAGCGATGTGGTGGTGCTCTATTCCTTCGGCTCCTATGGAAGCATGCATGTAATCAAAGACCTGCCTGACGCGCTTCTCTTTGCCCACACAGGCGACAACCTGGGTCCGCCATTGCCCGACGAGATCCGCAAGATCTTCGCCGGGATCAGGGAACAATTTCCCGGCACCGCAGTGACCGCATCAACGCTTGACGCCTTTGCGGCAAAGTTTCTGAAGATCAAAAATACCCTGCCGGTGGTAACAAACGAGATCAGCGACACCTGGATCCACGGCGCGGGATCAGACCCGAAAAAAGTCGCCCGCTTTAGGGAATTGCTCAGGCTGCGCACCGTATGGAGCGACAAAGGGATTACGGCAAACCAACTGGACCAATTCAACCGCGCCATGCTCATGATTCCGGAACACACCTGGGGAATGGACTGTAAGACGCACCTGGGAGATTACCGTCACTACGCGGAAATTTCATTTAGCACTGCCCGAGAACGCGATATTGTGCTGGCCTCTTCGGTCCCAAAAGAGTATGCGGCTTACGCGTGGGCACTGAATAAAAAAGCCACAAGCTACCACACGCTGGAATCGTCGTGGAAAGAACAGCGCGCCTATATCGACCAGGCGGTTGAAGGCCTGCCCTCAAAGGAGCTGCGGGCTGAGGCGCGCGAACGGCTGCGCCGCATTGCTCCGCGCCGGCCGTCGGCAGCAGGGTTCAAAAAAATGGACCCGGAAAAAGGCTTTGACGCACGTTCCTGGACAGCGGCCTTCGATCCCGCGACAGGCGCGCTTTCCACGCTTGTGGATAAAACAGCGAAGCGCGCGCTCTGCGCATTGCAAACCAATCCCATTGGCCTCTTCAGGTACGAATCCTTTTCACAGGACGACTATGACCGTTTTCTTGCCGCCTATATCGTGGATATAAAAAGGCACGGTTTCTGGGCAATCCCGGATTTTTCAAAACCCGGCATGGCTCACGCAGTGCCTCGGCCGTGCCATTGCATGTACGGACCACGGCTGTTGTCAGCCTATATAAAACCCGCACGGGACGCCACCTTTGTCATCCTGGAACTCACCATGCCCGAATTCGCGATAAAGGAATTGGGCGCGCCCGGCCAGCTCTTTATAGAATACGCGTTCCGGAAAAAAAACATCGACATAACCCTGCAATGGTTCAAGAAAAACGCATGCAGGCTTCCTGAGGCCGCATGGTTTTCCTTTGTTCCAAAGGTAGCGCAACCCGGCCAATGGCTCTTGGACAAGCTTGGACACCCGGTCTCTCCCCTCGACGTGGTGGACAAAGGCAACCGGAACCTGCACGCGATCAACACCGGCGTCTCGTACAAAGGCCCCGATGGCGTTCTTGCCATTGCAAGCCCTGACGCGCCCCTGGTTGCACCCGGCGAGCCCCGTCTGCTCCAGTTCGACAATACACAGCCGCCCCTTGAACAAGGCATGCACTTCAACCTGGTAAACAACCTCTGGGGCACCAACTTCGTCATGTGGTACGAGGACGACGCGCGGTTCAGGTTTTCTCTCACGGTTTCAGTTGAAAACACCACCGCGAAATAAATAAATTTTCAACGCGCCATGCTCACCTTCAAATACCCATATGTCCTTGCGCTTCTCATTGCGGTGGTACCCGCCATGGTCTTCTGGCATATCAAGATCGAAAAAAACAAGAAAGGATCGCTCCGGTACTCGGACACCTCTTTTGTCAAAGGTATCATCGGCTCGTACCGGATCCTCTTCAGGCATACGGTGCCAATCCTGCGCATCCTCTCCGTGGCCCTGGTTATTTTCGCGCTTGCCCGGCCCCAGTCAGGCAGGTCGTTCGAGGAGGTGACCACCCAGGGAATTGATATCATGCTTATCATGGACGTATCAGCGTCCATGCGCGCCGAGGACTTCAAGCCCAAAAACAGGCTGGGTATCAGCAAAGAGGTCATTGAACAGTTCATACGAGGCCGCACCCACGACCGGCTGGGCCTGGTGGCCTTTGCGGCCGAGGCCTTCACTCTCTGCCCCCTGACAACGGACTACGATATGCTGGTAAACATTCTGCGGGGCATCGATTTCAACACGGTCGATGAAAACCGCACGGCCATTGGCACTGCCCTGGCCACGGCCACCAACCGGCTCCGCGACTCAAAGGCAAAAAGCAAAATCATCATCCTGCTGACCGACGGCTCAAACAACGCGGGCGAGATTGACCCGGTGACAGCGGCCAAGGCGGCCGCCGCCCTGGGCATAAAGGCCTATACCATTGGTGTTGGAAAAGAGGGCCAGGTCCCTTATCCCGTGGATCATCCCTTTTTCGGCAGGCAGTACCAAATGGTCGAGTCTGACATTGATGAGGAGACCTTGAAGATCATTGCCGCGGAAGCGGGCGGGAAATTTTTCAGGGCGCAGAACGCCAAAGCGCTCAGGGAGATATACGATCTTATAGACAAGATGGAAAAAACGGAAGTGAAGTCGCAACGCTACACCACCTATACCGAGCTCTTCACCTGGTTTCTCCTTATTGCCTGCGCGCTGCTTGCCGCTGAAATAGCCCTTGCAAACACCCTGTTCAGGAGGATCCCGTAACCCGCTATGATATACCGCAGCCCCCACTTCCTGTATCTGCTCTGCGCCATTCCCCTTCTGGTGCTCTTTTACGCCTTTGCCTTCCGCAGGAAGCGCGCCATGCTCAGAAAATTCGGCGACAGCGGCCTGGTGCAGAAGCTCTCGACCATGACCGCCGCAGGCAGGCAGGCGACCAAGGCCGCGCTGGTCATTACCGCCTTTGCCTTCATGGTCCTTGCCCTGGCGCGGCCCATGTGGGGCACGGCCATCGAGATGATGCACCGCAAGGGACTCGACATTGTCCTGGTCCTCGACCTCTCCACCAGCATGCTGGCCGAGGACATCCAGCCCTGCCGCATCAGGCGCGCCAAATACGAGATAAGCAAACTCATCGACAGGCTCACGGGCGACCGCGTGGCCATTGTGGGCTTCGCGGGTTCCGCCTTTGTCCAGTGTCCTATGACCACGGACTACGCCGCGCTCAAGATGTTCCTCGACGTACTCGACCCCTCGGCCGTGGCCACTCAGGGAACGGCCCTGGGTGCGGCCATTGAACGAGCGCGAGGATGTTTTACTCCAGGCGAAAACAAATACAAGGTCATGGTGCTCATCACCGACGGCGAAGACAACGAGGGCGACCCCTTGTCTCAGGCGCAGAAGGCCGCGGGCGAAGGCGTCATCATCTATACGCTGGGCATCGGCGCAAAGGGCGGGGTGCCCATACCGCTTTCCAGCAACGCGGGCGGCGTGGTGTACAAAAAGGACCGCAACGGCAATCCCGTGCTCACCACCCTGAACGAAGACGTGCTCGAGGAAATCGCCGCCTCCACGGGTGGAAAGTATTTCCACTCCACGGGCAGCGGCCTCGAACTCGACCGCATCTACGGTGAAATCAACAAACTCGATAAAAAAGAATTGCAGTCGCGCCAGTTCGGCAGATACAGTGAACAGTTCATGTGGCCGCTGGGCTTGGCGCTCCTCCTGCTTACGGCCGAGTATTTCATCTCGTCGCGCAGGCGGAAAAAACTCACCTGGGACGGGAGGTTCGAATGACCCGGCCGATAATAATCCTGTGCGCATGCGCGCTTTTTCCGCTTGCCGCGGTTGCGTCGCCGGTTTTAAAAAACAGGGCGGCAACCAAGGAATACAAAAAAGAGAAATACCAGGAGGCGGCGAAACTCTACCAGGAAGCGGAAGTCGAGGCGCCCGAGAAAAAGGAGCTTTCCTTCAATCTGGGCAGCGCACTCTACAAGGCGCAGGATTTCGACAAAGCGGCCGAGGCCTTTGGCCGGGCTGCAAAGACCAAGGACAACAGCCTGAAAAAAAAGATCTATTTCAACACAGGAAACGCACTCTACCGCACAGGAACAGCGGCCCAGGATCAATCGGCAAATGAAAAGCTCAAAGAGGCGGTCGCCATGTACAAAAAGGCGCTCGATATAGACCCGCAGGACATTGCGACAAAATTCAACTTGCAGAAAGCACTGCAGATGATTGAACAGAAGAAACAACAGCAGCAGCAGCAAAACCAGGACAACAAAGACAATAAAGACAACAAAAACCAGGACAAGCAACAGCAACAGAAAGATGATCAGCAGAAAAAAGACCAGGAAAAGCAGCAGCAGAAAAAAGGCAACAATCAAGACAAAAAAGAGGAGGAACAGAAACAGGCTGGGCAGCAGAAAAAGCCGGGAGAAATGGACAAAGAAGAAGCGGCCCGGCTCCTCGATGCGCTGAAAAAAGACGAGGAAAAAGCGCAGGAAAAACAACTGAAACTCAAATCCGGCGGTCAAAAACTGGAGAAAGACTGGTAATGCAAGGAAGGAGGAGCGAGGAACGAGGATTAAGGCAGCTTCGTGGCCGGCTACGTGTCTCGCGCCTCGCACCTCGCGCCTCGCACCTCGTTTCTTTTCTATCAATAATCCCGATTTGGGTCTGCACGGCTTCTTCTCCGCCTGCCCAGCCCACCCCCGCGCCCATCTATAAAAAAACCTATGCCATGAGCGTGCGCGATACCATTGTGCTCTCCACCTCGCTCAATCTCATGGGCCCCTCGGGCCAAGTCTCGTTTTCCACTTCACGATCCGGGTGCACTGTCGAAGACCAGGGCGTCTTCCTCTTCACTGCACGCGATACCGGCGTGTACCAGGTCTTTTTTGAGAGCAGGAGCTTCGGTCCTCTCTCCATAGATACCTGTACCATTACGGTCACCGATCAGCCTCCCTCGCTCATCGTGGGCGCACCCGAAGTGACCGCGGACATGGGTTCTCCCATGAGTTTCGGTCTTACCATACAGGACGACGGTGCAGGCGTGCGAGTCTACTACGATCTTGACGGTGACAATGCGGCTGACACCGTGTGCCAGGGCGCCGCGGACCACCAGGTGCGGTTCATGAAGCCCACGAAGAACGGCGAGAAAAAAGGGGTCTTTACAGTGCACATCACCGTGGCCGACAACGACTCCCATGTTGTCGCTGATTCAGCGCGCCTGACGGTGTATTATCGCCCTCCTCAGGCCGACGCGGGCAGCAACATCATCGCCTGTCCCAACCAGCCGGTCGCGCTCTCGGCCGCGCAAAGCAGGGACGGCAACGGCAGGGTGACGCGCTATGCGTGGGACTTTTCCCAGACAGGAAGGCCCGACACAATCGCGGCCGTGCCCGACATGGCATGGATATTTGACAAGCCGCGCGACTACCTGGTGCAACTTTTGGTGGCGGACAACCATGGCAACCTGTCAAAGCCCGACACGCTCTATGTCTCCATCATGGACGACAAGCCCGAAACCGCCATCGACGGCGACACTGAGACACGCGTGGGAGAGTCCGTGCAGTTCCACGGAAGGGCCAGCAGCAACTGTTCCGAAATCGAGCGGTACCAATGGGATTTTGACAACAACGGATCGTGGGACTATTCGTCGCGTGTGCACGGCCGGGCCGCGCACACCTATACTGCCGCGGGCATGTACCTGGCCCGATTCAGGGTGGTTGACTCAAAAGGCGACAGCGCGGCCCAGGTACGCAAGGTCATGGTCAATCCATGAGTCTTTTGCAGCTCCTGAAATATTTTCCTGCAAACCCCTCATGACCCCTGGCTGTATTCTGTCAGGAACCTCACCGTATAAACATTCCTGTCAAGATGCATGGGCACATATTGTGTTTTTGGATAGGTGTCTTTTGTATCAAGCAGTGTTTTTACGGCAAGACGGCCCATTGTTCGCCCGTCAGTTTTACATATCCAGACGGGCTTTTTATTAATCAGATAGGGCCTACTGTCTTCATGATAAAAAATGAAATCCATTTTTCTGGCCCGGGAAATGTTCCTGGTTTCGAAATAATCCTTTACATGGTCGGTAAAGAGCGAGGAGATGATTGCCGTACAGGCCTTGTGGATTTGTAAAATGTCAGCTACCTGCTCCTTAATATACAGCGATCCTTTTCCTACAGTAACGTCCTCTTTATGTATCTCCAGCCCGGAAATTTTATCCGCTTCTTCCTCGATGCCCGTCCAGCGGACCTGGGACATCTGGTCTGGTTTGTTAAGGCGCGATTTAAAAACATTCAGATAGAGAATGTTTCTGTGTCCAAGCTCAACAAGTTTCCGCAGGGCAATGATGCCGCCGTTGGCATGGTTGGCAACAATTGTTTTCCAGTGTGTTGCCGAGTCCAGGATCTCGAGATGGACCATGGGCATGGAAAACACTTCAATTTCCTTTCTCAGTTTATCATCTTCCAGTTCAATAGTGACAAGCCCGTTGATCTTGAAAAAATTGATCTCCCGTATTATCTCGAACGATGATTTCCCGTACAATGAAATTATCTGAATAAGACCCTTTAACGCCGTCATTTCCGTCTGCATGCCCTGGACAATCCCCGCCAGGTATGTGTTGCCGACCATGGCAGAGGGCATATACGGGGCCAGAAGGCCTATGCGGGGCGTTTTACTTTTTGGATAATAGTGGTGGACCATGGTTTTGCTTGTCACCAGGGTGCCCTTGGCCGGGATCCCCTTTAACAGCCCTTCAACTTCAAGGAGCCTTCGTGCCTTCTGAACGGTCTGCAGGGAAACCCCGTAGATATGTGACAACTCAATCGATGTGGGAAGAAGGGTATTGACCGGATAGCGACCGGATTCAATCTCTTCTTTGAGCCGTGTGTAAATATCCAGATATTTTATTTTAGATGAGTTCATTGCAGATTTAAGATAGAATTAATGAGAATCTGATCTTTTACTTACACGTTTTGCTGTATATTATCAGTGAAACCAAAAAATAACAAGAAGGGGGCGCCTGATGAAAGGTTTTTCAGTAATAGTTTACATATTATCCATGTCCATTTGTGCCCAAATTGACACGGGCAGGCTTTTTATGCCAAGCGACATTGTCTACAAGGGTGCTTTCAAACTGCCTGGTAAAAGCGGGACTTCCCAATGGAGATATGGCGGCGGGGCGCTTACATTCAATCCACATGGAGACCCTGGCGGCAAGGTCGATGGTTATCCGGGCTCGCTTTTCGGTGTTGGCCATATCTATCAAAACCATGTGTCTGAAATTTCCATTCCTGCACCACTCGTCAGCACCAATTATGACGACCTGCCTGTGGCAACCACGCTTCAACCTTTTGCCGATATTACCCAGGGTTTAATGAATATGGACCAGGGACCGGCTTCCGCCGACCGCCTAGGCGGGCTCCAGTATATGCCGGACGGTTCCATATTCTGGGCAGCCTATAAATATTACTATGTAATGCCCGAGGACATGAACGGCTTTGGCATATCCACCTCCACTCTTTCCTCGCCCAATGCAGGCGGCCTCTGGCACGCGGGAAGTTATCATTCCATTTTCACCACGGATTATCTCTTCTTAATTCCACAATGGTGGGCCGACCAGTACGCACCTGGTACGAATGTTATAGGCGGCAGGGCAAGGTCCTCAGGAAGGGGCCACCAGTCCGAAGGACCTCCATTTTATGCCATCGAGGTACCTGCGGGCTCCCCTGCCAACGGCACGATCCTGCCCGCGGTCCGGTTGGCTTTTTACTCTCCCGGCTCCGACGAATGGCCCGATTATAAGATGGTGAACCAGTATTTCGCAGGCGCCTGGCTGGAAGCGGGTAATAAATCCTCCATTATCGTGACCGCCACCGAAGGAGGAAGTGATTGCTACGGCAGTGCGGTGGACTGTAATGATCTTTGCGGTGGGAACAAGGGGTCCCACGGCTACCCATATACCCACAGGTTGTTATTTTATGACCCTATGGCCCTGGGCAAGGTGGCCCAGGGCCACATGCAGCCAAATGAAGTCATGCCGTATCATGTCGAAGATCTTGACAACAGGCTTTTCTGGAACAATAACTGCAGGAACGGCATTGAGGCCCTTGCGTACGACCGGGACAATGGGATCATCTATGCCTTCCAGTACCGTTCCGATAAACCTGTTATCCATGTGTGGAGCATTGCGCATTTGATTCCCGCGGCCGTAGACGAACATGGCCAAAAGGCAAACTTGGTAGCCGTTACCATAACGGTAAATCCCAATCCAGGCAGGTCGTCATTCGCTGTCAGGATCCGCGGGAACGAGAACACGGGAATTAGGGCCGGCGTGTACGATATAAACGGGCGCCTGTATTACCGGATTTCCAATAGGGCGTATTTCACCTGCAATGCCGATGCCTGGCCGTCAGGTATGTACATTGTTCGGGTGGAAACAGCAGGCAGGGTATTGAGCAGGCGTCTTGTGATACAAAAATAGAATTGTTAGGGAATTTTACAGGCTCCCGGCAGCGTGCCTGCGTCAGGCCGCCTGTGAATGCCAGATCTGGCAGATTTTGTCAAGGGCGTCCTGTTTTTTCCGCTCCATGTCCGCCTTTGAATCGCAGAAAATCTGGCCCGATCCCGCGCCCGGATGGCCGTCGCCGATGTTGAGAATACGCATGATCTCGCCGATGTCCTTTTTTCCCTTGCCATTGCGGATGGTGAGCGACCCCGACACCTTGAGATTGGTGGTCTTGACACCGCGGTCGTACAGGTTCTGGACCAGGAAAACGCCGTATATCTCCGGGTAAATGATCTGGGCAAGATTGCGTACTACCATGGTCTGTTTGGGATAGTGGGTAAGGTCGATGATGGCAAACTCCCTGTCCCGATCAGCCGGATGGAACGATGACGATGCCCTGATCAATTCAACCATCTTCTCCTCGTCCTTCAGATAGGCCTGGAAATAGTCCCGCACATCGTTGGCCTGCGCCACCTCGGCCATGCTCTGTTCCGCAAGCCTGCCGATAAGGGAGCGATAATAGGCCCCCTCGGCCTCGCGGTCCCTAAACGCGCATTTGAGCGAATCATTGATGATACGCACAGGCGTCTCCGCGCGCCATTCAGCCACTGATGCGAAATCAAAGCTATCAATTTTATCGACCTCGCGCACCGATTCGCCGTAAAAGACGGGGAAGTCGTAGTCGTTCTGGTAATAGGAATAGATGACGCGCGCGCAGCTCTTTTCCTGCGCAAACCGTCCGGGCTGCGATAGTGGGTCAACGCCCAGCCGCCTGAGCTCCTCAGCATTGCCCGCGTGGTGGTCGAACCAGAGCCCGCACTCGCCCGGATAGGGCAGGTCGCAGACAATGTCGTCCGCGGTGATGGAAACCGCGCGGTTGGCCACCGCGTTGGGCCCGGTGAATTCCACCTCGTCAATGCCATGGATGGCGCTGCACAGCGACGCGGAAAAGATGCCGTCAAGGTCGTTATGAGTAACAATGCGCGAAAGCATAAGTTTTAGTAGATACATTTATTCTATAAAAAAACGCAAATGATTTTGGGCGTATTCGATAATTTCATTGTTTGTAGGGGCGTCATTCATGAATGTGAACCCTCTATTGCAGAATGACGCCCGTACAACAGATGCCGGCATGGCATGAATCAAATGACGCCCCTGTAATAGATACCGAATTGCCAGAATATCGCCCGCGCAGGTCATAATTGCATGCCGCATCCCTGTTTTTCTATCTTTAAGGCACCGGAGAATACAGAATGCTTTCTTTTTTATCCATCCGCAATGTTGCCCTCATAGAAAAAATCGACATTGCATTTGGCCTGGGACTCAACGTTGTCACCGGAGAAACCGGCGCGGGCAAATCCATCATCATCGAGGCGCTTTCTCTGGTGCTGGGCGGCCGCGCCCATCCTTCCGCCATCCGCACGGGCGAAAAGCAGGCCATGGTGCAGGCCACCTTTACCATAGGAAAAAACCGAAAGCTGCTTGCTGCCTGCGAACAGCTTGGCGTTGCGCCCGAGGAAGGCGAGATTTCCGTGCGCCGCGAAATAAACGACGACGGCCAAAACCGCTGTTTCGTCAACGGCATCAAATCCCCGCTCAAGACCGTGAAGGACCTGGGCGACCTTCTGGTCGACGTCCACGGCCAGAACGAGCACCAGTCCCTGCTTGGGCCCGCTTACCAGCGCGAATGCATTGACGCCTATGCAGGGGCAAGCGACCTATGCGCATCCTACTCCGCTCGCTACGAGGCGTACAGCGAGAAAAAAGCGGCATGCGCGGCCCTCGAGGCCCGCTCCCGCGAAATCGGGAAACAACGCGAGTTTCTCGAGTTCCAGTTCAGGGATTTAATCGAGGCAGGACTCTCTCCCGGAAAGGAAGCTGAGCTGCTTTCGAGGATAAAGCGCGCCGAAGGCGGCCACAAAACAACCGAGCTCAGGCAAAAAGTGCAGGACCAGCTCAACGACGATTTCTTAAAGCGCCTCGCAAGCGCGGAAAAGGCCGCGCTCCAGCTTGCGGCAATTGATCATAGCTTTGCCGGCCAAGCCGCGGCCATTGCCGATCTCCGTAAAATAGCGGGTGAAGTGGTATCAGCGTGCGACCGGGAATTCTCCGCTGACGACGAACCAGCCGACATCGAGGCGCTCAACAGCGGATTGGCGCAGATCAGCAGGCTCAAACGCAAATACGGCAAAGACGAACAAGGCCTTGTTGACCTGCTCAATCAGACCAGGGCCGACCTCGATCTCCTCGAAAATACGTCGTTCGAAAAAAACAGGCTCGAAAAAGAGGCAGCTGGCCTGTACAGGGACATGGAAAAAGCAGGGAAACAACTATCCGCCGAACGGAAAAAAGCCGCTGCCTCGTTCGACAAAAAAATAAACCAGGCGCTTGCTGCCATCAACATGGGCGAGGCCGCCTTTGCCACTTGCTTCACCCCTTTTGCCGAATACAGCCCCTCCGGAGGCGAGGGCCTTGAATTCATGATAGCCGCAAACCCGGGCGAACCCCAGCGTCCTTTGTCAAAAATCGCATCGGGCGGCGAAACCTCGCGCGTTATGCTCGCTGTCAAATCGGTCCTTGCCGCGGCCGACCGCATTCCGGTCCTCGTGTTCGATGAAATAGACGCGGGAACAGGCGGCGAGACCGCTGTGGCCATTGGCGCTGCTCTCAAAAAGCTCTCCGCATTTCACCAGCTCTTCTGTGTCACCCATCTGCACCAGATCGCATCCGCCGCTGACGCGCACTTCCTGGTGTCAAAATCCGTGGAGCGCTCCCGCGCCCATGTCGCGATCAGGGAGCTGTGCAATAACGATCGCGTGGCTGAAATCGCCCGTATGCTGGGCAATGCCAAATCACGCATTGGCCTCAGCCATGCCCGCGAACTCGTTGAAGGCACCGTATGAACAAACCCCTGCGCATTCCCCTGCCCCTCACCCTTGTTTCAATCGGAAAGCTCTGCCTGGTACCAGTGATCATAAAAGCCCTTCAGAGCGGACAGCACCTCAACGCGGCCTACGGCATGGCCGCCATTGTGGCCATCTCCTTTTTCGGCCGCTTCAGGGTCAATTTCAAGGCAAAGGTCTTTTCCTCGGTCATTGACGGCTTTGCCTTTATTCCGGTACTCGCCCTCCTGGGACGTATGGAAATCGCCGGATCAGAACGCTTTCCGGCCCTCATGGTGCTGGGGTCCCTCTTTATTGTGCTCAAGGAGCTTTTTTCCATGTGGCACAGCATCGCTTTTCTCAGAGGCAGCCGCGATTATTTCGCCCCCGTAAGCATGCGTCGTGTAAATGAGGTGGCGCTGGTGACGGTCGCCGCCCTCTACACCATCAAACGCTATCCCTTTGCCGGTCCCACGGTTGTGCTGAATCTTTCACACCTTGCGGACCTTGCCATGATTCTGGTGCTCATGGTGGCCATTGCCGATACCGCGGGCTTTATCTGGAACTACTTTAAAAAACGCCGCGGCATCAAGGACATGAACCTTGCCACAAAAATCACGCTCGTGCGCCTGCTCATGAGCCCCGCCTTTCTGGTCATCTATTTCTACGACCGCAACCCCAACTTCGCCGACAACTCCCTTATGTTTCAGATCATCGCCATTGTCTTTGGCATCGCCTTTGTGGTCTCGGACGGATTAGACGGCTATTTTGCGCGCAAACGCAACGAGGTGACCAAGTTCGGCAAATACCTCGATCCCTTTTCCGATAAAATCTGCACCACCACTATTTTCCTCTGTTTTGTGGCCTCAAACTATGTGCCGGTCTGGATGGTGGCGCTCATCTACTACCGCGAGGCCTCCATCTCGGTCATCCGCACACTCGCGGCCGCTGAAAATGTGGTCGTGTCCGCCCGGCGTTCGGGCAAGTGGAAGACCGGCCTGCAAGGTACGGCCATTCTCACCATTCTCCTGCTTGCCACCACGCTCAGCACGCTTGCCCACTCGTCTTTTCCCTCACTCTATCCGGAAATCTACGCCTCGCTGCTCGTGGTCTGGAGCTATGTGCCCTTCACCCTCATGGCCCTGGTCACCGCAGTCACGGTCGTATCAGGTATCGATTATATCCTTGCCTGCCGCTTCATTTTGGATAAATATTTTAAATAGCAGTCAGCCCAACCCCTTTCAACAGGAGCGCTCTCATGAAAAAGACCCTCAAAAAACTGGGCCTGGCCCTGGGAATCGGCGTAGCAGCGGCACTTCTGATCACCGGCATGGTCCGGAAACTCATGCCCCAACTGTGGACAAACCTCGAGAACAAGACCTATGATTTCAGATACCAGCTCAAATACCTGGGAAGCTCGGCGTTCAGCAGCACAGGCATGGAGGGCGTGCGCACAGTCGACCTCATCGAAGACGTGGTCATCGTGAATATTGACGAGCGGAGCATGCTTTCTGATAAATTGGGCGTTTACTACAAATGGCCGCGCAGCTACCATGGCGATGTGGTCGAATATCTCAAGTCGGGCAACGCCGCGGTGGAGGTCTTTGATATTCATTTCAACGACGCTGATTTCGGGGTCAAGGAATCGAACCGTTTCATGGATATGCTCGCACAGCGCCAGGGGGCGCTCTCCTTTACCAAGGCCGACTTCTCCCGCCTGCACCAGGCCATTGCCACAGGGGTAAACTACGACAGCCAGTTTGTCCAGTCGACACAGCGGGCGGGCAATGTGATCCACGCCATGATCCTCAACGACACCCTCAACTACGACAACCGGTCGGATTATATGGCGCGTACCACGGAAAAACACCGTCTTGAATCAAACCCGGAGTCGAGTACCAAGATGGAGGCCATGTCCATAGAGCGGCTGCCGAAAAAGACTGTACTCGACGGCGCCTTTCCCGAACTGGCCCAGGCCGCGGACCGCATCGCCCTGGTGAACGTCGCGGCCGATGAGGATGCGATCCACCGTACCATCCCCCTGCTCAATGTCTTCCGCGGCTATGTCTATCCCGCGCTCTCGCTCCAGACCTGCCTCAAAGTCATGGGCAAAAGGCTCAAGGACGTCACCTTTGTCCCGGGCAAGTACATCGATTGCGGCAAGCCCTTTTATCTGCGCAGGGAAGCGGATTCCTCGCTCACCGTGAGCTATCCGGGCATGAACGGGACAATGGTGCGCGCGCTGCTGCGGCGCGCGCCTGAAATCAAGGCGCTCAAGGTTGGCGGCAACCTCATCATCACCGAAAAGGCGGTGGTCAGGAAAGACCAAACCGGCGCGATCACCTGCGACATCCCGGCCGGGATCCTGGGATTCTCCACCATCCGCGACCTGAACGGCGTGACCGCGGAGCAATTCCTGGGCATGCCGGAAAATGAACCCATTGGCGTGGGCCAGTCAACAGCGATACAGCGCGTGGGCGAAAAAGAATTCACGATCATAGAAGTTGACAACGGCGAAAACGCCATTGAATACATCCCCCTGTCCACGCTACTCCTGGTAGCGGGACTCAACGGTAAAACAATCATGGCCCTGAAAAACGGGGAGACCCTCCCGGTCTCAGAGCAGCTCACGGTCTGGCGCAAGGCAGACGGTCTGTACACCGAATACACGCTTCTGCGCGGCAAGACACTCGACCAGCTCCTCGCCCTCATCGAAAAGGACATCAACGCCATCAAGCCCAATGAAACCGTCTCGTTCGGCGATCCCATCCGCATTCCCGTGGACGAAAGCAGCCGCATGCGCATCAATTATAAAGGGCAAAAGCAGGCCACCTTCAAGACCGTGTCCTATTACGACATCCTGGCAAAACGGGTGCCGCGCGAATATTTCGCGGGCAAAATATTCCTTATCGGATCCAACGCGCCCTCCATGTTCGACTTGGTCGGTTCACCGGTCGCGGCCGAGTACCCGGGCGTGGAAATCCACGCCACCTGCATCGACAACATCCTCCACACTGATTTCATGGAGCCCGTGGAACCCCTGCCCATGTTTCTTGTGGTGCTGGCGCTATGCCTTGCCACCTCGCTCGCGGTCTTCTTTGTAAAACCGCTTTTCGGCATTGGCGTTTCCGTGGCCCTTGCCCTGGGCTACATCTACGTGGTCACCTTCACCTACTTTTTCAACAATGTCGATTTTGAGGTCGTGCGACCGGTTCTGGGCATCTTCGCTTCGTTCATCGGCGTCCTGGTCTACCGCTATATTACCGAGGAGCGCGATAAGAAGTTCCTGAAAGCCACCTTCTCAAACTACCTCTCGCCCGAGCTCATCGACGTGATGTACGAAACCAAGCAGCGGCCCCAGCTGGGCGGCGATGAAGGCGTGCGCACCGCCTATTTTACGGACATCCAGGGTTTCTCAACCTTTTCCGAAAAACTGGGAAGCCCCACAAAACTGGTCGAACTGCTCAACGAATACCTCTCGGCTCAGACCGATATATTGATGAGCGAACAAGGCACGCTTGACAAGTACGAAGGCGACGCGATCATCGCCTTTTTCGGAGCGCCCATGCCCCTGCCCGACCACGCCACACGCGCCTGCAAGACCGCGCTCAAAATGCAGAGCAAATTGGGAGAACTCAGGCTCAAATGGCAATCCGAAGGCGAAAAATGGCCCACCATTGTCCACGAGATGCGCATGCGCATCGGCGTCAATTCAGGCCCCATCGTGACCGGCAACATGGGCTCCACCATGCGCATGAACTACACCATGATGGGCGATGCCGTGAACCTTGCCGCCCGCCTCGAGTCAGGCTCAAAACAGTATGGTTCGTTCTCCACCTGCTCCAATGACACGCTGAAACTCACCGACGGCTCCATCCTGGCGCGCGAAATAGACCTTTTGCGCGTGGTGGGAAAAAACGAACCCGTGGCAATCCACGAACTGCTCTGCCTCAAGACCGAGGCTGACGAGAAAATGCAAAAACTGGTGGAGACCTTTTCCCAGGCCCTTGCCGCCTATCGCGCGACAAAGTGGGACGACGCTATTGCCCTGTACGAAGAGGCGCTCAAATACGAAATCTGGTATCCGCAGCCGGGCGTTAAAACCTGCCCGAGCAAGGTGATGTTGCAGCGCTGCATCGAGTACAAGGAAAACCCTCCGGTAAAAAAAGGCGAACCCTGGGACGGCGTGTATACGGCAACGGAAAAATAACATGGCCGCGTCCTTGACGATTCATTAAGGACTTAACTATTTTTAAAGGCGGTCGATATACATACTATAGAAATACAAAGGCGTAACCCATGAATATCATCCGTTTTTTGGCTGTTCTTATGCTCCTCGGTCTTCTGGCAGGATGTGTGGGAACAAAACCCGCGGTGCCCGAAGGTGACGTGCTCCTGCCCGAAATCGACATTGTCATGGTAAAGGAAAACGCGGACGAGGCGCTCAAACTGGCCCAAGAGGCGCGGCTCGACGTCGAAGTAGTCAGCGGAAGACTCACCGAAGTCAACAACCAGATGCTCAACTTCTCCGAGGAAATGGCCAGTGTCAGCGGCGCCAAAGTCGAGGAGATCGAAAACAGGCTCGCGGTGCTCACTGAAGAGGTGAAAAACATCTACCGCGAACTCGACACGCTCCGTATGCGCATCAAGGCGCCAAAGAGAAGCAACGAACCAGCGGTCTTTGACGCCAATGTTTTCAGGCCAGGCACCAAGGAAGCCAATGCCGCGCTCTCTCCTGACGAACGCAAATACCGCACTGCCCAGGCCTATTTCAACAATGCCAAATACCTCAACGCCGCAGTGGCCTTCAAAGAGGCCTTTAACGCCAATCCCAATGGCGCGTTCGCTGACAATTGCCAGTTCTGGATAGGCGAAAGTTATTTCAACATGGGCCAGTATGCGCGGGCCATTGCCAACTACAAAAAAATCTTCGCCTATGCCAACACGGACAAGGCCGATGACGCCCAAATGCGCATCGCCATCTGCTACTCCAAGCTGGGCGACAACGAACAAGCTGTGGTCGAATTTAAAAACATGCTGAACAAATACCCTCAAAGCGAATATACCGAGGAAGCCCGGAAATACATCTCGCAGCTGGAACAATAATCCCATGAAAACACATGCCCGCGCTCTCTGCTGCACGCTTGCCGCGTGCCTTTTCTTCTTTTACGGATGCGGACCGCGCTATACACAGATGGAACCGCTGGTCGAGGACCTCATTGCCGAGGCCAAACAAGAATTCGACAAAGGCCGCTTTTTCCAGGCCAAGGAGCGGTTCGACCAGATCAAATTCGACTACCCGGGCAATGCCAGCATCGCCGAGGTGCAGTACTACATTGGCTTGTGCAACTTCAACCTCGAAGACTATCTCGCGGCCGAGCAGGCGTTCCGGATCATTTTAAACGAATTCCCCGCCGACAACCCCTTTGCCGACGACGCGCTCTATTATCTCTGCAAAACCATGTACGCCGAGACCCTGCCCGCGCGCCTGGACCAGGAGACAACGCGCAAGGCCATTGACGAGGCGGAATTCTTTCTCGAGACCTATCCCCAAAGCGACCTTGTACCCGACATCGAAAACATCAAACAGCTCTGTCTCGACCGACTTGCCGAAAAGGAGTTTCTCGCGGGCCGGCTCTACAGGAAAATGGGCTACCCGTCGTCGGCCATCCACTATTTCCAGCTTCTCGAAAAAACCTACCCTGGCTCGCGCTGGGTCGCGCGCGGCCGGTACGAATGGGCGCGCTCCTTTTTCATGCAGAAGAATTTCACCGATGCCCGGAACCAGGCTGACACGTGCGGTCAAATGATCGCCACACTCATTGAACGGGAAAAAAACAACTTCACGCTCGAACCAAAGCGGAGCAGGGCCTCGTTCGTCTTTCACCTCTTTGGGTTCATCCCCTACGACAACCGGACCGACATCAAAAAATATATCGACAGCCTCTCAGCCGACCTCTCCTCGCTCCAGGCCAAGATTGAAAAGAAGATGAATAAACGGGCAAAAAGCAGTGCTGAAAAAACCTCTGGCTGAGGAGCGTATCGGCATTCTCGGCGGCGTCTTCGACCCAGTGCACAAAGGCCATGTTGCCCTTGCTAAAAGCGCAATCCAAGAACTTTCCCTCTCTTGGCTCTATATTGTTCCTGCGGGAATTCCCCCGCACAAAAAACCACCCCTGTTTTCGATTTCCGAACGGCTCACCATGCTCACCGCTGCTTTCAAGAAACAAAAAAAAATCCGCGTCTCAGACTTTGAAATTGCCCGGAAGCGGACTACCTACACCTGGCAGACCCTCGCGCATTTTAAAAGAAAAACCAAGGCGCGCCTGGTGTTCATCATGGGCGCAGACAACATCCCCGAAATTAAAAAATGGAAGCGGCCCGCGCGTATTTTCAAACTGGCGACCATTGCCGTGGCCGCCCGGCCCGGTTACAAACCGCTGAAAGACTATCCGGAATACCGGGAAAAGATGACCTGCTTTCCCATGAAACCGGTCGATCTCTCGTCCACAGAGATCAGGAAATCGCTCGCTGCAACCCAAGGCCGGTAATTGCGCCTTTATCCGAAAAAGGGTATATTTATCACATATGACTTCAAAGAACACCACAATCCAGCGCAGGAACATGATCCGGACCCTTCATAGTTTGCTGCCTGTTTTGCGCAGTAAATATGGCGTACGGAAAATGGCGCTGTTTGGCTCATTTGCCTCTGGACGCCCCTCCATCAACAGCGATGTTGATCTTGTCGTTCATCTCGCGAAACCTATCGGCTTTGCCTTCTTTGAAATGAAGGAATTCCTCGAAAAAAAGACAGGAAGAAGGGTCGATATGCTTACGAAAGACGGGGTAAATGCCATCCGAAGCCGCACCACGGTCGCGGACATCAAGAAAGACCTGGCATATGTCTGATCGTGGCATACGTGAACTTCTCGAGGATATGATTGAAGCCTTGAAACGGATCGAGAATTACGCATCCGGCATAAACTACCGTTCATTCACTAAAGACACTAAAACACAAGATGCGATTGTTCGGAATCTTGAGATCATCGGCGAAGCTACAAAGAAAATTCCTGCGATGATTAGGCAGAAAAATTCCCGTGTGCCATGGCGACGTATGGCCGGCCTGAGGGACATTCTGATACACGATTACTTTGGTGTAAACTATGAGATAGTCTGGGGCATCGTACAAAACGATCTTCCCGCAGTTCTGCCATTATTAAAGAAGATCCGTCGATCCACCTCATTATAAAACCATCGCATCTCTTTCACATACACAATGACGACTATAATTCTCAGCGGCCTCACCTTCGGGCTTTCATCAGGGTTTTCACCAGGCCCCCTTACCACGCTCGTTATCTCCCATACCCTTGCATACGGGACGCGTGAAGGCGCCAAAGTGGCCCTGGCCCCGTTGCTTACCGACCTGCCCATCATTGCGGTCGCACTCACAATACTCATGCATGTCGCCCATTCGTCAACAATCCTGGGCGCTGTTTCGTGCATTGGCGGCCTTTTTGTACTCTACCTTGCCTACGGCAGCTTCAGGTCACAAATCCCCCATCCAGACCATGAGGCAGTGCAGGCGCACTCAGTGGTCAAAGGTGTCATGGTGAATTTTCTGAGTCCCAACCCCTATCTCTTCTGGATGACCGTGGGCGGCCCCCTGGTCATAAAAGCATGGACAAATTCCCCGCGCAATGCAGTTATCTTTATCGCGCTCTTTTATCTCTGTCTTGTAGGCGGAAAAATCTTAATTGCCCATATTACGGGTAAAGCGCGCCATCTGTTGACAGGTAAGGCCTATGTCTATTTCATGCGCTTTCTCGCCTGCGTGCTTCTGGCCTATGCCGGCAAGTTGATGTATGAAGGAGTGGGGTTTTTATTCTAAAAGGGGACGCTATGCCAAAACCGAATATTCTGTATATTCATTCGCATGATACCGGACGGTATATCAGCCCTTACGGTCATCAGATGCCCACACCAAACCTGGACCGCCTTGCCCGAGAAGGCGTGCTCTTCCGCCAGGCATATTGTATGTCTCCTACCTGCTCGCCCAGCAGGGCCTCTCTGCTTACCGGTACCGCGCCCCATGTAAATGGAATGCTGGGCCTTGCGCACCGGGGGTTTTCACTCAACGATTACTCGCGGCATATTATCCATACGCTTAAGAAACACGGGTACAAGACCGCGCTTGCGGGTGTCCAGCATATCGCCCATGATGTGAAAAAAATCAGCTACGATCATGTTCTCTGCACCGCCGATGATGACATGGATCTGGCAGCAGTGCGGTTTCTTGAAAACGAGATTCCCGGCCCTTTTTTCCTTTCAGTGGGCATGTCCGAGACCCATCGTCCCTTTCCTGAAAAAAAGTTTGATGATCCTGGCTACTGTTTGCCGCCATTGCCGCTGCCGGATATTGCACAGGTGCGCGAAGACATGGCGCACTACAAGGAAAGCGTCCATATCTTTGACGAACGGGTGGGCAGAGTGCTTATGGCTCTTGAAAAGACAGGCCATAGCAGTAATACGCTGGTCATTGCAACAACCGATCATGGCATAGCCTTTCCAGGAATGAAATGCACACTCACAGACCATGGCATAGGCGTTATGCTCATAATGCGCGGACCAGGGGGCTTTTCCGGCAGCAGAGTTCTTGATTCCCTTGTTTCGCAGGTTGATATATTTCCGACACTGTGCGACTATCTTGGCATAGAACCGCCACCCTGGCTTGAAGGGGTTTCGCTAATGCCGCTGATACTAAACGAGAAGAGCGAAGTACGCGACGCGGTTTTCGCTGAAATCAATTATCATTCGTCGTACGATCCGCATAGGGCTGTGCGCACTAAACAGTATAAATATATCAGGCGCTTTCCCGATCGTGACCGCGCTGTCGCGTGCCATACCGATGACAGCCCTTCAAAAGATCTCTGGCTCAACCATGGATGGCAAGAGAGAAAACGGGTGGATGAGGAATTATACGATCTTGTGTTCGATCCGCTCGAAGCGCACAACTGCGCGGCAGATCCGAACTATACACATGCGCTGGTATCCATGCGGAATCAATTAGACCAGTGGATGAAAGAGACCAATGACCCATTTTTAACCGGCCATATCCCCTGCCCCCAAGGCGCTGTGGTGAATGATCGTGACGCGGTTTCACCAAAAGACAGGCCGGGGAAGTAATACCAGGTACCAAAAAGGTGCCAGGTACAAATGTCCGATCAACTTCGTACGCCAATCTTCTCGATAAAAAATCCCAAAGCGCTTCCAAGCAGGCAGGTCATGATTAAAATAGGTGCAAGACTGAAAGGTTCTTTCCATCCAATGAGGATGGCCGAAGGAAGCAGTACCAGTACCGCAATGAGCACGCCCTTCACCGGGCTTGGCAGGCGGACAGTCGTCATGGTAAGTAATAGTCCAACCACCACCCACATGGAAATGGCCGCAAGATTCGCGTCCCAGGTTAGGCCTTGCAGCACCATGGGAATCACATCTATGACGCCGGCGATCATTCCGAGGAAAATACCGGACATTGCTTTTTTCATTGATTTTTCTCGGACAGAAAAATAGGTTTACCACGGGCAGTAGTCAAGGATCACAAAAAAGATAAATTGATAGGGAATTGCTTTTTCCAGTTCGCCTAACCTCCGTCTGGCATGTGCAGGGCGTATTTCTTTCCGGTATTCGATAGAGACCCCCGCCTCGCGTCCCTCTCTCCGCATCCAAATTCGGCCTCCTCGTCAAGAAAATAACCCTTCCAGGCATCGAAAACAAGAAAATAAAAAAGGCTTCGCCAGGGACTTTCCGGCAAAGCCTTCAATCATCGTAAGATGGGATATCCTCAAATCCGCCTGAGGCGGAGTGTAATCAGGCAACGGTTCTTCGAGGGCGGGGAACTTAATGAAGATTTC